>Ga0187892_10000469_pt1 | contig 105019 bp, 87 predicted proteins | sample MA1701073metaG_FD_139345 | JGI IMG/M metagenome (GOLD analysis project Ga0187892, IMG submission 139345) | Bio-ooze microbial communities from a basaltic lava cave in the Kipuka Kanohina Cave System on the Island of Hawaii, USA - MA170107-3 metaG ... | reverse complement strand
CCCAGTTTCCGCTAAGAATCTCTGAACCGTTTCATAGAAGTGTAGTCGGAGAGGACTTGCGATTGAGAATGATCGGGTTATTAAAGAGGCGGGTCTTATCTGCGCGTAGCGCTTAGTTCAACACAAGCTTAGGTAACTTTAGCCCCCTTCCCAACACAAGCTTAGGTAACGTGAACTTTCCCTTCCCAACGCAAGCTAATGTGACTTGAACTGCTACCTTGACGGCTTCTCAAACTGGCTTCACTTTTCCAACTCAGCTAAAATCCCCGGCGAAACTCGAGGCTCGAATTGCGGTTTACGCCAGAGCATCGCTCTGACAATCTCTTGAAGAAAGAATTCGCAATCCGAAATCCGACATTTAAACCTCCCATGCCGGTTCTTTCATCCGGGACAAAACTCGGTCGGTATGAAATCCGCTCGAAACTGGGCTCGGGTGGTATGGGCGAGGTGTATCGCGCGCGCGATGAGAAACTGAATCGCGAATCTGGCGTGCTTCGTGTTGAAACTAAGGAGATTCAAAATGACGAAAATGGCTCGAGTACTAATTGCAACCCTTTTCCTGGCTGCTGGAGTTATTCAGGCACAGACATCAGATCTTGCGCATTGGCCGCAGTGGCGTGGGCCGTTCTTCAACGGCATGGCCCGCGGTGATGCGCCAACCACATGGAGCGACAATAGTAATGTCAAATGGAAGGCAACGATTCCTGGTCGTGGTTTTTCCACTCCAGTTATTTGGGGCAATAAGATCTTCATCACCACTGCCGTTCCGACCGGAAAACCGGCTGCTGTGCCCGCACCATCACCGGTAACTCAACCGACCTCAGGCCAGGCACAACCTGCGACGGGCCAGGGCGAACGACGCGGTCGTGATTCGGGACCTCAGGCTGAACACAAGTTTGAAGTGCTGTGTCTGGATCGCAAGACGGGGAAACTGTTGTGGCAGCGAACCGCCAAAGTCGCTGTGCCTCATGAAGGTTATCACCGCACCTACGGCAGTTTTGCTTCTAACTCGCCCGCCACCGATGGCAAGTATGTCTATGTTTCTTTCGGGTCGCGTGGAATCTATGCATACGACTTTAACGGCAAGTTGATCTGGGAAAAGGATCCTGGGGTGCAGATGAAAATGCGTCTGGCGTTTGGCGAGGGAACCGCGCCATTGCTCCTGAACGACCGTCTCATCGTGGTTTTCGATCACGAAGCAGGTTCCTTCATCGTCGCGCTTGATAAGCGCACCGGCAAAGAACTGTGGCGAGCACCGAGGGAGGAGGGCAGTTCCTGGAGCACGCCTTTGGCGATCGATCACTCCGGCCAAAAGCAAGTGATCGTTCCGGCAACCAGGAAGGTTCGCAGTTACGATCCTAACAGTGGCAAGGTGCTTTGGGAGACTGCCGGTTTGGGCAGCAATGTCATACCGGTGCCCATCTATCATAACGGATTCGTTTATGTGATGAGCGGACATCGCGATCCCAAGCTCATGGCTATCAAGTTGGGCAAGGTTGGCGATCTTACAGATTCAGATTCGATAGTCTGGAGTCACACGCGTGGATTGGCTTACACGACTTCGCCGGTCTTACATGACAACAAACTCTTTGTCGTCACCGACAACGGAATGATCAGCGCCTTCAACGCCGCGACGGGAGAGCAGCATTTCTCGCAGGTGCGCTTGCCGAAGGCTTATAACTTCAAAGCTTCGCCGGTAGGCGCAAACAACAAACTCTACCTGGCAACCGAAGATGGCGATGTGGTGGTGGCGCGAATGGGCGAAAAGTTTGAAGTGATCGCGACCAACACACTCGCAGACCAGGTGTTCATTGCCACTCCCGTGATTGTTGCCGGCGAACTTTTCCTGCGCGGGCAGAACACACTCTTTTGCATCAGCGAGAAGAAGTGACGCAATGTGGGGCCAAGGCGTGCTGATCAAGGACCTTCGGTAAATGCCTTAACCTGAGAATCTCGGACGTTAAAATACGATCCACGAACTCACACCAAATTTCACTAAAAAGAGATTAGTGTTAGTTAGTGTGATTTAGTGGATCGTTTGTTTGAGTGTTTACAAACACTACCGATAAAACCAACGGCTAGTCTCAAATCAAAAAATGTCCAGGTTGAAAATCCTGTTAATGACCATCTTCCTGATGATATCCGCTTGTAGCAATTCATCAAATCAACCAACAGGCAGTTCTAACTCAAACTCAGGAACCACGAGCGTGAGGAAAGTTAAAAGCGGACCGGTCGTATATGTTGCGCTGGGTGATTCAACCGGAGCCGGCGTCGGTGCTGAGGATGGCGGATACGTTGCACGGCTTTTCAAGCGAATCGAACTAGCGAGGTCGGGATCGACGTTGACGAATCTTTGTTTCAGCGGTGCTACCACTGACGATGTTCTCAGCTCTCAGCTCGATCGAGGCATCGCCAGTAAACCAACGATGGTAACTCTCGGGATAGGAATCAACGACGTCGGCCACGGATTCAACGTCGAACAATTTGCGGCGAACTACGACCGGATACTTCAGAGGCTGACAACCGAAACCGATGCCGTGATTGTCGCGACGAACATTCCCGACATCTCGAGTGCGCCGCGAATCCCAGAGTTTGCTCGCGCTGAGTATCAGCAGACGATTATTCGATTCAATCAGAAGCTGGAGAAAATCGCGGCGCGCCACCAGGTCACCGTGTTTGACGTCTTTAAAGTCACTCACGAGCAACTACCGAAGCATCCGGAGTTCTTCTCCGCGGACGGATTTCATCCCTCGGACGCCGGCTATGAAACCTGGGCAGAACACATGTGGCCGGTTATTGCTGTTCCGCTTAGCGAGGAGGGTGGTTGAGTTTACCTGCGTAAAGTTACCTGTCAGGAAGGGTGCAAAGACCCTTCATTAGCTTGTGTTGGGAAGGGGCAAGCGAAGCGCGCGCCCCCGCTCAAGAGTCATTACAACTCAACTGCATCGAACTTGGACTGTTTGGTGAATCTGAATGGGATTAGTTATGGATCCTGAGCGGGGGTGCGCTCCGCTTGCCCCCTTCCTGACACAAGCTTATGTATGCTGAGAGCCAAAACCATTCGGAACAGACGCTGGCGTGCGGTCGTAAACCACTTGATGCTAGAATCATGTCGGGAATTGAGCGAGCTAACGCCTGGACCTAAAACGAGGGCAAGTACGGAGGTTTTATCAATGTCAGAAGCAAGAGAAAGAGTTAATTCTGCGGCGAACGAGATTTGCGATGCGCTGAAATTTCTGGGAGACGCGACTTACGCCATCCTGCCGCGTGACGTCGCACACGGTCTGGGAGATGCCAAAAAGTCGTTCTTGAATTTCATGCGCTCAGCCATAGACAAAGAACTTGAGTGGATCGACGAACGTGTGGCTGGCGGCGACCGGTTGCGTGAAGAGTGGCGTCAGAAATGCGCGCAGGACGAAACACCACCCGCGGCTGAGCCGGTCAACTAATCCTGCCTAACCGAGGTGACATGGAAGTCTTATTAGCGGACGAGTATGGATTCTGCTTCGGCGTCGAGCGCGCCGTGGAGATGGTTGAAGACGCGTTGGATGAAGGTGTGCGTCCAATCCGTTCACTGGGGCCGTTAATTCATAATGCTCAGGAGATGGAGCGCCTGGGCGAGTTGGGTGTCTCAACCATTGATGCGCCGGAAGAAGCGAGTGCTGACACGATTGCGGTGATACGCGCGCATGGGGTGACGCCAAAAGTACAACGCGACTTGGAGGAACGCGCAGCCAAAGTTATCGACGCCACATGTCCTTTCGTTACCAGGGTCCAGCATCTCGCTGAACGAGCCGCCGCGCATGGGCGCGACGTAGTGGTTGCCGGCAATCCTGATCATCCCGAGATGATTGGCGTCGTTGGCTACGCACCCGATAACACCTACGTTGTTCGTGACGCCAGCGAAGTAGCAAATCTTCCCAACCTGCGTTCACCCCTGGTCGTCTCGCAGACGACAATAAAACTTAAAACCTTCCTTGAAGTCGCTGAAGCCGTCCGGCAGAAAGCAGATGCGGAGCCTCAGGTTGTTAATACGATCTGCTCGGCTACTCGCGATCGGCAGGACGCGGCGCGGGCGCTCGCTGGACAGGTCGACGCGTTCTACGTGATTGGCGGACGCCATTCTTCAAACAGCGTCAAGTTGCTGGCGGTTTGTCAGGAACAGTGTGAGAAGAGCTTTCTGATTGAGACCCCGGCTGAGATCAATACCGCAGACCTCGCAGGCGTCAAGCGGGTTGGAGTCACCGCCGGCGCTTCTACGCCGGACTGGTTAATCGATCAGGTGGTTCAACGGTTGAATGAAATCGGTCACGCGAAATAAACCGCCAAGACGCCGAGAGCGCCAAGAAGCAAGGCAGTAAAGCAAGGCCAGTAAAGCAAGGCAGTAAAGCAAGACAGTAAAGTTAGCGACGGAAACCCGACGTACCTCACAACTCGGAGCCTCACATGGAAAAACCAACTTCACCGTTTCTCGAAAAACTCCTCTCATCTCCCGCAAAACCGAGCCAAGACCTAGATAGGTTGGCACATGCCGTCATCGGGGCGGCAATTGAAGTGCACCGACAGTTGGGACCTGGCCTCCTGGAACCGCTGTATGAAGAGGCATTTTGTATCGAACTGGCTCTTCGTCAAATACCGTTTAAGCGCCAGCCGAAAGTACCAGTAAGCTATAAAGGAAAAAGAATCGGTAGGAACAAGCTGGATGTCTTAGTTGATGGACATTTGATTGTAGAACTCAAGTCGGTCGAGCGCTTGGCGCCTATCCACTCTGCACAAATAATATCGTACTTGAGGATTACAGGACATCAGCTGGGCTTGCTTATCAATTTCAACGTACCCGTCCTTAAGGATGGACTTAAGCGGGTGGTGTTGTCGCGAACTTAGGGGAAGATTATCTTCTTACTGTCTTGGCGCTCTTGGCGTCTTGGCGGTTTATCTGTGGGCAGGATCAAAGATCATCAACCTGATCCAGCGCGCTGATGATCTGTCGCGCTTCTTCCGATCCAAACTCCAAAGCCTGACGGCGAAGAGCGTCGCGAGCGATTTCTGAGTCAACCGGATCACTCAACAGTCCGACCAAGACTGACGTCGGAAACTGCGCCAGTGCTTCATTTGCCAGCGCCCTGACCACCACTGCCTCCGAGCGTGCCAGTTCGCAGATTTCACTCGGAGCGAACCGCGAGGTGAGGGCATCCGCAAGCAAATCGATCCGACGGTAGTCGCGCTGTTGCTCGGCCCGGTTCACGAGTTGCGCGAAGACCTCTGCCGATTGAGTCTTTTCCTGAAGCACCGCAGCACAGGTGTCTGCGAGATGACGAAGCTGATTTCCCTTTTCAGTGTCTAATGACGCCGCAGTGTCCGAAGCGCGCTCGTCAAGCGCGGCCAACAGGCCGCTGAGTTCGAGATCCGCGCGCGGATCGTAAGGGATGTTGCGAGGTTGCGGAGAAGTCGCGTTCGCCTGCAAAGCTCGTTCAACCAAACCTCGGGTAGTCGGACGAAGCTCCGACCACACCCGCTCCACGCGCCCTCCAAAGTCTTTAATCATTGACGACAATATTTGTTCGTATCTCCCTGAAAGATCAGTCGGCCTCACGTTCTAAAACGGCGTACTATACGCGATGAAGGCCTCAAAAAACAGTGTGACATTTCTTAAACACTTGTAAGCGGCGCCTCGCCATGTAATCACTCGCGCAATGCGTGCGTGACCACCTGCGACCTCCTACATCTCTCAATTATAGTCTTTGATTTCCGCGATTGAGGGGAACGGTATTTTGACGATTTCTCCATTAGCGCACTCGATTTTGACGCTTGGGGTAGTCAGGGCCTGCGTCGTCTTCATGCTACGAACGGTGCCGCGAACTCGCCGGCCATCGATCGTAGTGATCTCAACGTTGTTTTTGCCGTAAAGAGGCTGGAGTGCCGCTAGTGCTTTGGTAACTTCCACAGTTGTTTGCTTATCCTCCAGAGTTCAGTGCTTTGAGCCGCACGAACTCACCCAAAGATTGCCAGATTCTGCACTCATGGAGCCTGGATGTCCATCTGAGAACCTATTCTACGGACTGGCGCGGGCTGGGCCCTTGGAGCCTCCCGGGTCAGAAGGGTAAACCTTGAACCCCCCTGAAATCGTCACCGGCGGGCACTAATTGCAAAAGAACTCTGGTTGAGATTCCAGACCCAAATACTATAGGCTTATGCGCGATGCAACCGCAAAGCTCTAATCGGCGTATAGCCACGTTGAGGTAGTTCCGGTTAGCGAATTCACCATATTGGTGAGGTTTGATGTCTCAGAATCAAGAAATACCCGTTCGTAACGACAGCGATCCGAACGTCACCGCCTGCGCGAACTGTCACATGCCGATGCCCATCGGCCTGCGTTTCTGTCGCAATTGTGGCTATCGTCTGGGCGAGGGATCAGCGGAATATACAGAGACAGCTCGCTTTCAGAATGGCCGTCCGGTTGCTCAAGTAGATAGCCCAACTGCACCCCAGGCTTATACGACCACATACGGGCTATCGGGCGAGATGGTGGCCGGCGCCGGCGGCTATGTAGCGAAGCGGAAGAAAAAAATAAGCGGCATGACCTGGATGTTTATTGGACTTTTGGCTTTTTTCCTGGCCGCTGCTGTATTCACCGCGATCGTCGCCCCGATGCGGCCTAACATTGGTCCCGGCATCGGAGCGCCTCCAGCTGCCCCTCGTGGGTATGTCGGCGTCAATTCCTTCGAGACCACAGATGGCGGCGTGACCTTTGAGACCGTTGAACCACCAGGCTCTCCCGCTGATAAAGCCGGACTAGTAGGCGGAGACATCATCACCACCTTCGATGGAAAGACAGTCAAGTCTGAAGATGAAATAATGGACCTCATCAGACAAACTCCGATTGGCAAGACAGTTGACGTGATCTACCTTCGGGATGGCGAAACGAAGACGACAAAGTTAAGTACGGTTGCTGATGAGGAACGGAGGCGTCTGGAACGAGAGTTTCGAAATCGTCCCGAGGGCAGTGGGCTTTTTGGCTTCGACGATGACGATGTAGAACGTGTGCCGATTGAAGGGACGAAATTGTTCGGAATCAGGTTGGACGAGATTACTCAAAACCGCCCCGCTGACATGGCCGGCATCAAAGAGGGCGATGTCGTTATTGCGTTTGACAAAGTTCCGATTCGCACTCGAGGAGAATTTAGTTCTCGAGTTCGGCGTGCGGTTCCTTACAGCACGGTAACGGTTACGGTGATGCGTGGTCAGGAACGTCTGGAGATTCCGGTGAAGATGGGACGCCAGTAGCGTTGCCTGAACTTTCCAGCGTTTCAAAAACCCATTTTCCATTTTCCATTTCTCATTTGTCATCGAGGAACCAGCCAAGACTCATAAGCTTGTGTTGGGAAGGGGGCAAGCGCAGCGCGCCCCCGCTCAGCTCTCATCACCCGTCGAGCAGAAGTGAACAATCCAGCTTGATCCTTTGTCTTCAGCGTGCGATAGCGGCTGGTTAAGTGGTTGACTCCGAGTTGATGGTTAGGAATCTTGAGCGGGGGCGCGCTGCGCTTGCCCCCTTCCCAACACAAGCTTAGGAGTCTTGGCTGGTTCCTCGATGACAAATGACAAATGGAAAGTATCTTCTTTTACTCCCCACTCACATAATCTCTGAGTCGAGCTTCCATCTCTCGTCGTACCTCTTCGCGATCTTCTTCTGCCTCATCAGATTCGAACGTCTCAAAGAGCGCATACTGCGTTTCAGCCACCAGACGCAATTCCCAGGCTTCCCGATTCTGGTGTGAGGGGCGCGAAAACCAAAGGGCGTCAACGGGAGCTTCGTCGATCCTGACATCTTCTCCAAAGCCTTCTTTCAAGACTGAAAGCTCGGCCAGGCTCTCAGGTCGAACCAGTGCGCGTCGCAGCTGCCAGCCGTGCTTTCGATAAGTAGAAACTAGCTCGCGGGTCACGTTGAGTTGGCTCATGAGAAGGTCTTTTGCCGTAAAGTCACGAACTCAGTTTTGGGAAATCGCGCCGGTCCCAAACTATCCACGAGTATAACGCAGCGTGTGGTCCCGTTTGACCATCTTAAGCAACGTTAACTACGATGCCGGTCATCAATCGCCAGAGTTCTTATGTCATCAATCAGACGAACATGGTATCGCTCGCGGTTCTTCGCCCCTTGGTTCTCACGAAGCGTCTCTTCAGGGTTAGGCTTGATGCCCGCTCTATTGATATGTTCAACTTTGCTTTCGAGCGAGGTATTCCTGCCAGGAGTTGTCGGGCAGTCAACGATTGAGCGATCAGGTCCAACCATACGAATGGGCGTGAAAATCGAAAACGAAGACAGCAGCAAGTCAAAGCCTTTCTACGATGTGCTTGGTAAGACTCTCAAGAAGCGTAAATCCACCATCGAAAATATCTGTCCCACCGGAGACGCCGTCTCAAGGCGTGTGTTGGAAGAGTATGGGGCGATGTTTATCGCCAGCGACAAGGTAACTCCTCCGCCCGTGTGTGTTTTCATCAGCGAAGAACAGGTCACAAGCTTTCAGGAAAAGGCGGGCTACCGCGCTGAGACCTTCGGCGATGCTGACGTTGAGCTACAGCCGGCCGCCATGAAGGCACTCCTGAAAGCGATCGATGAAGCTCAGGATGAAGGTCTGACCATAACTCCGCGCGATGGGGCGGAAGCCGCTCGGAGGAATTACGCCGACAGCTTGCGTCTTTGGAATACGCGTTTTCTCCCGGCGCTCAACTACTGGCTGGCGCAACAGCGACTGACGAACGCGGATGTCGAAAGGCTCCGTGGGTTGCCGATTCACAGCCAGGTTGCGGCGGTGTTGGACCTGGAAGCAGACGGAATCTTTTTCAGCAAAGATCTTTCAAAATCCATTTTGTATTCGATAGCCGCACCAGGCACTTCGCAACACATCGCGATGCTTGCTTTCGATGTGATCGAGTTTGACAATCCTCGGGTTCGAGAGATTCTCGCAAAGCACGGTTGGTTTCAGACCGTGCTTAGCGATCTTCCGCATTTCACTTTTCTGGGTCGGAAAGAGAAGGACCTTCCCAAGTATGGTCTGAAGAGCGCTGAGGTCAATGGGCAAGTGTTTTGGATTCCGAACGTCCGTCAATCCTGAGTCCTTCCCGCCATCCTTGAAGCATCCCCGGTAGTGTCGCAGTTTGAATCTCTCGCGTTTCTTTTTCTCAGTGTTCTCCGTGCCTCCGTGGTGAATAAAGCCTCAACCACAATTAACCACGGAGACACGGAGAACACTGAGGATGCGAAGGACCAGCAACATCCCAGCTCACTTCACTAGTGGTCTAATCTGCGCTTCTCTTGTCCATTTATTTATCCCCGTAGTAAACGCTCTTAACGGACCACTTTCGCGCTGCGAAATTATTGACATCTAAGTAGGCTGAGTTTAGGCTGCTGCCGTCTCAAAACGACTCGTTTCTTCACGTCCCTTCAGGTTGCATCAACTGAGCTGGCGAAGTATCTGCCTCTTTTGAAATCGAAACTCACTTAAGAACACTCACTATTTGGGAGGACTCACATCATGTCGTCTAAAAGACCCCGAAACAGGCGAGCTGACGAATACCGCGATTCGTCTGAAGACGCCGGACTAGTCGTCGACCGAACGGACCCCCTCGACGCTGGCGAGACCAGCAAGGTCTGGCTGCTCGACGTCGGGCCTGATGAGTACGGAGATGCCGTGCTATGTAAGTTTGGCAACAAGACGGTCCTGATTGACGGGGCCCATCCGGCCGACGCGGTTGGCAAAGGCGGACATCCGTCAATCCCAGATCAGATTGGTGATGCTCTTAATGCCCAACCGCCGTATCGCTTGTCACTCATCATCGTGTCGCATGCGCATCAGGATCACATCGGATGTCTTCCCAAGTTGGTTGCGGACGATCTGGTGAGGGCTGATTGGGCTCTGCTTGTCGATCCTGATCTCGGTTGGGGAAGGGCCGCCGATGACGATCGGGACGCCGAAATCCCGGACGACCGCGTCGCCGTGCTGGCCGCTGCGCTTCGCGAGGAAATACGGTCGGATCGGACCAGCGACGAGACTCTGGCGCAGTTCCTGGCTGACGCGTTCACGCTTGAAGACCGCTACCGGACCATGATCGAGACACTCAGGTCTCGCGGTACGCGGGTAGTCCGCCATGGACGTGATAGCACTGCGGCGATCACCGCCGCGTTTGCTGATATCGGGTTGAAGGTAATCGGTCCCTCACGCAATCACATGCTGGAATGCGCGGGTATCATTGACGATCAATCCCATGATGCGATTCGGATGGCTACTGACGCACTGAGACAAGATGACTCAGCGGATCTCGTCGACGTTTATCGCCAGTTCGCTAGCGTTGCGCAAGACGCCCTTGACGTCTCACGACCAGGCCCAGCAGTGAACCTGCAGAGCATCATCACACGGTTCCTCTTTGGCGGGCATCGGTTTCTTTTTGCGGGCGACAACCAGCTTGAGAAGCCGGAAGTGAGTAACCAGTTCCTCAAAAACAGTGTTCGCCGGCTGCGTCAGAAGATTGAGCAGGAAGCCCCATTCAGTTTCGTAAAGCTTTCCCATCACGGCAGCCACAATGCATTCTCGGAGGAAATGCTTCAGGAACTCGGTGATACCAAGCTCTATGGTATTTGCGCCGGCGAGTTCAGCAAACATCACCCAAGCGCTGATGTGCTCGAGGTCCTAAACGACCATCGGTCCGAAATCAAGTGGGCGCGCACCGATCACAACGGACTCGTCACGATTACCTTCAAGCCCAATGACGTACGGGTCAAGCTGACTGAGGGCGAGATTAACGACCCTCAGCCAAACAGTACTGATCTACCTATTGGTTTGGGAGGAGAGCAACCTCTGACGGTCGGCGGCGAGGGGCAACTCCCGGGTGAAACCGGGACGCAGGTAGTTGGAGCAGAGACCGCGAGTTCCGGGGCAGAATCGGTCGAGGTACATGCGAAGATCCCTCACGTTAACACCCGCGTCACGATTACGGTCGAGGTGCAGCCCGGCAGTGCTGAAGCAGCGACTGTGAGGTCGCCTGCTCAGCCCGAAGTTGGGACGGCTCCCTCTGATGCGCTTTCGATTGCTGGTGGACGCCAATTACCTAATCTGCTCTTCGTTACCAGTAAAGAGAAGCTGGCAGCGAATATCGGGGTCACGGAGGCCGCGCGAGTGCTGAATGCCATTCGCGCCAAAGGATTGCCGTTGATGGACGATCTGCCACGACTTACAAACGCCGCAACCGCAGCAGAGAGTGTTCGTCGTCGGCTCGCGTCGCACCCAAACGTCGAAGGCGTTGTAATTGTTGGCGGCTACGATGTGGTTCCGTCAATGGCGCTCGACTGCTTAACGCCCCAGTTGCGGCAACGACTGTCGAACAATGACGATCCCGATCGCTTCGTGGTCTGGAGCGACGATCTCTACGGAGTTCGAGGATCAGGCGGTCGGCTTGAATTGCCGGTCAGTCGCATTCCTGACGGTAAGTCGGCGCAGCTTGTCTTCGCGGCGCTTGAGGCAAACAGAAATAGTGCCGGAATTCCGCGAGCGGGCGTAAGAAATGTGGCACGGCCGTTTGCTGATCGGGTGTACGGCGCTTTACCCGGGACGGGTAACCTTCACGTTTCCAGACCGGTTGTCTTCAACCAATCAGCGCCGGTAAATCTGAAGTCGCAACGGGTTTATTTCATGCTTCACGGCGACTACGTTGACTCCAGTCGTTTCTGGGGCGAGGGAACGGCGGATCATCGAGAGGCAGTCAACGTTGGTAACATCCCAGCGGCGTTCAGCGGTATCGTTTTCACAGGTTGTTGTTGGGGAGCACTAACCGTCGATACTCCGGCGGGTCGGGCTGCGCCAGGTCGTCCCTTTGGTCAGAAGACGACGGATTCTTCCATCGCCTTGAGTTTCTTGAGACGAGGGGCCGCAGCGTTCATTGGATGTACGGGCGCGCACTATTCGCCGACTGAACCACCGTACAACTATTTCGGCGGGCCGATGCACGAAGCATTCTGGCGTCATTACAACTCCGGCGTCGCGCCGGCGACTGCACTCTTAAAGGCAAAACAAGAGTATAGTCGGGCTATTCCGCACGGACTTACCGGGTCCACTTCAGTCGCAATTGAAAACAAGATCTTGCGCCAGTATACTTGCCTCGGATTGGGGTGGTAGGCGCGTAAGTGAGGCGGCGCACTCAATCAAAGGTGCTGGCTCTCAAGGAGGTATCATGGCAAAACTATCTAGCGAGGAATTGGAAGAAATAGTGAAGCAAAGCTTGCCGGGCTATCGCATTTCCCGAAGATCGCAGGTCGCAGGTCAATCGCAGGACACTGGTGCGGGTAGGGATTCCGCGAGCGCGAAAAGTGAAGCCGATCATCTGAAACAGCTCCGTCGAAAATATCTCGGCCCTGATTTTTCTCCCGATGATGACGACCAACTGGACGAGTCTGATCGCATTGATTACGCAAATGGCCCAGTAGACGACAATTCGGACGATGCGGTAATTGTCGCGGTCGAACCCGAAACCGCTGCTGACCCGTTAGATCGAAGCGCGCGCGCTAAGGCCGCAGTGATATCAAAAAAAGAAAAAAGGATAATAGGTCAGCAAGGATAGTCGTGTAAGAGTCTTTCTCCGAAGACCTCTTCAGTAGATTGAGGGTGAACGTGCGGCGGGAGTTTGTCCCGTTCTCGTTCACCCCTTAACTTTTCGGGGCTTCTTAAGATGGTTCTCACTAATAAACAAATCGCCAATTCAGATAAGCGTCGCGCGCGCTTGATCAAAATCTGCGAGGCGTTCCCAGAGGTCCAGGTAGACGTCGCGGGTGAAGATCATCTTGCATTTCGAGTTCGTAAAAAGATATTCGCCTACTATCTTTTCGACCATCATGGCGACGGGCTAATCGCCTTCTGCTGCAAGTCGAGTCTGAGCGAGCAACGTCGCCAGGTCAGAGACGATCCGGATAGTTTCTTTGTACCCGCGTATCTTGGTTCGAAGGGTTGGATTGCGATCCGGCTCGACCTGGATGAGGTTGACTGGGAGACCGTCACGGAACTAGCGCGCCAGGCTTATCAGGCGATTGCTCCAAGGAAGCTCGCGGTGCTCGTGGAGGAAGGGACCTGAGTTGATGGAAAGATCCATTTTCCATTTCTCAATTCTCATTTCTCATTGGAGCCATTTCAAGACTCGTAAGCTTGTGTTGGGAAGGGGGCAAGCGAAGCGCGCCCCCGCTCAAGACTCACATCAATTCATCATCAATTGACCCAGCTTGCTTGGTGAACCCAACTTGAATTTCTATTGAATCCTGAGCGGGGGCGCGCTTCGCTTGCCCCCTTCCCAACACAAGCTAATGTGACTTGCCTTACCCCTTCCTTACACAAGCCTATGTAAGTTGGATCCCTCCGTTCACCCCCCCTTCCTGACAGGTAAAATTGACGAGAATTGATTGGTTTCATCTCTGCCGAGAGCCAATGACAACTGGAAAACGACACCTCGAAAATAGTCCGTTGCTGCGCGGGATAACTATTTCCCCCGCAAAGCAAAGGTGCTAAACTGCCCGGGCACAACGGCGAAAGCCATTGTTTTCTCCCCCAACCAGCACAAACAAATTACCGCCCCAATTCAGCGCCGCACGGATGCGCGTGTCTCCTCGTCGCAATCAATCCGAGCGACCTTTGTCCCGAAAGAAGGTCAGGTATGGACGTCCCTCAATTCATAGCCGGTAGATTCCGGATCGAAGGCGAAATCGGAAGAGGCGGCATGGGTACGGTTTATCGCGCGACTCATCTGGGTCTCGATCGCCCGGTCGCCGTGAAGATTATCAAACCCGAGTTTGCCGCCGATCGAGACGTTGCAGATCGTTTCCTGCGTGAAGCTCGCACGATGGCGAAACTGCGTCACCCGCACGCCGCCATGATCTTCGACGCCGGGAACCTACCCGACGGACGGCATTTCATCATCATGGAATTTGTCGAAGGGACTACGTTGTCGGAAGCGCTGGCCCGAGAAAGCCGGTTCTCGCCTGAGCAGGCGGTTAAGATCGCGGTTCAGATCTGCGACGTACTGGGAGAAGCGCATCAGCTCGGCATCATCCATCGAGACCTGAAGCCTTCAAACATCATGCTCAACGAACGTGGTGTTTGCGTGCTGGATTTCGGAGTGGCAAAGGTTCTGGCCACCTCGTCTGAAGTCACAGCCAATCACGTCACCACCGGTTCGGGTCAGATAGTTGGCACACCCCGCTACATGTCCCCAGAACAGTGTTTAGGTCAGCGTGTCGGCGCGCGCAGCGATATTTACAGTCTGGGCGTAGTGCTCTACGAAATGCTTGCGGGGCGACCTCCGTTCGTCGATCCGTTGCCGTCAGCGGTTTTGGTAAAGCAAGCCACGGCCGCGGCGCCGCCGCTACCGCAGATGCGCCACGATATTCCCAAACCGCTTGCGGTCGCGGTGCATTCAATGCTGGCCAAGCGGCCGGAAGATCGTCCTCGCACAGCTGCCGCTGCGCGAGCACTTTTGGAGCGGAGTTTGGCGAGGCCAGAGCGAGTTATCCCCGAGGCAGATCCACTGTCGTCGACGATGGCCGTAGTTGCCGAAAGGAGCAGCGTATTCTTTCGTGTGGCTGCGCCGCTCGCCACTGTCATGTTTTTCGGCGCCCTCTTGTTTGTTTGGGGCAACAGTGGAGAAACCGCGACGAAGTCTCTAGTTGAATCTTCCGCGGCGGCCAGGTTGTCTGCCGGCAGCGAACCAGTTTCCAGAAAAGCGGCGCCAGATGAGAAAAGCGAGAGCCTGGAAGAACCAGACGAGCCTAAAAGCGCTGTTGTTACGCCTCCGGAGACGTCTTCGTCTCGAGCGATTCCGCTGGAGCGGGCTCGAAAGATCGCTTCGGCGTTATCTCGAGATTCGGCGGGCGACATACAGATCCTGCAAACGGCGTCTGGCCCAATAGTGACCGCCATTCAATACGAGCCCAAGCGCGGCACATCTCGTTTTCTGGTTATGGAGCGGCGCGGTCGGGCATTTCGCGTATCAACCCGCGGACAGCTGGACACGAAAGAGTTTCGCAAAGGCGATTGGAACGCTGAAACAGTTGATGCGGATGGCGACAACTACGACGAAGTTCTATTCACCGGCACCGAAGCAAACGGGCGCAGTTCGCGCTACAGGTACGTGCTTTACGTGCCAAAGAATCATCGTACCTATGTGCTCGAATTTGAGAGCAAACGGAGCAGTGGACGATTGCTTAAGGTTGCCTGGTCCAAGAGTGTTTTTTCCGCCAATGATTCCTCATACGCTCGTGTCCTGCGGGAAAAGGCAAACCGGACGATCGCCAGGTTGAGAGCTCGCTAGCTATCATTTGCCTTCACAAGCTTGGGTTGGGAAGGGGGGAAGGGGGAAGACTATCGATCACAAAGACGAAGACAATTCTCGAGACGGCCCATTGCTTGGTCCCTAAGCCACCCCTTTCCCCCTTACGCTTTACCCACTTACGCTTTCCCACCTACGCTGTTCCACGACACTCAGCATTTGTGAATTCCCCAGCGGCAAGCTAACCTGAGATAGCCAGACTGGGTGGTATGAGTATCGATAGGAATCTAAGTCTGGCTGACATCCAATAATCCTTTGAGCACATCGAAGGTTGGCTGCTTAAGAAGCTTTTGGGAACGAGAATTTGAACTAAATACGCAAATTTTCGACTTTTGTCTGAATAGAAATCAATTTGGAGCACTCCGTGAAAAGATCTCTCTTATTTTTCCTACTATGTTCTCTACTGGCACCCACTGCGTTGTCGGCCCCACAGCGTCAGACTCCACGCAGGAGTTCGACGCCAAAAACCGCAACGGCGACAGCAACGGCTCCGGCGCGCTTGCCCGAAGCCAAGCTGGTGAATCATGTGCTGGCAAACGGGCTTGAAGTTATCGTGCTTGAAGATCACTCGGTCCCGCTGGTGACAATCGAGATGGCCGCCAAGAATGGCTCCTACACTGAGCCGCCTGAGTTGAACGGCCTTTCGCATCTTTACGAGCATATGTTCTTCAAAGCCAATCGTGCCGTCGCGAACCAGGAAGACTATCTAAAAACAATCGGACAACTCGGTATTGCCTACAACGGACAGACCCGCGAAGAGGTCGTCAATTACTACTTCACCACGACCAGCCCGAACGTGCGCACGGCAATGAATTTTATGCGCGATTCGGCACGCTACCCGCTCTTCAACGAAGGCGAATTTGAACGTGAGCGCCAGGTGGTGATCGGTGAAATTGATCGGAACGAGTCGAACCCTTTTTACTACCTGAACCGGGAATTGCACGATCGACTCTTCTATAAATATCCGAGCCGCAAAAATCCTCTGGGAAACCGTCAGACAGTTTCCTCCGCCACGACCGATATGATGCGGCTCATTCAGCAACGCTACTACGTGCCGAACAATTCAGTGCTGGTGGTTACGGGCGACGTCGTGGCGGATGAAGTGTTCAAGATGGCGCAGGAGTTCTATGGCGATTGGCCACGGTCTGAAAATCCATTTGAAAAGTTTCCCATGGTCGATCATCCGCCGTTAACCAGGAGCGAGGGCACGATCATCAAGCAACCCGTGCAAAACGTGGTGATGATGGTTGGTTGGCACGGCCCATCGATTGGTAAGGACAATCCGGCTACCTACGCCGCAGACGTGTTCTCCTTCATCCTGAGCCAGCCGAATTCGCGCTTTCAAAGGGCCTTGGTTGATACCGGACTAGTCAATGGCGTCAGTATCGGTTACTACACTCAACGCAACGTCGGACCGATATTGATTGCGCTGCAAACCACTCCCGATAAGGCCCACGCAGCCATCAAAGCGGTTTACGCGGAAATTGCTCGCTTCAACGACAAGGACTATTTCACTGACGAACAACTCGAGAGCGCCAAAGCCCTACTGGAAGCTGACGATCTCTACTCCCGCGAAAAGCTGAGCGAGTATGCGCACACGTTGAGTTTCTGGTGGGCCTCCACCGGGCTTGATTACTTTCGCGGTTATCTGGGTAATCTCCGTCGCACTACGCGAGCGGACATCAGCCGCTACGTCACCACTTACATTCAAGGCAAACCGCACATCGGCCTGGCGCTGATCTCGGAAGAGACACAGCAGCAAATACAACTAAAACCGGAGGAGTTGATCGGGCAATGAAGATAAAAGCTGGCAGCAAACAACAATCGAACTCTGGTTTTGGCTTGGGTCGAATCGCATATTATTGGGTTGCGCTGACTTTCGCATTAGCGGGGTTATTCAGCGGTAGTGCCGACGTAGTTTTGGCGCGTAACGCTGAGCTTTCAAGATCGGTAGCATTGAAAGGCCAGGCGACGCAGCAGGCGCCAAAAGCCGAAGCAGCGCCTCAGGACCAGGAAAGGCGGGCGGCTGCACTGGTCACGGAATTTGAAGTGAATGGCCTGAAGGTGCTCGTCAAACAGCGCAGCGGAAGCCTGACCGTGGCAGGTGGACTGTTTCTGCGTGGAGGATCTCAAAACATCACCGCACAGAATGCCGGCGTTGAATCTCTAATGCTTGACGTGGCCACCGAGGCCAGCACGAGTTTTCCTCGTGACCGGATGCGCAGTGAGCTCGCGAGCATGGGGACCGTCATCGGCAGCAGCGAAAACTACGACTACTCCGTCCTGTCTTTTACCTCAACGCGCCCGAATTTCGATCGCTCGTGGCAGATCTTCACCGATGTAGTGTTGCGTCCAGCCTTTACGAAGGACGACTTTGAATTGGTCAAGAGCCGCAGAGTCTCGGGGTTGCGAGATGATACCGACGATCCGGATACTTATCTTCAGCGACTCCAGGAACGCGTAGCTTACGCCGGGCATCCGTATCTCAATCGCCCTCAGGGGACAGCCGAATCTGTGTCGCGATTAACGCTGGGAGACATACGAAAATACCATCAGCAAGTATTGCAAACGTCGCGGTTGTTGCTTGTGATCGTGGGAGATATCGACGTGGCTGATCTGCGCCAGCGCGTGACGAATGCTTTTGGGAAGCTGCCTCGAGGAAGTTATCGTTCCGAACCGCTGCCACAACTTTCATTTGACAAGTCGTCGGTGGAAATCACTCAGCGTGGACTTCCGACTAACTACATTCAGGGTCTGTTCACGGCGCCGTCGCTGACCGCCAACGACATCTATCCCATGTCAGTCGCTCTAAATCTGTTGCGCGACCGCGTCTTTGAAGAGGTCCGCGTTAAGCGCAACCTCTCTTACGCACCGAACGCCTTTCTGGCCAGCCAGGGCGCAAATGTCGGCGGCATCTACGTGACTGCGGTTGATGCGAACCAGGCTGTCAGTGTAATGCTGGATCAAATCCGGCGACTTCAAAGTCAGCCTATCAATCAGCAGGACATTACTGACGTTGCATCCCAATTTTTGACCAGCTACTACATGGGACAGGAAACTAACGCTGCGCAAGCGGCGAACCTGGCGGAGTATGAGTTGCTGGGAGCCGGCTGGCGGAATTCATATGAAATGATTTCGCGTTTGCGGGCAGTAACGCCGGCTGACGTTCAGCGAGTCGCGCAAAAATACATGCGCAACATCCGCTTCGTGGTAATTGGCGATCCGAAGAGCATTGATACCAATGTGTTTACCGGACAGCTGGGCGGGTGAAGAGCAGGAGGCAGAGAGCAGGAGGCAGGAGCAGGAGGCAGGAAGCAGACGGCAGCGTTTACTGGTAATCGCAATTGCGGTTAATTTCTCTTAGCGGTTGCCCCCTGCCTCCTGCCCCTGCCTCCTGCCTCCTGCTCCTGCATCCTGCCTACTGGATTCGCTCCGTCTCACTCAGAAACTTCCCGTAGAGCCTCGCATCGAGCCGCTGTAAGAGACGTCCCTGCGCCTCCGCAAGCTTGTGCGCTCCCGTCTCGAAGTACACCAGGGCGAGGTTGTAATGAGCTTCCGCGCTTGCCGGATATAGTCGTGCGGCTTCTTTATAAGACTCGATCGCTTCCGCCATCCGGCCGGCGTAGTAATAAGCATCTCCAAGTTTGTTAAGCACTTCTTCTGAGGCAGGCTTGAGTTGGAGCGCCTGGCGATACGCCTTAATAGCTTCCTCAGCTTTCCCCTGTTTCACTTTGCAGTAGCCTACCTGAATCCAGGCGTCAGCTCGTTTGGGATTACGGTTTACGGCATTCTCAAAGTAGCCCACGGCGCTGTCGTAATTTCCCAGCCACAGAGAGTCGAGGCCTGTGCGGTAAAGCGCCTCACCAATGTCGCCCAGCTTTTCTTTCGCGGGCACGTCCGTGAAGGGTCGTAACAATCCCGGGCTCAGCGATCGCACGCGCCCTGCCCCGATCGCCAGATTTATGTTTTGTCCATTCGTGACTTTCACGGTGACGACGCCTATAACCTGTCCCTTCAGGTTGAAAATCGGACTACCACTGTTGCCGTGAGATATTGGCGCAGTCGTCTGCACTATCTTGCCGACCCCGGGCACCTCGCGGACGGCCGATACAATGCCATCACTAACCGATCCTTCGAGCTTTAACGGATTTCCAATGACCACAACCTGCTCGCCTTCCTCAGGCAGAGTTTCTGCGAGCTCACTGGATCGGGGACGCTCAGGGGGAGAGTTCACCCTAAGCAGCGCGAGATCGCCCTCCTCATCGACAGCGAGCAATCCCGCAGCGGAGTAGACACGCCCTTTTCCATCCATTGTCTTAACGTCAGCGCGGCGGGCGCCACGAATGACGTGCAGGCTGGTAATCACTTCACCGGGACGGATGAAAAAGCCACTTCCGGTGGTGAGAGCGTCGCCTTTCGCATCGTAGGTCACAATGGCCACGATGGCCGGCTTAACGCGCCTGACCAGTTCCGGTATCGATCCTTGAGCCAGCGTCGCCTTGGGTAGGTAAGCAGTCGACAGAACGACAAAAGCGACGACAAACGGGAGGGGGAAAATTCGTTTGCGCATAATCGTTAACCACCATGAGATAAAAGGGGGAGCGGCAGTTGTTTTGATTTTGCGAGCACTGGGAAAGTGCCGGCAGTTTGGAGCTCGCGGCGCTCGCCGGGCTATCGGGGTCTGGGCGGGGAAGCCTGGGGTGGCCAATCGCCCGCAGCACTCATCTTAACCCAACAAAATTGAGATAAGCCAGAGTTTTGTTGCAGGAATGTTGCACGGCAGGGTGATATCCGGGGGGTAAGCCAAATTAGCCGCGGATTAACGCGGATGCACGCGAATCAGAACTAAAGCCAAATCAGCCACAGATTGACACAGATAAACACCGATCCAGAAAAGGCTGACCGGCTTGCTGGCTCCGAGTGCTCGGTTTCTGAGCCGCTCTTGATTAGCTCTGATCCGTGGTAATCCGTGTCAATCTGTGGCTGATTAGTTTCTTGTGCCTGATCTGCGTGCATCCGCGTTAATCCGCGGCTAATTTGTCTTTAATCGGTCTTATCGTAATCTGCGGATACATCGCCTGGTGGCTTGCTCCCGGGACTTAAAAAAATAAGGCCGCCACGCGGCGGCCTTGAGCTGTTAGCAATCCAAAAACGTCTACTTGATAATCTCCACTATGCCGATAGTTGGACCGAGTGGATTCACTAAAGTCGCGGTAGCGTCTTCAGTCGTTATCAGCAGTCCGAAGTCTGGCAAAGCCACTTCGGATTTGACCTCCGCTTCATTTCGACCGGCCGTATTCACTACCTGTCCGAGTTTGACAAATTTATTGTCAGACGAAACTGCCCAGACAGTGAACACCTTTCCGGCTGGGGCTTCTTTCAGCTCGTGGAAGCGAAGTTTGACTTCCGTTGGTCCGTCTTTTCGCGGCGTGATGAAGACGTTGGCGCGCGCGCCGGTCAGGGCACCGCTGAAATTGATCTTCATCTTGGTGTCGTCGCCCTTCTTGTATGCCGGGATGTTGAGCATCGGCACCGTGTAACCTGCCGCGGCGGTACTCACCTCGGCAGTGCTGGCTGCGACCTTTTCACCCATCGGATCGATGCTATGTGGAATCACAGCCAGGCCTTCGGGCACCGGGCTGCGGAAGAAGAGTTTCGTATTCGGATCATACGTGGCTAAGCTGGCTTCCGGAGAAGCAATCAGCATGAATTTGGTCAGCGGAGTAGTAGTAGTAAGTGTTCCGGCGCCGTTTGAAATTTCCACCGGCCCGAGCGAAGTTACCACTCCGGCAGGATCAACTGCGTAAAGATTAAAAGCCGTAACGTCAGCAGGCACATCGGTCACGTTGTAAATGATCCTGGTGCCAGCGTCATCCCGCAGGATAGTGGCGACGCTTTTCGACTTGGTTAGGGTTACCGGACTCAACACCACCTTAACTTCTTTCTTCAACGGATACTCTACAACTGTGAAAGTTCCGTCCGGGTGCTGCACCGTCTTCGTTACAGTAGTTGGCGTTTGCGTGATGGTTGTGGTTGTTGGTTTAACCGGTTCTGGTTTAGCTGGTTCCTGTGCGAATGCGAGTGCAGCCGTTGAAATCAACAGAATGCTTCCCGCGATTGTCGTTATTAACTTCTTACTCATGCGCGTTTTCCCCTCCTTTAGCTAGCTAATCGCGATTGTTTGGCTAGAGGTTAAGTTACCTCGCAGGGGTGTTTCAGGGAGATGCTACGGGCTAAATCACACGGTAAGTTGGCAAAACGAATGCCAATTCATTGCTGGGTTATTACGAAGTAACGACAGGAGTTTCGGCGGCTAAGGCGTGGTCAATCTGCAAGAAAATGCGACGTACAGCAGTACAGGTGTATCGCAACTTGGCGCGTTGTGGAGAGATGTGACGCGAGTGTTTCGGAACGATGAGCGAACCAGTTGTGCGACATTAGCTTGTGTTGGGAAAGGGCAAGGCAGGTCACATTAGCTTGTGTTGGGAAGGGGGCAAGCGAAGCGCGCCCCCGCTCAACTTTCATTACCCATGAAGTCAAAAATTTGAATCATCAAGGTGAGAAAACTGATCTCAGTATTGTTGAGCTGCAATGAAACTCAGCGGGGGCGCGCTTCGCTTGCCCCCTTCCTGACGCAAGCTTATGAAAGTTGATTAGCCCCTTCCCAACACAAGCTAATGTGACTTGCGCGACCCTGCGCTTGGCCACTTCCCGACAGGTGAATTAGTAGCGGCTAACTTCCTGTATGGCCTCCAACACATCCGAAGCCTGCGGCAGGATTGCATCTTCCAATTGCGGGGCGTAGGCGACGAAGGCGTCGAGAGCAGCAACGCGTCGAACCGGAGCGTCGAGATATTCGAAGAGGTCACTGGCAATGCGCGCGGCGATTTCCGCTCCGTAGCCGAACGAAAGTGAATCTTCGTGGGCGACAATCACTTTGCTCGTCTTCTTCACTGACTCGGCGATCGCATTCCAGTCGTAAGGTGCGAGTGAACGAAGGTCAATTGTCTCCACACTAATCCCGTGTTGCTCGGCTTGCTTTGCAGCTACCAGCGAGCGTTGCACGAGGGCGCCATAGGTAATGATGGAAATATCTTTGCCTTCTCGCACCGTCTTAGCTTTGCCAAACGGGATCATGAAATTGTCGGGCGGATACTGCGATTTGTTGTATGCCTGACGGTAGAGATGTTTGTGTTCGAGAAACAGCACTGGATCGTCGCAACGGATTGCTGTGCGAAGCAGACCATTGGCATCCAGAGCGTTTGAAGGATAGACAACCCGGAGGCCGGGAATCTGCGTGAAAGTCGACACGCCGGATTGAGAGTGATAGACCGCGCCGCCTTTCAAATAACCACCGATAGGTACGCGAATGACCATCGGCGCTTTCCAATCATTACCGGAACGCCAGCGAAGCAGCGCCAGCTCGTTGCGAATCTGGTGCATCGCCGGCCAAATGTAGTCAAAAAACTGAATCTCAACCACGGGTTTTAAACCGCGGGAGGCCATGCCGATCCCCCGCCCGACAATATTTGCTTCGGCGAGTGGTGAGTTAAACACGCGCGCGCTGCCAAACTTCCGTTGCAGGTTCGCGGTCACTTTGAACACGCCACCTTTTCCTTTGACCTTCTCCAGATGTTGGTCGCGCGAACAATCGGCAACGTCTTCCCCAAACACGACGATGCGCGGGTCGCGGGCCATTTCCGTGTGAAGGCACCGATTGATGAGGTCAACCATCGTGCCGTTATTACCGGCGAGCGCGGCTCCATCCTCCGTGTCAAATTCCTTCGAAGTCGGATCCACATCTGGTGAATAAATAAACTTCAACACCGTGTCGGGGGCTGGTTGCGGACTTGCCAGCGCCTGGTCGGCAGCCTCCGTGACCAGCGCATCGACCTCGTCTTTGATCTTTTGCAGATCGCTCTGACTAATCAGTTCTTCTTCGACAAGCAACGCTCCGAAACGTTTAATCGGATCGCGTTCAGAATCAGCAGTGCGCTCTTCATCGGGACGATAGAGTTTTTCGTCGTCGGAAAGTGAGTGCGAATACGGGCGGATCACTTTGGCGTGCACCAGGGCCGGGCCCTTGCCAGTACGGCAGTGCTCGACGGCGCGTCGCATGGAAGCCAGCGATGCCAGCACGTCAGTCCCATCACAGCGTTCCACGTGGAGATGAGGAAAGTTTTCTACCAACTTGGAGAAATCGCCGCCGGCAGTTTGCACTTCAACCGGGACACTGATTGCGTAACCGTTATCTTCCACCAGAAACAGCACCGGCAGTTTCAGGTTGCACGCGGTATTCAGCGCCTCCCAGATCTCCCCCTGGCTGGTCGTGCCGTCGCCGAGTGAAACGTAGACGACCTCATCAGCGTGAAAGTTTTCCGCGCGCTTCTTTAATTCCTTGACCAGCTTCACTCTCAAGCCGGCTTCAGCGCAGCCCACGGCCTGGAGTGCCTGGGTTCCAGTTGGTGAGGATTGCGAAACAATCTGAAGTTTGCGATGGCCCCAATGGGAAGGCATTTGCCGGCCATGAGAGTTTGGATCTTTCTCGGCGGCGACGGCGGAAAGCAGTTGTTCGAGCGGAGTCATGCCGAGCTGCAGACAAAGAGCTCGATCCCGATAGTAGGGATAGAACCAGTCGTAGCCAGGCTTCAAGACCAGTCCGGCCGCGACGAGCACCGCTTCATGTCCGGCGCCGCTTATCTGGAAGAAAATCTTGTTCTGATTTTTGAGCTGAATCTCTTTGTCGTCGATCTTTCGTGACAGATACATCGTCCGGTAGGCGGCGATCATCTGTTCGCGACTGAGCCCCTGGAAGTCGCGCTGTTCCATGGTCGCCGGAGCTTGCCGAGCGGCTTGCGCAGCAGCTCTTGGTTGTGATGGTTGCGATGGTTTCGCAGGAACGAGTTTTCTTACGACAGGAGCATCGTGAACTTCCGGCACCGCTTTGGGCGAAGTCTTCTCCGCCGGCGCACCTTTAAAGTCGGCAGTCTCATTCTTAGCTTCAGCGGAAGCAGCTTCCACCTCTGCGGAGGTTTCCGTTTTTTTAACCAGCTTTAGAACTTTCGTGTCGGTTTTCATGATTACAGTTTGCGCGAAATCAAAAACGATCGAAGAGCTAACGAAAAAATCAAGACACCTCACTTAGTTTCAGACCCAAACTCGCTCGATAACGTCATACGATACTCTTCCGCCATTGATGGATGCCCGTGTGCCAATGCTGCCTCAACGCCGCGTTGATAAACTTCCCGAGCCTTTCCCCGATCGCCGGCCTTCTCGTAGGCCGAGGCGAGCATGCCATAGGCGTTGCCCTCATCGTCGGCGCTGGCAAGATAACGAGTCAGCGTTTCAATCAGATCGTCGTTCAGTCCGGCCTTTTCATACTCCTTGGCCAGACCGAATAGAACATTGCTGTTCTCTGGATCGGTTTCCAGGATCTGCCTGAAGATGTCGATTCTGGAGACTGACATGCTGTTTCGTTCAAACCCTACTCAGAAAATTCTCTAGTACGAAGATCTTGCGAATACGAAAGCGCAATGGACTTTCAACGATCGAAATGGCTTTCAGACTCTCGATGCCTCCAACAAAATAAGGATCTTTGCAGGCTGGAACATCCGCTAGCCAAGCCGGGGGCTCGAGGCCAATCTCGTCGCAAAGAGATTCAGCGGTTGACGCCAGCAACGCATCCATCTTTTCGTCGGAAAGATCAAACGGCTGAGCCACCGCCGTGAAATCCCGATAATAGCGAAAGTCATCGACAAAGTTCATCAGATGAACGCGCCACCACTCGGCATCATTCTTAATCTTGTCTTTCGTTTCCCGAAGGCTAGTCATGGCCCGAAGATTTCCTCGATAAAGAACTGAGTGGCCGGTTTGATTTGACCGCGTGGATAGTATTTTTCAACTATGTCGAAAACCTGATCGGCATTCTTTAATTTAAGGACTTCTATGAGCAGTTTGAGATCCTCCCCATCAAGGGAGTCCGTTCGTGCCGCCATAGCCTTCATCGCAAGCAGATAGTCGGGCTCTGGAATGAAGACCTTCAAATTGGAGTAATCCAAAAGAATCCGCTGCTGATGAGGGACCAGGAACCCCTTAATTGCGTCATTCAACCAATCGGGCCTCAAGTCGTTCACTTTCGCTACTCGAGCCGCAGCTTCGCGGATTTGTTCAGCGGGCCTGAAAACCGCATCAACATCTTTCGTGTTGGGACGCGCATCGAACACCAGGGCCATCACCGCGCCTCCATACAGGCAAATCTCCCCTTTGACATTCATCGAACGCAATTCTTCGTTGAGCTCGCCGAGGTAGCGCTTGATCTCCGTTGCGTTCACTTTTTCCTGCGAAATCACTTCCCTATCATCAACTTCGCGATCGTCTGCAACTGCATATTCGAAGTGCCTTCGTAGATCGCTCCAATCTTCGAATCGCGCCAGAACTTCTCCACGGGATAGTCTTTAACGAAGCCGTAGCCGCCGTAGAGCTCAATCGCCCGTGAACTGATTCGCTCGGCCGCACGAGACGAATAGAGTTTTGCGATTGCCGCTTCCTTCACGAAATTCTGATCCGCGTCCTTCATGCGCGCGGCGTTGTACACGAGCAGGCGTGCGGCCTCGAGCTCTGTGGCCATTTCCGCCAACTGAAACTGCACACCTTGAAACTGGTTGATTGGTTTGCCAAACTGCTGCCGCTCGCCGGTGTAGGCAAGGGCCGCTTCCAGCGCGCCGCGCGCGATGCCAATCATCTGCGCACCGATGCCGATACGTCCCTCGTTCAGGGTTTCGATGGAAACTTTGTAGCCCTTTCCGACCTCGCCAAGCACATTCTCTTTGGGAACCTGGCAGTCAGTCAGAATCAACTCCGTCGTCGAAGACGCGCGAATCCCCAACTTGTTTTCCTTTTTCCCTACCGCAAACCCAGGGAAGGATTTCTCTACGACGAACGCAGTGATCCCGCGATAGCCGGCCTCAGGATTGGCATTGGCAAACAGAATAAAGATCTCAGCTTCATTTCCATTTGTGATCCAGAGTTTCTGTCCATTGATGAGATAGTGTTCGCCCTTATCAACGGCGCGAGTCTGCATGGCGAAGGCATCGGAACCAGAGCCGGCCTCGCTGAGCGCGTAGGCGCCCACTTTCTCGGCGGCCAGCTGCGGCAGATACTTCTTCTGCTGTTCGGGATTTCCCCAGTGGATCAGAGCGTTGTTGACGAGAGTGTTTTGCACGTCGACAAAAACGCCGACTGAGGCATCAACTCGGGAGAGTTCTTCGACAGCCAGGATGGCGGTAAAAAACGACGCGCCGGCGCCGCCAAACTCCTCCGGCGTTTCAATGCCCATCAATCCCAAATCAAAACACTGCTTAATCAGCGTCGGATCGAATTTGCCCTGCTCGTCCATCTGTTCCACTCTCGGTCGGAGCTCGCCTTCAGCGAATTCGCGCACACTCGAGCGAAACATTTGTTCGTCTTCTGAAAGCTCGGTCAACGGACGTCCGGACGTCGGTTCAATTGCGGTTTGACTCTGACTCATCTTTGCCTCTGGCACGCTCGAACCGGATGTTTGGATTCACCCACGGTTCTTTGCTTTGGAGTTGGGACTTCCGACGGTAGCATCATAATCAACCGAAAAGTTAAAGGCAAAACCCGCTGGGGATAATCCGCAGATTACGCAGCGATAAGACAAATCAGCCGCGGATTAACGCGGATGCACGCGGATCAGAGCAAGAACCAAATCAGCCACAGATAGACACAGATAAACACCGATCCAGAAACAGATGATCCGGCGGGCTGGTTATCTGTTCTTGCTTGGTTCTGATCCGTGTCAAATCCGTGATTGTCTGTGGCTGATTTGGTTCTTGTTCTGATCCGCGTGCATCAGCGTTAATCCGCGGCTGATTTTGCCGATCAGGCATGCGGCTTGCCGTCGTAAGCGGTCGGATGCATGATTACCGAAATAATGTCGAAGTCCTCTTCAAGCGGAAGTAGAACCAGAAAGTTTGCACCAGTCGGAATTATCTTTGCGATTCTGGGTGTACTGCTTTTCACCTATTCAGTCAGGAAGGCCGGACTCTCACAGATTGTCAGCGGCATTCAGCGACTTGGTGCCGGCTTTCTACTGATCCTGGCGCTGTCCGCTCTCCGTCAAGTCGCGCGCTCTCTGGCGTGGACCAAGTGTTTCGAGCCGCCATACAAGCTTCGCTTTCGCGATGCTTTTGCTGCACGAATAATGGGCGACGCTCTGGGAAACATCATCCCACTCGCCTCCGTCGCCGTAAGCGAACCATCGAAAGCTGCATTTGTCAGGCATCGAGTGCCACTCATGGCCGGCCTGTCGGCGCTGGCAATCGAAAACATTTTTTACAGCCTCTCGGTGGTGCTCATTATCTTCTCGGGCATGTCGGCTCTGCTGCTTAGTTTCGCTTTACCCAATCCTTTACGGTACGCAGCAGTGGGTTCTCTGATCGCGATTCTGGTTATTGTTCCGCTCGGTTACCTCGTGATTCGCAATCAATGGAGATTTCTGAGCGGGGCGTTCACCTGGTTGGGCAAGCGGGCTACCGGACGAAGCTGGATCGAGACAGCCGGCGCGCGCGCGCAAACTCTGGAAGAACGTATCTACGGGTTCTACGGACGCAACCGAAGCCGCTTCCTTTCAATTCTCGCTCTCGAGCTGACTTTCCACATTGCGGGTGTGGCTGAGGTCTACACCACGTTATCCTTCGTTAGTGAAACCGCAGCGCCTACGCTGCTCACGGCGTTTATTCTCGAGTCAGTCAACCGAGTGATAAATGTGGCGTTCAAGTTTGTGCCGTTGCGTACCGGCGTAGATGAATATGGATCGGGAGTACTGGCTAAGGTTTTGGGATTTACCAGAGCGAGCGGGGTGACGCTGGCGATCGTCCGCAAGGGCCGCGACATTTTCTGGACGACCATTGGCGTGATTTTGATTGTGCGTAGAGGATTGTCGCTTCGGAAGGTGGCAGAGCAGGCTGAAGAGTTTGCTGAATCTGAACCGAATGTAACCCCTAACGATCTACCCGCGTCCTCAGCTCAAGCGGCCGCGGCAAACCAAACCACAAGACGCGTGTAGTAAAGGCCTGAGCGATCCAAATTTGCATTCATTAGCTTAGGGGGCAAGGGAAGTCATTGAACTCACATAAGCTTGTGTCAGGAAGGGGGCAAGCGAAGCGCGCCCCCGCTCAAGATCCAATAGAATTCAAGTTGGGTTCACCAAACAAGCTGGGTCAATTTGTGATGAATTGAAGTGAGTCCTGAGCGGGGGCGCGCTTCGCTTGCCCCCTTCCCAACACAAGCTAATGAGCGAATGTCCTATGCCTGACCTTATCTTTCCAGCTTGCAAATTGGTTAAGGAAAACTCACTCGTAAGCCAGCGCCGATACTGCATCCAAATTCGAAGCGCGGATGGCCGGGTAAAGCGCTCCCAGAGCGCCTCCCAGAATTCCAATCGCCCCCGCAGTTCCTGCCCACGCCCAGCCAAACTCAAACGGCAAACCATAGACACGTTGAATGATGTAACCCGCGAGAAACGAAAGCAGAAAACCTGCGACTAATCCGATCAGGCTAATCAACAAAGCCTCCTTTTCGATCAGGCCAATGATGTAACCGCGGGAAGCTCCCAACGCTTTTAGGATCCCTATCTCGCGCGTTCTTTCCGTGATGGTCGTATACATCGCCAGCATAACTACCAGCGCACTTACCACTGCCGCCAGCACCACGAGTACGCGGAGGAAGACATTTAGAAAAGGAATGCTCTGCTCAGGACTGACAAACACGTCTTCGGTGAATTGGATCTTGTTACCAGGTAGCTGCTCGGCAATCCGTTTGGCCGCGACGCTCTTATCAAACCCATCGCGAACTTTCACCATGATATAGGTAGCCTTGCCGGGTGCTTCCAAAGCCTGCTGCATCGCCGCCAGCGACATCTTCACCCGGGCCGTCGACTCTGGAGAGTAGATACCCACCACGCGATACGGCTTGTCGCCAATCAACTGCAAAGTGCTTCCAACTGAAAGGTTGTTATTGCGCGCTTTGTGTTCGTCAATGACCACTTCGTCCATGGCTTGAGGTGCTTGTCCCCGAACCAGGTGAATGCCGTTAATCCTCGAAAACGGCTCCCAGTCGACGCCTTCTATTCGTTCCAATCCGAAACCCCGGTTTCCCTGGAGTATGTGAACAATTACCGGCAGTGCTTCTTCGACGCCGTCGATTTCTTTCAACAGTTCGGCATACTTTGTGCTGAGGTTGGCAGTGGACGATGTCAACTGCATTGAACCGGGTCGGGTGAAGATGATCTCAGCCCGCAGGTTTGAGGCGCGGCGCTTCAGGTCGTTCGACATCCCGCGTGCCAAGCCGGTAAACAGCATGACGAGGATTACGCCAAGTGCGATCCCAGCGACGCTTATGAGCGTGCGCAGGGGACGCTGACGAATATTAGAGCGAATCAAATTATCCATTGTGACTTAGTTTAAGGAAGGCCGAAGACGTTAGCAAATTGCCGGGAGAAATTAGCCGCGGATTCACGCGGATGAACGCGGATCTGAACAAGAAACGGAAAGCAGCCACAGATAGGCACAGATAAACACGGATTCAGAAAAAGCAGACCTGCCTGCTGGTTGTATGTTCTTCATTGGTTCTGATCTGTGCCAATCCGTGATTATCTGTGGCTGCTTTTCGTTTCTTGTTCAGATCCGCGTGCATCCGCGTAAATCCACGGCTGATTCCTTCGTTTGTGAGGTAAATCTAAGGTATCGGTTATAATTTGGGCCATTCAACAATAAGGACTTCGGAATTTTGGAAAGCAACATCAAGTTTAGTTCCGCTTCGACCGCCGTCGAGCTTGCCCGAGACGAGGCTGCCTGGCCTTCAGTTAAGCTCGCACGGCGCAAAGGCATGCTGGCAAGTCTGGAATGGAGCGTAGTTGCGACTCTCGCAATCTTCGTAGTGCTCGGTTTGGGTTTGCGCGTGTACCGGCTCGGCGACATCGGCTTCGCCGAAGACGAAATGAACAAACTCGATGCGGTGAGGGCCTATGAGCGCGGCGACATCACCGCAAACGCTGAACATCCCATGCTGATGAAGGCGTTGATGTTTGCTTCGATCGAGACGTCTAACGCATTGCAGAAGTTGACTGGGACGAAACTGAGTGACGAATTTGCCCTCCGCCTGCCGAATGCGATATTCGGCGCCCTCACTGTCATACCGCTTTTCCTGCTGACAGCTGCTTATTTTGATCGCTGGACGGGAATACTGACCGCTGGATTCTGGGCCTTTGGAGTAAACGCAATCACTATGAATCGCATCGGCAAAGAAGACACGCTGCTGGTCTTCTTCACGCTGTTTGCTTTTTACTTTTACGTACGCGCAAAACAAATCTCACCGAAAGACGTCGCGACGCGACGCCGTAATTACATTCTAAGCGGAATCTCATTTGGGTTGATGCTCGCGTCGAAGTACTTCCCTCACTACTTCGGACTCAACGCCCTCTTCCATCATATTTTTCATGTTCGCAAATCCGAGGCGGGCGAAGCGAGCGGTAAGACGCCATCAATCTTTTATCTCATGATCCCGATCGCGTTTCTGGTGGCGAATCCGGCGGTTTTGTTGCCACAGGTTTGGGAATACCTGAACGCTTACATGGGCGAACGGCTGCTGGTTCACACCGGCTACTTGTTTGGCGATCAGCTTTACAAGAACAACATGTCGAGCACCCCGTTCTGGGGTACGCCGGTCTACTTTTATCTTCTGTTCATGGCGATCAAGATCCCCCTGCTGGTACTGGTGAGTTTCGTCGTGGGGTTTTTGGTATCGCTGAAACGGTGGCGGCATACCGGTCACGCCTTTGTGGTCTTCATGTTTCTGTTCTGGATAGTGCCCTATTCGCTGATCGGCGGGAAGTGGATGCGTTACACACTTTCACTGATGCCATTCGTTTACATGCTGTCAGCCGTGGGCACGGTCGTGTTGATTCGTCTGGCCCAGGCGCGCGTAAAATCCAAACAATTAACCGCCGCGGTGTTGGCGGCAGGCATTGTCTTGTTTATAGCCGTTCCGGGATGGACTGCGTGGGCCAGTGCACCTCACTACGCGCTATACACGAACGCGCTCGCCGCAGGTCGGGCTGGTTATTTCTTTCCACATGACGAGTTTTATGATGACGGTTTGCGCGAAGCGATTCAGTTTGTATGTCAAACGGCGCCGCCGAATGCAATTGTTGCGCACGAGACACCGGGCGTCTTTCGCTACTATCAGGAAAAATTCTCCCGGCCTGATCTACAGTCCTATGCTATCTCTGCTGCCGATTTCGATCCTCAGAAGGTTTCCGGAGCGGCGTACATTATTGTTCAGCGAGGTCGGACCTACTTTGAGAATCGCGATAAGGTGAACTTTGTAAGGTCTGCTTTCAAGAAGGTCCACGAAGTAAAGATCGATGGAATCACCGCCGCGGAGGTGTTTGTGAAAGACGCAAAGTAGCGAAGACATTATGAAACCAATAAGAATTTCTTCTTTGATTGTTTGCGTGTTGGCCGGCGCATTGGCGTTAGCGGTCATTTCCTTTGCGCATCAAAGTGGCGCGTCAAATCGCATCCACATCACCGTGCTCGGCACAACTGATCTTCACGGCAATATCTACCCAGTTGACTACTACACAAACAAGCCAGACAACCGAGGTCTGGCCAAAGTAGCCACGCTGATCAAGCGCGTGCGCAAGGAGAACCCGAATCTCCTGCTCATCGATTCGGGCGATACGATTCAGGGAACGCCGCTCCAGTACTATCACAACAAGAAGAACAACCAACCGCCGGATCCGATGATGTTGTCGATGAGTGCACTAAGCTACGACGCAATGGCCGTCGGCAATCATGAATACAACTTCGGCCTCAAGGTGCTGGAGAAAGCCCGGTCGGAAGCCAAGTTTCCCTGGTTATCAGCGAACAGCTACGAAAAGGGTTCTGACAAAACCCATTACCAGCCTTTCATCGTCAAGGAAGTCGCCGGAGTCCGCGTCGGTATTCTGGGTCTGACAACTCCCGGAATCCCCAAATGGGAGAACACACAGAACTATGCCGGTCTCGAGTTTCGAGAACCTCTGAACGAAGCCAGGAAATGGGTCGCGGAGCTGCGTGGGAAGGAACGCGCTGATGTAGTGGTTGTAGCAATGCACATGGGCCTGGAGGAGGACCTGCGCACAGCTGAGATCAATCCGGGACAGGTGCAGAACGAGAACCGGGCTGTGGCGATCGCCAGACAAGTCGGCGGCGTAGATGCGATCTTCATGGGACACACACACCGCGACGTGCCATCACTCATTCTCAAAGACACTCTGCTAACTCAGGCGAATCATTGGGGGCGGCATTTGGCGCGCGTCGACTTCTACATGGAAAAGGAAGGAGATCGCTGGCGCGTCTACGCCAAATCAGCGCGCACCATTCCGGTAGACGACCGGGTGGAAGCCGATCCTGAAATTCTGAAACTCACCGCCAGTTATAACGAGGAAACCCAACAGTGGCTTTCGCGCGCCATCGGTACGTCTGACGAAGAGCTAACTGCGAGGGACGCGCGTTTTCGCGATAGCGCGATTCTCGATTTGATTCATCGGGTTCAGTTGGACGCCGGCGACGCGGATGCTTCGATGGCGGCAGTCTTCAATTCAGACGCGCGAATACCAAAGGGTCCGGTCACCGTCCGTGATATTGCCGGTCTCTACGTCTACGAGAACACGCTCGTGGTTTTGGAAGTCACCGGTCAGCAATTGCAGGACGCCCTGGAACACTCAGCGAAATACTTCAAACCATACGAACCGGGAAAGACCCCACTCGAACTGATCGACGAAAAGATTCCCGCTTACAACTTTGATATTGCCGAAGGGGTTGAATACGAAATCGACCTTCGCAAACCGCAGGGCCAGCGCATTCAGAATCTGCGTTTTCGTGGAAAGCCCCTGGAGCCAAATCAAAAACTCAGACTCGCCACGAACAACTATCGTGTGAACGGCGGGGGCGGCTACACGATGTACAAAGGCGCGCCCGTAGTTTATCGGTCCAGTGACGAGATCCGCGAGATGATCATCGACTGGGTTGAGCGCCACAAAACCATTCCCACCAGGCCGAGCAACAACTGGCGGATTGTTCAATAGAAAGAAACTTTGGCCGCGGATTCACGCGGATGCACGCGGATCAGAAGAAGAAACAATCAGCCACAGATAGACACAGATGACACGGATCAGAACCAATCAAGCGGATCAGAAACCAATTCAGAAACCAAATACAGATGAACGTGAAGCTGACCACTCTTCTCAGGATCCGTGTTCATCTGTGTCTATCTGTGGCTGATTGTTTCTTCTTCTGATCCGCGTGCATCCGCGTTAATCCGCGGCTAATATTTCTTCTTACACACCAAAACGGCAACCCGAGGGGTACTGGGTTGCCGTTCTGGTTTCTCAGGGGCGAGTCTGAGGGATCGCCACTCGCCGCCTGCTGCGCGGGAAACTAAACCGATTCGTGTTACCGAACCATGGCTACGATCTCGACAACTTCGTATCTGCTGTGCGCCAGTTCGCTCTTCGAGAAGATCATTGCGAGTTGGCCTTCAATGTTCTTTTCCTGCTTCGACTTCAGCAACTGACGGCCGGTGTTCTCACCACCTGACCACACTTCAGCAAGAAAGTAGCGCTCGCCGTAGCGGTGGAATACGAGCTTGCTTTGCTCCGGTGCTTTCCTCGATTCGATGGTATTTGAAAGGCGTACTACAGCATCGTCGCGGTTTGAAATCGACAATGCGTCGCCGCTCGCGGTCATAGCTCTAATCGAGTATTCACCCGCCGGAAGGGTCTGGTCGCCAACGATAAAATCGAACGGGACGTTCGCTCTGACTGTGCGAGCCTGGCCGTTGGCTGAGACTACTGCCGTGACCAACGCTACCGCGACGAGCAGCGTTAACATTGTGAAGCCTCTAATAATCTGCTTTTTCATATATTCTCCTGTGCCTTTCGGCGTCGGTCGTTCTTGTCGACCAAAATTTGTGGTAAGTGAATGATCGCTCTCGATCCATCTTCCCTCGTGGCTGCTCACTGTTGAATCGTGGCAGCCGCCTGGTCTATTGCCAGCGGCGTGCCACGAGCTGGAACGCGCTGCTATCCAGATGAAAATGCCGCTGATGTGCTGGGAAATCATTGTCAGGCGAGAGAATGTGCAAGCTAACGCCGACGTCGGAAACGACCAGAACATCTATCCGATCAGATAGGCAGGTATCTGTTCGGATAGTGAAGTAGGATCGATAGGTCCCGTAGGACTTACAGGACCTATAATGATCGGCCCTATAATGCTTTTCTCAAGATGATCCCACGTCTCGCAGCCATAGCCGGGAAACTCAAAGGAGCAGTCTTCCCGATTGATCAAAACACCGTCGTGATCGGGCGGGAGACTGCCTCCAACCTGTGCATTGCCGACGCCTCCGTTTCCCGGCGGCACTCTCGAATAGAAAAAGACGAACAGCAGTTCTTCATCAGCGATCTCGACAGCCTCAATGGCACCTTCGTCAACGACGTTCCCGTGCGGCGCCGGGCACTCCAGCACGGTGACCGCGTGCGCATTGGTGATTCGCAGTTTCTTTTCCTGCTCCATGATGGCGACGCGGCGTCGCAATCCAGTGAAGTCCAGTTTGACGATCGCCAGGTCCTGAGCGGCTCTACAGTCCAGGTCAGGTTCAACGACGCGCTGTACCTGATGGCGCGCGACTTGAGCGCGCTGATGAAAGTCAGCACCACCATCAATGCGATTCGCGGTATCGAGGAGTTGCAACAGAAGTTGCTGGAACTATTGTTCGAGGTGGTCCCGGCCGAGCGTGGCGCGATTCTGCTTTTGGAGGGAGACAGCCTGGAAGACCCTGCGGTGTTTGGTCTCAACCGCAACGGCGAACTCGAAGAAATGTTCAAGATTAGTCGCACAGTTGCGCAAAGAGTGCTGCGGGAAGGATCGGCGTTGGTAATGAGCGATCCTCCGGTGAACGCAGATGTCGAATCGCCGAGTTTGAGTCAGTCGGAGATCAGTTCACTCTTGTGTGTTCCGCTCATCATGCTGGATAAAACGCTGGGCATGGTTTATCTCGAAACTAAGCAGGCTGATGTCCACTTCGACAAAGATCACCTTGAACTCGTCTCCGCCATTGCGGCGATCACGGCCGTAGCGATCGAGAACGCGCGTCACATCGAATGGCTCGAGAGCGAGAATCAGAGGCTGCTCGAAGATGTAAACATCGAGCACAACATGGTGGGTGAGAGCTCGGCGATGCGACAGGTCTACCAGTTCATCTCGAAAGTTGCGTCAACTGACGCCACGGTCTTGATTTCCGGCGAGAGTGGCACCGGCAAAGAACTGGCGGCACGGGCCATCCATCACAACAGCAAACGTCTGGGCAAGCCTTTCATGGCCGTGAACTGCGCGGCATTGGCGGAGTCGCTGCTGGAGAGCGAGTTGTTTGGACATGAAAAGGGAGCATTCACCGGCGCCCTGGCAATGAAGAAAGGCCGTCTGGAAGTCGCCGACGGCGGCACGTTGTTTCTCGATGAGATTGGAGAACTAACTCCGGCATTGCAGGTGAAGCTGTTACGAGTTCTGCAGGAGAGGGAATTCGAACGGGTGGGCGGCACGAAAACTATTAAGGTAGACATTCGGCTGGTGGCAGCGACTAACAGAGATCTGGAGCAGGCGATTTCGGCAGGCGAGTTTCGACAGGATCTCTACTACCGGCTCAACGTGGTGCAGTTGGAGATGCCTGCACTCAAAGATCGTCCTGAAGACATTCCACTCCTGGCGAACTACTTCGCCGCGAAGCACGGCGAGAAATGCAATCGCAGGGTGCTCGGTCTTTCGCCCGAAGCCCAGTCGCGATTGGTGAGCTATGAATGGCCGGGCAACGTGCGCGAACTGGAAAACGCGATCGAGCGTGCGGTGGTGCTGGGCACAACCGAGAGAATCCTGCCGGAAGACCTGCCCGAAGCGGTGCTGGAAAGGGAGTCAGTTCCGACGTCGGCCGCTAGCTACCACGAAGCAGTTACCCAGACTAAGAAACAAATCATACTCGACGCCATGGAACGGGCCGACGGAAGTTACACCGACGCGGCCAAGCTGCTGGGTGTCCATCCGAACTATCTTCACCGGTTGGTGCGGAACCTGAATTTGAAAGATCAGTTGAAGGATAAATGAAACAGGAGACGGAAGAATGTCGGCCGCGGATGAACGCGGAGACACGCGGATGAGAACAAGCAAAGAGTCGCCACAGATAGACACAGATAAACACGGATCCAGAAACAGCTGATTCTGCTTATCCGCTCTTCATTGGTTCTGATCCGTGCTAAATCCGTGTCTATCTGTGGCTGATTGTTTCTTCTTCTGATCCGCGTCTATCCGCGTTCATCCGCGGCTAATTATTCCTGATGACATCACCCGAAGCCTACAGCCCTCTCTTCGAACAACTAGAGCGGGATAATGTTCGATACGTGGTCGTCAGTGGCATGGCTGTCTTTCTTCATGGCCACAATCGACCTGTGGTTGACTTGGACATCGCTATCGACTCGTCACCAAATGAATCGGCCAAAGCGATGCAAACATTGCCTGCGCTACAAGGCGTCGGCCAGCCTGCCAGCGCGAAGATTAGAAATTCATTGACTTCGGATTGAAGCCGTCGTAGATTGCGCCAATCGCATATCCGGGCTAGCCTGACGAGGCGAAAGTTGCCCGACCCGGTCTAACTTCTCAATTCCTCGAATGCCGGAAGCTCTCGGTCCTTTCAGCGATGGAGGTTCCCCATGTCTCATCCGCGTCGACCAGACTCACAATCCGTGTCTAGATTCATTAGAGCGAAGCGACTTCTTCTTTTTGCAGCCGCAATGGCGACCGCTCTAGGCGGAATCGTTGTCTCCGAATCATCAGGAGTTAAGGAAACGTTCTCTCGACTGGCGGGCCATAAAGCCACCGCAGAACAGAGAACTTCCATCACTGGCCAGGCAAGGAAGAGCGTCGACCTCTTTGAAGCGGTCGGTTTACCTCGTAGGAAGGTTTCACCGAACAACCTCACTATCCCGGCAGCTCCCACTGTTGCAGCCACGAAAACAGATGCTTTGTTCACCGACGTTGACGGCGACACGAGTGCCGATCCCGGCGACACACTGAAATATACCGTCAACATTAGTGCGAGTGGCGAGGATGCAACAGGTGTAACGTTTACCGATACGGTCGATCCAAACACTGCGTTCGTGCCCGGAAGCTTGACCGCTACGCCAGTGGCGGTTAACGACAGCTATGCGGCCACGGGCAATGTCAGGATTTCGATTGCTGCGCCCGGAGTGCTCGGGAACGATTTTCTTGGCCTGCCCAACGCGAGTATTACGGCTTCGCCAACAACCAGCGCAAATGGTGGAAATGTCACGCTGAACGCCGATGGGAGCTTCACTTACAACCCGCCTCCCGGTTTCGAGGGCTCAGACACATTCAGCTACACGTTGACTAGTTCAGAAGGTAGCAACAACGCTGCCGTGACTATCACGGTGAGCGGAATGATCTGGTTCGTTGACAACAACGCTGCATGCCCATGCGACGGGCGCTTAACAAATCCTTTTAATACGTTGGCGAGCTTCAACGCCGCCAATAACGGCATGGGCAATAATCCGGCTAACGACGATAATATCTTTCTCTATGAAAGCGGAACCGACTACGTCGGCCCGGTGACGCTCCTCAACGGTCAACGGCTCATAGGGCAGGATGCTGTTCCAAGTCTTTCGGCCATCACGGGTCTGACACCGCCGCCAGGCAGCGATCCTTATCCTGCCACCAACAGCGGAAACGCCACGATTGTCAACGTGACAAGTGCCTCAAACGGAATCAATGTAGCTGCGGGCAATACACTGCGTGGTTTTACTGGTGGGAATTCTGGAACTGATATTAGTGGCACTAACTTTGGGACCTTGACCATAGCGGATGTCACGCTGAACGGGACCGGCCAGGCCCTGAACCTAACTACCGGCACGCTCTCCGCATCATTCAATAGTATTTCATCGAGTAACAGCGCCACTACAGGCATCAGTTTATCCGACGTCGGCGGCGGTCTCACAAGCTCGACGACAACCATCACTAATCCTTTCGGCATCGGCGCAATTGTTGCGAACTCCAGCGCCAGTCTCAGCTTTGGCAACTCCAGTTCCACCCAGTCAGGCGATACTGGAGTCTTCCTCAACAACAACACCGGCCCAATTGCCTTTGGCACGCTCAACATCAACTCTCCCGATCAGAATCAGCGAGGCCTTCTTGCCACTAGTAACAGCGGTTCGATAACGACCACCGGCGGCATCATCAGTACGACCGGCGTAACTGCTATCGAAATTACCTGCACCAGCTGCACCACGACCCTGGGAATGTCGTTAACGAGTGTTTCAGCTGACGGCGGCCTGAATGGCATTCTGGTTTCCAATACCACAGGCACTTTCGCCGTCATCGGAAACGGCACTACAACAGTTGGCGGCGATGGCTCCGGCGGCACAATTCAGAACATGACCAATTACGGCGTCTCATTGACCAACGCCCAAGGCCTGTCTTTTACCAACGTGAACATCAGCAACATTGGCCGCAACGGCATCGATGGGACTGACGTCGTCGGCTTCACCTTCGCCAATGGTACGATCAATAACGTGGGCACAGCGGCGGCCGGTCAGTTTGAGGAGAGCAATATCTCCTTCAATGATAACGGCACGTTCACGAACGACAGCGTGAGCGGCGCGGTGGCGATCACGGAGAATGTCCTAAGCAACGCACGCCGGCATGGTATTGACATTGAGAATGGCTCGGGAACGATCAGCAATCTCACGATCAGCAACAACGTCATACTCAGCCCGACGTCAGCGGCTGATTCACTCGGCAACGGGATCCTCGTTCTGGCGCAGGGGTCGGCGGCGACGACGGCGAATCTAACAACCGGAACCATCAACGGGAATACGATTACTAATTTCCCAAGTGGCGCCGGTATCCAGGTGGGTGGGGGTAATACCGGATCAGCAACGCCCGCAACCCTGGGCGGCAGTGGCACCCCTATCAACATCACCAGTAACAACATCGCCGGTCAGAGCGCTCTGGCCCGGATGGGGACGCATGCGGTCCAGGTGAGCTTCAACGGCGTCAACGGTGTCAGCAACTTCAACATCAGCAACAACCCAGTCCTCTCCGATGTGGCCGGCCTCGGGATCTCTGTGTTCATGGCCGGCAATGTCACTGGTACGACAACCATCAACAACAACGTCGTCACCGCGAACAATACAGCCGGTTCTGCGGGTATCGCCGTCCAGGTGGATCAGGCGACAGCGGTGACCGACGCGCCGAATTACAACTTCACGATTAACAACAACAATGTCAGTCTCACGGAAGGATTCGGGATCCGGGGCATCGCGCGGAACTCGGCCGCAGTAGTGGACATGACGATCCAAAACAACACCGTCGCCGCTCCGCTGCTCGCGAACCGCAACGGCATCCGGGTCGACGCCGGAAGCGGGGCTGGCGACGTGACGCTGTGCATGTTTATGACTGGCAACACCAGTTCCGGCAGCGGTGTGAACGCTGGACTTGGCATCCGCAAGCAGGGGGCTTCGGCCACAATCAATGAGTTCGGTATCGTCGGCCTGGTGCCATCGCCGGCAACTGGTGCGCAGGCCGCCGCGAAGGTCGCCGCGGACAATCCGACCGGCGGCGGCGTCGACGTTATTGCCGGCGACAACTTCGTTAGCTGTGGCATTACCGCGGTGAATCGACCTGAAACCCCAACCCAACGAGACCATCTCGCGCGCACGAATAGCGGCACCAGACCAGTTGAGAAGTTGGGAAGCAGCAGCCACAACGTTGGTACTCACAACGAGACGACAACGAGTCCAATGTTGGCCAAACCTGCAACTTCGTCGTCGAAGTCGCAGGCCCGTTCAGAAGTGAAGGCACGCGGTGACTCACAGGCTTCTGGCCAAATCGAGGCATCCAGGGTGAGCGCGAAATCGAGACAGCGTAGCGGGCGGCATCAACAGCTCGTCCAGCTCGGTGAACGGCAGCCTTCCTGGGCACGGGCTTTGGGACACCATGCGACTCCTTCTGGTCTGCAACCAAAAGTTAGCGCGGCGCTGGCCGACGTCATGCTCAACATCGGCACGCTGCCGGCCGGGGAGAGCGTTACGATCACGTTTAAAGCCACGGTGGACAATCCATTCACGGGACCGATGGCCCAAGTCTCAAACCAGGGCACCGTGTCGGGAAGTAATTTCTCGAACGTGCTCACGGACGATCCTGACGTGGGTGGTGCTGCTGACCCGACGGTGACTCCGATTGTTGACATCAACCCACAGGTGACCGCACTCGGTCCAGCCAATATCTGGGTGGGACTAAAGAACAGCGACGATGTCGGCCTCCGGTTAGACTTGCTGGCCGAGGTGTTCAAGAACTCGACGCTGATAGGTTCGGGTCAGATTAATAACGTGCCCGGCGGTAGCAGCGGCTTTAACAACGCTATCCTGCGCACGATTGCCGTTGTCCAATCGCAATCCGCGAGCTTCGGCACTGGCGATACGATTAAGATCAAACTGTCAGTGCGCGCCGGGTCCACCGGTCACGTGAGTGGTACGGCGCGACTGTGGTACAACGACTCTGCCGCCAATAGTCGCTTCAATGTGACTTTCGACAGCAATACAACAACGTACTACCTCTTGGACGGTTTCGTTCTTGGCAGTTCGCCCGGACCCGGGCCAAAGAAAACAATTGACGTCTTTGTGCACCGGAACCAAGGCGGCAATCCATTCAAACCGTTTGGAACCTGGACTAAGACGTTTTGAGCAGGATATCGCTATAACTGACAAACAGGACGGGCGAGACTCTTACGAAGAGTCGCGCCCGCCTACCTTTGGCATAGACCGCTGAAGAATTGGCCCAGGTCGGTGTGGGCCTGCGGGTTAAATGCTCACTCGACGAAAGTGATGATGGCAACAAACCTGACCGAGAAGGAGTTTTCGCGGCACGTCAACACAAAGTTTCTCGTCCAGGCGCCACAGTCCGTCGAGTTGGAGCTGGTTGAAGTGAAAGGTTATAAGCACAAAGACGCGCCTGGTGAGCAAGGCGGGATGGAGCGATTCTCGGTTTTCTTCCGCGGTCCGGAAGAGGTTTTACTCACGCAAGCCACATACGACGTAGCACACGAACAAATGGGAGAGTTTCACATCTTTATTGTTCCCGTTGGGCGCCATGAGACAGGCTTCCGCTACGAAGCGGTATTTAACTACTGAGGAGAGTGACTGCCTTCTGCCGCCTGCCCCGGCTTTTTCCACTCCATGTGCTTGTAAGCCCCCAGGTCCTCAATAATCACGAACCCGAGCCTTTCGTAGAACCGATGAGCTTCGTTGTTGAGCACGAACACCATGTGACGCAGGACCTTATTGCTGGCGGCCGCTTCTTCCTTCAACTGCCGCAGCAGGAGAGTGCCGACGCCGCGATTCTGAAATTCTTCAAGCAACGCGATGTCGAGTAAGCGAATCTGTTCGGTGTCGCTGCCGACCCAGATTCTCCCCGCCGGATGATCATCAACCAGAATCACATCGTACCGCGCATCCGGAAAGCGCGCATTGTATTCGCGGCGCTGCATTTCAAACTGCCACCGGACGAAGAGCTCCTTATGTCCGTCTGCCCAAACTGCTTGTGCTAACTCACTCTCACGAGTGCTCGCGTAGACCGCGAGCAAGAACTCATCGTCCTCTTTGGTAACAGGACGGAGAGACACTACGCTTCCGTCCGGCAGCCGAATCGGAGCTTGGTTACTCTCCATCTGAGTACTCACCACGAACGATCAATGAGCCGCGGATGGACGCGGATGACAGGGCTCAAATCAGGCAGGTCTAAACAGATCGCAAACTAGCATGTGGAAGCTAGACGACGTTGTTAATGATCGCCTGGTAATAGATCCGCCGTCGAACGTCAGAGCGATTGAGGAACAAATCAAACCTGCCGAGTGCTGGGTGTTCGATCACGTGGATGCTGGAAAACGGCGGCAATGGGCTCTCGGCCTCGAAGAGAAGCGAAAAACTCTCAGTCTCCCGTCGGGTCGCGGTGGTAATCCTGGTAGCCGGAGCAGGCGCGTAACCAACTACGCGGTCAAGCTTCAATTGGATCACCCGACCGATGGCGTCGTGGGTTGTGAAGATGTCCCCAACGAGAGGCTCGAAAGTAGCGCGCTTGTAATGAAAGAATGGGGCTTGGCGTGCCTCGGCTGGTATTTCAAAGTAATTCTTCCAGGGACCCGATTTGACCCGCTTCTGCGCCGAAGTCAATGCTGGGGATTCCAACAGAAACCCAGCGGCCACAGCTGCCATCGCCCCGGACTTTATGAAACTACGCCTCGAAACAGACATACAATTCTCTCCTTGTAGATCAGGGAACTGCTGAGTGGCAGGCGTCTGCCGTGCGGCATAGTGTAGGTGGTTTATCTTAAAGTGACAATCAAAATAGTGAGTATCACGCTCCCGGGAAGAGGAACGTCACGGGCAAGTTGCTAGAGCTATGAAGTTAACGTTTTTCTTGTATTCCTCGGTGACGAAGGTTTACAATTCCGCTGCTCAACCTTTGGACTCCCATGCTTCTCGAGTTAGTCCGTAGAGAAGCTTGTCTGGGATAGTTGTCTTGCTCTCGAACTATCAAGCACGGCGGAAAGTCAGTGCGTAACAAGCAGGCTCGTTAGGCGATTTCTTTATGGCTTCGCAGCGACAAGCATCCTTGCGTTGGCTGCTTGAACCTCTCTCGTAAAGGCTTTCATCAGGAGAAAAAATGTCTGAACCATTCCTATCTGAAATCCGAATCTTCAGCTTCGACTTCGCGCCCCGTGGCTGGGCCTTGTGCAACGGCCAATTGCTGCCAATAAACCAGAACCAGGCTCTCTTCTCGCTGCTCGGCACAACATACGGTGGAAATGGCCAAACCAATTTTGCGTTGCCAGATCTGCGCGGGAGGGTGCCGATCTCTTTCGGCGGCGGGCATACGCTCGGGGAACGGGCCGGCACACAGGCAGAAACCCTTAACATCCAACAACTGCCGACGCATACGCACGTGCTGAACGGAACGACAAACGACGCGGTCAACACACCGGCAAACAACACCGTGCTCGGTAAGTCGGCCCCGCAGTCGGCCTACGGCGCGGCATCAAACTTTGCGGCAATGGATCCGACGAGTATAGCTAATGTAGGTGGCTCACAAGCGCACCTGAACATGCAACCCTTCCTAACCCTCACCTTTTGCATAGCCCTTCAAGGCATCTTCCCGAGCCCAAACTAGGAGAACACTTATGGCACAACCGTATGTAGGCGAGATTAGAATCTTTGCCGGAAACTTTGCTCCAGCGGGTTGGATGTTCTGCGACGGGCAGTTGCTCCCTATCTCGGAGAACGAGACGCTTTTTCAACTAATCGGAACGACCTATGGTGGTGACGGGCAATCCACGTTTGCGCTGCCTAACCTGCAGAGCCGAGTGCCGATTCATCAGGGCAACGGCGTCGTCCTGGCGGAAACCGGCGGTGCTGAGGAGATTACACTTACAGTCCAGCAGATACCTATACACTCCCATCAATTGCTTGGTTCAACGGCAAGTGCCAGCTCGACTGATCCGACCGGGAATGTGGGCGCGCGAATAACCGTCGCGGGAGTGTTCGCTTACGGCACTGACAATCCGCCGCAGCCGCTTTCGCCACAGGCAGTTGCGCCAGTCGGCGGCAGCCAGCCGCATACCAACATACAGCCCTACCTGGCACTCAACTTCATCATTTCACTTTTCGGGATCTTTCCAAGCCCGACGTGAGGAGACTAAATGGCAGATCCGTTTGTAGCCGAAATTCGCATCTTCCCGTTTAACTTTGCGCCTGTAGGCTGGGCTTTCTGTCACGGTCAGCTCATGCCTATTTCCCAGAATACCGCGCTGTTCTCTCTGCTTGGTACGACGTACGGAGGCGATGGTAAATCGACGTTTGCCCTTCCTGATCTCCAGGGCAATGCCCCGCTTCATCCTGGACAGGGGCCCGGCCTCTCCCTCTACGATCTGGGCCAGACCGGAGGCAGTGAATCTGTCACCCTACTTCAATCCGAAATCCCCTCGCATTCACATCAGATGAGTGTCTCTTCCCAGCTGGCGCTGGAAAACCAGGTTAACGTCGGGGGTGCCGGTCAAAAATTCGCAATGGGTGATGGTATTAATCTTTACGGGAACGCCAGCAGCAATCTGACACCGATGGCTTTTGCAGCATTGTCGCCTGCTGGTGGGGGTCTGCCACACAACAATATGATGGCTTACCTGACTCTGAGCTTTTGTATTGCGCTGCAGGGTGTCTTCCCACCTCGGTCGTAAAGAATAATTATCGGCGCCGCCAAATTTGTTGAGCGAATACAATGCAGGCGGCGCTCCCGGTTTTGTGTGTTTTTCTTAGCACCGCTGGAAGGTTCATGACAGTTGCCGAATCAATCTTGATTCCCACCTCGTCAGTGTCGGCGAACGATATCCGCTGACGGCTTTCCTGCGAAGGTTTTTTCTTCACGATAACTTAAACGTTTTGGATCAAGTCGAAGTCTATCCCGAAGGAGAGTTATGAAGCGCGACACATCCACTTGTCATAGTTTTAAAGTGTTCGTTGCCAGTCTGGTCTCATACGTGCTCTTGACGAGTCAGCTTGCACCCATAGCGATTGCCTTTAATAGCTCTCCGATCCCGAAAGTTGCCGGGAGGTCATCTGCGGTTGCGAGGGAATCGGCTGCCGCCAAAAGTCGAACGGCGAGCGATCCTTCGCGAGCTGTGTTGCCGGCACCGGTACCGGTTCCGTTGATGATAACGTCCGCAAGCCTGGCGCCTACCATCACAGCGACTAAGGTCGACACCTACGCGAGCGCACCCGGTCCGGCAGTACCGGGTGAGATCATTCAATACACGATTACGATCAACAACAGTGGACCTGACGCGGCGACGAACGTCACCCTTAGCGACACTGTCGATCCGAACACCGCAATTGTCGGCACACCCAAATCAACTCCCATAGCTTTCAACGACGCTTTCAGCGTCCTGGGCAACGTTCGCATCCTGGTGCCCGACGGCGCGCAGGATCTGTTGGCCAACGACCGTGATCCAGACACCGACACGAATGCCGGTATGACCATTACTACTCTCGCCGGCGACGCTTCGGCTCCGTTCGCGGGAACCAGCACGAACGGTGGGCAGGTCACCGCCACTACGGGCGACGGTAGCTTCCAGTACAACCCGCCACCGGGCTTCACCGGATCTGATACCTTCAGCTACACCGCCACTGATGCCGACGGCGGCACGTCCAGCGCGACAGTAACACTCACTATTAACGGCATGATCTGGTTTGTTAATGCTGCGGCACCCGCAGGCGGTGACGGTCGACTCACCAATCCCTTCAACTGCCTCGTCGGCGCCGGATGCTTCGATCCTGTTGCAGCCGACGATCCCGGCGACAACATCTTCCTTTTCACCGGCAATTACCCAGACACGGGCGCGCTAACGCTGCTCAATAATCAGCAACTCTTTGGGCAGGGCGCGAGCGGGACGCTGGAGGGCATCATCGGTATTGTTCTCCCGCCACACAGCGACGCGCTGCCGGTTCTCAATGGCAACCCTGCGACCGTCACCGTCACCTCGACGGCGGGCGGCGTCGTGCTCGGGACGGGCAACACCCTGCGCGGGTTCACCATCGGGAACACGGCGGGCGCGAAAGTCAGCAACCCGGCCTCGCCGCCGGGCGGAAGCTTCGGCACGCTGCTCGTCAGAGAGATGATTCTGAACGGCAACGGGCAGGCTCTCAATCTTGACAACGGTGCGCTGGATGCGATCTTCAATAGCATCAGCTCGAACCTGAGCGCCGGCCAGGGTATCAACCTGGATCAGGTTAGCGGGTCGCTCGCCGTCAACAATGGCACGACCATCACTGACCCGACCACGCAGGGCATCCTCGTTACTGCCTCGACCGCCAACATCGACTTCGGTAACACAGGCGTGACGGATGCCACTGACGGCATTTCGCTGCAGAACAATTCCGCTGGTACCCGCACCTTCGGCACACTTTCGGTGACTAACGGCTCCGGCGTCGGCTTTTTGCACTCCGGTGGCGGCGGCGCGACGACGGCGGGAGTCACGACGATTACAAATCCCGGCGGCATCGGTGTCAGCATCAACAACTCGACAACCACGGTTACTTTCGGAAATACAAACATTACCCAGTCTGGAGGAACTGGGGTCTCTGTTTCCGGTGGCAGTGGAAATGTGACCTTCGGCGATCTCGACATTTCGCCCGACGCCGGCCAGCGCGCGCTACAAGCCACTAGTACGACAGGCACGATCACCGCCGGGAGCGGCACTATCTCCTCCACGAACCAGGCGGTGGTCGACATTGTTGGCGTGGGTCCCGCAAGTCCTACTCCGCTCAACATAACGCTAGACAGCCTCAGTTCCATTGACGCTCCTGCTGCGGCCCCGGCGATCAATGTAGTCAACACCACTGGCACCTTCACCGCGACGACTGCCACAGTCACAAATCCCGGCGGGATAGGAATAGGAATCGCCTCGGCTGTGACGACGGTCGGCGGTGGATATGGCTTCAACACTGCCAATGTAACTTCATCTGGGGGCACGGGCGTAGTCCTTCAAAACAACACGAAAGCGGTTGGGTTTAATATCTTGAACATTTCACCTGACGCAAACCAGATTGGTCTTCAGGTTAGTGGTTCTGCCGGAGCGACGAGTACTTCAAATGGCACGATCACTACCACCGATGCGCTTGCTCTCACGATCTCCAACTCCGCGATCAGCATGGGGTTGACTTCAGTTTCGGCAGACAACACTGGCGACACAGACTCGTGCGTAAGCTTCACTAACGTGACCGGTGCAATTTCGTTGAATGCTGGAGCACTCACCGGCGGCACGGCTGCCGCATTTTCAGTCAGCGGAGGAACCTTGTCGGCGAATATGTTTGGCACCATTACGCAGGCTAGCAACGCCGCAATGGTCGACATCTCTGGCGGGCACAACACTGGCACAATCACTTTCCAAAGTACTCTCTCAGCGACCAACGGCACGGGACTACAGTTCAACGATGCCGACGGCACCTACAACTTCAACGGCACGAATACTCTGAACGGCGGTGACGCCGGCATTGACATCGTTAGCGGTTCCAGCGGTTCGTTCAGTTTCAGCGCAAATACGACGCTCACTCATAATGGCGCAGGAACGGCGTTCAACCTCAACGGGAGCAACGCCAACATCACCTATAGCGGTTCGATCACCGATGATAACGGTCGGGCCGTCGATGTAGATAATCACGACGCGGGCACGATCACCTTCAACACTGGCTCCATCAACGCCGGCACAGCTAACGCCAGTGGCATTCGGATCACCAACAGCAACGGCGGCAGTGTTAACTTCGACAGTCAGACGACGCTCAACACCTCGGCCAACACTGCTGTCGACCTCGGCACCAACAACGGTGGAGGGGTGATGAACTTTAACGCGGGTGGAAATGGACTCGACATCACCACTACTTCCGGCGTGGGGTTCCTTGCCAACGGCGGCGGAGTTGTTCAGGTGCTGGGTTCAGGCAACACCATTAACTCAAGCAGCGGGATTGCGCTCAATCTTGCGAACACAACCATCGGCGGGAGCAACGTGACTTTCTTAAGTATCTCCGCAGGTAACAACACGGGTGCCGCCGATCCGGCAAACGGAATTATTTTAAACAACACTGGCGCTGCTGGCCGTTTGATTGTTACCGGTGACGGAAATACCGCGGTTGGTGGCAACAGCTCGGGTGGGACGATTCAGAGCACAACCAGTCATGCGATCTCTTTGACCAACACCACTAATCCTTCGTTCACAAACATCAACATTCAGAACGCAGGCGGCGGTGGGATCGACGGGACGACAACTACTGACTTCACTTTGGCGAATTCGACGATTAATAACGTAGGCACTGCGGCAGCCGGTCAGTACGATGAAAGCAATATTGGATTCAACGACGCGGGCGCGTTTACTAACGGAAGTCTTACCGGGACCATATCAATTACACAAAATGTTCTCACGAATGCCCGTCGTCACGGGATTCAAATCGAAAATGGGACCGGAACGATCAACAATCTTACGATTAGCAACAACACCATTACCAGCTCGACCAATGCGGCGAGCTCGCTTGGCAGTGGCGTCCTTATTTTGACGCAGGGCTCAGCTGCAACTACGGCGCACTTCACCACGGGCTCGATTAACACCAATAGTATTAATAACTTTCCGAGTGGTGCGGGCATCTTGATCGGGGGTGGCAGCGGCAATGCGGCGAACAACAACTCAGCGACTCTGGGAGCCAACGCGACACCAATCAACATCACTAGCAACACGATTAATGGCGGCGCCACCAGGATGGGGACCAACGCTATTCAGATTAGCTTCAACGGTCAGGTTGGGGTGAGCAATTTCAACATCATCAACAATCCGTTGCTGACTAACTTTCAAGGAATCGGAATCACTGTTTTCATGGGCGGAACAGTCACCGGCACGACAATTGTGAACGCCAACATCATTGTGTCGAACCAAACAATTGGCGCCGGATCCTCCGGCATCGCGGTGCAGGCTGACGACGGGCCAGCTGGGTTGGCGACCTCCGATCCAGACGTCAACTTCACGATCAACAACAATAGCATCAGTAACAATGAGGGTTTCGGTATCCGCGCCATCGCCCGTGCGACTAACCGGGCCACGATGGACGTAACGATTCAGAACAATAACGTGGCAGCGCCAACCCTTGCCAACCGCAACGGCATCCGCGTTGATTCCGGCAGCGCCGCCGGCGACACGAAGGTATGTATGGTGATGACCGGCAACACGAGCGCGGGCAGTGGCGTGAACGCAGGTCTCGGACTGCGCAAACAAGGAACAGTCGCTAATGTGAACGAATTCGGTATCGTTGGACTGGCGCCTTCGCCGGCCACTGGAGCACAGGCTGCGGCTAAAGTCATCGCTGATAATCCACTGGGGGGCGGCGTTGACATAATTTCTGGAAGCAACTTCGTCAGTTGCGCGCAAACGGCGGCTCCGGTAACTGCACGACGCCAGCCGCCCCAGCCTGTCGCTGAGTCTGCGCCAATTGCTTTAGCTCAGGCCGAGAAAACGAGTCAGGATGCGATTGCGGTCAGTAATCCTGCTCCGGCCAACATCCCGGCTCATCCAGTTGTTTATTTAGAGGGTCCGAGGACCGTACGGGCTGAATCCAATGTGGCGACTCAGTTGGCAGTTAAGAGTGTTGCGCCGGCAGCCGTCGAACGGCCAAGTACACCTTCGGTTAAAGAAACGCTTCCGCCGAAACCGGTGGAGGATCAAGGTGGCAACCCGCCCGTTATTGGACCGGGTGGATCAAGCATCACCTGGAACGTCGGCACATTGCCGGCGGGACAGTCTGTCACTATCACCTTCGAGGTGCAGGTAGAGAACCCCTACTCCGGACCACCACAGGTCTCGAACCAGGGCACGATCACGTTCGGTGGCGGCGGTGGCCCAGTCTTGACTGACGATCCGTCAGTCGGTGGCGGCGCTGATCCAACGGTGACTCCAATCGCCGCTCCGCCTGACGCGTTTGTACGAAACGCGCGTGTGGCGGAACCGACGTCGGGTACTACGTCAATGCTCTTCACTGTGGCGTTGTCATTCCCAGCGACGCAGATGACTACCATCAACTACTCGACGGCAAACGGCACGGCAGTTGAGCCGGGAGACTACGTGGCCGCCACCGGCCTCTCGACCACGTTCCAAGTCGGTGAGCAGTTGAAGGTAATACCCATCACGGTCAATTCGGACGTGGATGGGGCCGAGGTTGACGAGAACTTCACGCTCACCATCACGGGCAATCCGACGGTGGTAAACATCGTCACGCCTACGGCCACGGGAACCATCACTGCAGCGAACCCGCCGGGCACGGTGCTGATCTCCGAGTTCCGCACGCTGGGACCGGGTGCGGCTAATGATCCGAACGACGAGTTTGTGGAGATCTACAACAACACAGGCTCGCCACTCACCGTGGCGGCATCTGACGCGTCGCCCGGCTTCGGATTGTTCAAGATGGGCGTGGGAAGCTGCGACGCCACACCGGTACTGATCGGAACCATTCCGAACGGAACGGTCATTCCGGCGCGCGGGCATTTCCTGTTCGTGGGCACAGCCTACTCGCTCTCCGCTTACGCGGGCGGTAACGCTACGCTGACGGCGGGGATCGAGACGAACGCGAACATCGCGCTCTTCAACACCACCAGCATCATCAACCTCTCGACCACGACGAGGCTGGATGCCGTTGGAGAAGGGACTAACAACACCAATCTGTGCACGCTGCTGGCAGAAGGCAACAACCTGCCGGGTCTGACGACGAACCTTACAGCGCTCGGGCAGCACAGCTTCTTCCGCACGATATGTAATCAGTCGACGCCGACTTGCCCGACTGCCGGCAATCCCAAGGACACCAACGACAACACGGCTGATTTCACCTTCGTTGACACGAACGGCACCAGTGCCGGATCGGGACAGCGACTTGGTGCACCGGGGCCGGAGAACCTGGCCAGTCCGATCAGGCGGGATTCAACTTTCGGGGTGGTGTTGCTGGATGCTTCGGTGGCTGGGGCTCAGCCTCCGAACCGGGTGCGGGATCTGACTTCGGATCCACCAAACAACTCGACGTTCGGGACGATGTCGATTCGGCGACGCTTCGTGAACAACACTGGGGGGAACGTGACGCGATTGCGAGTCCGGATCATCGATATGACCGTGTTCCCAGTTCCCGCCGGCACGGCAGATCTGCGAACGCGAACTTCATCGCTCGTAGTTGTCAGTGGCATCAACGACGCGGCCACGTGTTCACCGAACCCGGTGCCGTGCATGGTAAATGTTCAGGGCACCACCCTGGAACAGCCGCCCACTCAACCCAACGCGGGTGGGATTCATTCATCTCTGGCGGCGGGAACGATCACCGTGGGCACGCCGCTCGCGAACGGCGCTTCAGTGAACCTGCAGTTCCTGTTGGGAGTGCAACAGACGGGGAGCTTCAAGTTCTTCTTCATAATTGAGGCGCTGCCGTAGGCCGCGCGAAGCGCGGGACGCGGTGACGCGGTGACGGGGTGACGCGGTGACGCGGAGACGGGGAGACGGGGAGACGGGGAGACGGGGAGACGGGGTGATTTGGTGACACTCAAGCTTGGGTAGTACCCAAGACTGAGTGAACCGCTCAACTTCGCAAATTCACCTGTTGGGAAGGGGGCAAGCTCGTGTCGCGCAGCGACACGAAGCGCGCCCCCGCTCAACTTTCATTACCCATCAAGCTGAAGTGAACCACTCACTTCTGTTTGTCATCTCTTCTTTTCCAGTAGGAATACCATCCCAACTCCTTCATTGCTTTTGACAGCTTTTCTGAATCATCAGGCCACCACCAGTCATGATCTACTGCCAGCGGCTCATCACCCTGCGAGTAGAAGGAGCGAAAGCTCGACCAGTGGTAGTCTTTAGCAGATTTAACCAATCCGCCTTTGATCGGATTGTTATGGATGTAATTAATCTTCTGCCAAATCATCCGGGCATTCCATAGTGGTATCGCTTTAAAACTCTCCTGCCAAACATGATGGCCTTCGGCTGTTTTAGGAAACCTAAATCTGGTACTTACCGACAGAATCGCTTTAGCCGCCCGACTCTTGAGATCACGAGCGAACTCTTTTATTCGGCCGTCTCTAGGATTGGAGATCAGATGAAAGTGATCAGGCATCAGCACATAGACAATCAGTTTGGCGGGCCATTTTTCATTGAGAGTTTTGAGTTCCTGAAGAAAGGCTCGGCAGCATGCTCTTTCAGTGAAGACCGGAAGTCGGTTGATGCAGTTGCCGGTGACATAGTGAAGTGCAACTGGAAGATTGAGGTTAGACCATTTTCGAGCCATGGTGAGGAGGCTCCTTTGTCAGATGAAATATTGAGGTTGAGAGGTTAGATCAAGTTTGGATGGCTTTCAAATCTGAGGGGCTGAATTTGCTTAGCTTAGATGGTTCACTGGCAAGTCGATGAGTTATTAGGCTTGAGCGGGGGCGCGCTCCGTGTTCATTACATGAACACTCCGCTTGCCCCCTTCCTAACAGGTGAATTTATGAGAGTTGATTAGTCCACCCAACTACGACGACTGCTGCTTCAAACTCTGCGGCGCAGAAATCTGCTCAGCCTCCGACGGCCGGTACTCTCTCCCAGCCGAAGTCGTCAGTGGCGGCGGAGGAGGATTTGCCACCAACACTTCCAACGCTACGTCAACTATTTCATTCGTCCTCGTCACAAACACGATCTGCAATTCCTTGCGCACATCCTCGGGAATGTCTTCGACGTCGGCTTCGTTTCTCGATGGCAGAATGATGCGACGAATGCCGGCCCGGTGAGCTGCCAAAACCTTCTCCTTGATTCCACCCACCGGAAACACCAAACCTGAAAGAGTGATCTCGCCGGTCATCGCCGTGTCAGGCCGAACGCGACGACCCGTGTAGAGCGAAGCCAGCGCTGCGGTGATCGATACTCCGGCACTCGGTCCGTCTTTGGGAATCGCCCCTGCCGGCACGTGAAGGTGCACCCCATAGTCCTGAAACATCTCCGGACCGATGCTAAACTCCGCGGCGTGCGACCAGAGATACGACTGGGCCGCCCGCGCCGACTCCTGCATGACTTCTCCCAGTTGTCCGGTGATCGTCAGGCCCTTGCCACCTGGCAACAGCGTCGCTTCGATGAACAGCACTTCACCGCCCATCTCGGTCCAGGCCATTCCCGTGGCGACGCCCGCTGGTAACTCTTTGCGAGCTTGTTCGGGATAAAACCTCGGTGGGCCCAAATGCTCCTTTATGTCCGCGGCCGTGGCTATCACAGTTTCTACTCGGCCCTCCGCAATTTTCAACGCCACCTTGCGCGCGACGCTGCCGATGCTGCGCTCCAATTGCCGCACACCTGCTTCGCGCGTGTAGCGGGCGGCAATCAGCTCAATGGCATCGTCGGTGATTTCCAGCTGGCCCGGCTTCAATCCGTTTTCGGTAAGCTGCCTGGGCACCAGGTAGCGTTTGGCTATTTGGAGTTTCTCCGCATCGCTGTACCCGGCCAGATTGATCACCTCCATGCGATCCCGCAGGGGTGGAGGAATCGGACCCAACTGGTTGGCAGTGGCAATAAAGAACACTCTCGATAAGTCGAACGGCAGATCGAGATAGTGGTCTCGGAACGAATTGTTCTGATGCGGATCCAGAATCTCCAGCAGCGCCGACGCCGGATCGCCGCGGTAGTCGTTGCCCAGCTTGTCGATCTCATCGAGCATCAGCACGGGATTGTTCACTCCAGCGCGGCGAACAGATTGAATGATCCGGCCGGGCATCGAACCGATGTAGGTGCGGCGGTGCCCGCGCAGCTCAGCCTCGTCGCGCATTCCACCCAGCGACATACGCTCAAACTGGCGACCCAAAGCGCGCGCAATTGATCGTCCAAGAGATGTTTTCCCGACTCCTGGTGGACCGACGAACATAAGAATCGGACTTTTGGTATCCGGTCGTAACTTGATGACCGCCAGAAACTCGAGTATTCGCTCCTTGACGTCTTCCAGACCATAGTGGTCTTCGTCAAGAATTTTTCTCGCTTCGTTCAGATCCAGTTTGTCTTCCGACGACTTCCGCCATGGCAACTCGAGAATGTAGTCGAGATAAGTGCGGATGACGTGATAGTCAGGCGCCGCCTGTGGCAATTTCTCCAAACGCTTGAGCTCGCGCTCTGCTTCCGTTCGCACTTCATCGGGCAAATCCGCAGCCGCGAGTCGCTCGCGTAGTTGTTGGGCCTCAGCTGCCTCTCCGGTCTCGTCTTCGCCCAGCTCTTTCTGAATGGCTTTCATCTGCTGTCGCAAGACGTAATCGCGCTGCGCCTTGTCCATCTCCGACTGGGCTTCGGAAGAGATCTTGGAACGCAACTGAATGATCTCGAGCTCGCGAGCGAGAAAAACGTGAGCCAGGATCAACAGCTCATCGGCGGTGCCGGCTTCGAGCATCTTCTGCTCTTGCTCCACCCCGAGATTGAGAATGGACGCGAGGAAATACGCCAGACGAACCGGCTCAACCGGACCCAGCATCGCCACTCGCACTTCTGGCGGAACTCCCGGCAGCAGCGCCAGCGCTTCCTGAATCATCGATTGCACGTTGCGCTTAGTCGCCTCTACCTCTTCGGAGTCTATTGTCTGCACGTCCGGAAGAACCTGAACAATCGCGCGCAGGTAAGGGTCCTCCTGTTTCCATTCCAACACCTTCACGCGCTCTGTGCCCTGGGCAATGATGTGGAGCGTGTCGTCGAGCCGCTCCATCCGCTTAATCATCACTAACGTGCCGACGTCGTACAGATCGGACGGCTTTGCTTCTGAGCCTGCCGTGCTCTCCGGCTTCATCGTGATTGCAGCAATCAACTTTTCAGGTGTCGAGAGCGCAGCTTCAACCGCGGCAACAGAACGCGGACGGCCGACGGCAAGCGGTACTACAGTTTCGGGAAACAGTGTGGTGTTCTGAAGTGGTAGAACCGCGATCTCAAATGGTGGGCGAGGCGCTTCGGGAGCGGACTCAGTCGGCTGTGTCGCAGGTGTTTCAGGGTTCGACGCTTTGGGCGGCTGAGCGGCTGCAACTTTTTCTTTGCGTCTAGGCATTTCGACCATTTCCAAAACTAGACTTGGAACTACGGGAACTAATCGCAACGCAAGTTGATGATCAGGAAGCCGTCCTGGTACTCGTGCGAGAGAGATGCTTCAACAATTGAGGAGGGAAACTGAACCCGCTTTTCGAAGCGGCTGTAAGTGATTTCCATCTGCTGATATGTATAGCCTTCGCGATAGATCGAATCACGGCGGCAGCCTCGTACGATAAGATCCGAGTCGTGGATGACAATCTCCAACTCGTCAACGCAAACTCCCGCCAGATCCAACTTTACTATGAAGAGATCGCCAGCGCGGTAGACGTCCGCAGGGGGATTCCAGAGCCGGCCGGATGGCCTGACCTGATTGCGTATCTCTATCAAAGAGAATCCGTCTTTGGCTTTGGGCATGCACACAGGATAAGCCAAAACCCGGCGGTGTAAAAGGAGAAGAAACTAGCCGCGGATTTACGCGGATAAACGCGGATCTGAAGAAAGGCAAATAAGCTACAGATAAGCACAGATAAACACAGATCCCAAAAACACATCTGGCAACTTGCGTGTATTTGTTATTGGTTGGCTCTGATTCGTGTTAATCCGCACCTCTTTGTGGTTTATTCGTTCTTATTCTGATCCGCGTGAATCCGCGTTCATCCGCGGCTTATTTTTTTATCCCGCTAGTTGAAGAGCTTGTTCCAGAAGGATGATTCCTTCGAAATCTCCTCCAGCGCTTCCGCTAATTCACGGTCTGACTCAGTTTCGACCGCGATGTCGCGCATGGAGATCATGCCACGGAGGAGGACGTTCTCGCTGACCACCGGGATGCGCCGCACCTGTTTGTCAGCCATCTTGCGAATCACGTCAACCACGCGATCGTTTGGCTTGGCGGTTGCGATATCGGTCGTCATGATCTCCTCGGCGCCGGTCGTAACGCAGTCTTTGTCCTCGGCAACGGCACGAACAACGATGTCGCGATCGGTTATCAGGCCGACGAGCTTGCCGTTGCTGTAGCCGTTGTTGGTTCGCGGAGATTCGCCGGCAATCTTTCCGTTCCCGACTGACGTCAGATATTCAACTACCGGAATCACGCCTGTGTCTTCCTCTTTCATCATTGTGGCGACGTCTCGCAAGGTCGTCTCCTTCGTAGCTACCGCCAGATCTCGGGTCATGATGTCGCGGCAGCGCAACCGCGAGCGGGCTGGTTGCTCGTAGTCAAACGGTCGTCGGAGACGGTAGTCGTGACTCTGATCGTATGAAGGACGCCGGTGGTCGTCCTCGCGGGAATAAGCCGGGTATCCGCTGTATCTGGGTTCGTCGTAATCATGATGTGCGCGCTCGCCGAGGCGTCCGCGCCCGAAGTCTTCACGTCTGTAGTCGCCAGCCAGCGACCGGCTGCGCGATGCATAAGGGTCATCGGGGCCCCAGGGCCGTTCGCGTCGGAAATGCTCCCGACGGGCGTCAAATTCGCGATCTTCTTCGATGTCGTTGCGGTCTCTTGCCATTGCCTCTGCCTCCTTGTTGTACAAAAAGAAATGTGACCTCGCTTTGACGAAGCCTGAATAGGTACGTTTGGGGCTTATTAAGAAACCAGGGGAAATTGTCCGACACACTTCAGTTTGTCGTGAGCAACGCTAGCAACAACCTAAAGGAAGCGGCGCAACTCTTTGGAGTGCGCTGATCTGTCAGCGCTTTGTCCGTACGCGACCTGTCGCGGCTACCGCGGATTACGTTCTAGCGAAACAACGGCGCCAAGCCGCCTCGGACCAAAGCGGCGCCTGGTCGCCGCACTCCAAAGAGTTGCGCAGTCTTCTTTAGCTTGTCGCTGACGTGGCCCAACGACAAACTAAAGTTTGTCGGACATGATTATCCAACCTCAACTTCAACGACCAACTGCACGCGCGAAGTGATGTCGAGCGTTCCCACTTCGATCGGAGTTTGCGCGCTTGCCACCCTGACCATATCGGCCTTTGCCTCGTACATCGGAATCGGGCGCATCAGGCCCTCTTCCTGAACCTCAACGACTCGCACTAAGCGTCCGCCGAGAGCCGTGGCTATCACACGAGCCTTGCCCATCGCTTCCTGTGTAGCAAGAGTCAGTGCCTCGTCGCGGGCTGGCCGATCTTTTCGCAGCGTGAACGAGATTCCGGCTATGTCGTTCGCTCCGGCTTGTGCCGTGGCGTCGATGACGGGGCCGACTTTGGTCAAGTCACTCATGGTTACAGTCACCGTGTTACGTGCTTCGTAGCCACTGATCGTGGGCGGTTGATTCTCGCGATACACCCGCTGCGGCTGAAGACTGTAACCGCTCGTCTTTACTTCAGCGCCGGATCCCGCCGCCGCTTTCAGCGCCCGCACAACCGCTTCACTCTTGGCAGCGTTTTGTTGTTGCGCGTCGAGTGCGAGCTTACTCTGCGTCACTACTGACACGGTGATGATCGCCGTGTCGGGTTGCGCTTGCACGATCGAATCTCCGGACACCAGGACCCGTGTAAATCGCTTTGAATCGCTTCCGCCCGCCTGGGGATTTCCGGCGCCGGGGCCCTGTGCGAAAGGGCGGAGCGTCCGCACCTCAAACGGCGTCCCTTCCATGTAGGTTGTCACCATGTCTGGCTTGGCCTCGCCAACGGCCTCGACTTCAGAGCCTTCTTTGAACCAGCTCTCACTCCGAAATCGCTGCGAATTGACGATCAGATACTTCTGGCCATCAGCCATGATGACCCAGCCGCCGGGTTCAACGGTCCTTTGCAGACGGCCCCGAACGGTAGTTTCTGTAGCTAGCTCGTTGGACAAAGCTTGAAACGGCGTAATTACGGTCAGTAAGACGACCGCGGTGATTATTGCGAATAGTTTCTTAGTCATTATTATCTCCCTCCAAAGTTCAGTGTTTTTCTCCGCGCCGGGAGAGAGAAGTTTTTGGCGCCGAAATCAGAGAACGTTTAGAGGCGCGGAAACTTGCTTCGCCAGCTCTCGCAGTACGGTTTTATTACGATTCAGGCAGTGAATCGTCCAGCACACTTCGGTATTTATGCCAATTGGCCTGACAACTCGTGATGTGGAAACAAGTGGCGAATCCCATGCCATCGAGAGTGATCCGAAGGCTACAGTGGCGGAACCGGAATCGGCCGCGGATGAACGCGGATACACGCGGATCAGAAAAAGACCAAACCGGCCATAGATAGACACTGATAAACACGGATCCAGAGACAGCTGGTCAGGTTGCTGCCATATTATTGATTGGTTCTGATCCGTGCTAAATCCGTGTCTATCTGTGGCTGATCTATTTCTTGTCTGATCCGCGTGTATCCGCGTTCATCCGCGCCTAATTCTGTTCGCGCCCGCGTAGTCTGCGGATTAAGAGTCGCCGTCGTTGCCTATAGCCTCGACGGGACAACACGAAAGGGCTTCCTCGCAGGCGGTGTGCTCTTCTTCAGTCTCGGGCTGCTTGGAGACGAACGAGTAGCTGTTCGCATCCGAGCGGATGAAGTTCGCCGGCGCCGTGTCACGGCAAACGTCGCAGTCGATGCATGAGGAATCGACGTAGTAAGCACCGGCAACGTTTTCTTTAACTTTGTCGTTACGGTCGGGCAAGCTTGTCTCCAAAAGCGTCTATCCGCAGATTACGCAGATTACCCAGATCACGAAAATCAGTAAGGCTGGAGGTTGCGGGTTTCATTCTTGGCGGAATCGCCTCTGTCGGTAAGCGTCTGAGCTTCTTAACTGGCGCGATTTCGGGAAGGTGTTCAACTTTACTGTCTCAACACTAAATCTGCGTAATCCGCGTAATCTGCGGATCACGGGTGTGTCATATCCTCCGGCTTGACGTATTTATCAAACTCTTCACCGCTTAGAAAGCCGAGCTCGATTGCCGCATCACGCAGGTTGGTGCCTTTCGTATGCGCATGTTTGGCAATCTTAGCGGCCTTGTCGTAGCCGATGTGGGGATTCAGCGCCGTCACCAGCATCAGGGAGTTCTTGAGATACTCCGCAATCTTCTCTCGGTTAATTTCGATGCCCTTGATGCAATACTCGACAAAACCATGACAAGCATCATGGAGCAGCCGGATTGAATGAAGCAGATTGTGAATCATCACCGGCTTGAAGACGTTCAACTCGAAATTTCCCTGCGAGCCGGCGATCGTGACTGCCACGTCGTTACCAAAAACCTGGACTGCCACCATCGTCATGGCTTCGCTCTGAGTCGGATTCACTTTGCCCGGCATGATTGAGGAGCCCGGTTCGTTTTCCGGCAAGTTAAGTTCGCCCAGACCACATCGAGGTCCAGACGCCAGCCAGCGGATGTCGTTCGCAATCTTCATCAAAGACGCCGCCAGGGTTTTCAAAGCTCCGCTGGCAAAAACAATTTCATCGTGAGCCGAAAGCGCGGCGAATTTGTTTGGGTGCGACCTGAAAGGGAGCCCCGTCAGCTCGGCAATTTTCTTCGCTGCGCGTTCGCCGAATTCGGGATGCGAATTGATCCCAGTGCCAACAGCGGTCCCGCCGATTGCCAGATCCAGCAACCCATTAAGTGCAAACTTGAGACGCTCGATGTCGCGCTCGAGCAGGCTGGCCCAACCTGAGAATTCCTGATCGACGGTTACCGGCGTCGCGTCTTGCAGATGCGTCCGCCCAATCTTGACGATGCCTTTAAACTCCTCGGCCTTGGCGACGATGGCGTCGTGAACTTCCTGCACCGCGGGAATAAGTTTGTTCATTTGCTCGGCAGCCGCGATGTACATCGCCGTCGGAAACGTATCGTTTGACGACTGCGACATATTGACATCATCGTTCGGATGAATTGGTTTCTTGCTGCCCATCACGCCCGCGGCCAGTTCGATTGCCCGGTTCGAGATGACCTCGTTGGCGTTCATGTTGGTTTGGGTGCCGCTGCCCGTCTGCCAAACGCGCAAAGGAAAATGCTGATCGAGTTTCCCTGAAATCACTTCGTCGGCAGCCTGCTCGATGAGTTTTAACTTGTCGGCCGGCAGTTTGCCGAGGTCGTGGTTCACGATTGCGGCGGCTTTTTTAAGAATCCCGAGAGCGCGGATCATTTCCCGCGGCATCCGATCATCGCCGATATTGAAATGGATCAGGCTCCGCTGAGTCTGGGCGCCCCAATACTTATCGGCCGGCACGTCGATGTCGCCCATCGAGTCGCTTTCGCCGCGGCTTTCCAGGGCCTCGCCTAGCTTCTGCTTCATTGGTTCGGACATTAGTTATCTTGTTTCGGTCTTCAGGTGCGCCCGGACAAAGGCCCACGTCGTTATGATAGCACCTTGTCGCGGCGGGTTTAACGCGCGGGCATTCCTGGTACCGACGCAGTTTGCCCTGGCTTCCCGGTAATTAGCGTTCTTAGCGGAAAACTTCGTGTCCAGTCTGCCGAGGGATCTTGAATGTGATCTGATTTAGCGGTGGAAGGAAGCCACAGATAATCACGTATTAGGACGGATCGGAAGGAAAGAAATAAACAGGCAAGCTGATTGCTTTTTCCAATCCGTGTTTATCCGTTCAATCTGTGGCTGATCTCATGCGCTTTAACGCGGATGACGGAGATTCGTAAAGCCGTTTCCTTCCTGATGCTGTCTGCGGTTTAGCTTTCTTCTATTGGAGCGCCGGATTCCTTCCACGCTTTCCATCCGCCCGCCATCGAGAAGACATTTGTATAACCCATCTGCTGCAACACGTCGGCAGCAAGCGCCGAACGGTATCCGCCGCCGCAGTAGAGAATCAACTCAGTAGACTTGTCAGGCACCTTCTCTTCGATGTCTCGCTCGATGATCCCCTTGCCAAGATGCTCCGAACCGGCTGCATGTGCCGCATCCCATTCATTGTCTTCGCGGACATCAATCAGTCGCACATTGTTGTTAGACGCCATTCGGTTTTTCGTCTCCTCCACGGATGTTTCGCGAATGCGACTCTTGGCGTCGTTTACCAGTTTTAGGAATCCTTCAGAGTGTTTCATGTTGTAAGCCCTCGCAAGACTTGAATCGTAAGAACAAAACGGTGAGCCGGGGGAATCAGAACCGAGGAGCGATAGCGACCGGGTCGTCACAATGCCACCCAAGCCCCGGTGCAGATCGAACGAGTCGAGTTATCTCGGTTCGTGACTGGAAACGTGACGACCCGGTCGCTATCACTCCTCGGTTCTGATTCGGATGGCGCACATTTCCATGCAGTACCACCTACACGGTAGCGGGTGGGTTCAAGCACCGATAAGTTCAATTATCGCTGTGGGGAGGTTTTCGTTCAGTTTGAGCCTCTGCGATAACTTTGCGTTCTCTGCGTCTCGGCGGTGATTCCGTTTTTCGCGCCCGTTCACCGCAGAGACGCAGAGGTTGCGCTGTGAACCATTTCAGACTGAACCACTACCCAAAACGCTGATTTGGTTGAATTCAGGCTAATGATTATAATGCCTGTCTTTCATGAAGCACTAAATTTTGGGGTGGAGAATCACGATCCACTAGAACACACGAATCGACGCGAAAGAGTAAATTGGTGTCATTTGGTGTTGTTTCGTGGATCGTTTCTAACCTGGCCCTAAATCCAGCACGCAAGTGTTGATGGCGGCGAGAATGGAAGGCTGATCACTCACACGAGAGGAACCCAACAGATTTGGCTAACGAACAGTTTGATGTGGTGGTAATTGGCAGCGGGCCGGGTGGCTATGTCGCGGCAATTCGAGCGGCCCAATTGGGCTTGAAAGCGGCGATTGTCGAGAAAGACAAACGACTCGGCGGCACTTGCACACTCCGTGGGTGCATTCCTACCAAGCAACTACTGATGTCGGCCCACATTTACGAACAGATGCAACACGCCGCCGACTTTGGAGTGGAAGTTTCGGGCATCCAACTCGCCTTTGCGAATGTGCAAAAACGTAAAGACAAGGTCGTGATGAAGAATTCAAAGGGTATCGAATACCTGATGAAGAAGAACAAGATCACGTCCTTTAATGGGACAGGCAAGCTCGCATTACCCGGCAAGGTTGAAGTGACCACCGCCGATGGCAAGAAAGAAACCATCAACACGAAGAACGTCATTATCGCGACCGGTTCAGTTGTGCGACCCATCCCCGGGTTTGAAACCGATGGAGAGCGGGTAGTCAACAGTGATCACATCCTCGAGCTGAAGGATGTTCCGAAGTCGTTGATTGTGATGGGCGCCGGAGCGGTCGGCGTTGAGTTTGCCTCCGTCTATTCTCGGTTCGGCGCTGAAACAACCATTGTGGAACTGCTGCCGCGCCTGGTTCCTTTGGAAGATGAAGACGTGTCGAAGGAACTCGAGAAGTCGTTCCGAAAGCGAGGTCTGAAGTCTCAGGTCGATACGAAGCTGGACAAGCTGGAGAAGACTGACAAAAGTGTGGTGGTGACTGGCCACACGTCGAAGGGCGAAGCAGTAAAGCTGGAAGCGGAAATGTTACTCGTGGCCGTCGGTCGAATGCCGTATACCGAGAGTCTCGGTCTGGAAGGAACAAAGATCAAAGTTGAGAAGGGTTTTATCCAGGTTGACGAATTTCAGCAAACGGCTGAGAAGGGCGTCTACGCAATCGGCGACGTCGTGCCGACGCCATTGCTGGCCCACCTCGCGTCGAAGGAAGGAATCGTGGCCGCCGAGCACATAGCCGGACACAAGGATGTGCGTCCGATCAATCTTCGACTGGTTCCCAATTGCACCTACTGTGATCCTGAAGTTGCTTCGGTTGGTCTAACTGAGGCCAAGGCCAAAGAAATGGGTTACAACGTTAAGGTAGGTAGATTTCCTTTTTCGGCTTCAGGCAAGGCGCGGATCCTCGGTGAAGAAGAAGGCTTCGTCAAGATTATCAGCGAGTCAAAGTATGACGAGATTCTGGGCGTGCACATCATTGGTCCGCACGCAACGGAATTAATAGCCGAAGCGTGTGTGGCGATGCAGCTTGAATCAACTGCTGAAGAGCTGGGCCGGACCATGCATGCACATCCGACCGTTGCCGAGGCGGTGATGGAAGCTGCGGAAGGCGTACACGGACTGGCAGTGCATATCTAACTAATACCTCTGTCTAATACCTCTGTGTTCTCCGTGTCTCCGTGGTGATTGTTTGCTGAGGATACTTACCACGGAGGCACGGAGAACTGAGCGATTTATGGATACGGAAACGACAACCAAAGCTGATCCGAAACGCTCTGCCGGGAGTGATCCACGTCGCCGGCGGCGTACACGGCCGCCGCGCCATGAGCCGCGCATTTTCACCAAGTTTGCGCCGCGCAAACCACAAGAAGGCAAGCCTCTTTCCTGTGCCACTGACACGACGCTTAAACCTGAGCAGCAGCTCGAACTCTATCGTTATTTAAGACTGACTCGGCTGGTTGAAGAGCGGCTGGTCAACCTCTATAGGCAGACAAAGGTTGTGGGTGGCGTGTTTCGCTCGCTGGGACAGGAGGCCACCGCAGTCGGCAGTGCTTACGCGCTTCGCCCGCAGGACTTCATCACCCCTCTCATCCGAGATCTCGGAGCGGTGTTGGTAAAAGGAATTCGGCCGCGCGAGATATTCGCGCAGTACATGGCCAAAGCCTGGGGTCCTTCCGGTGGTCATGATCTCAATATTCACTTTGGCGATATGGAGAAGGGCTTCATCGGGCCGATCTCGCACCTGGGCGACATGATTCCGGTGATGACTGGAGTGTTGCTCGGAGCACGAATGCAGAAGAAGCCGACCATCGCCGTTGCCTACATTGGCGATGGCGGCATGAGCACCGGCGCGTTTCATGAAGGACTGAACTTTGCGGCCGTCCAGCGGCTGCCACTCATCGTGGTTGCTGAGTACAACCACTACGCGTATTCGACTCCGACCAGTATACAAACGGCCGTGCGCGATCTGGCAGAGAAGGCCACCGGCTACGGTATTCCCGGACACATCGTCGACGGCAACGACGTCGTCGCTTGTTACGAAGTGACGAAACGCGCCGCGGAGTATGCGCGGCGTGGCGGCGGTGCAGTCTTAATTGAAGCCAAAACCTATCGGCGCAAAGGACACGCAGAGCATGACGATCAGCGTTATGTCCCACCGGGCGAGATCGAATGGTGGGAAAAGCACAACGATCCGATCGATCGATTCGAGCGTCACCTGACAGAAACCGCGGTGGCCGACAAAGCAAAGCTGGAAGAGATCACTGCCGACGTCCTGCGGGAGATTGAAGAAGACTGCGCATGGGCCGAATCATCACCAATGCCGGACGCGGAACGCGCGGCGTACGGAGTGTTTGACAACAGTATCGTTCCGCCGGCGTTTAGACCGCAGATTCTTGAGAAGTAGAAAAGTCCTGCCAGTCGCGTTATGAACCGTATGACTTTCAGAGGTGGGCTTTGGCCGTTGATAGTTTTGGTGCTGGCTTGCGTTCAGGGAGCAGTGACGTCAAGCGGTCAAACGGCGGCTCCCGCGCAGACCCCACCGCCGGCGACTGAGTATCCGAATCTCAATGCGCAAGCAAAAGAATATCTTGATGGCTTCGTCCAGAAAGACCTCAAGAAGATTTTGAAGTTCACCCTCCCTAAAGTAATTGATTATTTCGGGGGGCAAGGTTCATTTGTCATGCATCTAAAGACCGAGTTAAGGGCTGACGACGTGGATGGGTTCTCTTACGTGTCCTATACGGCGGAAACGCCAAGTCAAATCATTAAGACTGCGCCAGAGATCTACGCGGTAGTTCCCACAGCGGCAAGAATAAAAACGACAGAAGGGGTCTTTCAAGCTCGTGGGTGCCTGCTCGCCGCGTCATCCGATAATGGAAACAACTGGACCTATGTTTGGGTCAGCGGCAAAAATAAAAAGCTGGATGAAACCCTGAAGGTTTGGTTGCCAAATGCGGCAGGCAAGCTTGAGCCTTGTGAGGAGACTCCGCCCGTTCGAGTCGATAAGGAATAGTTGGAAGCAGCGATCACTCATGTCTACAGCAGTCAAGAAGGAGCACAAATCAGACCGGCCGGAGCGCGGCGGCGTCGTCACTTTAGTTGAAGCGATCCGTCAGGGCATATGGGAAGAGATGGAGCGCGATCCGACTGTTTTTGTGTTGGGCGAAGATGTTGGGGTTTACGGTGGAGCATTTAAGGTCACGGATGGGCTGCTGGATGAATTCGGCAAAGGGCGCGTTATCGACACGCCCATTTCGGAGGGTGCCATTGTAGGAGCGGCGTGTGGAGCGGCCTTGATGGGAATGCGACCCGTGGCTGAGTTTCAGTTTATCGATTTCATCTCCGCCGGTTTCGATCTGCTCACAAACTACGCCGCCAAGTGTCGTTATCGATGGGGAGCCGGCATCCCGGCAGTCTTTCGGGGCCCATGTGGATCAGGCCTTCGTACCGGCCCTTTCCACTCGCTTAATCCTGAATCGTTTTTTATGAATACCGCGGGACTGAAAATGGTTGAGCCTTCCACAGCTTACGATGCGAAGGGTTTGATCAAGGCCGCCATCCGAGATCCGGATCCGGTGCTTTATTTCGAGCACAAGAAACTCTATCGGCTTCCAAGGCTGCGCGAAGAAATCCCGGCAGACGACTATCTTGTCGAGATCGGCAAGGCACGCACCGCGCGCGAAGGGCGCGACCTGAGTATCATCACCTTCGGCGCGATGGTGTTGACGGCGCTCGACGCGGCGGAAGAACTCGAGAAGGAAGGGCTCGACGTTGAAGTTATCGATCTGCGCACCCTGGCGCCGCTCGACAAGACCGCGATATTCGAGAGTGTTAAGAAGACCAGCCGAGCGTTGATCCTCCACGAGGCTTCGCTTACCGGTGGCATCGGCGGTGAGATCGCCGCTCTACTTGCGCAGGAAGCGTTCGAATGGCTGGACGCTCCAGTTATTAGACTCGCTTCGATTGATACGCCTGTGCCCTATTCACCACCGCTTGAGGATTACTATCTGCCGCAAACCAAAGACGTCGTGGACGCGGCGCGCAAGCTGGCTGCTTATTAAACAAGGAGACGAGTGATGCCGAAATATGTGATCGAACGCGAGATTCCTGGTGCTGGGAATCTATCTCGCGAAGAGTTACGGGAGATTTCGCAAACTTCATGCGGCGTGTTGCAGTCAATGGGCCCGCAGATTCAGTGGGTTGAGAGTTATGTAACTGGCGACAAGGTGTATTGCGTTTACATCGCGCCCAATGAAGAATTGATTCGAGAGCATGCACGCCAGGGAGGCTTTCCGGCTAATCGAGTTTCTGAGATCAAGGCAATCATCGATCCCACAACGGCTGAGATGGAAACAATCCAGCAGGGCATGTCAGGTTGATGAACCGCGGTGACGAATTGAAACGGGTGGAGAACTTATGAGTACCGAAGTAGTGATGCCGCAGATGGGAGAATCCATTGCGGAAGGAACGATAACCAAGTGGTTGAAGAAAGTCGGCGACCGCGTCGAACGCGACGAACCGCTGTTCGAGATTTCGACCGACAAAGTTGACGCTGAAATCCCATCCCCGGCAGCTGGAACACTGTCTGAAGTCAGGTTCAAGGAGGGCGACACGGTAGAGGTCAATACAGTAGTCGCTGTATTGGATGGCGAGGGTGGAGCAGCGAGTAGCGCTCCGGTTGCGGCAAGCGTCGCTGAAGCGGAGGCCCAGGAAGCTACGACAGCTGAGCTGCCGCCAGCTCCAGCCGAAACAAAGACCGAAGAAGCAGCCCCGCCTCCAACTCCTCCACCGTCGCCAGTGCAACCTGAAGCTAAGGCTAATGTTGAAGCCAAACCTGAAACGACTCCACCAAAGCCGGGCCCACCGCCAGTTGAGCCAACTGCCGGCACTGCGACACCAGCAGGAAACGGTCAGTCGATTGCCGCCGCGGAAGACTTGCGTAAGACCAAATCGAGTCCACTTGTGCGCAAGATTGCTCAAAAGCATGGTGTCGATCTCGCCCGGCTTGAAGGCACAGGAATGAGCGGCCGAGTTACTAAGAACGACATCCTGAGTTTCATCGAATCTGGAGCGCGCACCGCGCCAAAGGCAACTGTTTCAGTGGTGCCGCCGGTCCAGGAAATGCCCTCTCTGCCGGCGCCCAAACCTGCTGAAGGCGATCGCGTAGAGGCCATGTCGGTAATGCGCAAGAAGATTGCCGAACACATGGTGCAGTCTCGCCGCACTTCCGCCCACGTCACCACGGTCTATGAAATAGATATGACCGCCGTGGCCAAGCTTCGCGACCAGCACAAAGACTCGTTTCAGGAACGCACCGGCACGAAACTCACTTTCATGCCTTTCATCTTCCAGGCTGTGACTAAGGCCCTGCGCCAATTCCCGATTTTCAATGCTCAGGTCGCTGGTGATCAGATCATCCATAAACGCGATATCAACCTGGGGATGGCTGTGGCTCTTGACTGGGGTCTGATTGTGCCCGTGATCAAACGAGCTGACGATCTCTCAATCTCGGGTCTGGCCCGGGCCGCAAACGATCTCGCCGATCGGGCCAGGACCAAGCAGTTGAAGCCCGATGAAGTGGGAGGCGGTACCTTTACGATTACGAATCCAGGGGTCTTTGGCGGGCTCTTCGGAACTCCGATCATCAATCAGCCGCAGCTCGCGATCCTCGGCGTAGGAAAGATTGAGAAGCGCGCGAAAGTCCTGACGACGCCCGACGGAGACGACTACATCGGCATTCGCTGGATGGCTTATTTCGCACTCAGCTTTGATCATCGTGTCATCGATGGGGCCGATGCTGAGCGCTTCCTGGCTTACGTTAAAGAAGTTTTGGAAGCCGGCGACTTTTCGGTTTAGATAGTTATAGGTCCTATAGGACGGATGCGTCCTATCGTTCGCCAGCAAACTATCGAGCCGTCCTAAAAACAACGCGGTGGCAGACCCAACAATGTTAGGTTTGTCACCGCGTTGACATATTTGGATTGAAAGAAAGCGCACTCTATTGCGATCAAGTGGTAATTAGATGAAGAATCCCAGAAGCGCGCGGTAACATCTTGACTTGATGTTCACTTAAGTCTAGAAATGTCGCCCGATGGTCAAAATGCGGACAACTAACGACAAAAATTCGTCGTCACATTCAGTCGGCTCTCGGCTCGCATCCTTTGTGGGCCACCCACATTCAATATAAGGAGATGGTTTCTATGGCAATCCCGAAGTTCAAAATGTTTTCCTCCCTGGCGCTTGTTCTGGGCCTGTTGATCTTCTCGGCACCCGCGGCACTCTCGCAGGACACGACCAACGCGGCCGGTTCACGCACAGTCGCCAGCGGCCAGAAGATGAAGGTCAAAGGCGTGGTCACACGACGCGATTCCGACACGTTCACTATCCGCGACATTAATGGCGTGGACACGGTTGTGCGGTTGGACGACAGAACCAGTGTGAAGACGAAGGGTGGATTTCTGCGCGGCGGAACAAACTATGCTCAAACCAACATTCTGCGTGGTCTCAACCTGGAGGTTGAAGGCCGCGGCAACGGCTCCGGCGAGCTCGCGGCAGAGAAGATCAGATTTAATGAATCTGACCTAAGAGTAGCTCGCGCCGTTGAATCGCGTGCAGCGCCGCTCGAGGAAAGGGCGACGGATACTGAAACAAAACTAACTGCGGTGGAACAGAACGCACAGCGTCTGTCGGGGCAGCTTGATGAGCTCGCGGCAGTTGCCAACACCGCCAGAGGCGGTGCGCGGGCTGCACAGGAAACCGCTGACTCTGCGATAGCTGGCGTGAATGCGACAAACGATCGCATTTCCGCGCTTGATGACTATGAACCGCAGACTGTTCTGGCGGTTAACTTCCGGACGGGCAGTGCGGTGCTTTCGACAGACTCGAAGGCCAAGCTGGACGAAGTCGCTACCAAGGCGCTCAACTCCAAGGGATATGTGCTCGAGGTGTCAGGATTCGCGGATGCAACCGGCAGCATTGCCAGGAACCGTGCCCTGAGCCAACGCCGCGCTGATGCGGTGATTCGCTACCTGGTTGAGAACCACAGCATTCCACTTCGTCGAATCGTTACGCCATATGGCTACGGCGAAACGAATCCGGTGGCTGAGAATACGTCACGAGATGGACGGGCTCAGAATCGGCGCGTGGAAGTTAAGCTGCTTGTTAACAAGGGTCTGCTTCAGTCGGCGCCGGCGATGCGTACGTCGAGTGGAGAAGGCCACTGATTCTGGCCTGGCGATGCAACCATGATTGCCAGTCAGATGTCTTACTAGCCATGGCTCATGCCGCCCGATAGAATGGTAGAGGACATGCTAAAGCCAGCAACGGCGGTGGCATGAGGTAATGGCTTGATGAACAAGAACAAAGGTTTAGGAAAACATTTGGGGCCAGTGCTGTTCGCGGCAGTGCTGGCTCTTTTTTTCTGGGCCGGCTCGGCAGCCGCACAAACTCTTAAGGATCTGCCGCCACCACCACCGCCACCTCCCACGCCTACGCCGACGCCACGACCGACTCCGAAGGATGAAGACGTCGACGTGGTTCGGGTGACTTCGAACCTCGTGATGGTTCCAGTCTCGGTGGTTGATCAGAGCGGACAGCCAGTTCTTGGACTTCAAATAGCCGACTTCCGTTTGGATGAGCAAGGGCGTGAACAGAAGATTTCCGAGTTGGGAAATCCCGAGCAGGTTCCTCTTGATATCGTTCTCTTATTTGATATTTCCAGCAGCGTAAGTCAGAAAGGTTTTTTTGCCTTTCAGCAAACTGCTGCGGCGAGTTTTCTCAGGCAAGTCATGAAGCCCATTGACCGGGCAGCTGTATTCACCATTGCCGCCGAACCGCGTCTGGTGCAGCCGTTGGCATCTGCAGAAGTAGCCGCAGCGAAGTTGCGCACCATCCCAGCAGCAACTTCTCCGGTGCCGACTGCCTTTTATGACACCGTCAACGCCGCCGCGATATACCTTGCTCAGAAGTCAGCGGAAGGTCACCGCCGGGTCATCGTGGTTATTTCAGACGGCGACGACAATTTCAGTAGTCTGGTTAAGGAAATGACGAGTGCTGAAGCTCGAGCAAGTGCGAGGGGAGAAGTTACGTCGTTGGCCGCCAAGAGCAGCCTTGATGCACGACGCCAGCAGGCGGTTCGTGAAGTGCAACGAGCCGTGCAGCAAGCTGACGTGGCTTTTTACTCCATCAATCCGGGAGGTTCCTCGGTCCGATTGAATCTCATCAGCACGCGGGCGCAAAACGCCATGCAGTTGATAGCTGAATCCACAGGTGGTAGCGCGTTCGTGCCTGACGGTGAGGTGGGCTTGGAACGTGTATTTAGTGAAGTGGCTGCGGAACTCCGCGGACAATACCTGGTGCAATACTACTCAGACTCACAGGCCTCGACCGGACAATTTCGCACGATCAGAGTGGCTGTCCCCACACGCAGCAACGTGCGAATCCGCGCCCGGCAGGGTTATTACCCAAAACAAAAGTAACTCAGTAGCACATTAGTCTGTGCTACTTACTTCTGCATCTCCAAGAGCACATCAGTTAGGCGATTGACGACGCTGAGCAAAGATCTTCCTGCCTGGTCGAATTGATTCATGGCCGCCTGCTGTTCAGCCGCTGCGGCGCCGGCGGCAGAACCCGCAAGTTTTACGTAGTAGCGTTGTAGATCCGGCGTGTTGCGAAAATCGATCTCCAGTTTGTCGAGACGTTCGCGGATGGTCTGGATGCTCGTCTTTACGGTGAGTTTGTTTCGCTTGGCTTGTTCGAGTAGCGCCGGCGAGGCTTCGTTGCGTCTCGCGGCTTCATCCATTGCTTCAATTCCCTTGGTGACACCACCGAGGAGATACAGAAAACGCGTCATCGTCTTGATCTCATCGCCAACGCGTTGTGCACCCAGGCGCTGCGCTTCCGAGCCTTTTGGGGTCTTAACGGCGCTGGCCGTGGATCTACCGGCGCGCCTTCTGGTTTGTGAAAAAGCCGTGGCGGGGTAAAGGATAATTGTGACCATGAAGAGCGCCGTTAATCGTTTCACGATGCATTCTCCTCTGAGCTAACTTTGGATGTAGGTGTGCTGAAGCCAAGCTAAGCTTCTGTGGCCGGTCAGTCAAGGCGATAGCGGCGGGTAGTGTCCTGATTCGAGCTCTCTGTGTTGACTCTGAGTCTCTCGGTCACTGGTGGTAATGAAATGCACGAAGACCATCAGGCGGCTAAGCCGTGTCGCAAACAACCTATGACTCTTGAGGCAAGCCACCACACAAGAACACACCATACTGAGACGGCACCAAAGAAAACCGATTCTAGGAAACTACGTCCAGATTCGCAGGACTAGATGAATCCGGTTAAAATGACGCGACCCCCCACACGGTTGGATAACCGATGAAAGAAAAGAAACTATTAGTTAAAAGGTTGGGCCGCATTGATTACCAGGCCGCGCTCGACGTTCAGAAATCAATAGAGCGTGCGGTTCAACGTGGCGAGCAGCCTGACACTCTGCTGCTGCTCGAACATCCACACACCCTGACGATCGGCCGACGCGGAAACAATTCAGGAATCCTGATGAGTGAACAACTCCTGGCCGCCCGTGGCGTCACCGTCTTTGAAACTAACCGCGGCGGTAAGGTCACATATCACGGGTTGGGCCAGTTGGTCGGCTATCCGATTATCAATCTCAGCCCAGATCGCGAGGACGTTCACCGTTACGTCCGGGATCTGGAAGAGGTCCTAATCGGGACGATGGCTGACTTTGAGATCGAAGCATTTCGAATCCAGGGCTTGACTGGCGTACACACTCAAAAGGGAAAAATTGCGGCTATCGGCGTGCACATTGCGCGCTGGGTCACTACGCATGGCTTCGCTCTTAACGTTAATACCGATCTCAGTTATTTCAACCTGATCATTGCCTGCGAAGGCGAACCAGTCACTTCCATGCACGAATTGCTGGGACGTGAGCTCCGGCTCGAAGAGGTGGAAGCACGCGTCGCGGTCCGCTTTGCCGAAGTGTTTGAGATGGAGGTAACCGCCAAGACGCCAAGTTCGCCAAGAACTGAGACTCAACCGGAGTTGGTTGGGAAATGACAACACCTTATTTTCTGTTCGCTTGGCGTTCTTGGCGTCTTGGCGGTTAAACTGCCCCCGATGCTGACACTCGACCTAATCAACGAAGCTGCTGGGCGTATCCGCGCTCGCGTGCATCGAACTCCGGTAATCAGTTCCCGGTCTTTTGACGAAGCGTGCGGCAAACAGGTCTTCTTCAAGTGTGAAAACCTGCAGCGTGCAGGAGCGTTCAAAATCCGTGGCGCCACAAACAAGATTCAGTCGTTGAGCGACGAAGAAAGACAGCGCGGCGTCGTTGCTTTTTCCTCTGGTAACCATGCCCAGGCGGTGGCGCTTGCCGGAAGAGAAGCCGGCGCGCGAGTCGTAGTGGCCATGCCAGACGACGCACCGAAGGCAAAAGTGGCGGCTACTCGAGGCTATGGCGCCGAGATTGTCTTCTACGATCGCCAGGGTGAAGATCGCGAAGCCGTGGCCCACCAGATTGCCGAGCGCGAGCAGCTGGTGATGGTGGCTCCCTATGACGACTATCTAATCATGGCCGGTCAGGGAACTTCAGGATTGGAATTGGTGGAAGATGTCGCGGATCTCGATGCTGTGGTTGTGCCGTGCAGTGGCGGAGGACTCTTTGCCGGAGTCAGTACGGCCGCAAGAGGTGTGAAGCCCCGCATTCGTTGCTTCGCGGTAGAGCCGGAGACTGGAGACGACACGCGGCAGTCGTTTGTGAAGGGTGAAAGAGTCTCGATTCTGCCACCGCCGACCATCGCCGATGGACTGCGTGTGCAGTCCCCGGGCGCTTTGACCTTTCCGATTTTGCAAGAGAATGCCGAAGATGTCTTGACGGTGTCTGATGATGAGATCAGGGCCACCATCAAGTTTATGCTTTTCCGCATGAAGACACTGCTCGAACCCTCGGGTGCGGTGGCGGCGGCGGCGGTGTTGTTCGGCAAGCTGCCAAAGGATGTTCAGCGGGTAGGGGTGATGCTCTCGGGTGGGAATATCGATCCGGAAGCACTGGCGACGCTCTTGGATGAAAAGCACAATCAGCCGCGGATTCGCGCGGATAAAACGCGGATTAGATCCATGCCCGAGACATGAAGAAATCATTTTCCATTGAGCAGTCGGTTGAGGTTAAACTCTTCAAGCCTCGCCAATTTGTTGTTGGGAAGGGGGCAAGCGCAGCGCGCCCCCGCTGAAGATCCAATAGAATTGAGGTTGGGTTCACCAAGCAACCTGGGTCAATTGATGTTGAAATGATATGAGTCTCGAGCGGGGGCGCGCTTCGCTGGCCCCCTTCCCAACACAAGCTTATGAAAACTTGAACTCCCCTTCCCAACAACAAATTTGCGGAGATTGAATGGCTCACTTCAACCGACGGGAAATCAATGACAAATGAGAACTGACAAATTCTGACAAATGACAAATGGAAAATGATTCTACTTTCCTCATCTCCCGCTAGAATTATGTTACTCCTAGACGTAAGTCCGGGCCCGCCCACATCAAGCAGCGTCATCCCGTTTGTCCTGGTGCTGATAACAGTCCTGGCTTTTGCTTTCGTGCTGCTGGGTGTGGTTGCGGTCGTGGTCACGCTTTGGATGCGCAAGAAGCAGTCAATGAAGCAATCCGAACCAGTCATAAGCGTTGAGAACTTCCCCGCCAAGGAATGATGCGAGATTCGCGACAACAATGGTGGTGAAGTCACGCCACATTGTCCGACTCCCAACCCCCATCTGTTTTCCGAACGCCAGCCAGAAGAGCAAACACTCCGCAACGGGAGCGAAAGTCTCCGCTATCACCAAATAAACCGTTCGGTCGTTTAGAAGCAGCGGCAGCACGAGGACAACCACCGGATAAGTACAGGCGGTCAACCAGAGCCCTGCGAGTAATCGTCTGCGGATTGGATGTGGCGCTGACAGGCCCACCAACAGAATCGGCGTTTCAATGAGAACGGTCAGCAGGTATCCAAGCGGCAGGAAGCGCCAGAGTTCGTTGGGTGACATTTTTATGTCCGACAAACTAAAGTGTTTCGGACATCAGATCGTCCTCAGCAGAAACGGGCCTTCCGCCAACACGTGTGCGATCGCGACGGCGAAGTAAAGATCGCGTGTCAAAGAGTAATCCACTGTAAAGCCCACCCAGAGCACGCCCACAAGGAAGATCCCCACTACAATGGCCGCTGCAATCAACCGGGGAAAACCTCTTGGATGTCGTGCGAGAGGAAGTCTCTTCAATCCGAGATAACCACCGGTAGCGCCGATGAGCGGCAGCACCAAGAGCCAGACCAGGTAATGCAGCATCTCCAGGAATACGTGGAGCGACACGAGCATGTGGCTTGAGACATTCGGCAAAAGCTCCGCGCCCGCGTGCTGTGTGATGCGCCACGCCAAACCATTGTCGTCGGGCAGTGACGAGGTACCGGAAAGTTGCCACCACATGGCGGCGACGATTATCGGCAACAGGATCAGGCAACGCCGATAAGTCGTCAGCCACTCGGGACGACTGCGACGAACCTGCCGATCGAGAAACCACAGCGCGACCAAAGGATGAAGATAAACCAGCGCCAGACTAAAAAGGTCCGGGGCCAACCAGTTTGCTGCACTCAACGCAAACGCGACCGGCCAGGCCCAGGTCCAATCGCGCCCGCGCTGTCGCCCTCGCATCCATACCAGCGTGGCCAGCCAGACCAACAGCAAAGTGTTCCACGCACCGATCATCGTCAGCCAGTTTGTTCCCGACCACACGCCGGTGTAGAAGAGCGCCGGTAAAGACAAGTAGCCTGCCGTGAGAAAGAAGATGCCGGCAAAGGCCACGGCAAAAAAGTTTCTCGACTTGCCGAAACGCACAGGCAGGCGCATCAGGAAGTATCGAAACTCGATGAGGTTGTGAGGACCGGCAAACAGAAAGACCGTCACGATTGAAAACCGCAGTGGTAACCAACTGGCAAGACCTGCCGATAGCAAGGCAGACGCGATCAGGAACCCGGCAAACAATTTCGCGTGGGTGACTGATCTGATGCTACCCGGCTTGCGGCGTCTGGCCTGCCAGGACGTCAGTTCAAGAGAGGCCGTGCGCTCCATGCTATTCGTTCTCTTTCGGTTTCTTCGGCGTGATCGGCAGGATCAATTTCAATCCATCTCCTTCGGCCACCACTTCTATTGTCACGAAGCCGCTGGTCGCTCGTCCTTCCGTCAAATTCTGCGGCAGAGCTCGCCAGCGATAGGCAGGCGGGGCGCCGTTGCCGCGGGTAATCATTGCCCCGGCACTGATTACCGCCATGCCAATTAGCGCTGCGGCGATTACTTTCTGACTACGGCTCGAACCAGAGCGAACTAACCAAATTCCGCCCAGTGAAAGCGCAGCAAAGAGCGACAGACCGGCAAAGATTGTTCGGGGGGAACTAGTCGTAAGTGATGAAACAGTCGACTGGCCGCCAGGCTGATCGTTGAGAGCAACTTTCAACTCGTTCCAGGCGTTCTGCGAGATTTGCAATCGGGCGTCATAGGCTTTGGGATCAGCTTCAATTCTGAGTCCGGCAGTCGCTAGCGGCTTGGACGTCAATGCAATGGGCTGCTCTGGAGATGACACCTTGGGTTTGGCGATGTCAGCGTAGGTTGCGATGCCGATTGTCAGGAGGAGACCACTAGCCATCAAGAAACCAAAAGCTCTTTTCATAAAACCTCCGTTGTGGGCAGGCCCGCACAAGCCTGGCATGGTTGGACTACATGGGCGCGCAGTTTAGCGCATAGAGTTTTCGGTGGGTGGACCTTCCGAATTCCCAGGAAGAAGAGAAATTAGCCGCGGATCTTCGCGGATGAACGCGGATCAGAAAGAATCAGTTTGGTTGTCGTGAACTCGCCCGTTGCGTTCAGCCAACCACGGCGGTGGGCAGTTTAGCTTCAACTTTTTCATTAGCACCGCGGCTTTAGCCCGGTGCCCATTGTTTGCCTCTGGCTTTCATCTTATCCGCGTTCGTCCGCGCAAATCCGCGGCTGGTTTTCCTTTTCCCAGGTTGAGGTTGAACACCTATCTAAAGCGTTTTCATTTTCAGGCTAACTGCCTGAATTGAGCTTTGGATGCTAGAATGCAAGTTCAGCGATGCATGAGGTAGACCACCATTGAGCCGAGAGCTTCGAGTCATCAGTAACATCCCAAAACCCAGGCAGCCCAAGCCGGAATGGCTCAAGATACGTCTGGGCGATCCTACCAATCAGAACCACGTCCTGAAGCTAATTGAGGGCCTCAACCTTCACACGGTCTGTCAGGAAGCGCGTTGTCCGAACATCTTCGAGTGCTGGTCTGATAGAACGGCGACGTTCATGCTCGGCGGCGACATCTGCACGCGTCATTGCGGCTTCTGTGCCGTGGGGAAGGGCGAGCCCGGTTCGCTTGACCCGGAGGAACCTCAACATGTGGCGGAGGCTGTACGACACCTTAATCTGGCTCACACCGTGATCACTTCGGTGAATCGAGACGACCTGCCCGATGGCGGCGCCGCTCACTGGGCCGAGACTATTCGGCACGTGCGCGAGTTGAATCCGGAATGCAAGGTTGAGGTCCTGATTCCCGATTTCAACGGCGACGAAGCCGCGCTCAACACGGTGCTCGACGCTGAGCCTGACGTGCTCAACCACAACACCGAAACGATTGCCCGACTTTATCGACGGGTGCGTCCCGATGCCGATTACCGTCAGTCGCTGACGCTGTTGGAGCGTGCTGCGGGGCGTCGAGATCGTGAGCAGCGGGGCATGCTGACCAAAAGCGGGATTATGGTTGGACTTGGTGAGACCTTCGAAGAAGTCGTCGAGTTGATGAAAGATTTGCGCTCGGTTTCCTGCGACATTATGACCATCGGGCAATACCTACAGCCCTATGAAAAGCGCCTGCCAGTGGAACGTTTTGTAACCCCGGAAGAGTTTGACCGCTGGCGCGACATTGGCGCCGAGATGGGTTTCCACCACGTACAGTCGAGCCCGCTAACTCGTTCGTCCTACCACGCACGCCAACAGGCGGAATAGCGTTAGTTTTCAGGTGAGCAAGGTCACACCAAGCTTCTTAGGAAGGTCACACCAAGCTTCAAGATTGCTGTTGGGAAGGGCAAGCCTCAAGATACCTAAGCTTGTGTTAGCCCCCTTCCCAACAGGAGCTTATGTACCTTGAGCCTACCAACGGTTTGACATCTGTGGCTTCTCCGGCCAGGGCCTGAGGATCCTACGCTCGCGCCTCCGTGTGTGCTTCCGTAGTGAATCTCCGGGGAAGGCTTGAGAATGTCATCCATGCGTCGCATGGTCACATTCTCAGGCTTGTTTCCAGTCGCACTACTTCTGCTTCTTTTCTTTCACTCATACAAAGCGAAACTCAAACCGGAAGAACTGACTGACGAAATGGGTCTGCCACCGGTCATGTTGTGGGCTTGGGAGCGACCTGTCGACCTCGAATTCCTGGATACGAAACGCTACGGAGTCGCATTTTTGGCGCAAACCCTCACGCTCAAGGGCGACGAAGTAGTCTTTTATCCACGCCAACAGCCATTACACGTTACGCCGGAGACCCGCTTGATGGCCGTTACCCGCATCGAGTCAGACAAGACTGAGGGCAGCCGCGCGGCTTTAAGTCCGGGTCAGAAAGCCCGACTTGTGTCGCTGATCTTGAAAACTCTCGAGCGAAAAAATGTCGTCGCAATTCAGACTGATTTCGATGTAGTCACTTCCGAGCGCGAGTTCTACCGTCAGCTGCTTCACGACCTCCGTAAGCAGATGCCGCAGGACACCCCTCTTTCGATGACCGCCCTCGCCTCTTTTTGCATTGGTGACAGATGGTTGAAGGATCTGCCCGTTGATGAAGTGGTGCCCATGATCTACCGGCTGGGCCCGGACGACCGGCAAATCAAAAGCATGTTGGCTAACGGCTATGATTTTCGTGAACCGCTTTGCCGAAAAAGCTACGGAATTGCGTTGGATGAACCGTTCACACACAGCCTCAACGACGGGCGCCGGCTCTACGTTTTCAACGCTCGCCCGTGGACCGGACAAGAGTACCTGGCTCTTGAGGAAGGAACTTTGAAATGAGACTTCTGCGTCTGGCTTTCGTGCTTGTTCTATGCGTCGTTGTCTTACTTGCCCCAACATCACGCGTTCGTGCCTGTGGCCCTAGTTACATCAGTCCCATTTTTGTTTTCGACGAATCGCCAGACCTTCCCTTAAGAGAATTCACCGAGGGCAAAATCGGAATCGTCAGACCTGGGTTTGGGCGAAAGACGTTAGTTATAGCTTATCGTTATCTAAACGGAGGATCGTTTACGGCTGACGAACAAAAGGCCCTGGAGGACGCCTTACGCGCCCGGTCGCCTGAAGACAACATAGCTGAGGCTATTAAGGCGTGGATCGAGGCACGAAAACAGTTTGGCCCAAAGGAGAAAAAACTGCCCGAAATCTATGCCGAGCGGCAATATGGCGGTTACGACTTCTTTCCAAACTGCACCAGGAACGCGTTTGAGGTAGCAACCGAAACGTTAAAAGACCGGGTATCCAGCCACGGAGCCGATGATGCGAACGTTCGGACTTGGTTGTTGGGTCAAGACACCGTCTTCCAAAATTGCAGTGCCGGAGGTGCGATTCCTCGAGAGCTTGGTGCCGAAAGCCCTCAATGGCTGCGCCACGATCGTGACTACCAAATCGCGGCGGCGCTTTTTTATTCACTTCGTTTCGAAGAAGCACTGGCGGGCTTCCAAAGAATTGCCGCGGACGGTGTTTCACCCTGGCAAGAAACAGCAAACTACCTGGTGGCCCGAACTCTGGTGCGTCACGCAAGTCTGTCCGAAAACGAGGAGAAGAAGCGCGCTCTCTATGATCAAGCCGAAGATCACCTGCGAGTGTTAATGAGTGCGGGCGGCAAGTTTCGAAACGCCTCCGGAAGATTGCTCGGCCTGGTGAAATACCGGATTCATCCCGAGGAACGAGTGGGCGAGCTGGCTCGAATTCTGGAGTCTCACGGAAACGAGAACCTGCGTCAGGATCTGATTGACTACACCTGGCTGCTCGACAAATTTGAAGGGAAGATGAGCGAGGAGGCGCGCAAACAGGCGGCCAAAGATCAACCGCCCGAGAACCCTTCCAGTTACTTCAACAACGAAGATATGAAGGAGAGGTATGACGCTATCCAGCGCGGCGAGCTGGTATCAGTTACGTTTCAACCGAAATCGCAGAGTGGCGAAATGGACTACCGATCCTGGACAACATTGGATTTGAAGCCTGATCTGGCGGAAGCGGATGTTGTTCGAAGTTTTGAGGTGCAGTTGGCGCGAAAACTTACTCCTGAAGAAACTCAGGAGATTATGGAACGCTACCAGGGCGCGCTATCCCACAGACAATATCTAGTCAATCCGAACCGAAAATGGGAGCAGGGGCGACATTCCTGGGAAGGCTGCGACTACGATTGTTTGAAGCCGTCACTGAATGCTTTTCCCAGCTTTCTGCGGGCGGATGATTTGAGTGATTGGATCTTCACGTTTCAATCCTCTGATCCAGGTTCTTATGCTCACGCCGTTTCTAAATGGCGACAAACGAAATCGCCGGCCTGGTTCGTTGCTGCATTAAGTAAATCGACTAAGACTTCGCCGGGAGTCATTCGACTGCTTAACGAAGCGGAGAAAATGTCTCGCGATGCGCCAATGTTTGCTACCGGCGCATACCACCTGGTTCGCTTGCAGATGGAATTCGGCAAGCCGGAACAAGCGCGAAAACTGCTCGACGAAATAATCACGTGGCAGGAGGGTATCTTACCTATCTCGACGCAGAACCAGTTCCTTGAACAACGTATGAAGCTCGCCGAGAGCCTGGACGAGTTTTTGAAGTTTGCCTTACGAACTCCGGTGGCGTTTTATCACGACGGAGCGCTCGGAAGCGTGAAGGACCTTCTCGAAGTCAGAAAAGAATACTGGAGCGAAGAGTACTCCGGAAAAACGAAAGAGGAATACGACCGTGATATCGAAGAGGAGTACAAGAGGCTTCTGCTTTGGGAGGATCGCGGGGCGTTTGATGACGCGGTGATCGATGTGCTGAATTGGCATTTTCCACTCGAGGAATTGGTGCGGGCCAGCCGAAGTAAATCTCTGCCCGAGCATCTGCGCCGCCAGGTGGCTTTAGCCGCCTGGACCCGCGCAGTTCTCCTGCGAAAAGAAGACGTCGCGGTTCAGATGACCCCCGAAGTGATTAAGACCGCACCCGAGTTTGCCACGCTCATGAAGTCATATCTGGACGCGCAAACTTCACCGGAAAGATCGAATGCCGAACTTTATATCCTGCTGAAGTCGCCAGGGCTCTCGCCAATGACCGATATCGATCTGAGTGATTACTACGCAAGGTCTGAGGAATTGGAGTATTACTTTGAAAGCGCCTGGTGGTGTGCACCCTCTGAGACTGAATATGACGACAACGGTAAAGAGGTCCCCAAGATAGTCAGTAAACCTGGATTTCTCACCCCCAACCAGCTGAAAACCGCCCGCGAAGAACGTAGTGCACTTATCGCGATTGGCGATGCCAAGCGCTACCTGGGCAAACGCGCAATTGAGTGGGCCAAAGCCTCACCGGAGGATCCGCGTATCCCCGAGGCCTTGTTCATCGCTGTCAAAGCGAACGAACGATATAAGTATGGGTGCGATGGCTGGTCGTTTGACGAGCAAACGATGGAGGATGCCGAGAAGATCTTGCGCGAGAGGTATCCACGTAGTCCCTGGACAGCAAAATTAGATGAACGCGGCTACTAGGCGCTCCGAACTTTGAAGACTTGCCGACCAGTAAAGGCCGTATAATCGGCCCATGAAAGCCGTCATCTTCAATCAACATGGTGGGCCGGAGGTGCTTCAGTATGTGGATGTTCCGGATCCCACCATCAAGGCAAACGAAGTCCTGGTGGAAGTACGGGCGTGCGCGCTTAACCACCTGGATGTTTGGACGCGCGGTGGGCTGCCCGGCCTCGACATCTCTTTTCCGCACATTCTCGGCAACGACATAGCCGGAGTTGTGAAGCATGTCGGCTCGCTGGTCACGTGGATACAAGCCGGTGATGAAATGATGATTCAACCGGGACTATCCTGCGGCCACTGTGAATCCTGTTTGGGCGGACAAGACAACTTGTGCCGCGAATACGATGTCATCGGAAATCGTCGCAACGGTGGTTATGCCGAGTTAGTTTCAGTACCCGGAGTAAATGTAATTACCAAGCCAAAGAACCTGGGCTGGGAGGAAGCGGCAGCGTTGCCGTTGGTGACTGTGACTGCCTGGCACATGCTGGTGACACGCGCTCAGGTTCGACCAGGTGAGAACGTATTGATTCATGCGGCTGGGAGCGGGGTGGGTTCGCTTGGTATCCAGATCGCAAAACTGCTCGGCGCCAGAGTGATTGCTACAGCCGGCTCCGATGAAAAACTTGCCAGGGCAAAGGAGTTGGGCGCGGATGAAGTCGTTAACTACACCAACGACGACTGGCCCAAAGAGGTAAGGCGTTTGACTGATCGGCGTGGAGTCGACGTCGTATTTGAACACACAGGCGCAACTACGTGGCCCGGATCGATTGCTTCATTAAAGAACAATGGACGTGTGGTGACCTGCGGGGCCACCAGCGGTTTTGATGCGAGGACCGATCTACGTCAGATCTTTTATCGCCACCTGACCATTCTCGGTTCCTTCATGGGTTCAAAAGCCGAATTGCTTGAGGCGATGAAGTTTGTCGAGCGGGGCGACATCCAGGCAGTGGTGGATCGAACGTTACCGCTATCAGAGGCGAGGCGTGCTCACGAGTTAATGGAAGACCGCGCGCAGTTTGGGAAGCTTGTTCTAATTCCGTAAATCGAGTGGAAGCCTCAGCATTTTCGCGAGTTCATTTTAGTGATGATTCGTGTGGTTTCGTGGATCGCTCGTTTGGCTTAGGGATAGAACGATCCACGAAATTACACGAACGGACACGAACCGAGAAGCAGCTGATGAGAAATGAGTCTACCTTATCATTTCCCGGTTCTGGAGTTATTTCCCGGTATAGTCCTCAACCACAAAACGCTTCCTCAGCAAAGGCAGTGGTCCCTGTTCCAAATCGAAATTCGTTCCCGCGATTGCCCGCTTGCCGTCTTCTGTTTTTACCCAATCGACAACCTGCGGTGCATTTGCGCGCAAATAGTCACCGTCTTCTTTGCTGATCGGTTTACCGTCTGGACGAGAAAACACCCACACATACGCAAACTGGCCGTTACGTATGAACTGTAGGTCACGCTCGAAGCCTGTCTTCGGTGATGGTACCTGCGTGGCTTGGCTAGTCGGTGGTTCTCCGGCAGGTGCGTCGGTCGATCCCTGGCTACAGGCCGCTAGCGATAAACTGCTGCTCAGAACGAGCAGTAGAAATACAAGAGTCAGTCTATTCATTACAATTTCGATCGCTGCTGACGCCGCTCCGGTTAGGGCTCATCATTCGCTGGCGGCCCCTGGTCCGTCATCTCACCCGGCACCGGTTCTTCTGGGGGCGGCTCACTTTTCTCTTCACGGATTCTAAGGATCGTGCAGTCAGTATCTTCGTAGACTATATCAAACCAGCCACTCTCAATTGCGTTATTGAAAAAATTGTCATGAGCATTGTCAGTGAAAACGTAACGGGCGCCAAAACGATCGCGAATCAGTGGCCCGGGATCCTCTTCTTCACCCAGGGTGATGCGGTCGTAGAGCCTCGACAACGCCGGATTTTCATCAAACAAATAAGTCGGATCCAGGCCGGTGACGTAGTTGTGAGTAGGATCGTAGTAGAACAGCCGGGGAAAGTCGTCCCAATCAGTATTGAAGACAATCTGGGCCGCCGGGACGTTGGCACGCATCCATTCGGCGCCGGCTTTGTAGTAGTCAGGTGGTTCGCTGGAAGCGATGTGGCGTTTGGTGTCGCGCAGATTGAACAACAGCACAACTCCCAGGGCGATTACCGTTAATCCTGCGATCACTGTTCTCCAAACTTCGTTTCGGTCATCCTCGGGTGGTAGATCAGCTGGTTCCTGACGATCGAGAAATGGTTGCAGCTCGTCGAGAATATCTGTTGGCAGTCGCGTTAAGGTGGAGCGGACGCCGATGAGCCAGGGCTGCAACGCAAAGGCGGAAAATATCACGGCAAATGGTGGCCAGTATTCCGCGATCCGTTTCCACCGCGCAGCCATGATCATCAAAGCTGTGGCGAAGATCAAAAAGAAGAGCGAGTGATGCATCCGTTTTCGATCCGACGGATCGAAACTGACGTAGCCAACTATCATGGCTACACAAGCCACGAATGAATTTCCCAGAAACTCCCACGAGCTGTATGGATACCATTCCTGTCCGACTTTCGTCGAAAAGTCTGACGGAGTGAGCTTCATCTTCAAATGTTCGTAATGCAATTGGAGGTTGTTCGGAAAGTAAGGATTAATTACCAGCCCCGCTGCTACTCCCACCAGAACCCAGAGAATCGGACGCCATTCAAGTCTTCGTTCCGTCCATCCGATTACGGCGACCCAAATAAAGACTGCCAATACCAAAAACAGAAACGCGTCGTAAGTGAGCGTGAAAAGAAATGCCAGCGGAACCAGTGGCCAGTACTTCCTTTTGAAGAGGAAATAGATTCCGACAATCAGGTAAATGATCGCGAAGGGTGGCGCCTTGGCCATGTTCATTCGATAGAGAAACGGCGCCGAACAGGCCAGCAGGGCCACTAGCCAGATCAATGAGTAGCGAATTCGGTAGTGGATCAGCAGCCAGAAACAGGAAAACAGCGCAGCGGTTGCGAATAGAATCGAGGCGACCTTGGCTCCGGCTCGCAGGTCACCAAACGTAAATGGAATCTGGATGAGGTGAAATAGAAAGTGGTGATCGACGTAGTCGTTCGGATTGAGAGACGTTAGCGGTAGCCAGGTAAATATCGGTGGGAAGCTCCGATTGCTTAAAGCTTCCCAGAGCATCCGACTCCACTTTATATGGTAGTAACCGTCGAAGTCGCCGCAGCAAATTGCGTCGGTTGAGTATTGAAGTCTCCAAAAGATAACTCCGATGGCGACCGCGCCGGCGGCTAACTGCATCTGCCGTCGCGCAGCTTCATTTTTGAAGATGCTAAGTGTCTTTGGCGAGGTGCTCATCTATGGGCCGGCTGACCGAGCTTGAAGGCAGCTAAGTTCACAATCGTTCAATAAGATCGAGAAGAGCCCGAGGCTCGATGGGCTTCGTCAGGTGAGCGTTGAAGCCTGCGTTTATTGAGCGTTGCTGGTCAAACATCGAGTAGCCGGTGACAGCGACCATGGGAGTTGTTTCGTATCCCGGCTGCGAGCGAAGGGTAGTTGCCAGTTCATATCCGTTCATTTCCGGCATGCCAATATCCGAAATGATTACATCGAATTGATCTCCGCTCGCGGCGGTTAACGCTGCGCGTGCGGAATCCGCCGTGACCACTTCATAACCGGCGTGCTCTAACAAAACCGACAGCATTTCTGTCACGTCTGCCACGTCGTCGACGACCAGCGCGCGCCGCTTCCGCGGTCGTTCTCCGGTGGATTGACTGGTTGAAATCGGTTTCCGTAGAAAATCATCGGTCTCGGAACTAGAAAACTGAGACGAGAAGGTTAAGAGACTTGATTGATTGAAAGCAAAGGAATAAGACTGCTGGCCTTGCATCATCCGGCCTTTCAGCGTCTGAGCAACAAATGGTTAGGAAGCCAAGGTAATTTAGCCGAAATGCGTGATTGGTGTCTATGTTTTACAGATAAGTGGAAGTGTCGGACTTTGCGGCCCTGCGCTCTGGCTCATTAAAGGCAAGAACGATCCACGAAATGACACGAACTAGCACGAAGGGAGTTTAGTGTTGCTTGGTGTGATTTAGTGGATCGTTTGCTTGTGATCCATACTACGACACTAATAGATAAATAGCAGTTGTGTCTTAGTTGCACTAGTCGATGAGTTACAGTAACTGAACCCATGCAAAAAATTCGGAATTTGACACCTTGAACTGGGTAATCTCAATTTGCTAGCGTGGCCCTCAAAATCATGTACCCAGCCGGAAACCTTTTCATACCAGTCTCACACGGTCAGCTCGAAGCCATTCTCAAAAAGCCTCGCACAAGTCCTCCGCGGGGCGCCGCGCTCGTGCTTCACCCGCACCCGCTGGGTGGCGGCACAATGCACAACAAAGTGGTCTTTCGCGCCGCCAGTGCTTTGAATGACGCCGGTCTCGTGACCCTGCGAATAAACTTTCGCAGTGTTGGTCAAAGCACGGGAGAACATGACGAAGGCAGAGGTGAACTCGAAGATGTCCGCGCGGGTCTTGATTATCTTGATGAGCAATGCCATGGCAAAAAGATCACTCTATGCGGATTCTCATTTGGCGCGCGTGTAGGGCTCGAGGTAGGCATTTCCGATCAGCGTGTCGCAAATCTGATTAGCATCGGCACGCCTCTGGACAAGTACGACTTCGGATTTCTGGCAGCCTGCCGCAAGCCGATTCTGTTTGTGCACGGCGCTGAGGATGAATTTGGCGATGTGAACAAGCTAATGAAGGTGTTTAGTAGTTTGGCCGGTAAGACCGAGGCAGAGCTCGCCGTCATCGATGGAGCGGGGCACTTTTTCGAAGGCCACTTGGATGAAATGAAACGCGTGATAACCGAGGGGATGAAAAAGCAGCTGGACAAGTAGTGAATAGCTCAAGTTTCAGAATCTCTGAGTCAGGAAGGTGATCTGTCCCCGCTCAAGGTTGGAGGCCTTCTGTCAGAATCTGACTTAGTCACTCTCTTCTTTGCCTCAAAAGTGAGATTTACCTGAGTATTGAGAGTGAGTTCGTGTTGATTCGTGTGACTTCGTGGATTGTCTTGTCTTTCAACCAAAAAGGAACCATCCACGAAGTCACACGAATCAACACCAACCGACTTTAGTCAACTCACTTTTCCTGACTGATTTCCAATTTGGCTCAGTTCCTCCGCCCCGGAACTCACTTCTTCTTAAAGTCACTAATGGAAATGAACTGGGCTGTCGGCTGGTGCTTATCCCGCAATCGCAGCCTCACGAACGTGAGGGCAATCGCAACCGCAACGGCTGCCGCAAATCCTCCCAGAAGGAGGGTTCCCAGGTCTCCGAAGTCAGAAAAAGCACTTTCGTTGGCTGAAATAGTAGAGTCGATAAGAAATAGAGCGAGGGCCGGCATAGCGTTTCCCACCTTTCGTTTTTGTCAAAACGCAGCCAGCACAAACTTAGACACCAACTGAGACCATCTGGTTCCGATCTTCGTTTTCGGATCTTGACCGGCAACGTCGAACAGGCGGGTTGCAACCGAAATGACTCCTGTCGGTTCGACCATTTACCTTCATTAGCTATGGATCTACGATACCCGGCATGTCTAACCACAGCGATCCGGCCATACGGATAACACTCCTGCCGCGCGATACGAATTCACAAGGAACCGTCTTTGGCGGAATCATTCTCAGTTACATCGACATGGCCGGGGCGGTCGAGGCCCATCGGCGTACGAGGATGGATCGCTTTGTCACGGTGGCGATGCGTGAGGTGATTTTTCACAAGCCGGTCCTGGTCGGCGACCTGGTGAGTTTCTATGCCGAGACAGTGCGCATTGGAAACACGTCGATTACCGTACGAGTGGTAGTGGAAACGGAACGAGTAGGCTTGAGCAGTGAGCGCGTGCGAGTAACGGAGGCTGAGGTAGTTTACGTGGCCGTCGATGCAAACAGGCAAAAGACCAAAATAATCGTGCCCGAGTCCTGAACCCCGGCCCAGCACGTCTGAATCTGAACAAGAGGTCGGTTTGTGTTAGTTCGTGTAACTTAGTGGATCGTTTTTTTCAATTGACCGAGAGAACGATCCACGAAATCATTTGTTTGGCGGCTTTCGGTATGGGAAGTCTAAGGTACCAATAAACCCATATTGTAGATGCCGAATAGCCGGTTGAGATCATTGCGTACCAGCGCCCACTCGCTCTTAACCGGTCCGCCGCGCCGCCACCTGCCGCGTCGCACGATGACGTTTACCTCGTCAGACTCCCTTCTCACGCGCTGCACCTGTTCGCGTGTCTCTTCCCACGTTTGCGCGCGATCGAAATCTCCTCGGAGCTTATCAATCGCGTTCTCCAGTTCTTTCACCTGCTGGTTAATATTGTCTTCACGATTGGTGCCATCCAGAACGCCGCGATCCAGCGACCGATCAATTACTTTGCGGAAAGAGTCGCTGCGTTCTTCGACTCGTTTGATGATTCGTTCAACGTCAGCTTTTGTGTAATAACGACCACCAGCCGCGCCCTGGGAAGAAACCGTTTGGGATGCCAGCATCGCTGTCAGCAAGAGACAGCCCGCACCGAGCGCGACAATCAAAGTTGATTTTCTTGTCATGAATTACTCCTTTAGCTGCAACGTCAATAAACTTAGTCGCGAAATGGGAGAGCTTGGTTGGATTTTTCTAACTCAGGCTACACCAACGATACCAGTGGCATCAACATCCTGAGTGAGTCAGCGGCCGATCGCACTCAACAGGAAATAACATTTCAACCCGCGCCTCCAGCGCTGCTTGAATGGATGAGTTTGGTGTAGCTGGACATCGCCAGCCGTTCCATGGTCACTACGACTCAATTCAACAGCGCCTGCATACGCCGAAGCGCTGTTGCAGCCTCTCCAAATCCCGGCTGTTCCTCCAGTGCGCGGCTGTAGTGCCGCGCTGCTTCGAGGTACTTGCGACGCATTTCGTAAACGCGGCCGAGATTGAAGTGAGGAAACGCATACGATTCGTAGCGCGGCGCAAACAGTGCCCGCTTAAACCAGCGCACACAGCCGTACGAATCTCCCTTGGCCAGAAGATAACTGCCGATGTCGTTGTAAGGGTTTCCCAGCGTCTCGTCCACGCGGATGGCCTCAAGACATTCAGCTATTGCTTCATCGTACCGGTTTTGAAAACTGTAGACCCAACCGAGGAAGGTATGGGCTTCGGCAGTCGGATAGGTCTCTATCGAACGTTTGTAGAGTTCGATTGCTGATTCATAGTTCTGGGCCAGCTGAGCTTCGTAAGCCTTCTGAAAAAGCTCCTTCGCCTCATACTTGGCCGGAGGTGAGACATCATCCTCGTACATTGTGCGCGTTCATCTAACTTCGTCGCAGTCTGTTTTCTGGCCCTGTGACGCATCCACTCGTTTAATGCGGCCTTCTGTTTTTGGAGCGATTGTTCTCGCTAATGCTACCGTGCGACGTAAAGCATCGTAATCACTCGGGCCCTGCTCCGGGGTGATCAGCAAGCGTTCGCCCTTGAACATCGCATAACCATCGCCGCCGTCGATTGCCAGAAAGTTTGTAGTTGCCAGTGTAAATTTTCGATTATCGTCGAGGGGCTGCCCGTTAACGGTCACCTCCGTTACGCGAGATCCAGCTGGTTTCGAAGCGTCAAATGTGAATCGCATCCCTGAAACCTGGGGAAACCGTCCGGGCTCTCGGTCTTCGGCGCTTCGGCTGACTCCGTGTTCGAGTGCCGCGCGTAACGTAGCACCGCTCACCTCCAATTTTAATACCTTATTCTTGAACGGGAGTATTGAGAGTAGGTCTCTTTTTGTTAACAAACCCGGACTGATGATTGTGTCGGCCCGAATGGAGCCGCCGTTTATCAAAGCCACGTCTGAGGCGGTTGCTTTCCGAAGGGCATCGGCGACGAAATTACCGACATTAGTTTCGCGCGTTCTACCTTCCGCGCTGCGTGCATCGAGCGCCGCCCTCGTGCGACCGACGACCTGGGAAAGCTCCTTAAGCAAACCCTGGTATTTTTGATAGACCACGGCAAACTGAGGGTCTTCTTTGATTTCGGCGGTTACCGGAATGACCTTCCAGTCGATGCTTTCCAACTCGCCGCTGGTCTTTGAAATGTTAAGGTCGATTCTGCCTAACTCGCGGGCGTCGGCAGTCATCTTGAAGATCGGCGCACCTCCGGCTGCGGATTCCAGCAAACTGTGTTCGTGGCCGCCGATAATGACATCAACGTCGGCACAGCGCGCGACCTCCTTGTCTTCAGCCATCGATAGATGAGTCAGCGCCACGACAACCTTGGCGCCGCGTGCATGAATGTCAGAAACAACCTTCTTCGCGACCTCACAGGAATTGAGAAAGTCGACGTCGGGACCGGGACGTGATGTGATCTTTGTCTCGGGAAGTACCAAACCGAAGATGCCGACTTTGACTCCTTCGAATTCTCGTATGACAAATGGCTCGGCGCCACCAAACGTCTTACCCGTTTTGCGGTCGATTACGTTCGCGGCCACCCAACCGAAGCGCGATTCTTTCATGCGATCAATCAGGACCGCCGGGCCAAAATCGAATTCGTGATTGCCGAAGGTAGCGTAGTCAATTCCTGCGGTGTTCCACGCCTCTATCATTTGCGATCCCCGATAAGTGATCGATTCAACCGAGGGAGAGATTGTGTCGCCGGCCAGGAGGAAAAGCGTATGTGGTGACTGCTTTTGAATCTCCTTTCGCAGCGTCATGAGGCGCGCAATGCCGCCGCGCGTGCCGCGATCTACGGGAGCAAACTGATAGACGTCGTTCACCTGGAGCAAGGTGACCCGAACGAGGCAATCAGTTTTCTGTTGGGCCGAGGAAGTGAGACTGCCCGCTAGAATAGTGGTTAGTATTAAGACTAAGGCTGCGGTTCTTCGTGACAGAGCGCGATTGAATCTCATGGTTCTCTCCCGTTATGTTGCTTATGGAGCGTGAATTATACTCGCCCGGAGACAGACGGACTAAGTTCAAGATTGCAGGGGTGGTCACCGTCTCGAATCTCTTTTTGGCTTTCTCCGTGTTCTGCGTGCTTCCGTGGTGAATAAGACTAGAACGAAACGCTCACTACTGAGGCACGGAGAACACGGAGGAAACGAATTAGGATGATTCCGATAACCTCCGTATATGGCCCTGGACGAAACAACATTTCTGACAGGATTTCCCGGCTTCATTGCCGGTCGCCTTCTCGAACGTCTGGCAAAAGAGGAGGCTCAGTTTCTCCTGCTGGTGCAGCCGCATTTGTTGGAACGCGCTCAAACAGATCTCGATCAAATCGCCGCGCATACTGGAAAGCCGCTTACTCAGTTTCGCCTTCTCAAGGGCGACATCACGCAAGAGAACTTCGGATTAGGTCCGCCAGACTTGGACCTTGCTCGCTCGCAAACGACGTCGATTTTTCATCTGGCAGCAATATACGATTTGGCTGTGGCTCGCGATACCGCGATGAAGGTAAACGTAGGCGGCACGCGCAACGTTAACAACTTCGCGCGCTCGCTGCCGGGTCTCTGTCGCTACCACTATGTTTCGACATGCTACGTTGCCGGCAAAAGACAAGGACGCATTCTCGAAACCGAGTTAAGACACGAGCAGGGCTTTCGCAACTTCTACGAAGAGTCGAAATACCTTGCGGAACTCGAAGTCGATGCCCTCAAGTCGGAGCTGCCATTGACTATACATCGTCCATCCGTTGTCTGCGGTGACTCAAAGACGGGTGAAACTCAAAAGTACGATGGCGTTTATTACCTGATTCACTACTTGCGGAGGTGGCCTGCGCTACTCAGACTCTTCAATATCGGTAATCGGCGAGTCAGACTGAATCTTGCACCCGTGGATTTTGTCGTCGATGCGATGGCCACTCTGGCAAAAGAACCGCTGGCGATTGGAAAAACAGTTCAGATCGCCGATCCCAATTCACTCACGACTCATGAGCTATTCAACGAGATTGCCAGGTGCCTTAAGACGCGTGGCTCTCGGATAACCATCCCGGAGCGAATGGTGAACTTTACGTTGATGTCTCCCCCATCACCGCGAATCACGGGTCTACCGCATCGGGCCGTACCCTACTTCTTCCTGAACCAGACATACGACACCACTCAAGCCCTGAAACTACTCGAGTCTCATGGTGTGCATTGCCCGCCATTTCCCAGCTACGTCAAAAACATCATCGAGTTTGCCGTCCAGAACCCGGTTCTGTGATCTCCGGGCCTCGGTGGTGAATCCCGGTTTGGGAATTTGTTGGGGCGGGTCAAACAGTCAGTACCACCTTGCGGTAGCGGGTGGGTCTCGGCATTGCCAATTGTCGATTTGCGATTGCCAATTGGGCTTTCCGCTATCGGTCAATTGACAATTGGCAATTGGCATTCGGCAACGTTGAGACCCACCCGCTACCGCAAGGTGGTACTGACCTGTTTGACTCGCGTCCGCCTGGTTGCCAACACACTAACGGAGCGCCACCAAGTGTCTCTCCTTGGCTTGACAGAGCGCGCGATTTAGAATTATTCTAAATCCAGAATCATGGGTAAAGAAGTCAGCGCACAATCGAGCACGAAGAAGCTTACGCGTCAGCGCGAAGCTGTTCTGCGTGCCATACGTGAGCGGGAAGATCACCCGACTGCAAATGAAATATTCGAGGCGGCCCGCAGAATTCTTCCAGCTATCAGCTTTGCAACGGTGTACAACTCGCTGCGTTACTTACGTGAAGAGGGGTTGGTCCGCGAAATAAGCTTTGGAGACAGCGCCAGCCGGTACGATGGGGTTCTTGAGCGTCATGATCACGCAATCTGTAGTACCTGCGGAAGGCTTGTGGATTTTGAAATGACTGAAGCAGCCGACTTGATGCGCGCGGCGGCTCGCAAATCACGATTTAAGGCAGAGTCGGTGCATCTGACGCTGATCGGATTGTGCCCGGATTGCCGCGAAGGGAAGTAGTGAAGAGATCTGATTTAGCCGCGGATGAACGCGGATCTACACGGATCTGAAGAAAAAGTCGCTCAAAAAATTGATTGTTTCTATTCCCGTTTATCCGCGTGAATCCGCGGCAGAATAACTGACAGTCAACGTTCAATCTGAAATCAAATTTACTAACTTAATCTGGAGGACTTGATGACAGCAGCAACAGCAGTAGCAACTGAGAAGGCGATGGTAGGCCAGCCCGCGCCTGATTTCGATATGGCCTCAACCAAAAACATCGAGAAGCTGAATGAGAACGTGAAGCTTGCGGACTACAAAGGCAGATGGGTGGTCCTTTTGTTCTACCCGTTGGACTTCACTTTTGTTTGTCCCACTGAGCTCACGACTTTTAGCGATCGCTACGACGACTTTCAGGGCATCGGCGCCGACATTATCGGCGTGTCGACTGATTCGGCTTTTTCACACCGAGCCTGGATTAACACGCCGCGCGATAAGGGTGGCGTCGAAGGTTTGAAGTATCCCCTCGCAGCCGACGCAACGAAGACGGTTGCTCGTGACTATGGCGTTCTAATCGAGAACCGAGGCATCGCGCTGCGCGGCCTCTTTGTGATCGATCCGGAAGGAATTCTCCGTTACAAAGTGGTTCACGATCTGAACATCGGCCGTTCGGCTGAAGAGACACTGAGGGTAATTCAAGCGCTCCAGACTGGTGGACTTTGCCAGGCTGAATGGAAACCAGGGCAGAAAACTCTGAATACCTAAGAAGGTTCTGGTTTCGGTCGTAAGGTACGATCCACGAACTAACACGAAGAACCACGAAACAAAGAACCTTTTTCGTGCAGATTCGTGTGAATTCGTGGATCGTCCTTTCGTCAGAGTCAAAGAATCAAGGTCAGATAGAAAGGACCACTGTCATTTATCAGAGGGGAAAATATGGGAATGAGAATTGGAACTGAGATGCCCAGCTTGGCTGGGGCAACTGAGTGGTTTGGAGCCACCCAGGCGCATGCCGAAAATGAAGTGAAGGGCCATCCGACCATTGTCCACTTCTGGTCGATAAGTTGTGGCTTATGCAAAGAGAACCTGCCGAGACTGGCTGAATGGCGTGATGAGGCTCGAGAAACAGGTCTGCGAATGATCGCTGTGCATGTGCCTCGTTATGAAGCTGATACCGATGTCGAGTTAGTGCGCGACGGAATCGCGAAGTTCAATATTACTGAGCCGTGCGCCATCGACAATGAGCACAAACTGCGCGACGCGTTTCAGAATGAAAACGGATACGTTCCGGCTTACTACCTTTTCGATGGAGAGGGAAAACTGAGAGGCTTTGCCGCCGGAGAGCGTGGGTTGGATCTTTTGAAGGCCACGCTTGATCGGGTCTTAGCGTCAACGAAACAAGCTGTCGTCTAGGTAGCAGAGACTTTAGTCTGTGCTACTGCCTTAGGTCGCAGCTATCCCGAGACTAATTGTGTCAGCAACACCAGCAGCGAAATACTGACGATCGCTGCGCCCACCGCCAGGCCCACGAGTAGGAGAATTATCAACCCGACGAAGAGCCAGTCACTGATCCGACCTTCTCGGGCCTCGGCGGCCGAGACGGTTGCACGCTGACGCATCAGCTCTATGTTCTTCTGATTTGATTTCCACCACGCGTCGAAGAAGTCGCCAACCAACGGTAACGATCCCAGGACATAGTCGATAGCCAGATTCAAACCCATCCTCAACAGGGTTATTTTCGGAACGCGGTAGCGAACGGCTGAGACCAGGATGTAAAACGAGACCAGCGACGTGGCTGTATCGCCGAAGCCGGGGATCAGGCCGACGATCGCGTCCAGCCCGATGCGCCAACCGAGCACCGGCACGCGAAACAGATCGTCCATCAGCCAGCCCAACCGCTCCAGGTTGGCTTCAATGTCGACTGGCCGGGCGACAGCTCGTTCCGGTTCAAAAAATAAGTCTTTGGATACGCTCATCAAATTTAATGCCCTCTCAGCGGATCCGCGTCATCTGCTGCCAGAAAAATTTTCCCACGCGAGCAAAGGCAGTCAACGCATTTCGGTCGCCGCTCTTTTCCTTAACCGGAACGCTGGGGAGGCCGAGCGACTTCGCGAGTTCCGGATCTGGTCTGGCGATATCTTCATCTCCGCGCCTGCTGGCCAGCCAGCGGTTAAAAGTACGAGCAACTGTCCGTCTTTGTTCGATCGGAGCCTCGGCCACAAACGCGCCGCGAAGATCGTCAAGTTCGGCAATCTCAAACAGATTCGCCTGGTAGTAGCTCTGAAGTGCCGACAGAAACTTGTCTCGACCGAGCAGACGCTCCAGCTCGACGAACATCATCGCGCCTTTGGTGGAAACAATGGCGGCATACTGGAAAGAGTTTCGGTAGTCGCGTGAAGGACGATTGGCTGACATATCTTCGCCACCGAAGGTGCGATAGACGCGATACACGCCAAGCAATTGATCTTTAAGTAGTGCCTGGGTCCGCTCCTCGCCGTACATCTCGTTGTAGTAGAGAAGTGCCGACCAACACGACAAGGCTTCGTCGAGCACGGGTTCGCGAGCCGGATCGTTACCGACGGCTACGCCCCACCACTGATGTGCAACCAGGTGAGCGACAGTCCACTCCAAACTCTCTTCAACTGACGGTCGTTGTTCCCGAATAATCTCAGGAAGATTACGCATCGCGGCGGAATCGAAGTCGACGTAAAAGGCGCTGGCAATCACATCCAGCCCGGCGAACTCGGTGCTTCCCAGTCCGGCAACGAGCGGAACTTCGGCGACGGTGATGATCTTGAAAGGCGTCGGTCCGAAACGCGAGCCAAAGATACGTAAAGCATTGGCCGCCGCGTTCAGTACGCGCTTGCCTGCCCGTTCGTGCTCTGAAAGAAATACCGAACGCAGCTTTGTGTTACCCACTACGACTTCTTCAGAGCTTAATCCGCGGCCGGCGATAATCGCGAAATCTCGAAGCCATGAGCCTGCATAGGTCCTGACAGATCCATCTTCAGGGTTTTGAGGCACCTCTGTTCCGGAAGTAAAAACCGTTACGCCGGGTGTTGTCTCGATGGTCACCCGGTAATCCGAGATCTCGTTGAAGATCAAATCACCCACGCTGGGTTCAACTTTTCGACGCCATTCCTCGCCATCGTGCACGGCCAGGACCGGGTAGAAAGTGCCGAGCAACATCAATCCGCGACAACGAAAGTTTATGTCGCGCGCCCGACGGGTTTCCCGCTCGTCGCGGAGGGCCGCGCTAACTTGCTTGATCACGTGCGTAACCAGGCTCGTCTCGTCAGGATCGATTTCCGGGACAGTACCTTTGAACCCGACCAGGACTTCAACGGAGCCTCCAGGCGGGACCGCTTCCCGCAGACCTACTCGAAGACTGACGCCTTGATCGTCCAGGCCAAAGGGCAAAGGCTTTTCGTCAGGCAGGGAGCGCACCGCGGTGATCTCAAGGCGTGGTTCATCAGCATCAGTTGCGTCGCTTGAACCAGCGTCGAGAGCTGCGGCCAGTGGACGTGAATTCTCGAGACGCAGATTCGAATAGAGATGGAAGTAAAGCGAGTTGGTCGACCGATCCCCGCGATTAATCCAGCGGACTCGTTCGGAGCCGGTAAACGAGCGACGGTCAAAATCGAGTTTGAGTTGGATGTTGTATTCCGAGCGGTTGAGAGACTTGACACTTGTTATTGGTGTCGGCGACGGTGAAGTGGTTTGCGCCTGAGATTCGGCAGGTGCGAGAACCAGGAAAAGGACGAACCACCAACCTGGGTTCATCAATGGACGGTAAGAATGAAGGAATCTCTTTCCCAGTCCGCGGAGCGGATGACTGACAATAGCCCAGCCCCGATACGTCGGGGCTGGGATTGTCGACGAGAAGGGTATCGGGGCGGGGCTATTGTCAGTCATCCGCTCCGCGGAGTGATTCACACTTTGAAAATGTTGAATTGTTATTGCCACACTCTTTCTCAAGCGTTCCGGAGACTGACGCTATGCTCAAAGGAACTAACGCTTCACCCGACCTTCGGTAATCACGACTAACCTAATCACGTCACCGCGGATGATTCCATCGACCACATCCATACCCTTGATTACCTTACCAAAGACTGTATAACCCCCGTCCAGGTGGGGCTGCGGAGAATGGGTCACAAACCACTGTGAGCCACCGGTGTCTTTCCCCGAGAGAGCCATGCCCACGGCGCCACGTTCATAGGAAACCTGGTTTACCTCGCACCGGATCGAATATCCGGGCCCGCCGTTGCCGTCACCGCGCGGATCTCCGCCCTGGATTACAAAGTTCCGCACAACACGATGGAACGAGACATCTTTGAAGTATCCGCGCTTGGATAGCTGGACAAAATTGTCGACAGTCAGCGGAGCTTCCTCCGGCAGCAGTTCGATGATGAACGAGCCTTTGTCAGTCTTAACGGTTGCGTGGACTGTTTTGCCAATCCGGCCAAGGGCGCGCCGGTAGTCAGCCGTGGAGTTCCTGGTTTTCACAGTGCCGATACGCGCAAAAAAATCACCCTCACCATTTGCCTTGAGTACCGCTACCGCTCTGCGACGTACTAGATGGTCGCTCGAATCAAGTGCCGATTTGAGAGCTTCATTGGCTTCTTGGTTTTTCTGCTTTCCGAGTGCGTCAACAATGGCGAGGGCGGCATCATTGGAGTCCCTTTCGGCCAAAGCGACAGGAAGAGCGGCAGCCAAAGCCCGAGTGTTTGCTTCAGCTGCCGGCAGGTCTGCCAGCGATTCGGCTGCAGTCGCCCGGACGACAACGTCAGGATCACTGAGATGCTTCTTTAATACAACGTCAAGGTCATTTGTCTTGAAGGCTGCAAATGCTCTGAGCACGTCCGGCAACGCATACTGCGGTTGCCAGTCATCCTCTTTGTTCCCTGTCACGTTTGAATGAAGATAATCGAGCGTCGAGCGCAGTAGAACTTCGGCCTTAGCGACAAGCTGTTTCTTGTCCTTTGTGGACTCTGGTAACGCAACGACCTCACCCAGCGCTTGGGCCAAGCTTGAAGCTACACGCCAGGACGATAGGATTATGCCTTCAACTTTCCGTTTTGCGCCGGTTTCATCTGGAGAAGTTGCGAGATAAGCCCCTGGAGATATGCGCACCTTCGCTAGTTCCACCTCTGGTGGTGCGCCGTTGAAATCGAAGTCGAACCGCCAACCATCTAACTTCCCCAGTATGTCCTTGTCATCTGTTCCTTGAAAAACTCTCCCGAGCGCCGTAACGAGATCCAGGCAGTCAGGATCACGCTGGTGATAGAGCATTTTACCTTTCTGAAGCAGCAGGCGCTGACACCATAGCTTGGCGAGCGAGTTTGCAACCCTGGATTCCTGATCTTTCAATGCGGCCAGTGCGCGAACTGCACTTACCCGCACGCGCGAATCTTGAACCTCATTAGCGAGTTTGACCAGCGGCTCAAACGCTTCTTTATCGGTCGTGGCTCCCAAAACTCGCGCGGCATTCGCACGGACGATCGGATCGGGATCGGTGGTTAAGATCTTTCGTAGTTGTTCGTTGCCGTCCCTGGCTCGCAAACGCGCCAACGCGTTTGCTGCATCGGCACGGATGCGCGGATCGCCATACGTAAGAAATTCAGCAATCACTTTCCCGACACCTTCAGGTCGAGCGCGCAAAGCGGCGGTCAAACCAAGAAGAATCATCTCAGTGTCAGGTTGCGAACGGCGTTTGGCTTCAAAGTCGAGTGCCTCGTAGATGACTTTTCCAAACGACTTCCGACGTGCCTCGTCGGTCGGGGGTAACGCGGCAGTAATCTTTCCCAGGGCTTCGATTGAGCGAGCTTTAGAAGCCTGCTGGCTCTTCTCGAGCTCGGCGAGGAGGGCGTCGCCTGCCGCAGCAGATTCCGTCTCGCCGAGAGCAAAAGCGGCCATAGCTCTGACACCCGGCTCGCTATCTGTCTTCAGCAGGGAAACCAGTCCTGCCACGGCTCGTTCGTCTCCGATGCGACCGGCAGCAAGTGCGGCTCGCGACCGGACGCCTGGGTTATCATCTGACAGCAAGCTGCTCAAGTCGTTGTCCCACCTGCGTTCGTCCTCGGCCCTCATGATCTGAAGCATGACCGACGTGGGCATGCGGTTGAACGAAGCGCTCTTTCTTTGGTTCCGGGGTGATGGAGCTTGCCCGCATATTGATCCTGCCGACATCAATGCGAAGGTGACCGGAACGACAAGGAAACAACAGAGTCGGAATGTTCTTCGAAAATTAGCCGGCATACGTTCAGGACTAAGCTACCGATCGGGGCTGGTGGTTTTCGAACAGGATCGCACCGGGGAGTCGATATTCATGTATCGATGACGAGCGGGGTCGGTGTCAAGTGCTCTGGGGGCTTTGTACACGAAGTCATTTTACAGAACCGCCAACGGTAAAGAGCACTCGAGCAATGCTCAACCACAACCAGCGCCTCCGGCGCTAGTTGAGCTATATGCTGTACTATCAGCCGCGCCCCTAAAACACGAAGGCGCCTCGCCGCTTGGCGAGACGCCTCGTAACTTCGCGCACCCGGGAGATTAGTTAGTTAGTAGCGCTGGAAACGCTGGCAACCTGACTCGGCTTCGCAACGTCTGCCGGTTTTGCTGACTCAGCCGGCTTGGATCCGCCATCGGCGCTGATCGGTTTCATGCTCGAGGCATCCAGCGGCTTTGCCTGATCTTCTTTCTTCTTCTTTTCGTTAATTTCAGTCATCTTGAGCATCTTGCAACTGCCTTCGAAGATTCCGCCCTGCTCGATGACCAGCGACGGCGTTTGAATGTTTCCATTCACTTTTGCCGCCCGTCCCAACTCAAGGCGTTGGGTGGCAATGATGTCGCCGTTAACTGTGCCGTGAACCACGGCCACCGCTACCTCGATATTGGCATCGACTTTGCCATTCGAGCCGACAATCAAAGTGCCACTGCTCGAGCTAATCCGACCTGACAGGTTACCGTCAACTCTCAGCATTGCTTTGAATGTGGCCTCGCCCGTGACTGCGGTGCCGTTACCCACAAAGCCGCTGAGGGTGCCCTCTTTAATGTCTCGGGCAATCGTCTCACTCTCGGTCATTGCCTTGACTGTGTTCGCAGCCGTGTCGGTATTTGGCTTAGTTTCCATATTCGTTCCCTGATAAGAAGAATAGGTTCGGGGGGTGGAGTAGGTCGACGTATCCTGTTTTTCCGCCGAATACTCATTTTCGTCCTGATCTTTAGGGTTCTTTCCAATCCTCAGCATTATTAACCTCCGTAATGTGGGGGCGCGGTAAGTTTAGTCACAAATGCCATCGGGCGGTAGAAGCAACAAAAACGACGCGCTTGCCTTTCTGTGGTGGATTTTTTACTAGCTTTGGTGGCTAGTACCGAATGGTCGACCGCCCGGAAGCGGAGACTCATCATAGACAAACTGACCTACCGGTGTCCAGCCTTTGCAAGGAAAATGTAACACCAACTCAGACGGACTCGTTTAACCTCACTCAGAACCTCACACGGCAATCAAAGTCTCCAGCAATTCATCATCCTTCGAGTCCGGATAGGCTTGCTCAATATCATCTCTGAAGTTGCACTGACCTTCAAAAACGGCGCCGTCGTCGATCGAAAGCGACGGTGTGTAGATGTTGCCCTCGACTCTCGCCTGGCCGTGAAGCACCACTCGCCTATTGGCAGTTATGTTGCCGCTGACGCACCCATTGATCAGAGCGACGCCCACATCGATGTCGGCCTCAATCCTGGCTTGCTCAGGAGTCATCAGCGTCCCGTTGAATGATCGAATGTTTCCCGCCAGGAAACCTTCAACCTCCAACACTCCTTCAAAGCTCACTTCACAACGAGAAGCGGCCGTCGACTCGATGTAGATACTTGCCGTCGGATTCTTTTCGGTCCGAGAAGCGTTGGTGGCAGTGCGATGGCGGGTATTGGCGAGTGACTCTAACCACTCATCGAAACATTTATCCAGATCGATGAATAAGCCGTCGGGCGACGGCTCAAGCGTAGTGGTTCTGTTTGTCTTTCCGTCGTTCGGTCGAGTAGTCATGTAATCGCGGTTTCCAGGTGGAAGCCGCCCGCACTGATGACATTCTTACTTAGCCGGCGATTTGTTCTTCAGCGATCATCGTACAGACGCCTTCGAAAATCGCTCCGTTCTTGATTTCAATAGATCGGGTCCAGATGTTTCCGTAAATTTTTGCGTTGGGCCCAATCTCAACGCGCTGACGCGCGATGATATCTCCGTGGACCGTGCCCTTGATAACTGCCACCGCGACATCCACGCTGGCGTCAACTCTCGCGCTGATATCAACTATCAGAGTCCCCGTCTTCGAATAGACCGTTCCCCCGATATGACCGTTGACTCTGATCATGTCTCTGAAACTGACTTCGCCGAAAAACTCAGGTTCATTGAAGAATGGGCGCGTCCGTTGTTTGACACTCAAGGTTCCGCCGCTGGCTCCCAATTGGCCAGTCGCCATTCCGTCGAGCCGAAGGGTTCCGTTGTATTGCGCCTCACCGGTGATCATCGGCAGCCTGGTTTGATAGGTTTTGCCATCGTTGACAGGCTTGGCGATTATTGGTGGACCAAGCTTTGGTCCAGTTAGCGGTTGAGGAAGAGGAGTCGCGACATTGATAACTGAAGGCTCCGTCGCAAGTTCGCTGGCCGCAGGTTGCGCGTAAGCTCGAGTTGCGGCGGAAGTGGCCGACCCAAATCCCCCTGAGCTATTCGGTTTCCTTTTGACCTCAAACATGGCCGACTCTCCTATGAGACACTTGCTACGGCGCGAGTTCGGATATTTCTTAGATTATGGGGGTGAACCGCACTGACTGGGAGACCCAGTGACGAGTCGCAGAGAGCGCAAAAAGCCTTGATAGTGTGGCGCAAGGTACCACGACTGTAAGGAAATCCACAAGACTTTTCTGGCCCAGGAGCCCTTCTTCGGGCGGGAGTCAGAGGCGCTGCCGGATGCCGGCCAACCTCCTCGAACGATAAACTCCGGTCAGGCTACTTCGAGTTCTCAATATTGGTAGCAAGAACGTCTTTGAATACGCAGATTCCGGCGCGTTTCAGGCCTGCCGGCAGCTTGAGGTTTCCGAGGTCAACCGAGTTATTTCCCACTATCGTAGCCGAACCTAGCCTGGCCCAGCCTTTTCCAAAGTCGACGTACACAGGCACCTTCATGACAAACTTGTCTGAGACGCCTGACTGGGTGATGCGACCGGACAGGGTGCCGTCCGATCCGATCTGATAGTCGAACTTGTAGGCAGGCACTTCAGTCCCATAAACCCATTGATCGAAGAACCAGTCCATCTTGCCGTTTTGGTCGACATTCATATCAGCCGTCATGTGCTTCTCAACGGCGCGTTTGAAGTCTTCAGTCGAGACGTCCTGATTGAAATGAGTTTGGACAAAGTCTTTCATCATCGCCTGGAACTTCGTATCACCCGTCCGTTGCTCAAACATCATCATCCTGATCATGTGAAGAATGAATGCGCCCTTTGGATAGATCAGGTTTTGAGCCACGCCTCCCGTCTTGCCGCTATTCAATCGATAACCCTGAGTTACCGGTCCCACAGTATAGGGCTTGCGATCTCTGGTGAACGGCGAAGCCTCAACAATACGTTTGCGTTGAGCTTCCCAGAAGTCGATGAATTTGTTCAGATCCTTTCGGACGTACCATACGTAGAGCGAGGTTGAAAACTCAGAGAATCCTTCACTCATCCATTGATCGTGATAACTGTCCCATCCGATTACGTGTCCCCACCATTGGTGAGCAACTTCATGTGGCGCCACATAGCGCCAGAAGTTGTCTGTGCCACCACGAACACCGAGTAGCTGGGCTCGCTGCGTTGTATCCATGAACGCTGTGTAAGGCATGAAGACCAGCGTGGGCCAAGCCTGACCAAAAAAGCCGGCCGGCTGCTGCGTCATCGCCAGACGGGTGTACGGAAGTTTTCCGAAGTAATGCGTGTAAATGCGAGTTGCATTCTGGGCATCGGCGATCGCGGTGTCGGCCATTCCGGTTGTGGAGATCGCGCCCAGCGTTGTCATCGTTTGCACTCCGGCCCGTTCGGCTCGTTCGATCGCCAGCTGAATTTCTCTAAGCTCAGCGGGGATTTCCTCATTTGCGTAGAACTCGAGGTTGTAGCCAGTATCCTTGTCAGCCAGCTCTTTTTTCTTGAATCGGCCGTAATTAAATCCGGCAACGGCGAGTTCGGTTTTGCCACTTGACCATTTAGCCACGCTCAGTGAGCCGTCCCGCTCGTCCGGTCCTGTGGCAGCTCCTGTGCCCACAAACGTCATGCCCTTCGGGTAACGGAAAGTGATGTCAAAAATTGCCCGGTCACCGAACTGTGTTCCTCCGTTGTTGGGATACCACGTGGAGCGAGGGATCAGGATGAAATTGCCACCACCTGAATCACGGAGAGCATCACCGCCGTCGTATGACACGGTTAGTTTGTAGCTTTTTCCTGTTTCGAGCGGTTGCGGCAGAATGATTCCAAAGTCAGCGTCATCATCGCGGCCTTCCTGGATGAAACTCAAATCCTTACCTTGCTCGTCCTGTACTCGACCAACTCGCAGAGTGCGATAAAGATTAAACGGAATGACTCGTGTACCCGGCACCAGCGCATTGAAGGTCAACGTATCGGTTGCCGTGAGATGAGCACCCTTGATCGAGCCATCAATTTTGTGATGTGTGATGTCTACTATTCGATGATCTTCTGAATTGCTAACCGTGCCTTTCGCGTATTCATCTGCCTGATGGAAAGCAGTCCAAAAACCTCCGTCCGTGTCGCCATAACTGAACAGCACAACTTCTTCTGGAGACACTTCCGGAATTCCCAGCGGGTCGAAAACGTAGACAAGTTTGTTAAAGCGGCGGCCGTCAACGAACGCCGCAAAGAACCCTGGCCGCGCAGGTCCATAGATATCAGCAAGTGTCCGCAATTCCCGATTGTCACGAAGTAGTTTCCTCAACACTTGCTGATTGTTGCGGTAAAGATCTCGGGCACGATCCGCCTGCGATCCACCAGTGCCCATCGTGACACCCGGCGAAGATTTGACTTCATCAAATGTCTTGTCGGTGAAACGGAGCACGAGGGCGGAGAACTGTTCTGTGAGCGTGGGCTGATCGGTAAAGATTTTCAGACTGTTCTTCTCAATCTCGGTAGGAGGAACAACACTTAACTCACCCTCGCCGATAAATACACCACCGGTTACTCGTCCTTCCACCGGCGCGAGGAAGTAGATTGCCCCATTACGGAGTGAGAAGGTTGCACCTTCACGTTTGATAACCAGGCTGTTTACCGTCGCGTAGGGTCCCGCGAAATCCTGGGCGGTTCTGCCTTGTTGTCTTAGCTGTTGATATACGGGATCCGAGTTCGCCTTCAAACCGGTCGCGACCGTGACGTCTTCGGAAACTGGTGCGATCTCCAACCGCAAATCCCCAACAGCCATAGCGCCGTCATCGACCTTCACTGACTGAAGTCGACCCTCACCAAAGCCCTTGGCCGAAACGACCACCGTGTAGACACCTGCAGGTATTCCCTCAATCTTGTATTTCCCCTGCTGATCGGTTTTCGCTCGGTAGCTCTGATTGTTGATCTCGTCTGTGGCAGTCACTTCGGCCCCGGCCACCAGCGCGCCTTTTGGATCGGTGACTTTACCTTCGATACGACCACCGGCGCCGTGCGCGACCATGAGCGGCGATAAGAGCAGCGCCATACCTAAGAACAAACTGGTTGCCGTTCGATTCACTGAAAGCATGAGGACCTCCAAGCTAGGTTTGAGGACGCGCGCCGCGTCAGAAAGCATTAGCGAGTTCGGACGAGGAGAAACTGGGCTCGACTCGGCATTATTAGTAGCGAGACTTCTGCTAGTCAAGTCGATCTGGCTTGCTGCGGGTACTGGTTCAGTCTCCACCCTCTGCGATAACTTTGCGTTCTCTGCGTCTCTGCGGTTATCTCTTTCCGGCCAGTTCACCGCAGAGACGCAAAGGAACGCAGAGGTTGCGCAGAGAACCACTCGGACCATTACCCAGCTGCAGGTAACGCTGCCCGGCTTTGGGTTGTTGTCAACGACAATTGGACGTGGCATCCTCAATATCAATCGAGGCAAGAACCGGGATAGAAAAAGACAATGCCTGCTAAGGAAAGATTGAAGCGCAAACTGCTTCGCCGTGTCGGGGAAGCCATCGACCACTTTGGGATGATTCAATCCGGTGACCGGTTGATGGTTTGCCTCTCCGGCGGCAAGGACAGTTACACCTTGCTGACTCTCCTTCTCGACTTACAACGACGAGCGCCGGTCAATTTCGATCTCCTGGCAGTCAATATCGATCAAAAGCAACCGGGCTTTCCCGCAGATATTTTGCCTGAATATCTTAGTCGGCTTGGAGTCCCGCACAGGATAGTCGAGCGCGATACTTATTCGATTGTGAAACGCCTGGTTCCCGAGGGAAAGACATACTGTTGGGCGTGTTCGCGTTTGCGGCGAGGCATTCTCTACAACATCGCCGTCGAGGAAGGCTGCAACAAGATTGCTCTGGGACACCACGCAGACGACATCGTCACGACCTTCCTGCTCAACGTTTTGTACATTGGGGCCCTCAAAGCGATGCCACCGATTCTGCGTTCCAACGACGGACGCAACACAGTCATTCGTCCACTGGCCTACTGCCGTGAATCAGACATTGCTGAGTTTGCCGGCGCTGAGCAGTTTCCGATCATCCCTTGCGATCTCTGCGGCTCTCAGTCGAATTTGAAGCGAGCGCGCGTCAAGCGACTGATTGACGATCTCGAACGAGACATTCCACACATTCGCAGCTCAATGTTGACTGCGTTGTCGAACGCAGCGCCTTCTCACCTGCTGGATAGAGACTTGTTTGATTTCAGCAAACTTGCAGCTGGCACCGGCGACGTCGAAACTGAGCTGGATCTTGCCTTAGGTCACACCGACGAAGGGCTGGAGCCTCAGTTGGTCGCGATCATGTGACAGCTTGTCCGACACACTTTAGTTTGTCGAGGGTGGCGGCAAGCTCAGCTCGCATTACAACTGGGCGAGTTGATTATCGCGACTGACGACAAACTAAAGGAGCCTCTGATTAACTGATAATTAGCCGCGGATTTACGCGGATGAACGCGGATCTGAGAAAAAATTAAGCCACGGATTTAAACGGATGACACGGTTCTGAAATACAGAACGGTTAATAGAATCTCTTCTATGAACGTGTTTGTCACCATTCCGTCTGATCCGTGACTATCAGTGAAAATCTG
>Ga0187892_10000468_pt1 | contig 105064 bp, 79 predicted proteins | sample MA1701073metaG_FD_139345 | JGI IMG/M metagenome (GOLD analysis project Ga0187892, IMG submission 139345) | Bio-ooze microbial communities from a basaltic lava cave in the Kipuka Kanohina Cave System on the Island of Hawaii, USA - MA170107-3 metaG ... | reverse complement strand
ATGTTCTCCGTCGCGTCCTTCAGCTCGATCTCCTTGGCCACCGTCACCCCGTCCTTGGTCGACAGCGGCGAGCCGAACTTCTTCTCCAGCACCACGTTCCGTCCCTTGGGACCGAGCGTGATCCGTACCACGTCGGCCAGCTTGTTCACGCCGCGGAGCATCGCGTGGCGGCAGCCATCGGCGTAGGTGATCGTCTTCGCAGCCATAGCGTCGTTCCTCCGTTTGCCCTCCCCGGGCAGGTGCGCCTCCCCGGCGGGGAGGCGGGTTCTCGCGGGCGCGGGAGTCGGACCCCGCCCCCTCCGGTCGGTTGGTGTCAGTCGATGATGCCGAGCACCTCGTCCTCGCGCAGGATCACGTGCTCCTTGTCGTCGATCTTGACCTCGGTGCCGGCGTACTTGCCGAACAGCACCCGATCCCCGGTCTTGACCTCGAGCGGGACGCGCTTGCCGTCCTTCTCGATCCGGCCGCTGCCGACGGCGACCACCTTGCCCTCCATCGGCTTCTCCTTGGCCGTGTCGGGGATGATGATCCCGCCTTTCTTCTGTTCCTTCTCCTCGATGCGGTAGACCAGGACCCGGTCGTTCAACGGCTTGACCTTCATCGCGCTTCCCTCCATTCCTCCTAAGATGTTGACCTGGAACGACTTGACCTGCGCCCCGCGCGACCTCGGCGGCGACGCGGCGCTCTCTTGGGATCGGCCCGGCGACCTGTCAAGGTGGGGTCGAGCGGTTCTTCGGAGCCCGCCGCGGGGGGCGCGGCGGGCTCCGGCTTCCGGCCGGGGCGGCGGGCCTCAGACCTTGACCTGGATCCTGCGCGGCCGGGCGGCCTCGGCCTTGGGCAGGGTCAGGTGCAGCACGCCGTCCCGCAGGGTGGCGTCGATCCGCGCCTGGTCGATCGCGTTCGAGAGCTGGAACTGGCGGTAGAACGACCCGGTGTCGTACTCGCGCATCAGGATCCGCTCGCCCTCGCCTGCGGTCGGGCCCACGGTGCCGTGGATCGTCAGGACGTTCTCGCGCAGGTCGATGTTGAGGCCGTCCGCGCGGACGCCGGGCATGTCGGCGAGCACCCGGATCGCGTCGTCCGTCTCGAGAATGTCGACCGCCGGGGTGAAGAGCCGCCCGGGGCGGGTGGCCTCGGCGCCCTGCAGCTCCCGCTTCTGGCTCGGGGTCATCGCTTTCGTCTCCGCTTCACGCGACTTGGTCGTGGTCGTCATCGTACGATCCTCCTCTGGGCCGGCTCAGGCACCGGCCGAAACCGTGATCTGCTTCGGCCGGGCCTCGGCCGCCTTGGGCAGCTCCACGGTCAGGATGCCGTCCGCGTAGCGGGCCTGGACGTGGTTCCCGTCGATCCGCACCGGCAGCGAGAAGCTCCGCCGGAACGAGCCCCACTCGCGCTCCCGCCGGTGGAAGCTCGCCTCGTCCGACTCTCGCGTCATCTCGCGCTTTCCGGCCACGGTCAGCGTGTCGTTCTCGACGGACACCTCGAGGTCCTCGCGCCGGACCCCGGGGATCTCCGCCCGGACGCGGATCGCGTCGGGGGTCTCGAAGACGTTGATCGCCGGGAAGACTCCGGCGGTGCGGAAGCCGGTGAAGTCGCCCAGCGAGTCGAACACGCGATCCAGCTCGCGGCGCACGTCGTCCAGGTCCCGGTAGGCGGGAGCCCAGTCCGGGAAGGACGCGATCCTTCGCAGCAGCGTCATGGGTGAACCCTCCTGGCTTGCCGGCCGCGGCCCCCGCGCATCTGGTTCGGGGGACCGCTCGTGCCGGGCCGTCCGGGGGGTTAGAACCGCCGGGCCGGGCTGTCAAGGGTCCGAGGGGATCGGCTCAGCGCAGGGCCGCGAGCGCGGCCAGGACCTCGCCGACGTCGCTCGCCGTGTGGGCCGCGTTGATCTGGAAGCGGATCGTTTCACTGCCGCGCGGGACGACGGGGAAGGTGAGACCGACCGCCAGGACTCCGCGCTCGAACAGGCCCTGCACGATCCGGCGCGCGCGCTCGGTGTCGCGCACCAGGAGCGGAACGACGGGGTGCGGCCCGGGGATCGACTCCAGGTCCTGCACGCGCAGGCCCTCGCGGAACTGCGCGGTCCGCTCGGAGAGCGCCCGGAGCCGGTCCCGACCCTCGGGACCATCCGCCAGCTCGACCGCCGCGCAGGCCGCGGCGCAGTCGGCCGCGCCCAGGGGGTTCGTGTAGATGTAGGTGTCCGCGCGCTGCCGCACGGCCTCGACCAGCTCGGGGCTGCCGGCGACGAAACCGCCGTTCACGCCGAAGGCCTTGCCGAACGTGCCGACGACGACGTCGGCGCGCGCACCGCAGTGCTCCTCGGTCCCCCGCCCGGTCGCGCCGTAGGCGCCGAGGCCGTGCGAATCGTCCATCACCAGCACGACTCCGTCGCGGAACCGGCCGTCGTGCGTCCGTGCCGACTCGACGATCTCCCGCAGCGGCGCGTGGTCGCCACGCATGCTGAACACGCCGTCGAAGATCACGACCACGCGCTCCGTCCCTCCCGGGACCTCGTCGAGGCGGCGCGCCAGGTCGGCGACGTCGTTGTGCCGGAAGATCGAGCGGCGCTCGCGTGGAACGGCCGCGATCCGCATCGCCCGGATGATGCAGTTGTGGTTCAGATCGTCGCCGATCCAGTGGGTCCGCTCGCCGGCCAGCGTCAGCGCCAGGCCGAGCGTCGAGGTGTAGGCCGAGTTGAAGATCCTGGCCGCCGGCCGGCCGACGAAGGCCGCGATCCGCTGCTCCAGCTCGGCGTGCGGGACCGCGGTGCCGTCGATGAAGCGCACCGCGCCCGGGCCGGTGCCGTAGACCCGAGCCGCCCGGTCCGCGGCCTCGAGCAGCGCCGGATGGTGCGACAGCGACAGGTAGCTGTTGGAGTTCATGCGCAGGAAGAGCGCGTCGCTGCCGCGGAGCCTGTAGCGTGGGCCGCGATCGCCGGTCGCGGGCACGTAGCCGACGGTGACGCGCTCCGCGCTCTTGGCGCGACCCTCGCGCGACAGCAGCTCGAGATCGGCGGCGAGCGCGGCGTTCAGTCGCTCGAGGGACATCGACGCTCCGGGGGTCGCGGCCGAGCCGCAAGCCTCAGAGGATACCACGCCGCCGACGGCTCAACCCGACGCCGGCGTGTCGCTCGGCGCGACCGCCCCGAGCGCGAGGCGCCGCAGCTCGGCCAGCGTCAACACGAGCAGCACGAGGGAGCCGGCGACGACCAGCGCGAACTCGGTGGCGGGCTCGAGCACGACGAGCCTGAGCGGCTCGAGCGCGATGAGCGTGACGGCGGCGGCGGCGGCGAGCAGCCGCGGGGTCGGCGTCTGTCCGGATCGGGGGTCCGGTCGCAGCACGAACACGATCGCCGGGACCGCGAGCAGGTAGTAGTGGAGCCAGACGAGCGAAGCCGACAGGAGATAGATCAGGCAACCCGCGCTGACGGCAGCGTAGTCGAGGAGGAACTCGCGTCGCTCGCGGTCGCGTGCGGGCGCCGGGATCCGCCACGACCAGCGCCCGGCGGCGAGCACGGCCGCCGCGAGACCGGCGCCCAGCAGCAGCGCGGAGGGGTCACCGCCGAGCCGATCCCGCGCCAGCGCCGCCAGCGCGTAGTTGCCCCTCCCGATCGGTGCGACCTCGGCCGGCAGCGTGCGCACGGCTTCGGCCCAGTCCCACCAGCAGCCGAGCCCGCCGAAGAACCAGCTCGAGGCCACGATCCCGGCGGTCGTGCCCGCGACCCACCCGCTCCCCACGGCGAGCAGCGTGCGGAGCCGGCGGCGCGCGATCCAGCCGAGCAGCAGCAGCGCCACGACGGGCAGCAGGTTGGGCTTGAACAGCGTGGCCAGCGCCAGCAACGCGCCGCTTGCGAGATCGCGCGCCGCTCCTCCCGACCCGCGCCGGGTCCACAGGAACAGCGCGACGAGCCCGAGCTGGATGCGGTTGACGTTCGCGACGTGGACATCGGAGAGCAGCGGTGCGAACCAGGCCGCTACGACGAGCAGCAGCGCCAGCACGAGGGTCCACGAGGCGCCGACCATGCGCCCGAGACCGATCAGGCCGAGCACGAGCGCCGCGAGGGACGCCAGTTGGAACCGTTCGTAGGCGGCATCGTAGCCGTCCGGCAGCCCCAGGTAGAACGCCGTGTACAGCACCGGTGTGGAGTACGTCTCCAGCACTTGACGATGGCGCGCCGCGCCGAGCATCCGCGAGCCCTCCGGCGCGCCGAGCGCACGCCGGTAGAACATCTGGCCGATCCCCGCCCGCTCCCGCGCGGAGTAGATCTCGGCCGCTCCGTCGTGAGCGACGGCGCGGCTGACGACCCAGAACTGGTAGAAGTCGATGCCGGGCGCGTGCCGGCCGGCGCGCCACAGGCTCGTCAGGCCGAACGCGGTGGCGAGGAGCAGCAGGAGCAGCCCGGCATCCCCGGCGCGACCGCCGACGGCCCGGCTCATGCGGCGCTCCCCAGCGCGCGCGCCGGCGGCCTCGTCAGGCGGAGCGACGCGCCGCCGTGCGTCCCGCCGGTCGTCGACCGGTCTGCGCTCGGCGTCGCACGTCCCGCCCCGCGTCCGGCCGCTGGCTCACGATCGCCCGGGCCGTCGACCACCGCGGCCGGGTCGGCGACGCCGATCTCGACCAGCAGACCCGCCACCGCTCGTGCCACGACCTCGTGTCCCGGCGGCGAGTAGTGCAGCGTCGTCGGAAAGTACAGCAGCTCCCCGGGCTCGAAGCCCGAGATCGCCGCGCGCAGGTGCGGCGTCAGGTCGAGGAAGCGATAGCCCAGATCGGCCGCCCGGGTGGCCAGGTGACGGCGCTGCGCGTCGCTGAATCGGCGCAGGTCGTCCGCGATCGCGGGGTCGAAGAACGAGACGTGCTCCCGGTAGACGGTGTGAGCCGAAGGCGTGTAGAGCACGATCGGCTCGAAGCGGTGCCGCCGCGCCAGCTCGGCGAACGAGGCGAGCGCCTCGTCGAACAACGCGAGGTCGATGTGTCCAGCGCGCACGCGCCGCGCATAGAGCACTTCCTCGCGATCGGATTGCGAGCGATTGAAGACGGTGCCGTGCTCGTCCGTCCCGATCCGGTAGCGGAAGTCGATCTCCGCCTCGAGACGCGACTGCGCTCCGTGCTCGGCCAGATAGTCGATCCCGCCGCGCAGCACGTTGTAGGCGTAGCTCGCCCGCGCCAGCCGTTGCCCGCGCCAGCCCGGCGGCGGCGCGGCCTCCGCGCCCGAAGGGTCGAGGCGGAAGCGGTGGAACTCCTCCGAGTCGCGCAGGTCGTTACCCTCGAAGACGTTGAGCATCACCGCCCGCGGGGAACGGCTCAGGCCGAAGCGCTTGAGGATCTGCACGTACTCGTACGGCCCCTGGCCCCCGCGGCCGAGGTTGTAGCTCGGCAGTCCGGTGAGCCGGCCGACGAGCGAGGCCCAGGTTCGTTCCGCGTCGATCGCGTGGCACCAGGTGAACGAGTCGCCGATCGCCAGCAGGTCGAGCGCCGGCGTCGCCCGGTACGTGCCGGGGGGGTTGCAGAATCCGATCTCGTCCGTCGTCACCACGCGCCGCGACCCCGGATCGTCGATCTCGTAGAGCTTGTCGATGAACGGCCTCCAGACCCTGAGCTTCGGCCCGCCGTCGTCGCGCTCGAGCAGGATCGTCTCGTCGTGGGTCGAGAACCGCCCCCGGGCGATGCGCGTGCGCAGGCCGGGCTCGAACCGCAGGAGGACGGTCGTGGGGATCGAGCGCGGCACGATGCGGAGCGCCGCCTCCAGCGTCCCCGCGAAGATCGCCAGCCCGGCGACGACGGGCAGCGTCGCGCGCAGCACTCTCACCGCCGGCGACTCCCTCCGGCGCGACTCCCGCTCGTCCGGCGCGAGCGACGTCCCGACCGGCGCCGCGTGAGTGTAGCAGGAGGTGCAGGCGCTCCGGGCCTCCGGCCCCCTGGGAGACGGTCCGGCGCGGCCCCCCGTTCGCCGCAGGCGGAGCGCCGCCTTACAATGGCCTCGATGGACCGAAGGCCGGGCGGTCGTTCCTCACGCCACGGGCTTAGGCTCGTCCCCCCCGCCGCGGGAACCCGGTTGCTCGGGGTCGAGATCGTCGTCTCGCAGAGGGAGCGCTCGCCGTTTCCGGTCGACGCCGTCGTGCTCGAGGACGACACGTACTCCGTGCTCGGCGCGGACCCGGTCGTGCGTCCGAGCACCGAGCATCCGATCCGAGTGTGGACCGCGTTGCAGGACGTGGTGGCGGCGACACCGGGGTCGGTCATCGTCCGCCGCGGCCGCCCGTTGAGGCTGCTCGCGGTCGTCCACGACCTGTCCGCCGAGCCGACGTGGCGCGAGGAATGGATCGCCGAGGCCTTGCGGGAGATCGTCCGCACGGTCGACGCGCGCCGCATCCGGAGCCTCGCACTCCCTCCGCTGGGGGCCGTCCATGGCCGGCTGCCTCCCGAGCGCTTCGCCTCGCTCTTGCGGGCCGCGCTCGACGCCGGCGCTCCGTCCACGCTCGTGCGCATCTGGATCGTGGCACCGGCCGGCCTGCGAGAGCCGCTGGACGAGGCGATCGCCGCCGCGGCCGACCCGGCCGGCGCCGCTCCACCCTAGGGGACCCGTTTACACGATGCCCGAATCGTGCGATGCTCGGACCCACGGGCGGGCGGCACGGCTCGCCCAGGTGGTCGCGCAGCGGCCGGAGGGGGACATCATGAAGCGAGCTGCTCGTCTCGTCGGTGCGTTGTTGTGTGCGGCTGGTCTGCCGCTCGCCGCAGGCGCCTTTCCACATGATCAGGTGGATTACTGCAAGTACGACCCGCCGCCCTGCGCCAGCGTGACCCTGGACCCGCAACCGGTAGCCTTGCGGGTCTGGCTCGACGCGGCCAACAAGCTGATCAAGGTCGACGACAAGGAGATCTGGCTGTTCTACCCGGGCCAGCCCAACCAGGTCCGCTGGCACTTCGACTACACCGGAACCGACTATCGGCTCCACGTCTGCGCCTCGAACTACGCCAGCACGTCCCATTTCGCGCAGCGGCACTGGAAGCTGATGCCGAACGAGCAGTGCTTGAGCGGCCGCACCCAGCGCGGTGGAAGATGGGATTACAAGCTCTGGCTGACGGACAAGGACGGGAAAGAGGTCGAGGGCTGGAAGGTGGATCCGTCGATCATCATCAACATGGGGCCCCTGCCTCCGCTCGGGCATGTCAAGTACCAGGGCTTCTGGAATGTCGAATGAGCCGCTCGAATCGCGGGTCGCCGGCGAGCGAGCGGAATTCGGGCTCCTTGCGGATCACCTCCGGCGGGTAGCCGCTGGCGATCGCACGGTCGATCAGGTCGAGTGCCGCGTCGCGCTCGCCGCAGAGCGCGAAGCTGTACGCCAGGTCGTGGAAGTTGGTGGCCTGGGGGGCGAGGTCGGGAGTCAACCCGCGCGCCACCTCGAGCGCGCTCGCGCAGTCGCCCGAGCGCGCCGCGTAGTGGGCCCGACGTAGCCGCAGCGTAGGGCTGTGCGGGTCGATCTGCAGCCGCTGCTCGACGAGCCGCAGCGCCTCGCGGTAGTGCTCGAGCGCCGCGTCGGCGCGTCCGGTCTCCACGTAGAGGTCGGCGAGGTTGCGCCGCAGCTCGTGGTTCCCCGGACTGAGCCTGACCGCCAGGCGGTAGAACTCCTCGGCACGGGACAGCCGTTCGGGGCGATCGGAGAAGTAGTAAGCGGTCGCGAGGTTGGTCGCGACGATCGGATCGGCGCCGGGCGCGGGCAGGCTCTCGAGCGCCACGATCGCCTCCTCGAAGCGCCCTTCGAGGACGAGCAGCGAGGCGAGGTTGCTCGAAACCACATGGACCGCCGGCGGGCTGAGCCGACTGGCCTTCACCCATTCGTCGCGCGCCTCCGCCAGCCGGCCCTGGTTCAGCAGGAACCCGCCGAGGTGGTTGCGGTAGTACCAGTCGTCGGGCGACAGCGCGACCGCGGCGCGGAGGCAGCGTTCGGCGGCCTGCAGCTCCCCGCGCTCGGCGTAGGCGTTGGCCAGCTGGTACTGAGCTTCCGCCGGGTTGGGGTGGTCTTCGAGCCCGCGTTGCAACTCGCGAAATGCGTCCGCGTCTCGCCCGCGCGCGGCCAGCAGTCGGGCGCGAGCAACGATCGCCACCGACAGATCCGGGTCGATGCTCAGCGCGCGCTTGGCCTCGGTCTCCGCCTCCTCCAGCTGCGCTTCGTCCCCGCCCTGGTTCTCGTAGCCGATCCGCAGCGCCTCGCTCAGCTTGGCGTGGGCCAGGGCAAACTCCGGGTCCAGGCGGATCGCCTCGCGCAGCAGGGTGATCGCCTCCTGGAGCTGGGCCGGGTAGGAATAGGGGTGGCCCTGCAGCAACGCCTCGGCCCGGACGAAGTGCTCGTAGGCCTCGAACGATCGGGTCGGTCCCCGCGTCAGCCGGCGCAGCTCCTGCGGCGTGAGCGGCAGCGACAGCAGCCTGGCGAAGTCGCGCCCGATCTGCCGTTGCACGGCCAGGAGCTCGCTCGATTCGGCGTCGTACGTCGTGGAGTGCAGCACGACCCCCGACTCGGTCGCGGTCATGCGCACGCCGATGCGGATGCGGTCCGTGGCCTGCACGTCGCCCTCGAGCAGCGCGTCCGCTCCCAGGCTGCGCGCGGTGGCGCGCACCAGGGTGGGATCGCCCGTGGTCGGCAGGCCCGCCGAGCGGCCCAGCACGCGCACGCCGGACAGCTCGCCGAGCTGCGTGATCAGCGCGGCGCTGATGCCTTCGGCCAGGTAGTCCTTCGTCGGATCGCCGGTCAGGTTGGCGAACGGCGCGACCGCGACCGTGTAGGGGCGCGCGGCCGGAGCATCGCTCGGTTCCATGATCAGGAGCCACGCCGCCACCGCGGCGATCGGAACGGCGACCGCCAGCAGCGCGGCGATCGACCGCCACCCGACGCGCCCGCGCCGCCGCGCCAGCTCCAGCTCCGCCTGCAGCTCGCGCACCGTGGCGAAGCGTCGGCCCGGCTCCTTCTCCAGACAGCGCCGGATGGCGCGGCCCGCCCTGCGCGAGAGCTGGCGGTCGATGGCGTTGACGGCCGCCGGCGGCGCGCGGCGGATCGCCTCCCCCACCTCGGCCGAGCTGGATCCGCGGAACGGGCGAGCGCCGGTCGCCATCTCGTGCAGCATCGTGCCCAGCGAGAAGATGTCGCTGCGATGGTCGACGGCGCGGCCCTCGACCTGCTCGGGCGACATGTAGGGCACGGTGCCCAGCACCTTGCCCGGCTGCGTCAGCGTCGAGACCGTCGAGGCGCGGCTGACCTCGGCCGTCGTCGCCGGGGGCTCGTCCCGCAGCTTGGCCAGGCCGAAGTCCAGCACCTTGAGCCGGCCCTTGCGGTCGATCATCACGTTCGAGGGCTTCAGATCGCGGTGCACGATGCCGCGCTCGTGCGCCGCGCCGACCGCGGCGACGAGCGGCAGCGCGACCTCGTAGAACCGAGCGCGCACGAGGCCCGAGGGCGGGATCAGGCGGTCGAGGCCGGACCCGTCGACCAGCTCCATCGTGATGAAGTGGACGCCGGCCGCCTCCTCGACCGAGAAGACGGTGACGATGTGCGGGTGGTCGAGCGCCGCGACCGCTCGGGCCTCGCGCTCGAAGCGGTCGAGGCGACCGGGGACGGCCGCGGCCTCCCCCGGCAGGACCTTGAGCGCGACCTCGCGCTCCAGGTTGCGGTCGACGGCTCGCCACACGACCCCCATCCCGCCCGCGCCGAGCCGGTCGACCAGGAGGTAGTGTCCGAGGGTGCTGCCGGGCTCGAGGGTCAGGCCACGATCGCCGCCGCTTCCGCGGGCGCCTCCGACCGATCCGGGTCGGCTCCAGTCGACTGCGCCGAGAATACCACGGGCGAAGCCGCCGGCGCCGCGCCGGGGTCACGCGCCAGCCGGGACGAGACGACGTGCAGCTCGTCGAACCCCGCCGCGGCCGAAAGACCTTCGGCCGCGCACGCTCGGACCCCCGCCGGCGGGCTCGACGACGTCTTGCGACCGCCGGTTCCGGACGTTCCGCTGCGATCCGGCACGGCGCGCGAGGATCGGGCGTGCCGGCGCCGGCCAACCCGGCACCGCGGGGATGATCGCGGTGGTCGGCGCCGATCCCCGGGCTATATTCTCCCCGGCCGATCCTGACTACAGTGAACGCGATGACGATCGACGAGTTCGATCGGCCGGCGGCCGGTGACGCCTGCGCAGGGCGGGCGATCGGCCTCACGCCGGATGCCCCGCCCCCGCTGCCGAAGCTGGTGGTGGTCGTGCCCGCGCGCGACGAGGTCGAGCGCATCGGCGAGGTGGTCGCCGCTTTGCGCGCGCTCGACGAGCCGATCGCGCGCCGCGGGCTCGAGCTACGCGTCTACGTCGTCGACGACGGCTCGACCGACGGAACGCGGCAGGCCGCCGAGCGCGCGGGCGCCGACCGCGTGCTGCGCCACCGTACCAACCGCGGGCTGGGCGCCGCCGTCCGCACGGGCCTGCTCGCCGCCCGCGCCGACGCCGCCGCCATCGCGGTCAAGTTCGACGCCGATCTGCAGCACGACCCGCACGACGTCCTGGCCCTGCTCGGTCCGATCCTGGAGGACGAGGCGGAGATCGTCTACGGCGACCGCAGCGGCGGGATCCGCTACCGCATGCCGTGGCTCCGCCGCTCGGGAAACGCCTGTTTCACGGCGCTGATGCGCTGGCTCACCGGCTGGCCGCTGCGCGACAGCCAGCCCGGGATCCTCGCCGTGTCGCGCGTCTACCTCGAGCAGTTCTTCCTGCCCGGCGACTACAACTACACGCAACAGATCCTGCTCGACGCCTACCACAAGGGGATGCGCTTCGAGCACGTGCCGGTCAGCTTCCGCCGTCGGACCACCGGGCGCTCGTTCGTCACGCTGCGCTACCCGGTCAAGGTGCTGGGCCAGATCGTGCTGGTGCTGGTCGGCGTGCGTCCGATGAAGGTCTTCGCTCCGCTCGGCCTCGCGTTCGTCGGGCTGGCGGCGGCCGTCTTCGTCTGGCAGCTCGTCGAGTGGCTCGCCGGCCAGGCGCCCAAGCCCGTGCGCAACGTCAACCTCGTCCTCGGCGCCGGCCTGTTCGGCCTGCAGACGTTCTTCTTCGGCTTGCTGGCCGAGCTGATCGTCCGCCGCAACCGCCCGCACTAGCCGTGGATCCGGCTCGCCTCGGGGCGGCGGCCCCCGGCCGCATCTCGCGCTGGATCGGCGGCGCCCGCGGATCGAGCTTCGTGCGGTTCGCGCTCGGGGGCCTGCTGACCTACGCGGCGACGATCGGGGTCCTCGCGCTGTGGCTCGCGGTCGGGCTGCCCGGTCCGGCGGCCTACGCCGTGACCCACTGCACGGTCCTCGCGCTCGGGTTCGTGCTGAACCGCTACTGGATCTTCCGCGCCCGAGCCGGGCGCGCGACGGCGCAGGGGATCCGCTTCGTGGTGGCGAGCCTGGGATTCCGCTTCGTCGACTGGTGCGTCTACTCGGCGATCGACCTGACGCTCGGCCTCCCGGCGCCGCTGACCGTGATGCTGGCCAACCTCTCCGCGCTGCCGCTGAAGTTCCACTCCTACCGGAGCCAGGTGTTCGGCCCGGGTCGCCCCCGGCAAGACGGGCTGGCGGAGCGGCCGACTTGAGCCGCGAGCCGTCCCGCGCCTTTCACCTCGGCATCGGGCTCTTCATCCTCCTCGCCGGCGCCGTCGCGTGGCGCTACAACGGCGTCGAGGGCCCGCACGCGCTGGCGCTCGTGGCGGCGCTGGCGGGCTGGCTCGGGCTGTTCAGCGCCGCCGCGCTCGGCGTGGGCGCCCCGCTCTGGCGCTGGGCGTCGGGAGAGCCCCTCGGGTCGTCCGCGAGCTGGAGCGTGGCCGCCACGGCGGGTGCCGCCGGGCTGGCCGCGATCGCCGGCGCTCTCGGGAGCGTCGGCCTGCTGCGACCCCTCGTGCTGCTGGTGGTGCTGCTGGTCGCGGCAACCTCCGGGCTGATCGCGCTGGCGCGCAGCGGCCCGGCTGCCCCGCCCCGGCCGCCGCCGGTGCCGGCGCTCGTTCTCGCGTTCGTCGCCGTCGCGACGTTCCTGGCGGTCGCGACTCCATCGCCCTTCTACGACCAGGTCCATTACCACCTCGCCTTTCCCGAGCGCTGGCTGCGCTCCGGCACGATCGAGGTGTTTCCCCGTCATTCCTACTCCTATCTCGCCGCGAACATGGGACTGCTCTACTGCTACGGCCTGGCGGGACCGGGGATCTGGGCGGCGCAGGCGCTCCACTGGTGGACCGGACTCGTCGCGGCGCTCGCGGCCTTCGGGATCGCGAGGAGCATCGGCGCGGGCCCGGCCGGCGCATTCTGGGCGGCTGCGTTCGTCGCCGCGACGCCGTCGTTCCTGCTGTCCTCGACCTGGGCGGCATCCGATCTCGGCGTGGCCGCCTTCGGCGCCGCGGGCTGCTTGATGGTGTTGGCCGCGACCGGTGGCGGACCGCGGAGGGGGCCAGCGTGGTATACGCTCGCCGGCCTGCTCGGCGGGGCGGCCTTCGGCTGCAAGTACGTCGGGGCGACGGCGGCCATCGTGCCGGCCGGTCTGATCCTGGCCGGCGCGCTCGCCGCGGACTGGCGCGCTCGCGCGGGTGCCGCGGCCGGGATCCAGCGGCTCCTGGCCTGGGGCGCGGGGGTGGTAGTCGCGCTGCTGCCGTGGGCCGCGCGCAACGCCTGGTTGACCGGCAACCCGATCCACCCGTTCCTGCCGGGGCTGTTCGCGCGGTTCGTACCGGCGGGTGAGGTCGAGACCGCGGCGCGTGCCGCGGCGGGGATCGCGGGCGAGGCCCACGCCGGGGGCGAGTGGCTCGCAGCGCTCAGCCTGCGGACCTTCGACGCCGTGGGCGCCGCGGGTTGGATCGGGCCGCTGTGGATCACGCTGCTGCCGCTGTGGGCGGCGCGGTTGCTGTTCGGCCGTCGTTCGCCGCGCTCCGTGCTGCTCGCGCTGGGAGTGCTCGCCGGGATCTTCGGCTGGACTCGCTTCCACCAGCTCGGCCGCTACCTGCTGCCCGTCCTGGTCCTGGCCGCCGCGGGAATCGGCGCGGCCTGGGAACAAGTCCTGGCGGCGACGGGCGGAATGCTGCGCCGCGCGATCCTGGCGCTCGTGACCTTCCTGCTGCTGTGGAGCGTCCAGGGGGGCCTCAGCGAGGAGCTCTTCACGCGCGTCGCCTGTACCTTCGGCCGCTCCGATCCCCGGCGGCTCCTCGAGCGCTACGTGACGTACTGGCCCGCGCTGCCGATCGTCAACGAGCAGCTCCCGGAGGACGCCCGCCTGCTGCTCGTCGGAGAGCCGCGAGCCTTCCGTCTCGAGCGCGACGTGGTCGTCGAGGACCCGTTCCGCGAGCCGTACCTCGTCGAGCTGGCCGAGCAGAGCGCCAGCGGGCCGGAGATCGCCGCGACGCTGCGCCGCCGCGGGATCACGCACCTGCTGGTCAACCAGGCCGAAGCGGCACGCATCGGCAAGCTGCGGCGGGTCGACGCGTACTTCGCCGATGCCGGTCCGCAAGAGCTGGAGCGTCTCGGCGCGTTCTTCGACGGCTGCCTCGAGCTGGTGGGTGAGGCGGGCGCGGTGCGCGTGTCTCGCGTGGCCGAGGTCTGTCGTCCCGTCCCGCCGCCCGCGCGGTGAGCGGCCGGCGCGCCCGCGGTTCCGTCGGCGCGCCGGAGGCCGGGCGCGACCCGGGGGCGTGCATCGGCGCGGCCGCTATCATGCCGCGACCGAGTCTGTCGGCTCGACGCCGGAAGTCGTGCGGGGACCATTCGTGCGGATCGCGACCTGGAACGTCAACGGCCTGCGAGCGCGTCTCGAGTTCGTGCTGCGCTGGCTCGCCGAGCGCGAGCCCGACGTGGTCGGGCTGCAGGAGCTGAAGGTCGCGGACGAGCAGTTCCCGCAAGAAGCGCTGCGACGCGCCGGCTACCAGGTGGCGACGCACGGCCAGGCCGGCTGGAACGGCGTGGCGATCGCGAGCCGCGAGCCGATCGAGATCGTCACGCGCGGCCTGCCCGGGCAGGAAGCGCTCGGGTCGCGGCTCGTCACCGCCCGCACCGCGGGTCTCACGTTCACGTCGCTCTACTGCCCGAACGGCAAATCGGTCGAGCATCCGGATTTTCCGGCGAAGCTGACCTGGCTCGACGCGCTCGCCCGGCATCTGGCCGAGCACGGTACCGAGGCACCGGCGATCGTCGGCGGGGACTTCAACCTCTGCCCCGCGGCCCTCGACTCCTGGAGCGAGGCGGCGCTCTGCGGGGAGCTGTTCCACACCACGGCCGAGCGTGAACGGTTCGCGGCGCTCGAGCGGCTGGGGTTCCGCGACCTGTTCCGCGCCGCGCATCCCGACCTCCGCGCCTTCTCCTGGTGGGACTACCGCGGGGGCGCGTTCCACCAGGGGCGGGGACTGAGGATCGACCTGGTGCTGGGTACGCCGGACGTGGTGCGCCGGCTGCGCTCGGCCGCGATCGACCGCGAGTATCGCAAGAAGCAGGACGGACGGATCCCGTCGGACCACGCGCCCGTGATCGTGGAGCTGGAGTGACGGGCCGCGTCCCGGCCTCCCGGCGGGCGACGCGCCGGCCGCGAGCGGGCGAGACCCGAGGAGCCCTGCCGCCACGAGGGGATCGCCGGCCATGAAGGAGAACGACGGCGGCGCGTACTGGCTGGGCGCGGCCGACGCCGAACTCGGGCGGCTGGCATTCCAGCATCGCGTGTGGGCCGAGGCACAACGCGCAGTGTGGGACCGTGCCGGCTTCGCCCGCGGGCAGCGCATCGTGGATCTCGGCTGCGGGCCCGGCTGGTCGACGATCGACCTGGCCCTTCGGGTCGGCCCCACGGGCGAGGTCGTCGCGGTCGATCGCACCCCGAGGTTCCTGGCCGAGCTGCGGCGCCAGGTCGAGCGCCGGCGGCTGACGAACGTGCGCGTGGTCGAGTGCGACGTGCGCACGGTCCGGCTCGAGCCGGCGAGCGTCGACGGCGTCTACGCCCGCTGGCTGTTCTGCTTCCTGAGCGACCCGGCGGCGGTGGTCGGGCGGCTCGCGCCCGCGCTGCGTCCGGGGGGAGCGTTGGTCTCGACCGACTACTTCAACTACCGGGCCTTCACCTTCGCCCCCGCCGGCCCCGCGCTGGCCCGGGTCGTCGCGGCCGTCGAGGAGTGGTGGCGGCGGCAGGGCGGAAGCCTCGAGATCCAGGGGGAGCTGCCGGCGATCCTCCGCCGCGCGGGGCTCGACGTCACCGACGTGACGGCGGTCTGTCGCGTGGCGCGGCCGGGCTCCGGGCTGTGGAGCTGGCCGCGGGAGTTCTACCGGGCGTTCATGCCCGAGCTCGAGCGCCAGGGCCTGATCACGTCGGGCGAGCGCGTGGCGCTGGAGCGCGAGTGGGAGGAGCGCGAGCGCGACGGGTCGGGCTACGTCTTCCTGCCGCCGCTGATCGACATCGTGGCGCGCAAGCCCTAGCCGCCGGCGTCTCGGCGGCCGGCGAGACGGGTGGCGGACTTCCGCGACGCGGACGCTAGGGTCGTGTCCCCTCGGCCCAGCAGCGGGAGTACCACAGCGCGACGTCCGGTCTCGACCGCCACGCCCGCAGCGAGTCGAGTGCGCGATCGAGAGCCGCGTCGTCGCTCAGGCCGAGCGAGACGACCTCGGCGCGCGCGCCCTGCAGGATCGCGGCGAGGTTGTCGACCAGCGCGTCGAACTCGGGCTGCCCCACGCAGGCGCCGAACGGGAGCGAGCGGATCGCTCGCGGCCGTGCGCCCGCGCGGTGCAACAGCCCCGGGAGACGGCGGCCGACGAACGGGTCCTTGCCCCGGCGCTCGTAGCTCAGCAGGTAGGCGCGCCACGCCGCGGCGACCTCCGGCGGCTCGGGGTCGAGCCGCAGCAGGTCGTGGTCGTCGTCCTCGAGCACGATCCGACCGCCGGGGCGCACCGCGCGGACCATCGAGCGCACCACGCCGGCGGCGTCCGTCACGTGCTCGAGCAGGAAGCGGGCGTGGGCCAGGTCGAACGTGCCCCACTCCCCCGCCGCGAGCGGAAGCTCGAGCGCGTCACCGCGGCGGAACTCGAGCCACGGGCCGCCCCCGGCGGCCGCGCGCCGCGCCTCCGCCAGCTGCTCCGGGCTGCGGTCGATCGCGATCACCTTCCCCGCCGGACCCGCGGCCTCGGCCAGACCGCGGCTGAACTGGCCGAGACCGCAGCCGACGTCGAGGATGCGCTCGCCGCCGGCGAGACCGATCGCCCGCAGCGACTCGTCGTTGACCAGCCGGTTGAGCAGCGACAGCCGCTGCTGCTCCGCCGGCTCGGTGCCGTGGACGTAGTGCTCGTCCCCGCGTCGCGCCACGGCCCCCGGTCCCGCGCGCTCCGTCAGCCGCTCCGGTCGACGATCTCGATCTTGTCCTCGGTGTTGGGCACGACGCAGAGGAACTCGAACGGCGCCTCGAGCACCTGGTAGAAGTGCGGCACCCCCGCCGGAATGAACAGCGCACTGCCCGCCGTCACCTCGTGGACCCGGTCGCCGATTCCGACGCGGGCGCGGCCGCGGAGCACGTACTGCTCGTGCTCGACCGCGTTGGTGTGGCGCGGCATCCCGCCCCCCTCGCCCATCACGAAGCGGCGCAGCGAGAAGTTCGGCGCGCCGTCGGCGGGGCCGACCAGCACCTGCGTCGTCGTCGCCGTGCCGGCCGCGACGGTCCGCGACTCCACGGAGTCCGCGCGTTTGACCACGGCCTCCGGTCGAGATCGCTCCTGGCTCAAGGGCAGCTCCTGCGGTCGTTCCTCACCGCCGATTATAGCGGGTGCGAGCGGCCTGCGGCTCCCCGGTCGCGCGGTCCGGCCGCGCTGCGCCGCAGCGCTCGGCAGGTCGCGACGCTCGCCACCGCCCCCTATCATGCTGGCGCGATGTCCGACTTGTTCGAGGCCAGCGCGCGGGAGGCCTACCGCAAGCAGGCCCCGCTCGCGCAGCGGATGCGCCCGTCCAGCTTCGCCGAGTTCGCCGGGCAGGAGCAGCTCGTCGCCGACGGGCGGACGCTGCGCCGGATGGCCGAGGCGGACGCGCTGCGCTCGCTGGTCCTGTGGGGGCCGCCCGGCACGGGCAAGACCAGCCTGGCCCGGATCCTGGCGGCGGCGAGCGGCCGGCGCTTCGTCGCGATCTCCGCGGTCAGCTCCGGCGTCGCCGAGGTCAAGCAGATCCTGCGCGAGGCCGCCGACGCCCTGGCGCTGCGGCAGCAGGGAACGATCCTGTTCATCGACGAGATCCATCGCTTCAACCGCGCGCAGCAGGATGCGCTCCTGGCCGGCGTCGAGGACGGGACCGTCACGCTGATCGGCGCCACGACCGAGAACCCCTCGTTCGAGGTGAACGCCCCGCTGCTCAGCCGCGTGCAGGTCCTGGTGCTCGAGCCGTTGTCGGCGGAGGCGCTGCGGCAGATCCTGCAGCGGGCGTTGACCGACGCCGAGCGCGGGCTCGGCGCCTCCGCGCTCCGCCTCGCGCGACGAGCGGAGGAGGCCCTGCTCGGCCTCGCCGCAGGAGACGCACGTACGCTGCTCAACCTGCTCGAGCTGGCCGCACTGCTCGCCGGTTCTCGTGGGCAGAGCGAGATCACGCGCGAGCTGGTGCTGGAAGCGGCCGGCAAGCGTCCGATCCTGTACGACCAGCACGGCGAGGAGCACTACAACCTGGCGAGCGCGTGGATCAAGTCGCTGCGCGGCAGCGACCCGGACGCCGCGCTCTACTACCTGGCGCGGATGATCGAAGGCGGCGAGGATCCGCGGTTCCTCGCCCGGCGCCTGGTGATCTTCGCCTCGGAAGACGTCGGCAACGCCGATCCGCGAGCGCTCCCGCTGGCCGTCGCCTGCCAGCAGGCGGTCGCCTTCGTCGGAATGCCGGAGGGGTTCTACGCGCTGAGCCAGTGCGCGATCTACCTCGCGGCCGCGCCGAAGAGCGACGCCTGCGGCTCCTCCTACCAGCGCGCCCTGGACGCGGTCCGGCTGCACGGCGCGCTCCCCGTTCCCTTGCATCTGCGCAACGCGCCGACGGGCCTGATGCGCCAGCTGGGCCACGGAGCGGGCTACCGCAACCCGCACGACGACCCGGCCGGCCACGTGGTGGAGGAGTACCTGCCGGAGCGGCTGCGCGGCAGCCGGTTCTTCCGGCCGGGGAGCCGCGGCCACGAGCGGCGCATCCTGGCCCGCCTGGAAGCGCTGCGACGCCGCTCGACGAGCCGCGGTCCCGACGGAGCCCAGGCGCCGCGGAAGTCCGGCGCCGATCGCTGAGTCATCGGCCAGGCCGGCACGGCGGAGCGACGATCGGGTCGGAGGCGCGGCTCGCGGCGATCTCGAGCGCCATCTCGCGGCCCAAACGCGCGACCCGTTCGAGGGTCGCCGGGTCGAGGTGATCGGCCACGTCGCGCGAGGAGTGCACGGAGATCGTGGCGCGGCCGAGCGAACCGCTGGCGAGCGTCAGACAGGGGACGCCACGATGGGCGAAGGGGATCGCATCGATCCCGATGGCCGGCGGCAGCGTGATCCCACGCACCTCGATCCCGCACCGTCGCGCCACGCGTCGTGCCACGGCCGACAGCTCGGGCGAGAACGGTCTCCCGAGCCCGTAGCGCTCGAGCAGCGCCACCTTGCCGGGCGCCCCCGCCCCGTCGAAGTTCAGCGCGAGGACCGGCCGGCCGTCGAAGCCGGCGCGATGCACGTCGAGCCAGCGCATCGCGCCGATCATGTGGTCCTCCTCGGCCCCGGTGGACAGGAACACCCACTCCACGTGGTCCCCCGCCGCGGCCGGCAGCTCCCGCGCCAGTTGCAACAGGATCGCCACGGATCCGGCGTTGTCCACGCCCCCGGGCGATTCGTTCCCGCTGCGCAGCGTCGCCAGGGCGAGCAGCGACGCCGCGGTGACGGCGCCCAGAACCGGCGCCACGCCGACCGGCCCGGCGGCTCGTTCCGCCAGCAGCGCGCCGCCCAGCACGAGCGCGAGCAAGAGCGCCCCCGACAGGGCGAGGATCGTCAGCGCCATGCGCGCGGCGAGCGTCGGGCTCTGCGATTTGCTGTCGTGGTGAGCCAGCAGGATCAGCGTCAGGCGCGGGCGCCGGACGCGACGCCAGCCGGCGACGTTGCTCGTCGTGGTCGTCCCCGCCGCGGCGTACAGCCGCTCGATCCCGGGCGCCCAGACGACCACCGTGCCTCCGGCCAGGAACGCGACCGCGAGCAACGCCGCCGCAGCGGCCGGCGAGGCGGCGGCGACCCCGCCGGCGGCCGCAATCGCGGCGGAGCTGGCGACGAGCGCGGCGCGCAGCGACCCCAGCGCCGCACGCAGGTCGTAGCTGGACTGCTGGACCTCGACCTCGAGGCCGGCCCGGCACAGCTCGTCGCCGACCAGGGCGATGGCGCGGCGATCGCCGGCGCTGCCGGGGTAGCGCGGGAAGGCGATCCGCCGGGCCGCGGCGAGCAGGCTCGCGCCGTCCCGCTCAGCTTCGGGTGCCGCCATCCCCGGCCTCGATCGTCAGCGTCTCGCCGACGGCCGGCAGGCACAGCCGCCGGCTCGATCCCGGTGGCACGTGGGTCCCCCACCAGGTGCGCAGCCGGCCGATCGGCTCGGACAGCGGCTCGTCCGTCAGCTTGAAGGCCCCCCAGTGCATCGGCACCAGCTCGCGAGCGCCCAGCTCCAGAAAGGCGCGTCCGGCCTGCTCCGGGGTCATGTGGTAGCGCTCCATGAACCAGGCCGGAGCGTAGGCCCCGATCGGCAACAGCGCCGCGTCGAGGCCGGGAAAGCGCCGTCCGATCTCGCGGAATCCGGCGAAATAGGCGGTGTCGCCCCCGTGATAGACGCTGACCCCCGCGGACGCGACGACGAAGCCGCCCCACAGGCTGCGATTCGTGTCGCCGATCGAGCGGCGCGACCAGTGGCAGGCGGGCACGAGCGTGATGCGCAGCGAGCGCGCGTCGGCCGCTTGCCACCAGCCCAGCTCGTGGACCCGCTCGAAGCCGCGGCGGCGGAACCAGCGGCCCAGCCCGAGCGGCACGAAGACGGAGATCGCCCGCGGCAGCGCCCGGATCGATGCGGCGTCGAGGTGGTCGTAGTGGTTGTGGGTGACGAGCAGCGCGTCCACGCGGGGGAGGTCTTGCGGCAGGAGCCCGGGTCGGCCGTGCCGGCGCACGACCCAGCCGATGCGCGTGGAGAAGACCGGGTCGATGAGGAACGACGCGTCGCCCAGGCGCCCGAGGAACGAGGCATGTCCGATCCAGGTCAAGCGCACCCCGGGGCCGCGCGCCTCGAGCCCGCCCCGATCGGTGACCGCCCGCGGCGCCGGCGGGCCCGCGCGCGCGATCGGCCGGCGGCGGACGCAACGCTCCCACACACCCCAGCGGAAGACCGCCCACGGTCCGTGCGGACGATGTGCTGGATCGAGGTTCGCGAAGCGCGGCGGCATTCCGCGACCGCGCTCAGGAGGCCGTCTCGGCCCCGGCCCGACGCACGAACGCGCCGGCGTCCCGGTCGCGCCGGCCGCACCACGGGCAGTGCCGCCAGTAGTCGCGCGCAACCGGCCCACGGCAGCGCGGGCAGCGCTGGGGCAGCGCCGGGTGAGACCACGGCCTCCGGGTCTTGGCCTTGCACACCGGGCAGTAGCGCATGAACGGCCGGAGCTGGCCCGCGCAACTCCGCCGGTTGCAGCGGCGCTTCGCACGCGGATCGACCGGCGGGCGGCGCCCGTTTCCTTCGAGCCGGCCCGCGTAGCACCACGGACAGGCCGTCCATTCCGGCCGCACGCCGCGCTCGCACTCGGGGCAGACCAGCGGATAGCGCGTCCGCTCGCGAAACGACGGCGCGCCCCGGCCGCACCATGGGCAGTAGGCCATCGCCTCCGCCAGCGGGCCGTGGCAGTGGCGGCAAACGTGCCGCAGCTCGAGCGCGGTCCCGTGACGCCGGCGGAAGCTGGCCGCGGTCAGGGCCAGCACCGAGGGCGTCGCCTTGCGCCGCCGGGCGCCGTTCCGCCGCGGCGGGCGCTCGCTGCGGCCGAAGGCCGCCTCGATCGCGCGGTGCAGCTCGATCGCGTCCGGGTAGCGCCGCCGGGGATCGAACGTGGCGGCGCGCCGCAGCACGGGCTGCAGCGGCGGCGGCACGCGCTGCACGAACCGCCGGTGGCGTTTCGGCGGCCAGCTGAAGGGCCACGCCGGAAGCTGTCCCGTCAGAAGCTCGTAGGCGATCAGGCCGAGGGCGAAGACGTCCGACGCCTGCTGCGCTCGACCGTAGGCCTGCTCGGGTGCCATGTAGCCCAGCGTGCCGGGTTCGAACGAGGTGCGGGTCGCGCGGCGCACGAGCCGCGACGTGCCGAAGTCGGTGATCGCCGCGCGGCCGTCGGAGAAGAGCAGGATGTTCTCCGGCTTGAGGTCGAGGTGCAGCACGCGACGCGAATGTGCGTGGGCCAGCCCGGCCGCGACGTCGCGGATCGCGCGCAGCGCGATGCGGGACGAGCGCCGCGCGCCCGCGTAACCGGCGAGGCTGCGCTGCGCCAGGTCCGTCGCCAGGACGAAGTGGCCGTCGATCCAGTCGGCGTTGCGCAACGCGACGATGTTGGGATGCGCCAGGCGCGCCGCGACCCGCGCTTCGCGCTCGATCGCCGCGCGGCCGACCTCGCCCTCGACCTGGGGATGGACGATCTTGAGCGCCACCGAGCGATTCTCGACCGTGTCGCGCGCGCGCCACACGGTGGCGAACGCACCGCTTCCCAGCCGGCTCTCGAGCCGGTACTTTCCCAGCCTGGATCCCCTGCGGAAAGTGGGCATCATGCGCCGGCCGTCTGCCGGCCCGGCTCGGGGGACGGCTCCGCGGCGGGTATTGTAGCCACGCCGGGGCAAGACTCGAACGCCGAGGGCGCGGCTCAGGCCGAGCGCGGAACCACGTCGCCGCCCGCCGCGCGCGCCTCCTCCTCGGTGTCGATGTCGAGGGCCAGGGACAGGGCATCGACGATCGGGAGCAGCACCCGGCGCTGCGGGTGACGCCGGCGATGGCGATGGTTGACCAGGATCCGGCGTGCCGCGTCCTCCAGCTCGCTGCGAGTGGTGCGGCCGGCCCGCACGCCGCGCGCGGCCGAGATCCCGCTCCACAGCACCGACCAGGTCAAGGACGGCATGCGCAGCGAGCACAGGTGGAGCAAGTCCTGGTAGAGCAGGGCGAGGACGATGCCCCGCACCATCACCGTCCGGCGGTCGTGAATCGGCCGGTTGCGCGTGCGGTAGGCAAGGTCGAACAGGCGGTAGATGAAGCTCCGCCGCAGCGCCTCGGGGTCGGCCACCGCCAGGTGGCCGGGGAGCACACGGACCGGCGGCCGGCCCGGCTCGGGCACGAGCCGGTAGGCCGGCTTCCAGGCCGAGGCGCCCAGGAGATCGAGGTCGGCCGGCTGCGCGATCAGCGGAAACCACAGGTCGCAGGGCGCCGCGCGCCGGTAGTCGCCGATCAGGCGGCGCAGGGTCTCGACCTCCGGCAGCACGTCGCAGGTGAGAAACGCGACCGGCCGTCCCGGGTGCGCGGCACGCACCGTGTCGAAGCCGGTGCGCACGTTCTGCCCGAACGATCCGTCCGCGTCGACCAGCGTGACCAGCTCACGCACGCAGTCGTAGGCGCGGGCCGGGCCGACGAGGTAGACCGGGGCGAACTCGCCCGCGGCGCGGACCCGTTCCACGACGACGAGGATCAGCGGCCGCCCTTCGATCCGCACGTCGACGGCCTTGAACCCCGACAGCGGGTGCGCCCCGCGCCCGCTTTCCGGCAGCGCCACCGGACGCCGGTCGCTCCCGCCGAGGATCACGATCGGAATCGTCGTGCCGTCCATCGCCTTCCGCCGTCCATCGGTCGCCGCGACGGCCCAGGGCGCCCGCGGCGCCGGTTGCGGCCGCCCCGGCCTCGCCACATAGTACATGGCGGGTCGCGGAGGTTCGAGCGGAAGACGGCATGCGCCTGCGCGTGGTCTCGTACAACATCCACCGCGGGATCGGGCTCGACCGGCGGTTCCGCCCGGAGCGGATCGTCCGCATCCTCGACCACCACGCGCCCGATCTGCTGCTGCTGCAGGAGGTCGACGACGGCGCTCCGCGCTCGCGCCGGCTGGACCTGGCGCGCGAGCTGGCGCGCGAGCTGGGCTACCCGCACGTCGCCGTCGGGCACAACGTCTGGCTGCGCCGCGGCCGCTACGGCAATGCCACCCTCAGCCGTTTTCCGATCACGCGCGAGCGCAACATCGATCTGACGATCGACGCCCGCAAGCGGCGCGGCTGCCAGCACACGAGCGTGCTGGTCGAGGACGAGCGGGGCCCGCGCAGCCTCGAGGTGTTCAACCTGCACCTCGGCCTGTCGGCCCGCGAGCGCGCGGAGCAGGTCGGCCGGCTGGGCCGCGCCCGGGAGTTCTCGACGCTCGGCCACGAGGCGGCCTGCCTGGTCGGGGGCGACTTCAACGACTGGCGCTCGCTGCTGCACCCGGTGTTCACCGAGACCTTGCGCTTCAGCTGCGCGACCGAGCGTCACAGCGGCCGGAACGGCCGGCTGCCGACCTATCCCGCGCTGTCGCCGACCGGCGGTCTCGACCGCATCTACTACCGCGGACCGCTGCGCCTGATCGGCGCGCGGGGCTGCCGGCTCGGGGTCTCGCGCATCGCGAGCGACCACCTTCCGGTGGTGGTCGACTTCGACCTGTCCTGAGCCGGCACGGCGGCCGAGCCGCCGGGCCCACGGCTCAGCGCGGCGACGCGCGCCCGCGCTCCCGCGGGGAGTCGGCCCGTCCGCTCGGCCGATCCGGCCGGGAGACTTCGAGCAGACGGCTCTCCGCCTCCAGCGGGTCGACGAAGGACGGCTCGAGCGTGAACGCGGCCCCGGCACCGGCGTGCAGGATCTCCCCGTCGTGCGACTTGGAGAGCTTCCCCGAGAGGACCGTCACCGCCACGCGGCCGTCGGACTCGGCGCGGAAGATCGCCGCGCTGTTGGCGGCGAGCCTCAGCACCTCGCCGTTGTCGAGGTGCACGATCGCGGCAGACAGCGCCCGCACGATCGCTCCATCCTCGACCGGCTGTGCGGCGCCGAGGATCCCCGGCGCGCCGTCCAGCTCGAAGTACGCCCGGCCGATCGCGGCCGGCTCGTCCACCCCCGCCGCCGCGGCGAGCGCCGCGAGCACGCCGGCCAGCAATCCGGCAAACCGTGGTCCACGCTTCATCGGTTCGCTCTCCACGCGCCGCCCGCTCACGGGCAGCTCCTGCCGACGCGGGGCACGCCCGCGGAGCTGCTGCCCATGTTCGAGTTCGGCGGCGGGCAGTCGTTCTCGACGCGAATCAGGTAGTGCAGCACCGCCCACGGCGCCGGCGGCAGGGTCGCGTCCGCGGTCTCGCCGTCCGTGCCGTCGGTCTCCACGCAGGCCGTCGGTGCGGTCAACGTGAAGTCATGCTTCAACGGCGAGCGCAACGTGTCGTAGCGGGCGGTCGTGGCGCCGATCGACTGCGGCGGCTGCCACAGCAACGTGTCGGCCGCCGGGTCGAGGCAGACGGAGTCGTCGGCGCAGGCGACTCCGCTGAGCGAGCACGATCCCTCGCACACGTCGGTCTGCGGATCGTCGCAGACGGAGTCGGTGAAGCAGGGGTTGCCGCCGATCGAGCAGGTGCCCCGACAGATGTCGGTCTGTGGCTCGCTGCAGACGGAGTCGTCCACGCAGTCGTTGCCGCCGATCGAGCAGGTTCCGCTGCAGACGTCCGCCGTGCACACCGTGTCGTTGACACACGTGTTGCCACCGAACGAGCAGGTTCCCTGGCACTTGTCGAGCGTGCACGCCGCGTTGCTGACGCAGGGGTTCCCGCCGATCGAGCAGAGCCCGACGCAGATGTTGCTCGCGCTTCCCGTGCACTGGGTGTTGCTGGTGCAAGCCTGGAACGGGGGCTCGGTGCAGTGCTTGTTCGCGCAGCTGTCCGCCGTGCAGTTGGCGTCCGTCGAGCACGCGCCGAACGGCGGCTGGGTGCAGCTCTTGTTCGCGCAGAAGTCGCCGTCGCAGTTGCTGTCGTCGACGCAGTCTTCGCCGCCGACGAAGCAGTTGAAGTTCGTGCAGCGGTCCTGCAGGCAATCGGCGTTGGTGGCGCAGGCGGCGAACGTCTGGGTGCAGGCGAAGGCGCCGCAGGCGTCGGAGAGACAGTCGTTGTCGTTGCCGCACGGCGCCTCGGTCTCGGTGCACAGCCGATCGACGCAGACGTCGTCCCGCACCAGCCGCAGCGTGCCGATCGCGTCCGGCTTCTGCCAGACCGCGGAACTCGCGTCGTTGCAGTCGCAGGCCGCACCGTTGACGTCGCCGTCGGCGTTGAGCTGATCCTGGTTCGGCACCCGCGGGCAGTTGTCAACCTCGTTCGCCCACGTATCGCCGTCGATGTCGGAGTCGCAGGCGTCGCCCTCCAGGTCGCCGTTCAGGTCGGCCTGGTCGGGGTTGTAGACGAACGGGCAGTTGTCCTGGGCTCCGTCCTTGAACAGCGGCATGTAGCAGCATCCGGCGCAGATCCCGTCGTTGTCGACGTCGTTCAGCGGGTCGCACAGGCAGACGTCGCAGGCGTTTCCGAACGCGTCCCCGTCGCAGTTGTCCTGGACGTTGGCAACGTACGGGCAGTTGTCGTTGCCGTTCAGGAAACCGTCGTTGTCGATGTCCGGGTCGCAGGCGTCGCCCCACGCGTCGCCGTCGACGTTCCCCTGGCCGGGATTGGCCAGACCGGGACAGTTGTCGATCGCCTGCTCGTTGATCGACAGCCGCGGCACCAGCACCAGGTCGTCGAGGTCCGAGGCGTTCGTCCAGACGCCGATCGCCAGCACGTTGTCGCCGCTGAACATCGCCCCCTTGCCCGGGGTCGTGATGTTGATCAGCGTGCCGTAGTTCGGCTCGGCCCCGTTGCTCGACTCGTGGGCCGTGGGACTGGCGTTCCACTGCGGAATCGTCCCCGTTCCCGCCATCTGCGGCGAGCGGTAGACCTCGACGCCGTTGATCCAGGCGACGAAGCCGTCGTCCCAGTCGGCGCCGAGGAACACGTCCTGGACCGAGGCGACCGAGACGTTGAACCGGGCCCGGGTGTAGACCGAGCGCGACGTCGGGGGGACGTCGGCGTTGACCAGCTCGGCCGCCGCGCCGCTCGTGTCGTAGCCGACGCCGTAGCTGCCCCGCGCCCATTCCTCGTCGGGGAACGACAGGAACCGCCAGTCGCCGCCGCCGCCGCCGATCTGCGGATCCTGCGAGTTGGCCAGGTAGCGCATCGTGCTCGCGAGCGGGCGATTGATCGACAGCCGCGGGACGACGACCAGGTCGGAGGACCCGGAGCTCGTGTTCCACACGCCGATCGCCAGCACGTTGCCGCCGCCGACGTTCAGCACCGGGATCCCGGACTGGGAGATGTTCTGGAGCGGCTCGTAGACCGGCTCGAGGCCGTTGCTCGACTCGTGCGAGCCGTCCGGGATCGTGTCCCAGGCGGGGGAGCCCGAAGGCATCTGGCTCGAGCGGAACACCTCCACGCCGTTGATCCAGGCGATGTAGGCGTCGTCGTAGTCCACGCCGAGGAACAGCGTCTCGACCGTCGTGCCGGCGGGAATCACGAAGCTCGCCCGGGTGTAGAGCGAGACCGTGCCGGGGTGCGGCGGCCGCGTCGTCACGAGCAGGTCCGAGCAGCCGACGGGCCACCCGGCCGGAGGGTCCTCGTAACCGGCGCCGTACAGGCCGGCCTGCCACGGCGGCCCGCTGTCGTCGAACGACGACGTGGTCCACTGGAGCTGGTTCCCGCCCGAAAACGGGTCGAAGAACGTGTTCGCCAGGTACTTCATCGGCGAGCCGTACTGCACGAGCACCTTCTCGCCCGGACCCGAGCCTTCGACCAGCACGTGGCCCTCGTCGCACACGGTGTCGTGATCGAGGTCGGTGCAGACGTCGCAGGCGTCGCCGATCCCGTCGTCGTCGACGTCCTCCTGTCCCGCGTTGACCACGAGCGGGCAGTTGTCGGCGGCCTGGCAGATGCCGTCGCGGTCGTCGTCCTCGCAGCCGAAGTAGAGGAAGGCGCCGCCCTCCTGCGACTGCGGCAGGGAGTACTGGTCGGCGCCGACCAGGATGTCGTCGAACCCGTCGCCGTTGACGTCCCCGGCCGAGGCGACCGACTCGCCGAAATCGGCGTTGGACTGGTTGATCTCGAGCGTCCAGACCGGGTTCGGCGCCAGGCCCGTCGGCGAGCCGAGGTGGACGAACACCGCGCCCTCGCTGAGCTGGCCGTCGCTCAGGTCCTCCGCCGCGACCAGCACGTCCGCAAACCCGTCGGCGTTCACGTCGCCGGCCGAGGCGACGTCCGATCCGAGATGGGCGTTGCCCTGGTTGACCTCCGTCGACCAGTTCGCCGTCGCGCCGAGCACACCGCCCGCGGCGCCGTGGAAGACGAAGGCTCCGCCCTCCTCTTCCTGGCCGTTCGTCCATCCTTCCGCGCCGATGATCACGTCGTCCGAGCCGTCCCCGTTGACGTCGCCCGCGCTCGCGACGGCGGTGCCGAAGCGGGCGCCGTCCGAGCCCCCGTCCTGGACCCACACCGGCGTGAGGCCGACGCCCGCGGTCGAGCCCAGGTAGAGATAGACGCGGCCCTCGGCGAAGTAGTTGTTGGCGTAGTCCGGCGCGCCGACGATGATGTCGTCCTTGCCGTCGTTGTTGACGTCGCCGGCGGATGCGACCGAGGAGCCGTAGTTGCTCGCGACCTGGTTCGACTCTCCCTTCCAGTTGGCATTGCTCGGCGTCCCGACCGGGCGCGATCCGCCGAGCGACAGCCCGCCGGGCTTCGAGCCGTGATACAGGAACGCCGCACCCTCGATCGTCTGGTCGTTGGAGAAGTTCGGCGCGCCGACGATCACGTCGGCGGCGAGATCCGCGTTGACGTTCCCGGCCCGCGCCACCGACGTGCCGAGCCAGGCCTGGATCTTGTTGCCCTCGATGCGCCAGTCGGCGTTCTCCGGCGTCCCGGACGGCCGCAGCAGCAGCCCGTTGAAGTGGTTGGGCGAGCCGTAGTAGACGAACGCGCCCCCCTCCTCGGTCTGGGTCCCGTCGTCCCAAAACGGAGCGCCGATGATCGCGTCGTCGTAGCCGTCGCCGTTGACGTCGCCCGCTCCGGAGACGGAGTAGCCGAAGTTGGCGGAGGCGCGGTTGCTCTCGGCCGTCCACACCGGATCGGTGTCCGGTCCGCCGGGCCCGCCGAGGTAGACGAAGATCGCCCCTTCGTCGGGCTGCCCGTTGTCGTAGCGCTCCGCGCCGACGATCAGGTCGTCGTAGCCGTCGTTGTTGACGTCGCCGGCGCCGGTGACCGAGATCCCGAAGCGGGCGTTGGCCTGGTCGATCGTGTCGAGCCAGTCGGGCACGGAGATCACCGGGTCGACCACGATCGGGTAGATCGCCCCGCGATCGTCGATCACGATCCGCAGGCGACCCGGCAGGTAGTCGAGCCGCCCCTCGAGGCGGTCGCCGCGAGCGTCGAACACGGCGAGCCCGCCGTAGCGGAGCGCGGCACGGCCCGAGCGCGCGAGGAAGGCGATCCCCCCGCCGTCGGCGGCCGGCTGCACGGCGAGGTCGGTCCGGACGTCCAGCTCGAGCACCAGCGGGTCCCGCCGGCTCCCCGCGGGCGGGGCCGCGAGCGTGAATCCGTGCTCGATCCCCGACGGCTCGTTGACGAACCACTCGGTCAGGGCGGCGCTCGCACGCTCGACCCGGTTGCCGGTCCCGGCGACCGCCAGGGTTCCCGGCGCCGCGAGCGTCTCGCCCCGGCCGATCCCCGAGAACCGCAGCCCCAGTTCCCACGGCTCGGAAGCCGGGACACGCGGCTCGACCCGGAAACCGTCGGTCTCGCCGACGGTGCTGCGCAGTCCCTGGACCCGGTTCGGCGCGGACCACGTGCCGTCGACCCCCCGGCTGTACTGGTACTCTCCCTCGACGACCCTGGAGTGGACGGTGGCCGTCCAGGCCGGCGAGACGTCGACCTCCGCGGCCCGGGATCCGATCCCGGCCGCGACGAAGAAGAGGAGGATGGCAGGTGCGCGAATGACCGCTGCGGGTCGGAGAGAACCCTTCATGCTACGCCTTCCGTCCTCCGGTGACCTGGGGGGGTTCGGAGGACGCCTTCGACATGGATCCCGCGCGCGACTCCCCTAACCACCTCTATGTACCAGTGTCGCCCCGGACGGGCAACCCCAAAAAAGGCTTTGGGGGGGGGCTCCCCGGGGGGGACGGGCGGGGACGGCACGACCCCCGTGATTCCCCCAAAAACGCCCGACCCAGAGGCGGTCCCGCCGGCCCGGGCGGCAAACTTCCCATTGACTCGTCGCGATTCCACCGTATATTCGGGACGTTTCTCGAGGATTTGCCGCGGACACAGCCAGGGGGGTTCGCTCTAGAGCTCGGTCCTGCGCACCAGAAAGATAGGGGAGCCAAGATGAGGAAACTGGTCAAAGCGGGTCTCGTGATCCCGGTGGTTGCTCTGGTCGCTCTCGCCGCTGTCGTTCCGAGTCTGGCGGCCGATGACGGTCGGGCCCGCTCGTCGTCGCGTGGTACCAGCGCCGACGCGCCGGACTCCGGCTCGGCCGTTGCCGTCAATGGCGACTCCATCCGCAAGAGCGGCGATGCCGCCGCCCGGCCGGCCCGTCGCGGGCGCCAGCTGCCACGCGGCACCGACATCGGCTCGGTGATCGACCAGGCCGCCTGGGCGTCGTGGAAGAAGGGCGGCAAGGGCAAGGGCGACGAGGACGAGGACCGGGACGACGACGAGGATCAGAGCCCGTCGAATCCATAGAGCCTCGACGTTCAAGCGAGAGTGCGAAAAGGGGACGCGTTCCGCGCGTCCCCTTTTTCATTTGGCCGCTGGCTCACCGGCGGCCTCCGGTGCCGGCTCCTGACCCGGGGTCGGGGCCGTACCACCGTGGCCGGCACTGCCGCCGGGGATCGGGAGCGGATCGCTCTCCGGCGTCGCCCCGGACGATCGCGCCACGGTGAAGGGGCCGGGGGTAGCGGCGATCGTTCGCGTCGCACCGGTCTCGGGTCTAGCGTTCCCTCGCGGCCGCGATCTCCCGGCGGATCGCCTCCGCCTCGACGGGAGCATCCAGCCAGGTCTCCACGTCGCGAAGCACCGCCGCGGCTGCGGCCACGTCGCCCTGCGCGAGCTGCGCCGTTGCCAGCGCCACGTGCGGCCGCGGGTCGCGCGGGTGGACGATGCGGGCCCAGCTCAGCGCCTCGATCGCCGCCGGCCAGTTCCCCACCGCGGCGGCGACGCGGGCGAATTCGAGACAGGAAACCAGGTCGCGAGGCTGCTCCTGGCGCAGTCGGCGGAGATGCGCGAGCGCGGACTCGAGATCTCCGGCACGCTCGGCCGCGCGCGCCAGGTCCCGCAGTGCGGCGACGCGCAGGGCCGGGTGCTCGACGGCCGCCTCGAGATTCGCTCGTCCCTCGCGGTCCCGGCCCAGCGCGAAGAGCGCCAGCCCCAGGTGGTAGCGCGCCTCCGCGCGCTCGATGGAGTCGGCCCCTTCGCTCAGCGCCCGCGCCAGGTCCCGCGCCGCCGCCGCCGGGTCTCCGCGCCGGAGCTCGAGCTTCCCGAGGTCGATCCAGTGCGTGACGCTCGACAGCAGCGGGACCCGGCCCACCGTCTCCCGCGACGCCTCGGTGAAGACGTCGAGCAGCCACGCCGGTGGCTCATCCTGCTTGTCGTAGGTGTGCCGCACGTACAGCGGCAGGCTGAGGGCCGATGCCCGGACCGCCTCGCGGGCCTCCGGCTCGAGACCGTAGGACCAAAGCGTGATCGCCAGGTCGTCGAGCAGCAGGTACCAGTGGGGCGCGAGCTCCAGACCCCCGCGGATCATGCCGACCGAGATCCGCCCCGCGCGACCGACCCGCGACCACGGATGCCGGCCGGCCGGGAACGGGGACAGCGATCGCCGCTCGCGGCCGGTCCACTCGAGGTAGTCGTAGACCTCGGCCAGACCCTCCCAGGAGCGGCGCGAGGCCGGCGCGATGCAGCGGCACTCGAGGAATCCCCGCGCCGCCCGAACGAGGAGCGTGCGGTCGGCCGCCGGCGGGCTGAGCTCGTCGATCTGCCGCTCCCACTGCTCGAGGCAAGCCTCGGCCGCCAGCCGCCGGGCCCGCAGCCGCTCCGCCCCGACGGCGGCGCGCTCGAGCAGCGGGACCGCACCCTCGTAGTCGAGCCCCCGGTAACGCGAGGTCCCGGCCTCGAGCAGCCACGAGACGCGGATCCCGTCGATCGCGCGATAGCCGAACGGGACGACGAGGCCGACCGCGACGAGCAGGGCCGGCAGCCGACCGAGCTTCATCGGCCGCTCGCCGGCGCCGCGCTCCGTCCGTCGGCGGGCACGAGAAAGGCGCACATCGTGACGAACAGCAGCGCGTTGCCGGGCATCTGGTGCGGGAACTCGAAGAAGGCGTGAGTGCTGAGCGCGCTGACGCCGATCAGCACCCCCAGCGGCACGAGCCGCTCGGCCGGCTCCAGCGCCAGGAGTCCCCGCCAGGCGCGCACGGAGAACCCGACGATCAGCCACGCAAGCAGCGCCATGCCGATCATCCCCCCCTCGAGCAGCACTTCGACGTAGTCGTTGTGCGCTTGCGCGAACCGGGCCAGCGCTCCCGGCGGGGTGTAGCGGAAGAACACCTCCGGGAACGCTCCGAACCCGGCCCCGGTGAGGGGAAAATCGAGAAACATCTCGCGCCCCGCGAGCCACAGCGCTCCCCGTGCCTCCAGCACGTCGCCGCCACGGGCCCGCGCGACGTAGCTCGCGACGCGGGATCCTAGATCGGTCTCGACCATCAGGCCGGCCACGGCCGCCGCCAGCAGCAGCACGGCTCCGGCGAGCCATGCGCGGACGCGGAACGACCGCGCCCCGAAGACCATCACGGAGACCAGCCCGAGCACGATCAGCCCGGCGCCGAGCTTGCTCGCGGTCGCGAGTCCGGCGGCCACACACGCCGCTCCCGCGATCGCAGCCCCGGCGAACGGGCCCTCGTACACGGCGGCGCGCCCGCTACGTCGCAGCCGCGACCAGCCGAACGCCGCGAGCACGGGGACGGCGAGCTCCATCACTCCGGCAAAGTGGTTGGGGTTGACGTAGGGCCCGAACGGAAGGGTCTCGCCTCTCGGCCTGCGCAGCCAGTAGATCCGCCCGTTCCAGGTCTGGTTCTGGATCAAGCCGAACACGGCGAGCGCCGCGAAGGTGACGAGCAGTGCTCCCAGGTAGATCCCCCGGATCCGGGGGTTGGCAACCCGCCGCCGGACGACGAGGAACCCGAGGAGCAGGGCCACGTACCAGGCCAGGCGCTCTCCCGTCGCGCTCGGCTCGAGCGACAGCGTCCGCCAGCTCCGCGTCAGGCAGGCGGGAGCCTCGACCTCGAGGCTCTCCCCCGCTCCGGTGGGCAGCGGGTGCGCCGCGGCTTCGGGCACCAGCCGCAGCGCGCGCTGCTCGAACGGTCCGAGCCCGCCGACCGTGGAGGCGTCCGCGTCGCCGGTGGGAAAGGAGTCGGCGTAGATGCGGTGCGCCCCGGGGCTGAGCAGCCGGATCATCGGCGACGGGAGCGGGATCAGCTGAATCGCGGCCCAGACGCCGAGCAGCAGCGCCGGCAGCAGCCAGCGTGCGCCACGATCCAGACCCCAGCCCGCCGGGCCGTGGCGCACGAGAGCGACCGCGGCGCCGAGGACCAGCAGCAGGGCCGCGCTGCGGAAGGCCCAGATCTCGACTCCGCCGAAGGCCCACGGCAAGAGGACGATCGCCGGCAGCAGCAGGCGATCCTCCCATTCGAGGGCCCAACCCCCGGGCCCGGGGTTCGCGGAGCGTGTCGTCATCGGTCCGCTCGTCAGCCGCTTTCCCCGGCGTGCCCGTGGAGGATCCGCTCGCCGCCGTACTAATATTAGAGAGTCGCGCCCTTCGGGAGCAACGGGCGGAGGAGAGATGGCGAGTCGCTGGGTCGTGCTGGGTTGTCTGGCCGCGCTCGCGGTCCACGGCTGCGCGAGCGATCCGCGCCAGGCGGCGCAGCGCGGCGACCCGGAAGCGCAGCTCGCGCTCGGCCTGCGCTACGAGTCGGGTGACGGCGTCGCGCAGGACTATGCCGAGGCGGCGCGCTGGTATCGCAGCGCGGCGGAACAGGGCTTGGCCTCGGCACAGCTCCGGCTGGCGCTGCTCCACGCCGACGGTCTCGGCGTCGAGCAGAACCTCGGGGAGGCCGCGCTGTGGTATCGCCGGGCCGCCGAGCAGGGCCTGCCGGAGGCCCAGCACAACCTGGCCCTGCTCTACGATCTCGGGGACGGGATCGACCCCGATCCGGCCGAAGCCGCCCGCTGGTACCGCCTCGCCGCCGACCAGGGCCTGGTGGACTCCCAGTTCAACCTGGCGCAGCTCTACGAGGAAGGAGCGGGGGTCCCGCAGGACGACGCCGAGGCCGCCGCATGGTATCGGCGTGCGGCCGAGCTGGGCGACGCCGAGGCCCAGTTCCGCCTCGGGCTGGCCTACGCCGGCGGGCGGGGCGTCCCGCACAACGACGTTCAGGCCTACCTCTGGTGCCACCGGGCCGAGGTCAACGAGATCGCGGCGGCGACCGCCTGCCTCGAGGATCTGGCCGCGCGGATGGACGAAGAACAGCTGACCGAGGCCCGGTTGCTCGCGCGCGACCGCTAGTCGCCGGGACGCTGCATCACGACGCGCTGGTCGCGGAACTTGCGCCGGACCCGGACGAGGTCGGCGCGCTCGAGTCCCAGCTCGCGGGCGACCTGACCGATCACGTTCTCCTCGGCCGTCGTGATCGCGTGGTCGGCCGCCGAGATCGCGAACAGGCAGTCGAGCAGCGCGAGCTTCTGCTGCCGCGTGGCGATCCGGGCCAGCTCGCGCGTCACGAGGTAGTTCTCCGTTCCCCCGAGCAGCAGGTTCGCGCTCTTCGCGAGCTGGACGACCAGGATCGCCTGGGCCTCCGGCAGCTCGCCGTATTCCATCGTGATCCGTTCCATCGCGCGCGTCTCGGCCTCGGTCACGCGCAGATCGGCACGCGCCACGCGGCTCAGCACGGAGGCGAAGCCGGCGATGAAACGCGCCCGCTCCGGCTCGAGGTCGTCGAGCCGGCGCACCAGACGCCGCACCGTCTCCGTCATCTCCGGCGCCTCGTCGAGCGCCGCCGGCCGGCGTAGGCCGAGCCGCTCCAGGATCGACACTCCGGCTCCCTCGATGGATCGGGTCCGACCCGTCCATCATCCGGCCCTTCGCCTCCTTCCGCAAGCGTGGGCGTCGTGGTGGCTCGACGGGGTCCGGCGCGCGGTGCGGGTTTCGGCTGCGGCGGACGCTCGTCGCGCGAAAGCATGTCGCGCGCGACGAGCTCCGCTGAGGGCGCGTGCTTTCAAGGCCGGACCGCGCGCGCCCTCAGAGGCCGCCGGAGCCGAAACCCGCACCGCGCGCCGGACCCCGTCTCGCCACCACGACTACGGGCGGACGTCGTGCGAGAGCATGTCGCGCGCGACGAGCTCCGCCGACGGCGCGGGCTTTCGAGGCAGGACCGCACGCACCCTCGAAGGCCGCCGGAGCCGAAACCCGGACCGCGCGCCGCGCCCCGTCTCGCCGCCGCGGCGGTGTCGCGGACGCTCGTCGCGCGAAGGCAGGTCGCACCCGACAAGCTCCGCATGCGGGCGTGCGGGTCCCACGGGCGGCGAGCGCGTCGCCCGACCGTGCGGGGTCTGCTACCATCCGGAGCGGGGCGATGAGAACGGGGATGGTGGACACCGAAGCGGTGAGGCGGCGGATCGAGGCGGCGCTGCCGGGCGCGAGGGTCGAGGTGGGCACCTTCCGTGGCGACGATCACTTCCGGGCGATCGTCGAAGCGCCGCAGTTCCGCGGAAAATCGCCGGTGGAGCAGCACCGCATGGTGTACGCGGCGCTCGAGGATCTGCTGGGCGACGCCGTGCACGCCCTGGCCCTGAAGACCCGCGCGCCGGTCGCCGATCACGAGAGGACGAGCCCATGAGCGAGCCGCGCACGCCGGAGCAGTGGATCGAGCAGTTCCGCAAGGAGATCGCCGACCACCACGTGATGGTCTATGCCAAGGGCGAGAAGCACGCCGCCGTCTGCGGCTTCTCGCACCGCGTGATGGAGATCCTCGATCGAGCGGGCACCGACTACGCGGTGCGGAACGTGCTCACCGATCCGGTCCTGCTCGACACGCTGTGCGACTTCACGAACTGGCCGACGACGCCCCAGATCTTCATCGGCGGGGAGTTCGTCGGCGGCTGCGACATCCTGAGCGAGATGGAAGAGAGCGGGGAGCTGGGCAAGCTCCTCGCCAAGGGCTAGCGCGCCGTCGGCCGGCCGCGCTCAGAACAGCCAGACGAACGGCCCCGGCAAGCGCTCGACGCGCGTCGGCTCCGTCGCGCCGCTCAGGGCGCGCGCCAACTCCCCGAGTCCCGCGCTCGCGCGCCGCAGATCGGTCACGGTGGCGCTGGCCAGGCCGATCGCCGCGAGGTTGCCCTCGGCCAGGAGCGAAGCCGGAAGATCCTCCCGCACCTCTCCCGACAGGCACCAGCCGGCCAGCAGCTTTCCGCGGAGCGCGGGGTCGCGCGCCAGCCGGCGCAGGCGCGCGGCGAACACGCCCGGCGATTCGGCCGACACGAGCACGACGAGCGGCGGCGGCGACTCCCCCACCTCGGCGGCCTGCCGCAACGGGGTCCAGGCCCGGGCCAGCTCGTCGCGCCCCGGCACCGAGCGGACGGGGAAGGCGTCGTGCGGCAGCACGAGCAGGGCATCGGCACCGACTCGCGGGGCGTCCTTCCATCGCTGCGGCGACTTCGCCACGTCGACGCCGACGACCGCGCCGCGCGGGCTCGCCGCCTCCGCCCAAGCCTCGCGCAGACCGGCCGCGACCCGTAGCGGATCCTCCTCGCCCGGCCGCGGCGTCCCGCCTCCTTCCCACGGCGGAGCCCATCGCGACGGGGTGCTCAGCACCATCACCGCATCCGTCTCGGAGACCTGGGCCGGCACGAGTGCCGCGGGCGATACGCTCTCCGCCGGGAATGCGGCCCGGCCGGCGACGAGCCGGAGCAACGCGGAGCGCGGGACCTCGGACTGGATGCTGCGCGGCTCGCCGCCGATGCTCGCCTCGACGCGCACGGGAACGGACGGAGGATCGACGATCGGGTCGGGCTCGCTCCGCATCTCGAGCAGCGCGAGGCCCGCCGGAAGAGGCGCGGCGCGCACCCCGGCGGGCGCACGGGCGGCGACCGCCGGGAACTCCAGGCGCCGCGCCACGAGCTCCGACCCGGCCCGCTCGAACCGGTAGCGGAGCGGAGCCAGCTCCTCGACCCTCTCGATCGTCTCCGCCCGGCCGTCTGCATCGAGCAACAATTTCCGGCTGCGCGCGTCCGGACCGTCGGATCCGTACAGCACGTGCACCGACTTCCCCCTGCGTCCGTCGGGCCGTCGCCCGATCTCGACCCGGTGCCCGCCGGCGGGCCGGACCGCGGCGAGGCCGTGGCCGGGCATCACCGGCTCGGGCAGGCCGGCCGCATCGTCCCGCCATTCCTCGCGCGGGCCGGCCGGGGCCGACACGGACCGTGTCGGAGCCTGCTCCGCCGCACGGGCCACGGCCTTGCCCATGTCCAGGTCGAGCCCGCCGATGCCGAGCGTGATCGGGCGCAGCGCCTCGCCCCGCCCCTGGCGCTCGGCCAGCTCCCGGCGCACGCCGGGATCGAGCGCGGAGAGGATCGCACGGTAGTGCTCGATGGAGGTCGCCGCGAGCAGCCGGGAGCGACCCGCGCCGTAGGTCAGGAGGTCGATGGCGCCGGCCTCGAGCGCGTCGAGATCGACCTGCCCGAGGTCCGCGATCATCGCCGCCTGCTGCGGCTCCCGGGGATCGAGCGCGGCGAGGGCCCGCGCGTAGGCCCGTCGCGCCCCCAGCGGGCGTCCGCCGGTCGGGTTCAGCCTGGCGAGCGCGGCCGCGTACGGGACGCGGTCCACCACCAGGACCGGACCGTCCGAACCGGGTGCCGGCAAGACGTTGAACGCGACGAGCTGGGGGTAGGAGCGGGGCGTGGGCAGCTCGGGCAGCTCCACCGCCAGGAGCGGCTCCAGCTCGGGGACGATCCGTCCTCCGCGCTCCGCGTGGCGCAGCCAGGCGAACAGCGACAGCAGCCGTACGACCTGGTCGAGGTCGGCCATCTCGGGGAACAGACCGGCGAGGGCGTCGTAGTCGCGGTTGATCGCGCTGACCGTGTCGCGGGTCCAGGGCGCGTCCTCCGCGGCCGCCGTCCCCCCCGCGGGGGCGAACCGCTCCGAGGCGGCCGACATCCGGACCTTCCGCAGCACGAGCGTGTCGCCCTCGGGCGAGATCGTCAGATCGACCTCGTCGGGGTAGAACCACAGCCGCGTCTGCTGGCGGACAAGACCGCTCGAGCGCGCGTCGGCCGCCAGCCGCTCCACGTGGGTGAGAAAGCCCGGAACCGCTGCGCGCACTTCGTCCCGCAGGTCCGCCCCCCGCGAGACGTCGACGCCGAGACTGAAGGTCTTGAACCGGATGTCGCACAGCAGGCTGACCATTCCGAGCGCCGTGTCGCGCAGCCTGCCTCCGTAGTTGACGATCGAGCTCTCGGGAAAGTAGCCGCGGTCGAGGCTCATGTACGGCTCGGCCCGCCCGCCGTGGAAGACCGCGCGGTAGGCGACCGCCAGGTCGGCGAGCGCGACGCGCCGGCCGAGCAGCGTGGGCGGCTCGTCCGCCACGCTGCCGAGGAGGTGGAGCCGCCCGGCGGGATCCAGCCGCGCGCCCTCCAGTCGGAGCCCGGCATCGACGAAGCGCCGAACCTCCGCCAGGTCGAGCGGCGGCCGCCGGCCGTCGGGCCGCGTCTGGCCGACGTCGATCTCGGCGGCGCCCGCCCCCAGCTCGAACCACGACCGGGCCGGCAGGTGGCGGTAGGCGTGGACACGCACGCTCAGCGGCTTGCCGTCGAGCCGGCGCCGCTCCGCGGCGAGCACCAGCCGCAGCACCGGCCAGGCGCGCGACCACGCGGCGCGCGCCGCCTCCGCGCTCGACGGGCCCGACGGTGCGACGGGCTCGTCGGCCTCCCACGGGAGAAAGGCGCGCACCGCACCGGCCCCGTCGCTCTCGACGAGGTAGTGACGCGCCTTGAGCAGCTCGACCCACGCGGGCTGCGCCTCGCCCGGAGACCAGAGCGAGCCGATCTCCACGTACGGAGGCTCGTGGAGCGGCAGCAGCGCGTCCACGGCATCCGCCAGCACGAAGGCATACGGCTCGACGAGCGGGTCGAGCAGCGTGTGCGCGGCCCGGTCCTCCCCGGCTTGCCCCGGCGCCGGATACGGCCGGCCGGCGAGCCCGGCGAGCAGCTCGCCGACGGACTCGCCGGAGTGGCTGGGGCGGCGCCGGTCGACCAGCTCCCCGTAGTCGACCTGCAGCCAGTCCGCGGGTTGCCCGTCGTCGCGGGGGGCGGCGCTCGACGGATGCGATCCGGCGCCGGCCAGCGCCAGCAGGGCCAGCGCCGCGAGGCGGCGGCCAGCCCGGCGCGGAATCACCGCACGTTGCCGGCACTCGAACATCGGCATCCTCGCCTTCCCGCGCACGACCGCCGGACCCGCCCCGCGGCATCCCGAGCCGGTGGCCCGCCGCCGGACTCGTCTCCGCGACCCTAGCGGCCGATGCGGTCGCCCTCGGTCTTGCGCCAGAACTGGATCAGCCCCCAGAAGTGCTCGGTGAACCGCTCGACCTCGTGCGGCGGGAACTTGGCGCGGACCTTCTTGCGCACCGCGTCCTTGGCCGTCTCCGTCCCGAAGAACTCCCAGGCGACCTCGTCGAGGTGCGGCAGGTGGCGCTCGCAGAACTCGCGGAAGCGCTCGCTGTCGAGCCGCGCCTCGGCGATCGCGGCGTAGGCCCGCAGCCGCTCGCGCCCCGCGAGGCCCTGTTGCAGCACCTGGTAGAACGGCTCCCAGTCGAGCGTCCGGCGCATGCGCCGGCGCGTCGCGGCGCAGAACACCGCCCAGCGCAGCTGGGCGGTGACGATCCACGGGAAGTGGTAGTGCAGCGACGTCACCTGCGAGTCGGGGCAGGGGTTGGCGAAGTCGATCGGATGGAGCACGCCCTGGTGGCGCAGGCATTCCAGCGAGTTGAAGTCCCAGCCGAAGACGCTGTTGATCGTCAGCGTCATGTCGCGCAGCAGCGCGTGCTCCTCGGCCGTCACGAAGTGGAAATCGACCTGGTACCGGTCGTGCAGCGGGGCCGACGGGTCGTAGCGCACGAGGTTCAGCTGGGGGCCGACGCCGATGCAGCGCACGAACAGGTCGAAGCCCTCCACCGCCCGCTGCAGGTGCATGATCCGCTTGCCGCTCGCGTCGTAGGCGCGGGTCAGCTGCTCCGCGTCCTCGATCCGCGTCACGCCGACCCAGGCGCCGCCGTCGTAGGGCTTCATGTACAGCGGGTAGCCCAGCCGGGAGCCGATCGCCTCGAGGTCGAACAGCCGCGCGTAGCCCAGGGTCGGCTCGAGGTCCTCCGCCGGCTCGTGGCTCTTGGGCGGGACGAGCCAGGTCTCGGGCACCGGCAGCCCGAGGTGCATCATCAGGCAGTAGGTCGTGGCCTTCTCCATCGACTGCACCGACCACGGGTTGTTGAACACGTACAGGTCGTTCATCACCACCGCCTTCTTGATCCACTCGCGGCGGGCGTGGAACCAGTGGGTCAGGCGGTCGATCACCAGGTCGTAGGGGCACGGCTGCCGCAGGTCGAACGGCTCGATCGTCACCCGCTCGACCTCGAACGCGACACGGTCGCCGCCGATCGGCAGGTCGAGCTGCAGCCGGCGCAGGATCTCCTCGAAGCAGATCGGCCAGCAGATGTCGGCCCCGAGCGAGAGGCCGATGCGCCGCGTGACGTTCGCCATGGACGGTGCCGGGTCGCCGGCCCGGGGATTCTACTCGTAAACCATCCACAGCGGCCCGGGGAACAGCCACGACAGCGCCTCCCGCTGCCGGTCCCGCCAGTTCTCCCAGTTGTGGCCGTCGCGGGCCTCGACGAAGCGCAGCCCGATGCCGGTCGACTGCAGCAGCGGGACGAGCGAGCGGTTCTCGTAGATCAGCGACTCGTAGATCCCGCAGCTGAGGAACACGCGCTCGGCCGGGCGGCCCGGCGCCTGGCGGAAGGCGTTGACGAACGCCGCGATCGAGTCGAACAGCGGGCCGCGCCGGTGGTCGCCGATGTCGGCGAAGGCGAACGATCCCGACTGCAGCAGCAGCCGGCCGAAGAGCGCGGGATGGAGCCAGGCGGCGTGCAGCGCCGCCACCGCGCCGAAGCTGGCCCCGGCGAGCCCCCGCGCGGCGGGGTGCGCGACCAGCGGGAACCGCTGCTCGAGCGCCGGGACCAGGTCGCGGACCAGGAAGCGCGCGTGCCGTTCGTCCGCCGCGTACTCCTCGAGCCGCAGCGGCGAATCGGTCAGCGCCACGATCAGCGGCGCGACCTCCAGGCGGTGGATCAGGTTGTCGAGCACGACCTTGAGCGCGGCGAAGCGCAGGTAGTCCACGCCGTCGTGCACGACCAGCAGCGCGTAGCGCCGGCTGCGGCGGAAACGCGCCGGCAGGTAGATGCGGAGCGGGACGGCACGTCCCAGGGCCGGGCTCGCGAGCTGCAGCTCGTCGAGGCTGCCGGGCCGCGTCTCCGGATCGGCCAGCACCCACTCCGGCGTCTCGTAGCCGGCACCGTGGCAGACCGAGTTCGTCCCGTACGGGTCGTGGGCCACGCGCGGGTTCAGCGGGTCCATGATCCACTCGCGGCGCCCGTCGAGCACCCGCTCGAGCTTGTACTCGACGCGCGAGCGCTCGGGCAGGTCGATCGTCAGGTGCCACAGCTCGCTCGACGCCACGCGCTCGAGCGGGCAGGACGACGGCAGCCCGTAGATGAAGTGGCGCAGGTTGACCTCGTCGGCGGGGCCGTGGAACAGGAAGGTGACCTGCCGCCCCTCGACGATCGGCACGTCGCGCCCGGCGAGGAAGGCGCGGACCCGCTCCGGCTCCGGCGGGCCCTCGGCCAGGAAGCGCTCGAGGGCCGGCATCAGGTCCCGGCCATGGCGCGCAGCCGCCCGCCGCGGCCCAGCGCGCGCGTGCCGCGCTCGATCCGCCAGCGCGTTCCGTCCCACGCCAGCCGCGCCGCGCGGTCGAGCACGACGCACGGAGCGGGGCCGAAGCGCCGTGCGAACAGCGCGACGCGCACCGGGTCGTCCAGCCGCAGCCGGCGCCCGGCATGCGGCAGAGGAATCACGCCGCGGCACAGCGCCAGGCCGGCGTCCAGCACTTCGGCGTTGCCCGCACCCTGCGGCGGGTTGTCGTGGAACAGCACGATGCGCTCGCTGACGGCCATCGCTCCCGCCGACCAGGCGACGACGGCACGCCGCTCGATCAGCGACGGCAGGTCGAACAGCCGCAGGCGGGTCAGCAGCACGGCCACGTGCCCCCCGGCCACGGCCACCGCTCCGCAGGGGGCGAGCGCCCGGCGTAGCTCCTCGCGGTGCCGCGCGACGGCGGGGCGCTCCGTCGGCCGCCAGCGCGCGTGGAATTCCGCGTGCAGCCGGCGCAGCCGGCCCAGGTGCTCGCGGTCGAGTGCTCGTACCACGCGGATCGCGGCCTGCCGCTGCTCGACCAGCAGCGTCCCCCCTTCTCGCCGCAACAGCTCGCGCGCCGCCTCGAGCGCGTGGCCGAGGCGAATGCGGTACAGCTCCTGCAGCTCGCGCAGCGCCGCCTGGCGGCGGTGGAGCGCGGCGGCCAGCTCCGGATCCCGCTCGCAGGCATCCTCGTGGCGGTGGTACAGGGAGAGCTCGACGACCTCGCGGTCGACGTGCGCGCGGAGCTCGTCGTCCTCGCCCTCGCGCTCCTGCCAGCCGGCGGTGACGGCGGCGATCGGGCCCCGGACGTCGAGCGCGGTCAGGACGTCGCGGACGCTCGGCTCGAAGCGCTGCGGACCCAGCAGGACGACGACGGACATCTCGGTGCCTCGGCCGCGAGAACGGGCAGGAGAGAGTAGCAACAGCCGCCCGCGCGGCGCACCGTGGGGGCCGGCGGTCGCGTGGTAGCGTACGGGCGATGGCAGCCGGTGCCGGTCCACCACGCCCCCGGCCGCCGCGCCTGAGCGGCGTGCTCGAGACCGTCCTCTACTTTCGCGACGAGGCGCGCGCCGAGGCCTTTTATTCCGGCGTGATGGGCCTGCGCTTGCTCGACCGGGAGCCGGGTCGCAGCCTGTTCTACCGCGCCGGGACCAGCGTGTTCCTGCTGTTCGACGCCGGTGCCACGCGCCGCGGCGGCACGCTGCCCCCGCACGGCGCGACCGGCTCGATCCACACCTGCTTCCAGGTCCCTCCCGAGGACTACGCGGACTGGAAGCGGCACCTCGCCGCCCGCGGGGTCGCGATCCTGCACGAGGCCGAGTGGCCGCGAGGCGGGCGATCCTTCTACTTCGAGGATCCGGACGGCAACCTGCTGGAGATCGCCGACGCCGACTTCTGGCCGGCGTGAGCGAGCGGTCCCGCGAGGCGCCGATCCCGACCAGCCGCTCCACGCCCGAAGCCCGGCGCCGGCCCGCGGCCGGCCGACGGCCCGGCGGGAGGGCCGACGTCGCAGCGGGGCCGATGCGGCGCCGCCGAGGGCGGAGCGATGGGTGGCGAGTCTCGGAGCCGGAACACCAGGATGCGCCGGCGGAGGCCGCCGTGAGCCGCAGCGCGATCCGCATCCTGATCGCCGTGGCCGTGGTCGGTGGCGTCGCCGCGGCCTGGTTCTCCACGCGGCCCCGCCCGCTCGCCGTCGCCGTGCACGTCGTGGCGCGCGGGGACGTCGAGGCCACCGTGGCCAACACGCGCGCCGGAACCGTCAAGGCCTGCCGCCGCTCGCAGATCGCACCTCCGGTCGGAGGCCGCATCGTCCGCCTTCCGGTGCGGCGCGGGGACCACGTATCGGCGGGGGCCGTGCTGCTGGAGCTGTGGCAGGAGGACGTCGCGGCACGAGTGCGCCTGGCCGAGAGCGAGGTCGAGGCGGCCGAGGCACGGATCGAGCAGGTCTGCCTCGCGGCGGAGCTCGCCGAGCGCGATGCCGCGCGGCTGGGGCGGCTGTCGAACGAAGGCATCGTCGACCCCCAGACGCTCGACCGCGCGCAGAGCGAGCGGGACACGACCCGAGCCGCTTGCCGCGTCGCGCGCGCGCTGCGCGCCGAAGCCCGGGCCCGCGTCGGCGCGGCGCGGGTCGAGCTCGAGCGCGCGACGGTCCGCGCGCCGTTTCCCGGGATCGTCGCCGACCTGAACGCCGAAGTGGGCGAGGTCGTGATCCCCTCGCCGCCGGGCATCCCCACACCGCCGGCGATCGACCTGATCGAGCCGGGGTGCCTGTACGTCGTCGCCCCGCTGGACGAGGTGGACGCGCCCCGCCTGCGGGTGGGCCAGCCGGCCCGGATCAGCCTGGACGCGTTTCCCGCCCGCGCTTTCGCCGGGACCGTGCGCCGCGTCGCGCCCTACGTGCTGGACCGGGAGAAGCAGGCGCGCACGATCGACGTCGAGGTCGAGCTGGACGACCCGGCGGCCGCTCCCGACTGGATCCCGGGCTACAGCGCCGACGTCGAGGTGCTGCTCGCGACGCGCAGCGACGTGCTGTTCGTTCCGACGGCGGCGCTGATCGGGGAAGCGGCGGTGCTGCTGCTGGCCGACGGGCGGATCGAGCAGCGCGCGATTGAAGTCGGCACGTCGAGCTGGGAACGGACCGAGGTCGTGACCGGACTGGCCGAGGGCGACCGCGTGGCGCTGTCGCTCGACCGCGAGGGGGTGGCACCCGGGGTGGCGGCGGAGGCGGAACGGGCGCGGCGATGATCCGGCTCGACGCCCTGTCGCGCGTGTTCCTCGCCGGCGGTCAAGCCGTGCACGCGCTGCGCGAGGCGACGCTCGCGATCGAGCGCGGCGATTTCGTGGCGGTCGTGGGCCCGTCGGGCTCGGGGAAGTCCACGCTGTTGCATCTGCTCGGACTGCTCGACCGGCCGACCTCCGGAAGCTACCGGCTCGGCGGGCAGGACGTCGGCCGGCTGGGCGAACCGGCGCAGGCGCGCCTGCGGCGCGAGAAGATCGGCTTCGTCTTCCAGTCGTTCCACCTCGTGCCGCGGATGACCGCCGCGCAGAACGTCGAGCTGCCGCTCGTGCTCGCCGGCACGCCGCCGGCGGAGCGCCGTCGGCGCGTCGCCGCGGCCCTCGACTCGTTCCGCCTGACGGAGCGCGCCGGCCACCGGCCGGGCGAGCTGTCGGGGGGCCAGCGGCAGCGCGTCGCGATCGCGCGCTCGACGATCCTCGGCCCGGAGCTGCTCTTGGCCGACGAGCCCACGGGGAACCTCGACCGCGAGACCGGGCTCGAGGTGCTGGCGCTGCTCGAGCGGCTGTGGCGCGATGGGCTGACGCTCGTCGTCGTGACCCACAACAGCGAGATCGCCGAGCGCGCCGCGCGGCGGATCCGCATGCTCGACGGCCGGATCGTCGCCGACGAGCGCCGCGACGAATCCGGGGCCCCGCGATGAGACCGGCCGACGTCGCCGCCCATGCGCTGGGCAGCCTGCGCGGCGCGCGGCTGCGGGCGGTGCTGACGTTGCTCGCGATGGCGATCGGCGTGGCGGCGGTGATCGTGCTGACCGCGCTCGGCGAGGGAGCGCGGCGCTTCGTCGTCGGCGAGTTCGCCGCGCTCGGAACGAACCTGATCATCGTGCTCCCGGGGCGCGCGGAGACGGTGGGCACGGCGCCGCCGCTGCTGGGCGAGATCCCGCGCGACCTGACGCTCGACGACGCGATCGCCCTGGCCCGCAGCCCCGCCATCCGGCGGATCGCGCCGCTCGCGCTGGGGGCCGCGCCGGTCGCGCGCGGCGGGCTCGAACGGGAGGTGATGATCCTCGGGTCGACGGCCGAGATGCTCGAGCTCCAGCACCTCGAGCTGCGCAGCGGGAAGTTCCTGCCGCCGACGGCTCCCGACGTCCCGTCGCCGGTGGCGGTGCTCGGCGCGACCGTCGCCGACGAGCTGTTCGGCGGCGAATCGCCGCTCGGCCAGTGGATCCGGGTCGGCGAACGGCGGTTCCGCGTCGTCGGCGTGCTCGCCTCGCGCGGGCGCTCGATCGGCTTCGACCTGCACGACGTCGTGGTCGTGCCGGTGGCCTCGGCGCAGGCGCTGTTCAACAGCTTCTCGCTGTTCCGGGTGGGGGTCGAGGCCACCTCGCGCGAGTCGATCCCCCGCGCCGTGCGCGCCATCCGCGAGACGATCCGCCGGCGCCACGACGGCGAGGACGACGTGACGGTGATCACGCAGGACGCGGTGCTGTCGACGTTCGACACGATCCTCCGCGCCCTGACCCTGGCCGTCGGCGGCATCGCCGCGATCAGCCTGATCGTGGCCGGAGTGCTGGTGATGAACGTGATGCTGGTCAGCGTGGCCGAGCGCACGGACGAGATCGGCCTGCTCAAGGCGCTCGGCGCCCCGCCACGGCAGATCCTCGCTCTGTTCCTGGCCGAGGCCGCGGCCCTGGCGCTGGCCGGGGCGCTCGTCGGCGTGGTCGTGGGCGAGCTGGGGGCGCGCGCGATCGAGCGCGCCTATCCCCTGCTCCCGGTCCGGCCCCCGGCCTGGGCCGTCCCGGCGGCGGTCGCGACGGCCCTCGGCGCCGGACTGCTGTTCGGCATCCTGCCGGCGCGCCGGGCGGCGCGGCTCGACCCGCTGCGGGCCCTGACCCACGACCGCTGAGATGAGCGGCCTCGACCTGCTGCGGCTGGCTTTCGGCGCCGTGCGCGCGCACCGGCTGCGGTCGGTGCTGACCGGGCTCGGCGTCGCCGTCGGCATCGCCGCCGTCGTGCTCCTGACGTCGATCGGCGAGGGCGTGCATCGCTTCGTGCTGGCCGAGTTCACCCAATTCGGGACGCGTCTGATCGCCGTGGCTCCCGGGCGGACCACGACGCTCGGCCTGCCGGGGGCGATCATCGGTACGACCCGGCCGCTGAGCCTCGACGACGCGGAGGCCCTACGCCGCCTGCCGGGAATCGAGGGCGTGGTGCCGCTGGTGCAGGGCAACGCCGAGGTCGAGGGCGCGGGCCGGAGCCGCCGCGTGACGATCCTCGGGGCCGGGCCCCAGATGCCTTCCGTCTATCGCTTCGACGTCGCGATCGGTGGCTTCCTGCCGCCGGACGATCCACGCGCGCCACGCGCGTTCGTGGTGCTCGGCTCCCGAGCCCAGCGCGAGCTGTTCGGTGGCGCGAGCCCGCTCGGCCAGCGCCTGCGGCTGGCGGGCGAGCCGTATCGCGTGGTGGGAGTGATGGAGTCGAAGGGACAGGTGCTCGGCTTCGATCTCGACGACGCCGCCTACATCCCCGTCGGCCGGGCGCTCGAGCTGTTCGACCGCGACGGCGTGATGGAGATCGACCTGCTGTACACGCCGTCCGCGTCGGTCGACGAGCTGGTCGCGAGCATCCGCCGCCTGCTCCTGCTGCGCCACGGCCAGGAGGACTTCACCGTGATCACGCAGCAGCAGATGCTGGACGTGCTGGGGTCGGTCCTCGGTGTGCTCAAGTCGGCGGTCGGCGCGCTCGGTGGGATCTCGCTGCTCGTCGGGGGGGTCGGCATCCTGACGATCATGACCCTCGCCGTGCGCGAGCGCACCGCCGAGATCGGGCTGCTGCGGGCGCTGGGCGCCGAGCGCTGGCAGGTCCTCGTGCTGTTTCTCGCCGAGGCCGGCGTGCTCGCCGGCCTCGGAGGGCTCGCGGGACTGGCGGCCGGGATGGGCGGGGCCCGGCTTCTCGCCCGGCCGGTCCCGGCCCTGCCGGTCCACACGCCCTGGAGCTTCGCCCTGCTGGCCGAGGCGCTCGCCGTCGCCGTCGGACTGGCCGCGGGGCTCGTTCCCGCCCGCCGCGCCGCCCACCTCGATCCGCTGCGCGCCCTGCGCAGCGATTGACTCAAGACGGGCCTGCGGCGGTCGCTCCGGACGGGGAGTCTTTCCGTTCGCGCCGCCGCAGGCCCGGGGGGTATAGGTCGGTCCCGCCCCCGGGCCGTCCACTGGCAAGCCGCGTGCCGGACGCCCTGTTTCACAATAACTTGTTTATTTGCAAACAGTTATCGCTATCGACCGCTGCCGATCGGCCGCTGCGGTCTCGCCGGGGCGAGAGGATCGCCGCCGCTCACTCTCCTCAAGCGACTGAAAGCAAAGGAGATCGGTGTCCCTGACCCCCGTGGAGCCCGACTCCTCCTCCGTGGAGGGACCACGAAGTCTCCGGGACCGGAGGCCTGGCGCGATATAGGACCAGTAGCGTACTCTATCAACGCGGAGAACGGACGTGCTGCGCATCACGAAGCAGACCGATTACGGGATCATGCTGCTCGCCCGGATGGCCGCGCTGCCCGCTGGCCGTCTGCTGTCGACCGCGGAGGCGGCCCGCTGGAGCGGCCTGTCCCGGGCGATGGTGAGCAAGATCCTGAAGAGCCTCGCGCGCGGACGGCTGATCGAGTCGCACCGCGGGGTCGCGGGCGGCTACAGCCTGACGCGCCGGCCCGAGGAGACGACCGTGGCCGGAGTCATCCGCGCGCTCGAGGGCCCGATCGGCATGGTCCAGTGCGCCGTGCACGAGGGCCAGTGCCAGCAGGAGCCGATCTGCCCGGCGCGCATCAACTGGACCCGCATCAACCGCGAGATCGAGCGCACCCTCGAGCGCATCCCGATCTCGGAGATGGTCGGCCCGGCCCCGGCCGCGCTCCTGCCGATCGGCCCGCGGCCGGAGGGCTCGGCCGGCGGGGCCTGCGGCGGGCCGGGCTCGCCGCTCACGGAGCGCGCATGAGCGAAGCCACGACCGGGATCGAGCAACTCGCCAACCGCGAGTACCGCTGGGGTTTCGTCACCGACATCGAGTCGGACACGCTGCCGCCGGGGCTCGACGAAGCGGTGGTGCGCCGCATCTCGGCCAAGAAGGACGAGCCCGAGTTCATGCTCGAGTGGCGGCTCGAAGCCTACCGCCACTGGCGCACGATGCGCGAGCCGCGCTGGGCCAACCTGCGCTACCCCGAGATCGACTACCAGGCGATCTCGTACTATTCGGCCCCGCGCTCGGGCGGCGCGAAGCCGCGGAGCCTGGACGAGGTCGACCCCGAGCTGCTGCGCACCTACGCCAAGCTCGGCATCCCGCTCGAGGAGCAGAAGCTCCTGGCCGGAGTCGCGGTCGACGCGGTGTTCGACAGCATCTCGGTCGCCACCACCTTCCGCGACAAGCTGGCCGAGCTGGGCATCGTGTTCTGCCCCTTCTCCGAGGCGGTGCGCGACCACCCGGAGCTGGTGCGCCGCTGGCTCGGCACGGTCGTGCCCGCGACCGACAACTTCTTCGCCGCGCTGAACAGCGCGGTGTTCAGCGACGGCTCGTTCGTCTACATTCCGCCGGGCGTGCGCTGCCCGATGGAGCTGTCGACCTACTTCCGCATCAACGCCGCCAAGACCGGCCAGTTCGAGCGGACGCTGATCGTCGCCGAGGCCGGCGCCAGCGTCAGCTACCTCGAGGGCTGCACGGCGCCGATGCGCGACGAGAACCAGCTGCACGCCGCGGTCGTCGAGCTGGTCGCGCTCGACGACGCGACGATCAAGTACTCGACCGTCCAGAACTGGTACCCGGGCGACAAGCAGGGGCGCGGCGGCATCTACAACTTCGTCACCAAGCGCGGCAAGTGCCTGGGGCGGCGCTCCAAGATCAGCTGGACCCAGGTCGAGACCGGCTCGGCCATCACCTGGAAGTACCCCGGCTGCATCCTGCAGGGCGAGGGGTCGATCGGCGAGTTCTACTCGGTGGCCGTGACGAACAACCACCAGCAGGCCGACACCGGAACGAAGATGATCCACATCGGGAAGGACACGCGCAGCACGATCGTCTCCAAGGGCATCTCCGCCGGGCAGGGGCAGAACACCTACCGCGGACAGGTCAAGGTGCTGAAAGGCGCGGACCGCGCCCGCAACTTCTCGCAGTGCGACTCGATGCTGATCGGCGAGCGCTGCGGGGCCCATACCTTCCCCTACATCGACGTGGCGAACCCGACGGCGACGCTCGAGCACGAGGCCTCGACCTCGAAGATCGGCGAGGACCAGCTGTTCTACTGCCGCCAGCGCGGCATCTCGAACGAGGACGCGGTGCACATGATCGTCAGCGGCTTCTGCAAGGAGGTGTTCCGCGAGCTGCCGATGGAGTTCGCCGTCGAGGCCCAGAAGCTCCTGGCGGTGAGCCTCGAGGGGAGCGTCGGATGACGCCCCGGGATGACGCCCCGGGCGCGGCGCCGGGTGCGGGGCCACCGGCGATGCTCGAGATCCGCGACCTGCGCGCCGGGATCGACGGGCGGGAGATCCTGCGCGGCGTCGACCTGACCGTCGCCGCCGGCGAGGTGCACGCGGTGATGGGGCCGAACGGCTCGGGCAAGAGCACGCTGGCCGGCGTGCTGGCCGGGCGCGACGGCTACGCGCTGACGGCCGGCACGGTGCGCTACGACGGCCGTGACCTGCTCCAGCTCGGCCCGGAGGAGCGCGCGCGCGACGGGTTGTTCCTCGCCTTCCAGTACCCGGTCGAGATCCCCGGCGTCAGTACCGTCAACTTTCTCAAGGCGGCGCTGAACGCGGTACGCGCCCACCGCGGCCAGCCCGCGCTCGACGCGCTGGAGTTCCTGGCGCTGGTGCGCGACAAGCTGCGGCTGGTCGAGATGGACGAGAGCTTCCTGCGCCGCGCGGTCAACGAGGGCTTCTCGGGCGGCGAGAAGAAGCGCGGCGAGATCTTCCAGATGGCGGTGCTCGACCCGCGCCTCGCGATCCTCGACGAGACCGACTCCGGTCTCGACATCGACGCGCTCAAAGTCGTGGCGCGCGGCGTCAACGCGCTGCGCGACGGCCGGCGGTCGTTCGTCGTGATCACGCACTACCAGCGCCTGCTGGACTACATCGTCCCCGACTTCGTCCACGTGCTGGCCGACGGGCGGATCGTGCGCTCCGGCGACCGGAAGCTGGCGCTCGAGCTGGAGCAGAAGGGATACGGCTGGCTCGAGGGGGCCACGGCACGCCCGTGAGCGACGGGGCGACCCAGACCGCACCGAGCGCGGTCGACCGCTTCCTGGCGCCGCTCGCCGGACGCGAGCACGAGCTGGCCGGACGGGGGCCGCTGTGGCTGCGCGGGCTGCGCCGCGCGGGTCGCGAGCGGTTCGTCACCCTCGGCTTCCCCACCACGCGGCAGGAGGAGTGGCGCGCGACCAGCGTGGCGCCGATCGCGACGACCGCGTTCCAGCCGGCGCCCTCGCCGGCGCCGCTGTCGGTCGCCGACCTGCCTCCCGTGGCGCGGCTCGATCTCGGCGGCCCGCGTCTGGTGTTCGTCGATGGCCGCCACCGCTCCGAGCTGTCGAGCACGTCGCCCGCGATCCCGGGCCTGTGGCTCGGCAGCCTGACGCGCGCGCTCGACGAGCGGCCGGGCGCCGTGCGGGAGATCCTGGAGCGGCGCGGGGCCGCCGCGGGCACCGCGTTCGAAGCGCTGGGCGCGGCATTCCTCGACGACGGCGCGGCGGTGCTGATCGACCCCGGCACGCGGCTCGATCCGCCGCTGCAGCTGGTGTTCCTGGCCTCCGGGCGACCCCAGCCGCTCGTCTCGCACCCGTGGATCCTGGTCGCCCTGGGCGCGGGGAGCCGCGCCTGCCTGATCGAATCCTACGGCGCGCTGGGCGACGGTCCCTACCTCACCAATGCCGTGACCGACATCGTCGTGGGCGACGCCGCGGAGCTCGACCACTGCCGGCTGAACCTCGAGGGTCCGGGCGCCCACCACGTGGCCGCGATCGGCTGCCGCCAGGGCCGCGACAGCCGGCTCGTCTCGCGCAGCCTCACGGCCGGTGGGCACCTCACGCGCCACGACCTGGTCGCACGGCTGGAGGGTGAGGGCGCCGAGTGCCGGCTCGACGGGCTGTACCTGCCGCGGGGCGAGGAGCATGTCGACAACCACACGACGCTCGATCACGCCCGGCCCCACGGCTCGAGCCGCGAGCTGTACAAGGGGATCCTCTCCGGCCGGTCGCGGGCGGTGTTCAACGGTCGGATCATCGTCCGGCCCGGCGCGCAGAAGACCGACGCCAAGCAGTCCAACCGCAACCTGCTGCTGTCGAACAGCGCGCTGGCCCACACGCGCCCCCAGCTCGAGATCCACGCCGACGACGTCAAGTGCACGCACGGCGCGACGATCGGCCGTCTGGACGACGATGCGATCTTCTACCTGCGGAGCCGCGGCATCGAGCGCGACGCCGCGCGCAACCTGCTGATCCGCGCCTTCGCCGACGAGGTGCTGGAGGCGATCCCGCTCGAGCCGCTGCGCGCGCTGGCCGCCGGCCTCGTCGCCGAGCGGCTGCCGCGCGCCGGGACGACCACGCGATGAAGACCGGGCCGGCGGCGCAGGCGCAGACCGGGGCGGCGAGCACGCAGCCGCTCGACGTCGAGCGGCTGCGCCGCGACTTCCCGATCCTCGAGCGCCGCGTGCGCGGCAAGCGGCTGGTGTACCTCGACAACACGGCCAGCACGCAGAAGCCGCGCGCGGTGCTCGACGCGCTCGAGCGCTACTACCTCACCGAGTGCTCCAACGTCCACCGCGGCCTGCACCAGCTGAGCATCGAGGCCACCGACGACTACGAGGCGGCGCGCACCACCGTCGCCCGCTTCATCGGGGCCGCCGACCGGCGCGAGATCATCTTCACGCGCGGCACGACGGAGTCGATCAATCTCGTCGCACGCGCGCTGGGCGACGGCGGTGTCCGGCACGGCGACGAGCTGGTGACGACCGAGATGGAGCACCACTCCAACATCGTCCCCTGGCAGATGCTGGCCGAGCGCAGCGGCGCGTGCTTGCGCGTCGTGCCGATCGACGACGCGGGAGAGCTGCGGATCGCGGAGCTGGAACGGCTGCTCGGGCCGCGCACCAGGCTCGTGGCGGTGACCCACATCTCGAACGCGCTGGGTACGCGGAACCCGATCGAGCGCATCGCCGAGCTGGTCCACGCCGCCGGCGGCCTGCTGCTGGTCGACGGCGCGCAGGGGATCGTGCACGAGCCGCTCGACGTCCGCGCCCTGGGCTGCGACTTCTACGCCTTCTCCGGCCACAAGATCTACGGACCGACCGGGGTCGGCGTGCTCTACGGCCGCCGCGAGCTGCTCGAGGCGCTGCCGCCGTTCCAGGGCGGAGGCGACATGATCCGCACGGTCAGCTTCGAGCGCACGACCTACAACGACCTGCCCTACAAGTTCGAGGCCGGCACGCCGCCGATCGCCGGCGCGATCGGGCTCGCCGCGGCGCTCGACTACCTGACCGCGATCGGCCGCGAGCGGGTCGCGGCGCACGAGGGCAGGCTCGTCGAGCGCGCGACCGAGCGGCTGGCCGCCACGCCGGGGGTCGGCCTGTACGGATCGGCACGGCGGCGTGGCGGCATGGTGTCGTTCAACCTCGCCGGCGTCCATCCGCACGACGTGGGCACGATCCTCGACAGCGAGGGGATCGCGGTGCGGGCCGGCCACCACTGCGCCCAGCCGCTGATGCGGCGGCTGGGCGTGCCGGCCACCGTCCGCGCGTCGTTCGGCTGCTACACGCTGCTCGACGAGATCGACGCGCTCGTCGCCGGCCTGGACAAGGTGCGCGAGGTGTTCCGCTGATGGACGACCTGCGGGAGCTGTACCAGGAAATGATCCTCGATCACAGTCGCGCGCCGCGCAACTTCCAGCGGCTCGACGGCGCCGACGGCCGCGCCGACGGCCACAACCCGCTGTGCGGCGATCGGCTGACCGTGTTCCTGCGCCGGAGCGAGGAACGCATCGCGGAGATCAGCTTCCACGGCTCCGGCTGCGCGATCTCGCTGGCCTCCGCTTCGATGATGACCGAGGCCGTGCGCGGCCGGACGCCGGCCGAGGTCGAGAGCACGTTCGCGGAGTTCCAGGCGCTCGTCACCGGCCAGCTCGACCCCGGCGCCGCGCCCGAACGGCTGGGCAAGCTCGTGGTGTTCGGCGGCGTGCGGCAGTTCCCGGTGCGGGTCAAGTGCGCCACGCTGCCGTGGCACACGCTGCGCGCGGCGCTGGCCGGTGCGGCCCAGCCGGTCTCGACCGAGTAGGGCGCGGGACGATGGAAGCGCAGGACGGCGGGCGCGCGACAAGCGACGCGGCGCGGATCGAGGCCGCGGTCGTCGCCGCGCTGAAGACCTGCTACGACCCCGAGATCCCGGTCGACATCTACGAGCTCGGCCTCGTCTACTCGATCCGCGTCGACGACGGCGGAGCGGTGACCGTGCGCATGACCTTGACCTCGCCCGCCTGCCCCGTGGCCGGATCGCTCCCGGGGGAGGTCGAAGCCAAGCTGCGCGGCGTGCCGGGGGTGTCGAGCGCGCACATCGAGCTGGTGTGGGATCCGCCGTGGCGGCCGGAGATGATGTCCGAGGCGGCCAGGCTCACGCTCGGCTTCTTCTAGCCCGCCGCCCCACCCCAGGCTCCGCGGCGCCGTGCCGGGCGGCGCTGCGCGTCGAGCGGCGCCCGACGCCGCGCCTCGAGCCCGAGTTGCCGGAGCCGCCGCCGACCGCGGCTCGGCCGGCTGTATAATCGGCCGGAGTTCCGCGTGACCTGCGCGGGAATCGGCGGGTCGCCGCGGACGGGGTCCACGTGGCTGCCAAGATCGTCTACGAGCAGCACGGACGCCAGGTCGTCGTCCCGCTCGACGGGGACTGCGTCACGATCGGCCGCGATCACCGCAACGACATCGTGATCGAGCGACCGTCGGTGTCGCGGCGACACGCGCGGCTCGAACGCGCGGGAGGGCGCTGGCGCGTCGTCGACGTCGGCAGCGCCTACGGCACGCGGGTCAACGACCTGGCGCACGCCAACAAGCCGCTCGAGGACGGCGACCGCATCCTGCTCCACGATTTTCCGCTGCTGTTCACCGAGGGCGAGGTCTCGTGCCGCGACCCGCTCCCCGGCGCGAGCGGCGCCGCCGAACTCGGGCGGAGCACCGTGTTCCAGCACGCCGTCGGCTTCTCGGCCCTGGCCGCCGCTGCCTCCGATGCGTCGCACCTGCGGCGCCTGCTGCTGGTGGCGAGCCGCACGTCGGAGGTGATCCTCGCCTGCCGCTCGCTGGACGAGACCTTTCGCCGCGTGCTCGACCTGGTGTTCGAGCAGCTGCCGGTCCAGCGCGGCTTCATCATGCTGCGCGGCGGCGAGGCCGGGGAACTGGTCACCCGCTGCGTCAAGCACGCGGCCGCGACCGACTCCGGGGCGCCGCTCCAGTTCTCGCGCACGATCGCCGACAAGGTGGTGCACGAGCGGGTCGCGGTCCTGACCAGCGACGCCCAGGCCGACGAGCGGTTCGCGGCCGGGGCCTCGATCGTGGCCCTCGGCATCCGCTCGGCGATGGCCGCCCCGATCTGGCGCGGCGAGACGGTCGAGGGCCTGGTCTACGTCGACACGCCGTTGCAGACGCGGGCCTTCGACCCGCTCGACCTGAGCCTGCTCGCGGCGGTCGGCAACCAGATCGCCGTCGCGATCGAGCAGGCCCGCCTGCAGCGTTCGGTGCTCGACGAGCAGCTCGTGCGGCGGCGCCTGGAGCGCTACCACTCCCCGGCCGTCGTCGAGCGCATCCGCGCTTCGAGCCGCGACGACGCGCCGCTGGCCGCCGACGAGCACGACGTGACGGTGCTGTTCGCCGACGTCGTCGGCTTCACCCAGCGCTGCGAGCAGCTCGAGCCGCGCGCGGTGGCGGCCTGGCTCAACCGCTACTTCGGCGAGATGGCGGAAGTGATCTTCCGCCACGAAGGGACGCTCGACAAGTTCATCGGCGACTGCCTGATGGCGGTGTTCGGCGCGCCGTTCCCGGCCGTCGACCACGCGCGCCGCGCGGTCGACGCGGCGCTCGAGATGCGCGACGTGCTGGACCGGCTGAACCGGCCGCTGGACGAGGCCGAGCGGGCGTGGGTCCGCATCGGCATCCACTCGGGCAAGGTGATCGCGGGCGACATCGGCTCGCCCAGCCGCAGCGACTACACCGTGCTCGGCGCGACGGTCAACCTCGCTGCGCGCCTCGAAGCCGAGGTCGCCCGGCCCGGTCAGATCGTGATCTCCGACGCGACGCAGCGGGCGCTCGGCCCCGGCTACGCGACGCGCGTCGTCGGCGCGCACCGCCCCCGCGGGATCTCGCGCGACGTTCCGTGCTACGAGGTCGTCGGGCGCGCCTGAGCCGCGGCCGGGAGAGCGCATGCGCAAGGTGCTGTTCATCCTCGGCGAGCTGGCCGACTCCGACGTCGACTGGATGGTGTGCAACGGGACGAAGCGGAGCTGTCCGCCGGGGACGGTGCTGATCGAGGAAGGCAAGCCGATCGAGCTGTTGTACATCGTGCTCGACGGGCAGCTGTCGGTGCGGCTGGCGGCGGCCGGCCAGCGCGAGATCGCCCGCCTCGGGTCGGGCGAGGTGCTCGGCGAGCTGTCGTTCCTCGACTCCCGGCCGCCCACGGCCACGGTCGTGGCCGTGGACCAGGCGAGCGTGCTGTGCATCCCGCGCAGCCGCCTGCAGGACCAGCTGCGCCGGGACAGCGCGTTCGCCGCACGCTTCTACCGCGCGCTCGGCGTGTTCCTCGCCTCGCGGCTGCGGCAGAGCCAGCAGCGCCTCGGCTTCGGCGGCGAGCGGTCCGAACCGGAGGCCGGCGACCAGGAGGAGATCGACCCCGAGCTGCTCGCCGGACTGGCGCTGGCCGGCGCGCGCTTCGACTGGATGCTGCGCCGGCTGCGGGGCGACCCCGGTGCCCCGGCGGGCGAGCGCTGATGCCGCAGGATCCGGGGCTGTACCGCCCGCGCGCGCTCGAGCGGCTGTCGTCGCCCGAGCGCCTCGATCTGCTGCTCGAGCTGGCCGATCGTCGCTCGTGGCTGCCGCTCGCCACCCTCGCCTCGCTCGTCGCGCTGCTCGTCGCGTGGTCGATCTTCGGCAGCGTTCCGATCAACGTCCAGGGCCCGGGGATCCTGATCCACCCGCGCACGGTGGTCGAGATCCAGGCGCCGGGAGAGGGACACCTGCGGCGCCTGCTGGTGCGCGTCGGAGACACGCTCGAGGCCGGCCAGTGGATCGCCGAGCTGGCGCTGCCCGAGGTCGAGACCCGGCTCGCGCTCGAGCGCGAGAAGGCGCGCGAGCTGACGGCGCTCGGCCGCGCGATCGAGATCCTGCGGCTGCGGAGCGGCGATCCGGCGGGGGGCGCGGGCGACGTCGAGAACCACATCCGGCAGTCGCGCAACGTCGCCGACGAGCTGCGGCGCGAGGAGCTGGAGGCGCTGGCCACCGAACGCGGCATCCTCGAGCAGCAGGTCGCGCGCGCCCGCGCGCTGGCCGACTCGCTCGAGCGCCGCTGGCGAGCCTATCGCGCGCTGCACGCCGACGGGCTGGTGGCCGAGCAGGAGCTGCTCGATGCCGAGGCCGCCCAGCTCGACAGCCTGACGCGATTGTCCGAACTCGAGACGCGGCTGCTCGAGCTGCGGACGCGCCGGCTCGAGATCGACGACCGCCACCTCGCCCGGCTGCAGCGCCTGACCGACCTGCGGCTCGACCTCCAGGACCACGAGCAACAGCTGGGCGACGTGCAGCGGGCGATCGCGGCGCTCGAGGCCCGGCTGGAGCAGGAGGGGCGCATCGTCGCCGAGCGCGCCGGGACGATCGTCGAGCTGCATGCCGCGCCCGGCCAGCTCGTGACGCGCGGCCAGCGGATCGGCGCGATGTCGCTGGGCGACCCGACGCACCCGCTGGAGAGCGTGGTCTACTTCCAGGTGCGCGACGGCAAGCGCGTGCAGCCGGGCGATCCGATCCGCATCACGCCCGATACCGTCGAGCGTGCACGCTTCGGCGGGATCGAGGGCAGCGTGCGCTCGGTCTCCGACCTGCCCGTGACCGTCGACGAAGCCGCGCGCGAGATCGGCAACCGCGAGATCGCCGCGGCGATCGTCGGCTCGGGCCATCGGATCCAGGTCCTGGCGGCGCTTGCGGCCGATCCCTCGACCCCGACCGGCTTGCGCTGGTCGTCGTCGCGCGGCCCGCAGGGCACGATCTCGCCGGGGACGACCGCGACCGCGCGGATCGCGGTCGAGCACCGCCGGCCGATCGCCTTCGTGCTGCCGGCGCTGCGCTCGACGAGCGGTGTCGACTGAAGCGATGGGGCGCGGCGGCCGAGGCTCGCGCGTCGTGAAGACGCCGACGGTGCTGCAGATGGAGGCGGTGGAGTGCGGTGCCGCCTCGCTCGGCATCGTCCTCGCCCACCACGGCCGAATCGTCCCGCTGTCGGAGCTGCGGGCCGACTGCGGCGTCTCGCGCGACGGCTGCAACGCCGCGAACCTGGTCATGGCCGCGCGGCGTCACGGGCTCGTGGCCCGCGGGGTCTCCGTCTCGCTCGCCGATCTGGCGACGATCCCGCCGCCGTACGTCGTGTTCTGGAACTTCAACCACTTCCTGGTGGTCGAGGGCTTCCGCGCCGGCCGCGCCTGGCTGAACGATCCGGCCACGGGCCGCCGCGCGGTCGCGCTCGAGGAGTTCGACGAGGCGTTCACCGGAGTCGCGATCCTGCTGCAGCCGGGCCCGGGCTTCGTCCGCGGCGGGAGCGCGCCGAGCGGGCTGCGCTCCGTCGTCGGCCGCCTGCGCGGTGCCCGGCGCGATCTCGCCTTCTGCGTCGGCGCCGGCCTGCTGCTCGTCGCCCCCGGGCTGGCGCTGCCGATGCTGACCCAGCTGTTCGTCGATCAGGTGCTGATCGACGGGCGCCGCGACTGGCTGCGCCCGCTGCTGTGGGCGATCGCGCTCGCCGCCGCGCTGCGGCTGCTGGCGCGGGCGCTGCAGCTGAGCTACCTGCGGGCGCTGCGCACCAAGCTGGCGATCCGCCTTTCCGCCGGCTTCCTGTGGCACGTGCTGCGGCTGCCCGCCGGCTTCTTCGCGCAGCGCTTCGCCGGCGAGATCGCGAGCCGGGTGGCGCTCAACGGCGGCATCGCCGACGCCCTCTCCGGCCAGCTCGCGAGCGCGATCATCGACTGCCTGATGCTGGTCTTCTACATCGCCGTGATGCTGCGCTACGACCTGCCGCTGACCGTGGTCGGCGTGCTGCTGGCCTGCGCCAACGTGCTGGCCCTGCGCTGGGTCTCGCGCCGGAGGTCCGACGCCAACCTGCGGCTGCGGCAGGAGGACGGCAAGGTCGCCGGCGTTTCGATCGCCGGGCTGCAGAGCATCGAGACGCTCAAGTCCTCGGCGCTCGAGTCGAGCTTCTTCGGTCGCTGGGCCGGCTACTACGCCAAGGCGGCGGCGGCGCGGCAGGAGCTGGGGAGCGCGAACCAGAGCCTGGCGACCCTGCCCGGGCTGATCTCGGCCCTGGCGACGACGCTGATCCTGGTCTACGGCGGCTGGCGGGTGATGGAGGGCCAGCTCTCGATCGGGGCGCTCGTCGCCTTCCAGGGGCTGATGGCGATGTTCCAGGGACCGGTCGGCACCCTGGTCGCGCTCGGCGGGAACCTGCAGACGCTGGCCGGCGACTCGGGACGGATCGACGACGTGCTGCTGCAGCCGCTCGATCCCGAGGTCCGCGCCCGCCCCGCCGACGACGGGCGGCCCAAGCTCGACGGCCGGGTCGAGCTGCGCAACGTGACCTTCGGCTACAGCCGTGTCCGGCCGCCGCTGGTCGAGAACTTCAGCCTGGTGCTCCGACCCGGCCAGCGCGTGGCGCTGGTCGGCGGCAGCGGATCGGGCAAGTCGACGCTGGCCCGGCTCGTGTGCGGCCTGCACGAGCCGTGGGAGGGCGAGGTGCTGCTCGACGGCCGGCCACGCGCCGCCCTCCCGCGGCCGCTGCTCGCCGCCTCGCTCGCCTTCGTCGACCAGGACCTGCTGTTCTTCGAAGGCACGGTGCGGGACAACCTCACGCTGTGGGACCCGACCGTCCCGCGCCGGCAACTGGAGCGGGCCTGCGAGGACGCGCGGATCCACGACGTGGTCCAGGCCCTGCCAGGTGGCTACGACGCCCTGCTGCTGGAGGGTGCCGAGAACCTCAGCGGGGGACAGCGGCAACGGCTGGAGATCGCCCGTGCCCTGGTCCACGACCCCGCGGTGCTGGTGCTCGACGAGGCCACGAGCGCGCTCGACGCGGAGACCGAGCTGGCGATCGACCGCAACCTGCGCAGACGCGGCTGCGCCACGCTGGTCGTCGCCCACCGGCTCAGCACCGTGCGCGACGCCGAGGAGATCATCGTGCTCGACCGCGGCAAGGTCGTGCAGCGCGGGCAGCACGACGAGCTGTGGCGCATGGGTGGAGAGTACGCGCGGCTGATTCGCAGCGAAGGAGGCGCGCTCGGCGCGGAATGAGCTCCTCGGGCGACCCACGCGGGGAAGATCGGCGCCGCCTCGGCCCGGGAGAGCTGCTGCGGCTGGACGACGCCGCCGCGGCGGACTGGGTGGTCGAGGCCGGCAACGTCGTGCTGTTCAGCGCGCCGCTCGGAGACGGTGCGGCGCTCGGCGCGCGGCGACGGCTGTTCGAGCGCGGCCCGGGGGATGCGCTGTTCGCCCTGCCGGCCCGCGGGGACGGTCGCGCGCTGATCGCCGTGTCTGTCGCGGGAGCCACGCTCGTGCGTGTCGATCGCTCGCGGCTGGCCGGCGACCGCGCGCCGGCGGAGCGCTGGATCGAGGCCTGGCGGCGCTGCCTCGGCGACCTCGATCTGCCGCCCGCGCCCGTGGCGGCGGTGGCCTGGCTGGTCGAGGCCCACGCACGAGCCGTCGCCGCGCTGGCCGCCGCCGAGCGCGAGCTGGAGCGGACGGCCCGCGCCGAGGCACGCGACCGCGCGGAGAGCGACGAGCGGTCCCACGCGGCCGCGCTGTCGCGTCTGGCGGCGGTGCTGCGGCCCGAGGAGCTGCTGCTGCCGCCGGGATCCGAGCTGTTCGTCGCCGCCGCCGCCGTCGCCCGCGCCCTCGGCGTGACGCTGCGCCCGCCGGCGGAGTGGGAGCGGGAGCAGCGCGAGGCGGAACCGATCGCCGCGATCTGTCGGGCGTCGCAGCTGCGCCAGCGTGCGGTGCAGCTCGCCCCCGGCTGGTGGCAGCGTGATGCCGGACCGCTGCTCGGCTTCCGGCGGGACGGGCGGCAACCGGTCGCGCTGCTCCCGGCCGGGCCCGGACGCTACCAGCTGTTCGATCCACGCCGGGGGACGACGGTCGCGGTCGACGCGAGCGCCGCCGCCACCCTCGAGCCCGAGGCGCACGTGCTGTACCGGCCGCTGCCGGCACGCGCCGTCGGCGGGATCGAGCTGCTGCGCTTCGCCCTCCGCGGGCGGGCCGGTGACCTGCTGACGATCTTCGGCACGGCGGCCGCGGCGACGCTGCTCGGCATGGTCACGCCGCTGGCGACCGCCGTGCTGTTCGACCACGCGATCCCCGACGCCGACCCCGGGCTGCTGGCGCAGATCGGCCTGGCGCTGCTCGTCGCCGCGGCCGGCGCGGCAGCCTTCCGCCTGGCGCAGGGGATCGCCATGCTGCGCGTCGAGACCGCCGCCGACGTGGCGACCCAGGCGGCGGTGTGGGACCGGCTGCTGAGCCTGCGGCTCGCGTTCTTCCGTGACTTCTCCGCGGGCGACCTGCAATCCCGCGTCAGCGCCATCGGCCAGATCCGCGCGCAACTCAGCGGAACGACGCTGCGCACGCTGTTCAGCGGCGTCGTGCTGCTGCTCAACCTGGGGCTGCTCGTCTACTACAGCCCGGTCCTGGCCTCGATCGCGCTCGCGGTCGCGCTGGCGAGCGCGATCGTCACGCTCGCCTCCGGCTCGGGGATCCTGCGCACCTCGCGCCAGATCCTGGAGCGCAGCGGGCGGTTCCACGGCCTGACGGTCCAGCTGGTCCACGGCGTGGCGAAGCTGCGGGTGGCGGCGGCCGAGGAGCGCGCCTTCGCCCGCTGGGCCGACGACTTCGCCGCGCTGCAGCAGCTCGAGCTGCAGCGCCGCAGGATCCGCGATCACGTCCAGCTGTTCCACGGCGCGCTGACGACGGCGAGCGCGATCCTGCTGTTCGCCGGTGCGGCGGCGCTGAGCGGTGCCGATGCGGCACTGCCGACCGGCGTGTTCCTCGCCTTCTACGCGGCCTACGGCACGTTCATCGGGGCCGTCACCGATCTCGGCAGCACGGCCGTCGCGGTGGCCTCGGTCGCCATGCTGCGCGAGCGGGCGCGGCCGATCCTGGAAGCCGCGCCCGAGGTCGGCGCACAGCGCGCGGACCCCGGCCCGCTCGCCGGACGCGTCGAGCTGGAGCAGGTCGTGTTCCGCTACGGCGGCGGCCCGCTGGTGCTGGAGGGCGTGACGCTGCGCGCCGAGGCCGGTCAGTTCGTGGCGCTGGTCGGGCCGTCGGGTGGCGGGAAATCGACGGTGCTGCGGCTGGTGCTCGGGCTCGACCGCCCGCTGTCCGGCAGCGTCGCCTACGACGGCCAGGAGCTCTCCGGGCTCGACGTGCAGGCGGTCCGGCGCCAGATCGGAGTCGTGCTCCAGCACGGCCGCATCAGCGCCGGCTCGCTGTTCGACAACATCGCCGCCGGGACTCGCCTCGCGCTCGACGAGGCGTGGGACGCCGCGCGACGCGTCGGCTTCGCCGAGGAGATCGAGGCGCTGCCGATGGGCATGCACACCGTCGTCAGCGAGGGCGGGACGAACCTGTCGGGCGGCCAGCGCCAGCGGCTGCAGCTGGCGCGGGCGCTGGCCCATCGTCCGCGCGTCCTGCTGCTCGACGAAGCGACGAGCGCGCTCGACAACCGCACGCAGGAGATCGTCACGCGCAGCCTGGAGCAGCTCGGCGTCACGCGCATCGTCGTCGCCCATCGCCTGAGCACGATCCAGGGAGCCGATCGCATCTACGTCCTGGCCGGAGGGCGCGTGGTGCAGGAGGGCGGCTTCGCCGAGCTGGTCGCCGGCGACGGCCCGTTCGCCCGGATGATGGCGCGCCAGACGGCGTGAGGCGGCGCCGCGCGCCGCCCGGCCCCGGGCGCGGGCAGCGACGGCCGCTGCGCCCGCAGGATGTGCTATCGTCCACACACCCCCCGCCGAGGAGGCCCGATGCGCTGGCTCGCTCCGCTCGTCTTGCTGTTGCAGCTCGCCGGGGGCGGCCGGGTCGCCGCCGCGTCCGACGTCGACATCCCCCACGCGCGGTTCGTGCTCGACAACGGCCTGACGCTGATCGTGCACGAGGACCACAAGGCGCCGATCGTGGCCGTCAACGTCTGGTACCGCGTCGGCTCGAAGAACGAGCGGCCGGGCAAGACCGGATTCGCCCACCTGTTCGAGCACCTGATGTTCAACGGCAGCGAGCACTTCAACGACGACTACTTCAAGCCGTTCGACCGCGTCGGCGCGACCGAGATGAACGGCACGACCAACTTCGACCGGACCAACTACTTCCAGAACGTCCCGGCGTCGGCGCTCGACGTCGCGTTGTGGATGGAGTCCGATCGCATGGGCCACCTCTTGGGCGCGATCGATCAGGCGCGCCTCGACGAGCAGCGCGGCGTCGTCCAGAACGAGAAGCGACAGGGGGAGAACCAGCCCTACGGCAAGGCGCTGCGCCTGATCTTCGAGAACAGCTACCCCCAGGGCCACCCCTACTCGTGGTCGGTGATCGGCTCGCTGGAGGACCTCGACGCGGCGACCCTGGAGGACGTCCACGACTGGTTCCGCACCTACTACGGCGCGGCGAACGCGGTGCTCGTCGTCGCCGGCGACGTCGACACGGCCCGGGTCCGGACCCGGGTCGAGCACTACTTCGGCGACATTCCCGCGGGTCCGCCCCTCGGCCGCCACCGGGCCTGGGTGGCGAAGCGCAGCGGCACGCGCCGCCAGACGCTGCAGGACCGCGTGCCGCAGGCCCGCATCTACAAGGCGTGGAACATGCCGCCGATCGGCAGCGACGACGCGTTGCGGCTGGAGCTGGTCTCGGACCTGCTGACGAAGGGGAAGAACTCGCGGCTGTTCGAGCGGCTCGTCTATCGCGAGCAGGTCGCGACCGCCGTCGACGGCTTCGCCCATCAGCGCGACCTGGGCGGCCTGTTCGTGATCTTCGTCACGGCCCAGCCGGGCCAGGAGCTGGGGCGCGTGGAGCGCCTGCTGGACGAGGAGCTCGAGCGGCTGCTGGCCGAGGGTCCCACGCCGCGCGAGCTGGAGCGCGTGCGGACCGCCTATCGCGCCGCCTTCCTGCGCGGGATCGAGCGCGTCGGCGGCTTCGGCGGCAAGTCGGACATCCTGGCCCGCTACGAGGTGCACCACGGTCGCCCGGACGGATACCGGCACGATCTGGAGCGCGTGGCACAAGCGACGGCAAGCGAGCTGCGGAGCGCGGCGCGCGAGTGGCTCGCCGACGGAGCGCTGGTGCTCGAGGTCCAGCCGTTTCCCGACTACGCGACGACGGCCTCCGCGGCCGACCGCTCGAGCCTGCCCGAGGTCGAGCGCTGGCCCGAGCCGGCGTTCCCCCGGCGGGAGCGGGTCGAGCTGGCCAACGGCCTCGAGCTGTTGCTCGCCCGCCGCGCGGGCGCACCGGTCGTCGAGATCCGGCTGGTCGTCGATGCCGGGTTCGCCGCCGACGTTCACGGCCTGCCCGGCACGGCGAGCCTCACGCTGGACATGCTGGATGAGGGCACGCGCAGCCGGAGCGCGCTCCAGATCAGCGAGGAGCTGGCGCTCGCCGGGGCCACGCTGTCCGCCGCCTCGGATCTCGACGCCTCGGTGGTCAGCCTGTCCGCGCTTCCCGACAAGCTCGACCTGGCACTCGACCTGCTGGCCGACGTCGTGCTCAACCCGGCGTTCGCCGAGGCCGAGTTCGAGCGGCTGCGCAAGCAGCGGATCGCGCAGATCCAGCGCGAGAAGTCGACGCCCCAGACGATGGCGCTGCGCGCGCTGCCGCGGCTGCTGTACGGCGCGGACCACGCCTACGGCCTGCCGCTCACCGGCTCGGGGACCGAGGCCTCGCTCGCGGCGATGACCGCGCGGCACCTGGCGGAGTTCCACCGCAGCTGGTTCGACCCGGCCCGCGCGACCCTGATCGTCGTCGGCGACGTCACGCTCGACACCCTCCGCCCGGCGATCGAGCGGCGTTTCGCCGCGTGGAAGCCGGCGGGCTCCCCGGAAAAGAAGCTGGGGACGGTCCGCGCGCCGGCCGCCGGCGTTTACCTGATCGATCGGCCCGATTCGCTGCAGTCGGTGATCCTCGTCGGCGGCGTCGTGGCGCCCAAGTCGAGCCCGCAGGACCTGGCGCTCGTGGCGCTGAACGAGGTGCTCGGCGGCAGCTTCACCGCCCGGATCAACATGAACCTGCGCGAGGACAAGCACTGGTCGTACGGGGCGCGCAGCGTGATCCTCGACGCGCGCGGCCCGCGGCCGTTCTACGTCTCGGCGCCGGTCCAGACCGACAAGACCAAGGAGGCGATGGTCGAGATCCGCCGCGAGCTGGTGGCGATCCTCGGCGACCGACCGCCGACCGCGGACGAGCTGGCGCGGGCCAAGGACCGCCAGACGCTGACGCTGCCCGGCCGCTGGGAGACGGCGCGGGCGGTGGCGGGCGCGATCACCGAGCTCGTGCAGTTCGGGCTCGGTGACGACTACTGGACCGACTACCCGGGGCGGGTGCGGGCCCTGACCCTGGCCGACTTGGCGGGTGCGGCCGGCGGCGCCGTTCCCGCCGAGCACCTCGTGTGGGTCGTCGTCGGCGACCGCGCGAAGATCGAGGCGGGGATCCGCGAACTCGACCTCGGCGAGCCGCGTCGGATCTCGGCGGACGGCGATCCGATCGAGCCGGGGAGCGAGCTGGCCCGCAAGTGACGCCGCTCGCCTGCCCGCCGCCGTGCGACCCGCGCGGTCCGCGAGCCGGGGATCAGGCGGAGCGGCGGTGAGCCGCGACCGGTCCGGCGAGGTCGTGATCGTCGGCGGCGGGCTCGTCGGCTCCCTGCTTGCGCGATTCCTCGTCGGACGCGGGCTCGGCGTGCGCGTCGTCGAGCGCCGGGCGGACCCGCGGGCGGCGGGCGCGCCCACCGCGGGGCGCTCGATCAACCTGGTCGTGACCTCGCGCGGCATCCGGGCGCTCGAGGCCGCAGGGCTGTGGGAGTCGGCGCGCCGATTGACGATCGCGGTCCGCGGCCGGCTGATCCACGGGCGCGACGGCCGGTGCGCCGAGCAGCCCTACGGCAGCCGCCCGTCGGACCGCAACTACTCGATCTCCCGGCTCGAGCTCAACCGCTTCCTGATCGACCGGGCCGAGCGCCACGGTGCGCGCTTCGACTTCGGCTGGCGGCTGGTCGGCGCCGACCTCGCGCGCGGCCGCCTGAGCTTCCGCGCCGAGAGCGGCGGCGGCTCGCGCGAGCTCGATGCCGCGCTCGCCGTGGGGGCCGACGGAGCCGGCTCGACGCTGCGCTCGGCGATCGCTCGGCTTCCCGGCGCCGGCGAGACGATCGAGCCCCTGTCGCACGGCTACAAGGAGCTGCTGATCCCGGCCGACGCCGCCGGAAACCCGCGCCTCGCGAGCGGCGCGCTGCACCTCTGGCCGCGCGGCCGCCGGATGCTGATGGCGCTTCCCAACACCGACGGCAGCTTCACCGTCACCCTGTACCTGCCGCTCGGCGGGCCCGACGGCTTCGCCGCGCTGGAGCAGCCGGATGCGGTCGTGGCGCTGTTCCGCCGGGAGTTCCCCGACGCCCTGCCGCTGATCCCCGATCTCGAGTCCGACTTCCTGCGCAACCCGACCGGGACGCTCGCGACGGTCCGCTGCGCCCCGTGGCATGCCGCCGGCCGCGCCCTGCTGATCGGGGACGCGGCCCACGCCATGGTGCCCTTCTTCGGGCAGGGCATGAACGCCGGCTTCGAGGACTGCCTGGCGCTGGACCGGCTGCTCGACGCGCACGGACCGGACTGGTCCCGCCTGCTGCCGGCGTTCGACGCCGAACGCAAGCCGCACGCCGACGCCATCGCCGAGATGGCGCTCGACAACTTCGTCGAGATGAGCGACCGGGCCGGGGATCCCGCGTTCCTGCTGCGCAAGCAGGTCGAGCGCCGGCTGGAGCTGGAGCTGGGCCGCGACTACCGCTCGCGCTACGCGATGGTCGTCTACGGCTCGATCCCCTACGCGCTGGTGCTGGAGGCCGGCCGGATCCAGGAAGGCATCCTCGACGAGCTGTGCCGCGGGCTCGAATCGGCCGCGGCGCTCGACCTCGACCGCGCCAGGAGCCTGATCGCCGAGCGGCTCACACCGTTCTTCGGCCGCGCAGGCGTCGCCTGCGACAGCTGACGCCCGCCCGCGGCGGCCGGGGCCGCGGAGACTGCGCGGCAACCTTTCGTCGCCTCGGGCGTCTTCCGTTGTGCGTCGGAAGCGGCGCTTCGAGGAGGAAACCCGATGGGGGCAAGCGCGAGGCGATGGGCTTCGATCTGGATCCTGGCCGCCCTGGCGGCACCGGCGAGCGCGGGCGAGCGCTGGCTCCACGTACGCGTCAGGGGCTCGGGCGGCGAGGCCGGGAGCATCAACGTGAACGTGCCGCTCGATGCCGTCCAGGGCTTGCTGCCGCTCGTGGCCTCGGGGGGCCTGACCGGGGGCCTGCTCCACCTGGACGGCCTGGCGGGGGAAGTGGACGTCCGGGAGGTCCTCTCCGCGCTCAGGGACACACCCGATTCGGTCTTCGTCACGGTGAACGACGGCGACGAGACGATCCGGGTGGCGACGGAGCGCGGCCGGCTCGTGGTCCACGTCGACGGCGGCGGCGAGAAGGTGCGGCTCCGCATCCCCCTGGCCGTGGCCGAAGCCTTGGTCGGGACCGATCCGCAAGCCTGGGACGTCGCGGCGGCGCTGCGGGCCCTCGAGGCGTTCGAGGGCGAGGACCTCGTGGTCGTGGAGTCGGAGGAGGAATCCGTGCGCGTCTGGGTCGACTCGAGCGAGGCCGGTCGATCGCGTCCCGTGCCGCAGGCCAGGCCGTAGCGGTGGCGGACCGAGGGGTAGCCCGCGGCACGGATCGGCCACGTCGGTGGTGGGTGGCGCTTCCGGGCCTAGATTGGACCTCGTGCCCCGAACTCGGATCGTAAACGGGTCGACGTGACGCACCCGCCGCGCGCGATGGGCCTTCCACCACGGCCGGCTCCGGGGATGGGGCCCGCATCCCGCCGATGCTCCGGGCGGCTCCCGCTCGCCCGGGCCGCCGCCTGGATCGTGGCGCTCGCGGCCGGGACCGCGGCGGCCTCCGGCCCCGCCCCCTCGCCGGGCCGGGCCGAGCGCGTGCGAGCCGTTCTCTCGACGCTGCGCTCGGCCGAAGCGGCCGTACGCTCGGGCAACGCGGCCGAGGCCCGTGCCCTGTTTGCCGAGGCGGAGCGGGCGGCCGGCACGCTCGGCGAGCCGAACCTCGCCCTCGCCCGAGCGGTCGATGGCCTGGCGGACCTCGACCGCTCGGAAGGCCTGCTCGAGGACGCCGGCCGGCGCTACGCCCACGCGGCCTCGATGTGGACCACGCTCCTGGGCGACGGGCAGCCGAGGCTGGCGACGACCTTGCACAACCTGGGAGCCGTGCACCTCGCGCAGGGACGGCGCGAGGAGGCCGAGCGAGTCCTCGTTCGAGCGCTCGCGATCTGGGAGGCCACGCTCGGCCCCGGCTCAGCGGAGGCCGAGCAGACGCGGCGGGCCCTGGGGCTGGTCCGGAGTGGCCGCGCTCGCGCGCCCCGCAGGCGCCGGGCTCAGGGGGTCTCCCGCCGCCATTCGACGGGCAGCCGGAACTGCTCCGCTCCGAGCCAGAAGACGACGGCCGCGGGCGCTCCGGCGAGGGCCTCGCTGCCGGACACCTCGATGCGGAAGAACCGATCGCCCGCGGGCTCGATCGCGGCGCGGAGCGCCTCGGGGCGGGTCTCGACCCGGAGCTGCTCCGGGTCGGACCCTTCCCGCACCGAGATCAGGACGGTCTCCCGCGGCGCCCTCGCCGACAGCGCGACCCTCGGCACCGAGACGTTGATCGGCGCCACGAAGTCGGTCGAGACCGTGATCGCCGTCCGCGGCTCCCGTGCGAGACCGGTCGAGAACTGCACGCTCTCCCGTCTCCGCCCGTAGGCCGGCTCTCCCACGACGGAGACCTCGATCAGCCAGTCCCCGGGCAGCACCTCGGGCAGCCCGTCGCCCGCCGGCCGGGCCAGCGCGAGCGGCCGGGCCTTCGCCTGCAGCCACGCCGCCGACGGAGCCAGCGCGGACACCTCGAGATCTCCCGCGACGCCGGTCTCCTTGCGGATCACACGCCGGCTCGCGGGCAGCGATCCCGGGCGGGTCACGAGCAGGACGTCGTCATCGGGAAGCACGCTCACGGCACCGACGACTTCCGCCACGAGGGTGAGGGTCAGCCGGGGGCGGCCCGGGTCGTTGGTCTCGACGGAGATCCGGGTCGTCATCCTCCCCCGGACGCCCTCGATGTCGATCTCGCCCTCGACGAACCCCGTGCCTCCCGGGGCGACCTTGCGGTCGAACGAGAGGACGGCGCATCCGCACTCCGCCTCGACGCCGAGCAGCAGCAGGGGCGCGTCTCCGGTATTGCGGATCGCGAACTTCCCGAGCGCGCGCTCGAGCCTCGTCCGCTCGCCCAGGAACAGGATGGGCGACGGCGTCTCGACCCGGGGTCCGGCCAAGGTCGCGCCGGTGGCGGCCAGCAGCGCCAGCCCGAGCCCAGCGGCGCGCCCACGTCGCCCCGATCGGCACCGGTCGAAGCGAGGCACGGACGGTGGCAAACGAGGCTCGTGGGGCATGTGGGTTGCGCCGGCGAGGCGAGGTCTCCATCATACGCGGGGTGCGGAAGCCGGACCATGCGAGGCGGCGAGCCTGGCTGCTCGCTCTGTCGGTCGTGGCGCTGCTCTACGCGCTGGAGTTCGGCCCGGATGGTCGCCGGCCGGCAGCCGTTCCGGCCGACCGGCAGGCCGCCAGGGGCCCGGCCGTCGCGAGCGGAGGAGCGAAGGCCCCCGCGCCGGCCCTGGTGATCCAGACCGCCTCGCTCGACCCGGGAGCGACCCTGGGCGGAGCGCTCGAGCGCGTCGGCCTCGGCCCGGACGCGCTCCGGCTGGGCGTCGAGGCGCTGGGTCGGGCGCTCGACCTGCGGCGCCTTCCCGCCGGGTCGGGAATCGCCGTCGGCCGGGAACCGCGCGGAGAGATCCGGACCCTCGCCGTGCGCGCGGAGCCGACGCGCTTCCTCAGGGTGCGGATCGGACCCGAGCCGCAGGCGCCGCAGGCGGAGGTCGTGGAGCTTCCCGTCGTGACGCGGGTCGAGACCGTGGTCGGCCGCGTGGCGACCTCGGTGGAACAGGCGCTGGCAGGCTCGCCTCACGGTCCGCAGCTCGCGCTCGCCTTCGCGGACATCTTCCAGTGGGACCTGGACCTCCTGGTGGATCCCCGCCCCGGAGACGTCGTGCGGCTCGTGGTCGAGCGCAGCGAGCTCGCGGCGCCGCCACCGGACCTGCCGCCGTTCGCTGGACGCCGTGAGCGACCGGGAGACCCCCTCCCCCTGACGCGGATCCTCGCCGCCTCCTACGAGGGCCAGCGCTGCAGCTCCAGCGCGTACTGGGTCGAACGTCCCGGAGGAGAGGGAGACTACTACGACCGCGACGGCATCCCCCTGAGGAAGACGTTTCTGCGGAGCCCCCTCAGCTATCGCCGGGTCTCGAGCGCGTTCTCCGAGGCCCGCCGGCATCCGGTCACGCGGCAGGTCGTGCCCCATCACGGCGTCGACTTCGCCGCCGCGGCCGGGACGCCGGTGGTCGCCGCGGCCGACGGCCGTGTGGCCGCCGCGGGGTGGGACGGCCCACTCGGACGGGCGCTGCGGATCCGCCACGGCGCGGACTACGTCACCGTCTACGGCCACCTGCAGGGCTTCGCCCGAGGAATCCGCGTCGGAGCCGAGGTCCGCCAGAACCAGGTGATCGGCTACGTCGGGTCCACCGGGCGAGCCACGGGCCCGCATCTCCACTACACGTTCCTCGAGCGGGGCCGGGCGATCGACCCACTGCGCTTCCGGAACCCTCCGGCCGAGCCGCTCCCGGCCGACCTCGCCCCGCGGCTCGAGACGATCGTGCGTCGCTGGTCGTCCGCCCTGGGCCCGGTCGAGCTCGCCGGCGGCGGCGGCGACCGGGGCGACCGCGGCCCGTCCTGAGCCGGCCCCGGGCGGTGCTGCGGCGACACCGCCGCACGGGACGGGGCTTCGAGGCTTGACCCGGTCGGCGGCGCCACGGTATAACCCCCCTTTCCGGGAGCTTCGCCGCGAGGTCGCCATGCTGCGCACAAGGCTTTCGACGCTCCGGGTCCTGGGTCTCGTCGCCGGCCTCGCGGTCACGGCCGCGCGGGCGGAGGACGTCGAGGGGAAGTGGCGCGTCAGCCTCGGTCTCGGCGGCTTCAACCCCACCGACGAGGTTCCCAGCAGCGCCGCCAACCAGCTCCAGATCCAGGACGGGAACTTCAACGTGGTCGGCGTGTACGAGGACCCGCGCGACGACTCGTCGGCGTTCGGCAACCTCGACGTGCAGAGCGGCCGCATCGCGACGCTGGCCGTCCAGCGCGCCGTGAGCAAGATCTTCCTGGTCGAGGGCTCGGTCGGTTACGGACGGAACGACGTCGGCGACGTCGAGCTGTCGGTCCAGTTCCTCGGCAACACCCCGCCGATCGAGCAGATCCCGTTCATCTTCGACGCCTTCCGGATCCAGGTCGGCGAGATCGAGCGCATCCCGATCCAGCTGACCGCGCTGGCTCGCTTCCGGCCGCGGGCGCGCTTCAACCCGTTCTTCGGCGGAGGCATCGGCTACGAGGTCCGCGGCTTCCAGCCGAGCGACGAGTTCAACGCCCTGTCGCGCAACATCGACCGCGTGAGGGGTGCCCAGTACCGGGTGACCAACTCGGTCTCGATCGCTCCCGGTCTGGTCGCGCAGGGAGACTCCGTGGATCTGTCGGGCGCGACCGTCGACGTGCGCGACTCGTTCCTGTGGCACCTGGTCGGGGGGGCCGAGCTGTCGTTCAACAAGCGCTGGGCCGTGTACGGCGAGGTACGCTGGATCGATGCGTCGCGGGACGTGTCCGTCGGATTCAACGGATCGAGCGAGCTCGGGGTCAGCATCCCGCAGTTCGTCGACACGCTGGATTCGGAGCTGGGCCAGCAGTTCTTCTTCGGCGCGGGTGGCGGTCCGGTGCTGATCGGAAGCTTTGACGGCGACACCGGAGAGATCGGCGAGGGCGTGATCGACGCCGGTCAGATCGTCTGGGTGCGGCGCGAGAACGTCGGCGCGGAAGTGATCTGCGACGACCCGACCAACGCGCAGCAAGACGCCACCTGCGAGTTCGACTGGGTGTCGAAGGCGGAGTACGCGACCGACCCGCGCCTGGCGCAGGACTTCCAGCCCGACGGCAAGCTCGACCCCGGCTTCCACTACGCCCAGGGAGGGTCGTTCTCCGCCGACGGCTTCGCCTTCTCGCTCGGCGTCCGCGTCACCTTCTGAGTCGCAACTCGTTCTGCCGGTTGGCCTTGCGCTCGTGCCCGGCGGCGCGGCCGGGCTCCGGGCTGTGCTAGAATCCTCCGCCGCAAGCGAGGGACTGCGATGTCCGGCCACTCGAAATGGGCGACGATCCGGCACAAGAAGGCGGCGATCGACGCCAAGCGCGGCAAGCTGTTCACGAAGCTGATCAAGGAGCTGACGATCGCCGCGCGCGTCGGCGGCGGCGATCCCGAGGCGAACCCGCGGCTGCGCTCCGCGGTCGACTCGGCCAAGGCCGCGAACATGCCGGCGGACAACATCAAGCGCGCGATCCTCAAGGGCACGGGCGAGCTTCCCGGCACGAGCTACGACGAGGTCTCCTACGAGGGCTACGGCCCGGGCGGCGTCGCCGTGCTGATCGACAGCCTGACCGACAACCGCATGCGCACGACGCCGGAGATCCGCCACCTGTTCACCAAGCACGGCGGCAGCCTGGGCGAGCCGAACAGCGTCGCCTGGATGTTCGAGAAGCGCGGCCACCTCGCGGTGCCGCCGTCGGCGGTCGAGGAGGACCGCTTGATGGAGCTGGTGCTCGAGGCCGGTGCCGACGACCTGCAGCGCGACGGGGACCGGTTCGACGTCTCGACCTCCGCCGAGACGTTCGACGGAGTCCGGCAGGCCCTCGCCGCCGCCGGCGTGCCGACGACCGGGGCGGCGCTCGTGATGGAACCGAAGAACACGGTCGAGCTCCAGGGCAAGAAGGCCGAGCAGTGCCTGAAGCTGCTCGAGGCGCTGGAGGACCACGACGACGTCCAGAACGTCTACGCCAACCTGGAGGTCCTGGAGGGTGAGGCGGAGGGGCTCTCCTGAGGTCGCGGCCTCCCGCGAGACGCCGCCGCGGATCCTCGGAGTCGACCCCGGCTCGCTGCGGACCGGGTGGGGTCTGGTCGTGGGAAGCGGGTCGCGGCCGCGCTTGCTCGACTGCGGGGTGATCCGGCTCCGGGGGGGGGAGGATCTCGCCCGGAGGCTGGCCCGGCTGCAGGAGGCCCTGGCCGATCTCGTCGGCCGCCTCCAGCCGACCAGCGCCGCCGTCGAGTCGCCGTTCCACGGCAAGAACGTGCGGTCGGTCCTGCACCTGGCTCACGCCCGGGGCGCGATCCTCGCGACCCTGGCGGCCGCCGGCGTGGACGTGGTCGAGTACGCACCGGCCACCGTGAAGAAGGCCGTGACCGGCAACGGCGCCGCACCGAAGGAGCAGGTCCGTGGCATGGTCCACCGTCTGCTCGGCGTGGAGGCAGACCCCGGGCCGTGCGACCTGACCGACGCCCTGGCTCTGGCCTTGTGCCACGCTGCGGCGCGAGGGCCGCTCGCGGCCCTCGCGCGGGCCGGCCTGACCCGGCCCGGCCCGGGCTCCTGGCGATGATCGGCCGCCTCACCGGCCGGATCGTGCAGCGGCTGCCCGATCTCCTGCTGGTCGACGTCGGCGGCGTCGGCTACGAGGTGCGGATCCCGCTGAGCACCTTTTACGCCCTGGCGGGCGACGGGGGCGGCCCGGTGAGCCTCCACGTCCATACCCACGTCCGCGAGGACTCGCTCCAGCTCTATGGCTTCGCCAGCCGCGCCGAGCGCGGCGCGTTCGAGCAGCTGATCGCGATCTCGGGCGTCGGCCCCCGGCTCGCGCTCGGCATCCTGTCCGGCATCGGGGTCGACGAGCTGAGGGCCGCGGTGGTCGGCCAGGACCGCGATCGGCTGCAGCGGATCCCCGGGGTCGGCAAGAAGACCGCGGAACGCGTGCTGCTCGAGCTGGGAGACCGGATCGGGGCCGGACGCTGGCCGGGCGCCGGCGGACCCGGCTCCGGCCCTCCGGCCGGGACCGCGGCTCCCGGGATCGTGTCCGACGCGACCTCGGCGCTCGTCAACCTCGGCTACACGCGCGCCCAGGCCGAGCGCGCCGTGACCGCCGCGGCCGAGGGTCCGGACGCCCGGTCGCTCGAGGCGCTGCTCAAGGCGGCCCTCGCACGTCTCGTTCGCTGAGCCCCGCGGACCTGCCGGGCCCGCGCGCCGGCCCACGACTGCGGCTACCATGGCGTCCGGGACCTCGCGTGGGGGGGAGGCCGGCCGTGCCGGACGAGCGCATGATCGATTCCGTCTCGCGCGACGACGAGCGCGCCTTCGAGACGACGCTCCGCCCGCGCACGCTCGCCGAGTACGTCGGCCAGGGCCAGGTCAAAGCCAACCTCGAGGTGTTCCTGGCTGCGGCCCGCATGCGCCGCGAGCCGCTCGATCACGTGCTGCTGTACGGGCCGCCCGGACTCGGCAAGACCACCCTCGCGCACGTCATCGCGGCCGAGATGCGCGCCCCGATCCGCGTCGCCTCCGGTCCGTCGATCGAGAAGACCGGCGACCTGGCCGCGATCCTGACGAACCTCGAGGAGGGCGAGATCCTGTTCCTGGACGAGATCCATCGGCTGGGTGCGACGCTCGAGGAGATCCTCTACCCGGCGATGGAGGACCGCGTGCTCGATCTCGTGGTCGGCAGCGGGCCGGCCGCGCGCACCGTGCGCCTCGACCTTCCCCGGTTCACCATCATCGGGGCGACCACCCGCTTCGGCCTGCTCTCGCCGCCGCTGCGTGACCGTTTCGGCATCGTGCACCGCCTCGGCTACTACGAGACGGACGAGCTGGCCTCGGTCGCGCTCCGCTCCGCCGGGATCCTCGGCGTCGCGCTCGAGGCGGGAGGCGCGGCCGAGATCGCGCGCCGCTCGCGCGGAACGCCGCGGATCACGAACCGGCTGCTGCGGCGCGTTCGCGACTTCGTCCAGGTCGAGGGCCACAGCTCGATCGCGGCCGGCGCCGCGGCGGCCGCGCTCGAGCGCCTGCAGGTCGACCGCTTCGGCCTCGACGAGATCGACCGCCGCCTGCTCGGGACCATCGTCGACAAGTTCGACGGCGGTCCGGTGGGCCTCGCCACGCTGGCCGCCGCCGTCGGCGAGGATCGCGGAACCCTCGAGGAGATCTACGAGCCGTACCTGCTGCAGATCGGCTTCCTCGATCGCACGTCCCGTGGCCGCCGCGCCACCCGCCGCGCGCGCGAGCACCTCGGCCGGCAGGATCGGACGCGGCTGTTCTAGGCCGGGCACGGCACGCGGGGGCGCCGGCCCAGAGCGGCACCCGCTGCACCACCGTCCACGGCTCCCCATCAACGAACGAGGGGAGGGACCCCGGGTCCCTCCCCTCGCCTGTTCGAGCCGCTTCCGGCTCCCTAAGCTATGCCGCCCCGATCACGGGCACGCGGCAGGGAGCGTGCTGTTGCTGTCCCGGTTCCCCGAGACCTGGCCGTCGTCGACCTCGGCAGCGCCGCCCGAAGTCCAGCCGCACTGCTCGTTGCAGTTGTACGTGCGGCCGGAGGGCGACGGGTCGTCGTCTCGAGCGAAGATGAAGTACCGGCCGACCTGCGGGTTCGGATCGTTGGTCACGACCTTGTTCGGGCAGCTCGACGTCGTGGTCGTTCCGAAGCAGAAGTCGGCGTCGCTGATGTTGGCGCCGTCACGCAGCACGCTCGTCGAGAAGTTGCCGCCGTTCTTCAGGTCGGCGAGCGAGCCGTACCGCATCTGCCACGCCTCCGGCAGCAACGGGTTGCGGTTGGTCGCCGGCGAGATCGGGTCGAACTCGAAGTCGACGTCGTCGACCGCCTTCAGGTCCGGCCAGAACTCGACCAGGCCCGTCGACGGGCAGGTCACTTCCACGTTGATCGTCCGCGTCTGGTTGCAGGCCGGGACCGAGCTGCAGCGCACCGTCACGTCGTACACGGCGTCCGCCAGCGGCGCGTCGACCAGCACCGGGTTCTCGGTGAAGTCGCGCACGATCACCGCGTTCTTCTTGAAGCGGAACTGCAAGCCGCCGTTGAAGCACGCGTTGGCCACCGAAGGCACGTCCGCGCCCAGTGCGTTCAGCTCCAGCGGCTGCCCGGGAGCCTTCAGCGTGACCGTCACCGGATTCACCGGCAGCCGGCACTCGGACCCCGCCGTCGCGGCCGCACAGACCGCGTCGTTCTTGCACGGCTGGCCCGCAAGGACGCCCGTGTTGCAGGTCGCCGGCTCCGACGCCACCGTCACGTTCGCCGTGACGGTGCTGCACGGCGACCCGCAAGCCGGCAACCCCGCGTTCGCATCAGGGTCCGGCGCAAACGAAGCCGGGTTCAGCAGCGCGGAGTTCACCGTGACGTCGTCGATCCACCAGCCGTCGTCCCGCTCGTCGGGGTTGAACTTGAACGTCAGCTCGTAGTTCTCGGCCCGCACCTTGGTGCCGGAGACGAGGTAGCGCACCCGCACCCGACGACCCTTGTACTGCGACAGGTCGACGCGTGACTCGAGCCACGTCCCGCTCGCATCCAGCGGGTTCGGCGGCCAGCTCGGCGCGTCCGAGGCCGCGACCGATCCCGGATCGCCCTTGCAGACGTTGTCGGTGTTGAAGGTCCCGTCGGTGTCCCCGATGCAGCCCCAGCTGAAGTCCGTCACGAAGCCGGGGGCCGTGCCGAAGCAGGTGGAGGACGGCCCATAGACCCGGCCGGGGTCGGTCGGATCGAAGAAGTCGTCTTCGTCCGAGCCGTCGTCGATCGGATCGAACTGACAGTTGAAGAAGTTGGGGAAGGCCTGCTGCTCGTACTTGTTCTTCGTCGGCACGAGCTTGATCCAGTCGCCGATCGGGCTCCCGGAGTTGTCCGCGAGCTGCAGCTGCACGATTCCGCGGTCTCCGTTGAATCCCGCCGGGACGTTCATCCGGCGCTCGTCGATCAGGCTGATCTGATGCCACCAGGACAGGACCGGCACCGGGCTCACCCCGAGGTTGATCGGGTCGGTCGTCCTCACACCCTCGATGGTCCCTTCCGGGGTCGTGAGGCACGGGAGACCGCCGTTCGCCGCGGTCTGATCGTACACCCCGTAGTACATCGATCGCACGCCGGCTTTGGCCCGTCCCTGATCGTACAGGTTCTCCGGGATCCCCTGGCCGTCGATCCGCCAGAAGACCTTCTGCGAGTTGACGAGCTGGTGCGAGGGGAAGCAGTTCGTCTCGACCTCGTTGCCGGAGGAGTTCGAATTCTCCCAGTCCGGATCGGCGTACTGGCAGCGCCAGCCCTGCGCGTTCGCCAGCCCTTGCTCCAGGCTGTTGCCCGGGATGCCGTTGTCGTTGTTCTCCGCGACGAACTTCGTCCCGCCGTCGCTCAGCATGTCGCCGTTCGAGTTCTCGAAGCCCTCGAACCACGTCGTCTGGTCCGCCGTGTTGTAGACGATGTCCAGGTCCATCGTCACGGCGAAGGACTGCGGCGAGTCCAGCCCGTCGATCTGGTCGCAGCGCAGCGTCACGGTGAAGCTCGCCGTCGGCGGACTGTTGGTGTTCTGCACGCAGCTGAAGGTCGCCGGGCAGTCCGCGGTCGAATCGCACGGCGTCTGGGCCGCGTCGTTGCAGCGCCAGAGGTTCTTACGCGCCGTGATCAAGATGCCCGGAGCCACGAACACGTCGTCGTTTCCGAGGGTGCACGGCGCAGGTCCCGAGCAGGGCAGCAGCGGGATCGCCACCGACGGGTTCTGGATGCACGAGATGTCGGGCGAGTTGGTCGTGAGCCGCATGATGCAGTTGGTCAGCGGCTCCGCGCACTTGTTGCTGAGGTGCACGTTGACCGTCGCGGTCTCCCGCGAGTCGAGAAAGTCGTCGATGTCGCCGTTGTCCGCGAACGCGTAGCCGGCGACCGTGACGGGGCAGGTCTGGTCGAAGAAGATCACGGTCCCGTCGGCCACCACGCCCTGGGTCGCCTGCACGATCGTGTTCTCGCAGATGTCGCCGGCACCGTCGTTGTAGTCGAAGTACTGCGCGATGATCGTCGGGTTGTTCGTGCCGATCTGCGCCAGAAACAACACGCCGGATTTCGCCGGCGGCGCGGGCGAGTCACCGATCGAGGTCGCGACGAAGCTCCCCTCGTAGACGCCGGTGCTCGTCAGGTCCGCGTAGATCAGCTCGCCGAGCGGCTCGGCCTCCGACTTCACCAGCACGACGACGTCGGCAGTCGAGTTGTTGTTGCAGTCGTTGTCGTCCACCCCAGCTTCGAAGAACACGCCGTCGCCGTCGCAGTCGTTGGTGGCCGCGACGCAGCTCCCGCCGGGACAGGTCGATCCCTGCGCGTGGGTGGAGTCGGCCGGAAAGCAGACGTGGCCGTGGGCCCCACCGCCGGAGCAGGCGAAGCCGTAAGGCGATTGGTCCATCACGCGCAGCGTGAAGACCCCCTCGCCGATGAACTCGCGGTCGGTGTCGAGCAGCAGCGTGGCGCAGCTCCCCGCCGCACAGTCCGTCGCATCCGGCGCCAGGGTGAACTCGCGCCACTCGATCACCATGTCGTCGATCGCGTGGCCGAATCCTCCCTGCGCGACCGCCGATTTCCCCTGGAGGTTGACGAATCCGAGCGCACCCTGGAACGTGTTCCCGGTGTCGCCGTAGATGTCCTCCAGCGTGAACAGCCGGAGGTCCGGGCCGTTCCACGGCTGGCCGATCAGGTCGAAGTTGCGCTTGGGCCCGTTGGCCGTCACGTACTCGTCGATGCCGTCAGCCGAGCTGGTCAAGCATGACGCGCCCTTGAACCCGACCGGGCAGCACGGGCCCGTCGTGCCCTTGAAGACGCACTCGCCGTCCGCCCCGCCTCCGCCCGAGTAGGCCGCGCTGCAGGTCTTGTTCGCGTTGCCCGCGCAGACCCGAACCTCGAGGTCGTCGTCGCGATCGTTGTCCGAGGGCTTGGCCAGGCCGAGCTCGTTCCGCGCCTGGAGGCTGATCAGGTCGGTACCCTGGAAGTAACAGGCGTTCTTGCCGACGCGGCTGTTGCCCTGGTCGCCGTTCACGCTGACGGCGCTGCTCGCGCACAGCTCCGCTCGCCCGGTCGTGCCTCCGCAGACGGAGCCGCCCCCGAACGGCGTGCAATCCGCGTCGAAGTGACAGGGGTTGGGAGAGCCGGCGCCCGTACACACGCCGGGAGCACACTGCAGGTCGTTGCTGCACGGAGATTCGGAACCGGGGTTCGGCACGTGCCTGCAGCCTTCACGCACCGGCAGGGTGCAGGCCGAGGTGGTCCCGTACTTCGTGACGCAGTCGTCCGTGAAGATGCAGGCCGACCCGACACCGATGCAGGTCGCCCCAGGCACGCCCAGCGAGGCGTCGCATTCCGCGTTGTTCGCGCAGCTCACGGTGTTGGGGAACGGCAGGTCGCAAGTCGCTCCGGCGCCCGTCTGGCCCGGAGCGTTCAGGCAGTCGGCATTGCCGCTGCACAGCGTGTTGTTGCACGAGCCGGCCGGGCTGCAGCTCGCCGGATTGCACTTGCCCTTGTCGCACAGCCCGCGGCTGCAGCCACCGGGAATGCAGTCCTCGTGCTTCTCGCACTTGTTGGCCGCGTCCGCGCCGGTACAGGTCGAACCCGCGGCGCCCACCGTGCAGTCCGTCGTGACGTTGCACGGCTGGCCTGCCGCGGCGCCGCCGCTGCAGGTGTGCCCGCAGTCCGCGTTGCCGCTGCAGGACTGGCCGTTGGCCGTGCCGCCGGAGCAGATTCCCGCGCTACAGGTGGAGCCCGACGAGGCGCAGGTCGACGCCGCGTCGCCCACCGTGCAGTGCGCGTTCGCCGAGCAGGGCTGGCCCCCCGCCGCGCCGCCGACGCACTTCTGCCGCCCGCCGCAGTTCTTGACGCCGCAGGTGCCCATCGGAGCGAAGACGTTCCAGCCGCCTTGCAGGGCCGGGTTCGACCCTTCCGTGACGGCGCCGAACCGACCCCGTCCCTCACCCAGCGTGATGTCGTCGGCGGTCAGGTCGGCCGGCAGCAGACGGCTCGTGTCGGTGTCGATCTCCCACGTGTGGTTGACGTTGTTGTCGGAGTGGTCGATCTGCAGGTTCCACATCCAGTTGGTGATCTCGATTCCCGCCACCGGCGCGCCGAAGCTGTCCAACTGCTGGTTGACCTTCTCGATCTTCGGCGTCAGCAGCATGTTCCACCACTCGTAACCCTGACCGGTGCCGCCGATGAAGCCGTAGCTCTGGCAGTCCTTGGTCGTCTCCGGACCGGAGCACGCGGCCTGGTCGCCCGTGGTCGCCGTCGGGGAATTGACGACGCCCGTGTGCCACACGCCGCCGTTGCCGACCGGCCCGGTGCACGCGCCCGCCGCGTCCTGACAGGTCTGGCTGGCCAGCGCGCACAGGTTGTCCGCGTCGTTTTCGAAGTCACACTGGAACTCGTCCTCGTTGCAGGTCTGGCCCGCCGGGCAGTCGGTCGAGTTGGTCGCGTCGAAGCAGACCGCGCCGGACCCGCTGCACTTGCCGCACGCCTTCAGGTCGAAGCCGACCGGCGAGGCGGAGCCGCACTGCCACACCGAGCCGCACGTCGGCGTCGGCGAGTTGCAGGTGCTGAACGTCGAAAGCAGGGAGTTGCCCGTATTGTAGCAGACCCCGTTGCAGTCGGTGTTGTTGAAGCAGCCACGCGTGGTCACGAGGCTGCAGGTGCTCGGGGCGCGAGTCTGCCAGCCGCAACCGCCCCGCGTACTCCAGTTCTGGCTGAAGCTCGCGAACCCGGAGCCGTTGCCCCGCCGGTTCTCGTCCGTCAGGCAGGCCCGCGGCGGACCGGCCGGCAGGTGCGCGCAGCGCGCGTCGCTGCCCGCGGCCCCGATGTTGAAGCAGCGGATCGCGGCGTCGCCACCGCAGTGGCCGTCCTCGATCCCGTTGAAGTTCTCGTCCTCGCCCCAGTTGTAGATCGGGTCCGCGACCGCGACCTCGTCGGTCGGAGCCGCCAGGCCCGAGCGGAACCCGCCGTCGTTGGCGTCGAAGTTCCACGGCGAGCGCAGGTTCTGGTTGCGATTGACGGTGCTGCCGGCGGCGTTCTTGCCCACCAGCAGGTTGGCGTAGGTCTTGGTCTCGAACCGGCCGTCCGGCCCCTGGAACAGGGCGCCGTACTCGAACACCGGGTCCTCCGCGACCTCGTTGTCGTTGAGCTCGATGACCTGCGTTCCGCCCTGCGGGAAGTCGGTCGAGTAGAAGGTGTCGACCGCGTCCACGTTGAGCTTGAGCCGGTTGACCGCGACTCCCGAAAGCGGCTTGCCCGAGGTCCGGTCGGAGACGTAGAGCAGCAGCTCGACCATCGGCGTCGGCTGCCCGGCGAACGGTTCGCCGGCGCCGTCTCCCGCCATCTTGATCGAGAAGCGCGTGCCGAACGTCGCCAGCTCCGGCCGGATCCCGACGTTCTTCTTCGGGTCCACGATCGTCATGTACTGCGTGCCGACCGTCTGGCTGGTGCCGGTGTCCTGGGTCCCGTCGCAGGACGGGTTGTTCGCCCGTCGCGGGTCGCAGGTGCCGCTGCAGACCGCGGTCGTGCAGTTCGTGCCGTCCGGCTGGCAGGCCAGCGGGCTGTCCGCGTCGGCGATGACGCAGCTCAGCTCGACGTCGACCGACTCGAGCTGCGAGTCCTCGTCGTGCTGGACGATGAAGTCGACCTGGATGAACTCGTCGGCGTCGAGGTAGCGGTCCGGCGACCCGCCGAATCCGCCCTGGCCGGCCAGCTCGAACTTGCCGCGCACGTTGCGCTCGCAGCCGCCAAAGAAGACGACCGCCGCGTCCTGGCCGAACTGGATGTTGAGCACCGCGTTGACGGTCAGGTCGACCGCGCAGTTCACGTCGGCGATGCTGGTGCGGGTCTGGGCGCCGTCGGTGTAGATCGCCCGGATCCGGTCGCCTTCGTCGTTGACGTCGAGCACGCCGTTGCCGCTGTCCGGCGTCGTCCCGGCGGAGATCACGACGTCGACCCCCGCGAAGCGGCGGTCGCTGTCCTTGATGAACTCGATCGGCACGATCGAGCCGATCGTCTCCTCGTCGACGACCGTGCCGTCGGCCTTGACGACCTGGAGCACCGTCGCCGCGGCGATCTGCGCCGCGGTCAGGCCGGTGTTGTTCTCGGCGACGACCACCTCGACCTTGTCGTTACAGGTGTAGAGTTGCTTGTCCAGACTGACCGAGGAGCCGATGCACACGCCGCCCGCGATCACGAGCGCGTAGTCCTGCGGGCTGTTCGTCAGGGTGTTGAACCGCGTGACCGTGACCGTCCACGTGCCGGGCTCGGTCTGCAGGTCGCCGCCTTCGCAGCAGTCGCCCGTTCCGTTGACCGCGTTGCATTGCTGGTAGCCGTTCGTGCCGGCGCACTCCCGGTGGGTGCCGCACGCCTTGCCGGCCTGGCCGCCGGTCGTCCCGGGGGTGCAGATGCCGCTCTGATAGGTCGGCGAGTCGGTCTCGCCGTCGCTGTTCGTGTCCTCGAGGAATCCGTCGGCGTTGGGCGAGAGGAAGATCGCCTCGGTGTTGTTCGCGTCGTCGAACGGCGCCGTGTTGTTCGCCGCGGTCGTGCCCGTGCCCGGAATGTCCGTGTTCGGGCAGACCGGCAGGCTCCACGGCTTGGCGTTGACCAGGCCGTCCAGCCCGATCCCGCCGATGCCGGGACAGTCCTCGTCGCTCTCGGCGTTGCCGTCGCGGTCGCCGTCGTCGTTGAAGTAATTGCCGCGGTACTCGATCCCCGAGGGCGAGACCAGCGTCAGGTTCAGGTCGTTGACCAGGACTCCCACCGGCGTGGGCGCCGAGTCGACCGGGTCGACCCAGGCCAGCACCACCCGCAGGTCCGCCTTGTCGTTGCAGATCGTGAAGGTCGCCGAGGCGCTCGTTTCGGCGTTCGAGATGTTGCCGTCGAGATCGCCGCCCGGCTCGATGTCGTTGACCACGAGCGTGCCGTTGATCCGATCGACCACGATCAGGCCGCCGGGCGACGGCGGCCAGGTCTCGAGCGGCAGCGCGTTGTCGAGCTGGATCCGCCCGTAGCCCTGCTCGTAGTTGAACCGGTACTGGAAGTTCAGCAGGAAGTCGTTGCCGTCCCCGAAGCCCTCCATGAAGTCGGCCGATGCGACCAGCACGGCCTTGACCAGGGCGCCGGAGATGTCGGGCTCGGCGCGGTTGATGTCCCGCGCGCCGGTCGGGTAGAAGCCCAGCCCGAAGTAGTCGCGCACGAGCATGCCGGCCCCCGCGGCGGCGGCCGACGAGAAGCTCGTCCCCTCGTTCCCGGCGGCGATGTCGCACTCGACCGGGTCGCTCGAGTCGGCGTCGTTGGAGCGGCAGTGGAACTCGGACGACAATCCCATGTTCGCGTTGTTGGGATCCTCGAAGCCCGGCGCCATCAGGAGCGGCGCGATGCGGTTGACCGTGGTCTGGTTGACCGCCGGACCCGTGCCCGAGAAGAAGGCCCGGTTCGACGGCTGGTCGGTGCGGTCGGCGAAGCCGCTGGCGCCGATCGCCAGCGCGTTCTTCGCCGTCGCGGGCGACGTCAGCGTGAACTTGTCCGTGACGTTCGCCGGCGCGTTGTCCACGTGCTGGTTCCCGGCGGCGATGTAGACCAGCGCCGAGCGGTAGTTCGCGTGGGCCAGGAAGTTGTCGACCTGGACCGCCGGCGTGTTGTACGCGTTGCCGGGGTTGCCCATCGAGATGTTGAACGAACGCGCGCCCTGGCTGTACGCCTTCTCGAGCGAGCTGTCGGTCGTCGTACCGCCCGCCACGTAGAAGTCGCCGGGGAAGATCCCGGCCACCTGCGGCGACTGCAGCAGGTAGGTGTTGATCGGCTGCTGGCAGGCGGCCGCGGCGGGAGTCACTTGGGCGTCGTACGCGATGAGCTTGCCGCCCTTGGCGACGCCGTCCAGGCTCCAGAAGCCCTTCGCCTGGTCGGTCGCGACCCAGCCGGCCCCGTAGGCGCCGGACACGTTCGTCGCGTTCCCCACGGCCACCGACGCCACCGCGTGCCCGTGCGTCTTCCCGCCGTTCAACGGCAGGTCGCAACCCGTGACGTCGCCGTTGGCCGAGACGCCGAACTGCGGATCGACCTCCTCGTAGGCGATCACCTTGCGGTGGCTCGCGATCACCGCCGTCCCGGTCCAGCCCGCGTCGGTCCGCGTGTTGGACAGATCCCCGGCGTCGAGCTGGATGCCGTTGTCGATGACCATCAACACCTGGGCGGTGTTGGTCGCGGTGCAGGCGCCGTCGCTCGTCGCCGGGCAGGTGTCGCCGCCGACGGTCGTGCAGCCCTGCTGAGCGTCACCCGAGCAGAAGCCGTAGGACGCTCCGCCGCCGCCGCCGTCGATGCCGGCGTCGTGGAACGGCATCGCCCCGCGGTTGTAGCCGCCGGTCTGCATCGTCGTCGTCGTCTCTTCGGCGAACAGCATCCACGGCAGGCGCTCGAGCACGAGCATCACCGGCTCGAGCGCGGCGACCTCGGCGAGCTTCGAGCGATGGATCTCGACCGCGACCTGCGGGAAGTCGTTGACGACGGTGGCCCGCACCGCGCCGCCCATCTGCGTCAAGGCGGACGCCACCGGGCCCACGTCCTCGCCGGGGAAGAGCAGCAGGTCGAGCGCGTAGATCTCCGACACCGCATCGATCGGATGGGGCAGCGGCACGCGGCCGATCGACGGGTTGAGCTTCAGCCCCGGATGGAACGGCTCGAAGGCGACCACGCCCGATCCGGCGTTGAGCTCGGCCAGCGCCGCCGGCGTCACCTTCGCCACCGCCACGCGGCTGTTCGGGTCATGGGAGATCAGGCGACCGCCCAGACGCTCGAGTCGCCCGGAGAGCCGCACGACCAGCGCGTCGTCGCCGGTCATCTGCAGGATGAAGTACTGGGCTCCGCCGTTGGCCTCGATCGCGAGCGACTTGCGCAGCTCCGCGGGGAGGAACGAACCCGCGGTGCCGACCCGGAAGGCCCCCACCTGCGTGACCATCACGCCGGGGGTGCCGAGGGCGAGGCTCGCGTCGGCTTGCAGGGAGTAGTCCGGACCGCTCGCGTACGGCCAGAAATAGTTGGAGCGCGGATAGGTCTGGTTCGGCTCGATGCTGCCGACCTGGGCCGCCGGATCCCGCGCGACCTCGCCCGCCGGACCGTCGATCGCGACCTGAGCCATCGCGCCCGGCAAGAGCACGAGAGCGCCGATCGCCGCGCAGACCAACGCCGCCTTCTTGTTCCTCATTGCCCCTCCTCCTGCAGCCCGTTCCTGGAAGACGCAGAACTCTGGTGAAAGCCCATATTTCTCCAACAAGGCGCCGTTCTTGTACGGTGACGCCCAGGGGTTGTCAAGCGGCAAGCGCCTCGCTCTAGCGGTCGGAACGACCGCAACGAGGCCAGGAGCCGGCGGACTTGGTAGAATCAGGAGCCGGCTGCTGTCATCGTAAAATTCTCTAATTTATTGAAGGATATCGATTTTGGGAGCCAGCCTCGAAGCCAAGTGCGCGCTGGTCGTGGGCCGGCTTTCCGGGGTCCGTGGGCTCGTCGTGGCGCTGTCCGGAGGGGTGGACAGCTCGGTCCTGCTCCTGCTGGCGCTCCGGGCCCTCGGGCGCGACCGCGTCCTGGCCGCGACCGGGCGCTCGCCCTCCCTGGCCCGGTCGGAAATGGAGGATGCGGCAGGCGTCGCCATGCGGCTCGGGGCGAGGCACCTGTTCGTGGACACCGGAGAACTCGGGAACCCGGAGTATCGAGCGAACACGGGACAGCGGTGCTTCCACTGCCGAGACGAGCTGTTTCGCGCCCTCCGGGACGTGGCTCGGCGGGAGGGGCTCGCGGCCATCGCCTACGGAGCGATTGCCGACGACCTGGAGGACGACCGCCCGGGAATGCGGGCGGCGGCCAGCCACGGCGTGCTGGCCCCGCTGATCGACGCCGGGCTGACCAAGGACGAGGTGCGGGAGGTTGCCGCGACGGCCGGGATCGCGGTGAGCGACAAGCCCGCCGGCGCCTGCCTCTCCTCCCGGATCCCGGTCGGGACCGAGGTGACCCCGGAACGGCTGCGCCAGGTCGAGGATGCGGAGGCCGGGTTGCGCTCCCTCGGACTGCGCCGGCTGCGGGTCCGCCACCACGGGGACGTCGCCCGCCTGGAGCTGGACGCCGAGGGCGAACGGCTGCTCGCCGACCCGGACTTCCGCTCGAAGGCGGCGCTCGCCGTCCGCCGCGCCGGCTTCCGCTTCGCCACCCTCGACCTCGAGGGCTATCGCCGCGCCGGGCTCGCCACGCCGCTCTTGTCGCTCGGGCCCACCGGAAGCGGGCCGAACCGGGACACGGGCCAGTAGCGCCAGGCCAGCCGCCCGGCGACCCGGTCGATCGGCACGGCGCCGAAGTGACGGCTGTCGCGGCTCGCGCCCGGGTTGTCCCCGAGCACCCACACCGAGGGCCGGGTGAGACCGCCCGGGGCGTGGCGAGGCGCGCGCGCCACGCGCTTGACGACGATGGCACCGTCGTCGGTGCGCACGAGGATCACCTCCCCGACGCGCGGGGAGCGCCGGGAGCAGCTCCAGCGGTCGACCAGGACGCGGTCGCCCTGCACGAGGGTCGGCTCCATCGAGTCGCCGACGACCACCCAGGTGCTGGCCAGGTGCCGCTCGATCAGCAGGATCCCCAGGAGCAAGACCCCCATCCAGGCGATCCACCGGAACAGGAAGCGCGGGGCGGGGCTCATCGCCTCCCGGGGGCGAGCATCCATCGCGGATCCAGCAGGTCGCGCAGCCCCTCGCCGACGAGGTTGCAGGCCGCGACGGCGGCGAACAGCGCGACGCCCGGGAACAGGGCGAGCCACCACGCCCGGTCGACGTGCTCGCGCGCCTCGGAGAGCAGCCCGCCCCAGGTCGGAACCGGAGGCCCGACCCCGAGCCCGAGGAACGACAGCGCTGCCTCGAGCCCCATCGCCGCCCCCACCGCAAACGCCGTCGTCACCAGCACGGGCGCGAGGGATGACGGCAGGACGTGGCGAACGATCACGCGACCGTGGCCGCCGCCGGCGGCACGTGCCGCGAGCACGAGATCCGACTCCCGGAGCTTCAGGACTTCCCCGCGCACGTAGCGTGCCACCGGGACCCAGCCGGTGATCCCCAGCACCAGCGCGATCCGCACGACGTCGGGAAGGACGCGGAGCCAGGGTGGTGACGTGACGAGCAGCGCGAGAACCAGCACCAACCCCGGGAAGCACAGCAGGGTCTCGACCAGTCGTGAGACCGCGGCGTCTTCCCAGCCGCCGCGATACCCCGCGATCGCGCCCAGCGGCACGCCGATCGACACGGCGAAGGCCGCGGCGAGCAGCCCCACGGCGAGCGACACCCGCCCGCCGTGGGCGACGCGGGCCGCGGTGTCGCGCCCCAGCGCGTCCGTCCCCATCCAGTGGGACGGCGACGGAGACCCGAGGCGCGCGTCGAGGTCGATCCGGTTCGGATCGTGCGCGTACCATGGCGCCAGCGCGACGCCCAGCGCGAGGGCGGCCAGCAATAGCGAGCCCCAACCCAGACTCGACGGGATCCTACGCCTTGCCACGTCGCACCCGGGGATCGACGATCGCGTAGGTCAGGTCCGCGGCGGCCGTGCCCACGAGCGTTGCGGTGCCGGTGAGCAGCGTGAGCGCCATCAGGACCGGGACGTCGCGCTGGAAGGCCGCTTCGACGAACAGCCGCCCCAGGCCGGGAAGGGCGAAGATCGTCTCGACGATCACCGAGCCGCTGACCAGCGCCGGCAGCAGGAAGCCGGCGAGCGTCAGCAGCGGCACGCCGGCCAGCCGGAAGCCGTGGAACAGCACGACGCCGCTCTCCGACCGTCCCCGCGCGCGCGCGGCGCGACGGCTCTCGGCCAGTCCACCCTCCACCAGCACCGCGCGGACGAAGCGCGACAGATAGGCGATGCCGCCGTAGCTCAGGCAGGCGACGGGCAGCACCAGGTGGGCCGCCCGATCGGCGACGCGTGCGGCGGGAGGCAGCAGCTCCCAGCCCTGCGAGCGCACTCCGGCCAGCGGCAGCCAGTCGAGACGCGCCGCGAACAGCATCTGGAGCAAGATCGCGGCCCAGAACACCGGGAGCGCGTAGAGCGCGAACGACGCGCAGCCGCCGATGCGGTCCGACCACGACCCGGGGCGCAAGGCGGCGAGGGCCCCCAGCGGGACCGCGAGGAGCGCCATCAAGGCCAGCGAGAGCCCGTTGACCAACAGCGTGGTCCCGACGCGCTCCGCGATCTTGTCGGCCACGGGGCGGCGGTCGTGAAACGAGCGGCCCAGGTCGCCGCGCGACAGGTCCGACAGCCACAGCACGTAGCGCTCGTGCAGCGGGCGATCGAGGTGATACAGCGCGCGCAGCTCGGCCGTGGCCTCCGCTCCCAGCGAGCGGATCCCCTCGTCAGCCGCTCCGGGCGGCGCGCCGGGCGCGAGATGGATCAGCCCGAAGACCAACGCGCTCACGAGGAGCAGCGTGACCGCCCCCGTCGCCAGGCGCCGGCCGAGCACCCGCAGCACGGGTCAGTCCTCCTCGCTCCACGACCACAGGCGCGGCCCGCGCGTCGTGCGCCAGTAGTCGATGGGCGAAGCTTCGACGCCCCGCAGGCGGCGATCGTGGAGCACGACGGTCGCGAAGTGCATCAGGCAGCCGACCGGCTGCAGCTCGAGCAGGCGGCGCTGCAGCCGATGGTAGATCGCGCGCCGCTCGGAGGGGTCGAAGCTCTCCCTCCCGCGTTCGAGCAGCGCGTCGACCTCGGGATCGGCGAAGGCCATCGAGTTGACGCCGGCCTCGCGCATCGTCGAGTGGTACAGCTCGTACTGGTCCGGACTGGGCGTCGTCGACAGCCCGCTCATCGCCGCCTCGTACCGTCCCGCGTGGAGCCGCTCGAAGAACACGCTCCAGTCGAGCTTCTCGATCGTGGTCTCGACGCCGATCTCGGCCCACGACTGCTGCAGCCACGCCGCCGTGTGGTCCACGATCTGCTGGGTCGAGGCCGCGGTGAGCAGCGTGAAGCGGAAGGGGCGTCCCTCCCGCTCGCGCGGCGCCCCGGGACGCGGCCGGCGCCAGCCCGCCTCGTCGAGCAGCCGCTCGGCCGCCGCGGGATCGTACGGCAGCGGCGCCAGCTCACGATCGGTCCACGGCAGGTCGGGGTGGTAGGTCGTCGCCGCCACCCGCCCCAGGCCCCCGAGCATGCGTTCCACGTACCGCTCGCGGTCGAGCGCGAGCATCATCGCGCGCCGCACCGACGGATCGCGGAACAGCGGGCTTTCCGGCGCTTGGTTCCAGCGGATGATCCAGACGCTCGTCCGGTAATAGACGAACGAAGCCAGGCGGCGCTCGCGGTCGGCGTCCAGCGCCTCGCGCCACAGGTCCCAGCTCGCGACCATCAGGTCGAGATCGCCCGCGACCAGCGCCCGCAGCGCCGTGCGCTGGTCGGGCAGGAGCCGTAGCACCAGCCGGTCGAGCCGCGGGCGCCCGTCCCAGTAGTCGGCGTTGGCCTCGAGCACGATCTCCTCGCCGGGCACGTGGCGCAGGAAGCGGAACGGACCGCAGCCGACCGGCTTCCGCTGGAAGCCGCCGGTGAGCAGCTCGGCGCCGCTCTCGGCCAGGTGGCGCGGCAGGAGCGGCACCCGCCAGGCCTCGAGGAAGTCCGGCGTGGCGACCGTGTAGCGCGCACGGACGGTGCGCTCGTCGAGCACTTCGACCTCGGCCACGTCGCGGAACAGCGGCAGCCACGTGCGGCTCTCCACCGCCGGGTCACGCACCTGGGCGACGGTGAACGCGACGTCGGCGGCGGTGACCGGCTTCCCGTCATGCCACCGCACGCCGTCTCTCAAATGGAAGGTCACGGCCCGGTGGTCGTCGGAGACCTCCCACGACTCGGCGACCCGGGGGACGAGCGTCAGGTCGGGGTCGAACTGGACCAGGCCCTCGGTCACGAGCGCGGCCAGCCGTTCCGTATGGTAGTCGCTCTTGCCGACCAGGCTGAAGGACGCCGGCTCGTGCGTCAGCAGCTCGCGCACCTCCCGCGATCGGCCCGGACGGTCGGGAGCGCCACAGGAAGACGCGGCCAGCGCGAGCAGCCCGAGCGCCGCGACGAGCGCAGGCCGAGCGGTGCGCGACGGCACGCGCGGGCCGCGGGCCCGCTCCTGCCGCCGCCTGCGCCTTGTCCCCATGGCTAGCGTGGAGCGAGGGCGGATTCGCCGACGTTGCCGGCGGCGTCCGTTCCCCGCAGGATCCGCCCCGACTCGTCGCCGATGCCGGACCGGGGCAGACGGAACCGCTCCGCCCGCGAATCGCACACGCCGTCCAGCGGTCGTGCCGCATGGGAGACGCGGCCCGACTCGACGACCTCGAGCCGCCGGATCGGCGAATGCGCGTCCTCGACCGTGACCTCGTACCAGCCGTCGCCGCCGTGGCGCACCTCGATGCGCGGCGGCGTGCGGTCGATGACGACGCGCAGCGGCGGCCCGGCATCCGCTTCGTGGCCCTCGCCCGGCGGATTCGCCGGAGCGTCGGAGACGATGGCTCGCAGCTCGTAGGTGCCCTCGGCCAGCTCCCGCGTGTCCCACGAGAACGAGCCCTCGCGGGGAGCGACGTCGCCACCGGCCGGGCCGGGCTCCTCGAGGGGAACGGTTCCGGCCAGCTTCCAGCCGGCGTCATCCGCTGCTCGGGCCTCGATCCGCACCTCGACCCTGTCGCCATCCGGGTCGGCCGCGGCGAAGCGCAGCCGCATGGGGCCCTCCGGACGCGCGGGGAGGTCGAGCCGGAAGGACCGCAGCGCCGGCGGCCGATTGTACGGCTCGTAGTCGAGCGCGACGTCGAACACGACGGCCTCGCCGAGGCGGAGGACCCGCCATTGCAGGTAGCGGCCGTCGGGGTTGACGATGGAGCTGCCCGACGTGTCGGTCAGGGCCGGACTCCAGGCCGACCACGTCGGATCGGGGACCGCGCTGTTTCCGGTCCGCGTGTACAGCTCGGCTTCCGCGGGAGACCGCTCGACCTGCCAGCGGATCGTCCCCCAGCGCGCCGGCGCACCGGCGTCGATCGGCTCCGAGACGAACACGCCGTCCCCGGCCGTCCCCGGCCCGACACGGTAGATCGCAGCCGGATTGCTCGTGGCGAGGAATCCGGCTCCGGCCTCCGTCAGGAGCAGACGTGTGGCCTGGCCCTCGTCCAGGGTCGCGAGCAAGGAGACGGTGCCGTCGCGCTCGATGCGCCGCAGGCGCGCCGGCTCTCCGGTACCGAACCAGAGCCTCCCCAAGCGGTCGAGCGCGGCGCACAGCGGCGCCTCCCGGTCCGATGCCCACAGCTCCGTGACCCGTCCGTCCGGGTCGATGCGAACGACCCGCCCGCGCACCGCTTCCACCGGCGGGGCCTCCACCGCGGGCAGGCCCTCGATCCTGCCTCGCAGCGTGGGTCCGTCTTCGAGCGGCCCCAGGCCCTCGTCGGCCGAGCCGACCTCGTCCGCCTCGGGCAGGCGAAGCCGCAACGCGGGCGGACGCGGCTCGGCCCGCAGCCGCGCCAGCAGCGCGGCGAAGACGGCTCCGTCCTCGGCCGGAACCACGGCCACGACCTCCGCCAGATCGTCGTCGTAGAGCGCCAGCGCGTGCCCCTCGGGATCGATCCGGTAGACGACGCCGTTGCCGGCTCCGCCGACGATCAGCTGGCCGTCGCGCGTGGGCGCGATGCTCACGATGTGCGTGTCCCCGCTGTCGAAGTAGACCGCCGGATCCCCCGACTCCAGGATCTCGAGCACGCGGCCCCGCTCCCCGCTCCCGGCGAAGAGACGGCCGTCGGCCGCCGGCGCGAGCGCCCAGACGTAGCGCTCCCCCGTCTCGCTCCACCGCCGCGCGGTGCCGTCGGCGCGGATCCGGTAGATCGCCCCGTCGGGCGCAGTCGCCGCGAGCAGCTCGCCTCCCGGCGGCAGCGCCAGGGCGGTCACGAGCGGCCGGTCCGCGCGATGGAAGGAAGCGCTCGATCCCGCGCTGTCGAGCCGTACGATCTGCCCGTCGGGGCCGGTACCCGCGAACAGCCTGCCGTCCGCGCCGACCACGAGCGACCACACCTGGAGCGCCTCGACACGGCCCAGGCGGCTGACCCGCGGCGCCGCCGAAAGGCGCCCCGTGGCGGAGATCGCGATGCCCTGGGCCCGCCCGCGGGCCAGGTCGGCCGCCGATTCGATGCGGGTGCGGGGCCGGGCCGGCACGGCCCCTCCCGCGACCGCCGCCAGCACGGCGCCCAGCAGCACGACCCTCGAGCTCCGGCTCACGGGGCCACGACCTCGAGCGCAAGCTGGACCGCGCCTTCGACGGCATAGTCCGTGGCGAGCGCCTGCTCCACGATCGTGCGCTCCGAGAGCAGCGTTCGGGGTCCCGCGCTCCACGGTCGGGTCAGCACCGTCGCCGCCGACGGCGGCAGGTTGGGTAGGCGGCTGCCGCGTAGCAGCACGCCGTGATCCGGCCCGCGTCCGACGACGTAGACGCGGTCGTTGCGCCGGAGCTGGTTCACGAGCCGGATCAGCTGGTCGAGGTCGCGGGGCGGTGGCGTCTCCTCGCCCTCCAGCTCACGCGTCACGGCGAGCGCCGCACCGATCGTGAGCTGGATCGGTCCGGGGACCGTGTCCGGCGGAACGAGCAGCTCCGTGCGCAGCGTGCGCTCGGGTCCGCGATGGGGGCGGAGCGCCACGGCCAGCTCGACCGGCTCTCCGGCTGCGACCCGGTAACGGTCGGGAGTGACGCCCCGGATTCGCGCGGTGCGCGGCTCGTCCTCGTAGGCCAGCAACAGGTTGATGCCGACCACGCGCGGCCGCGCCCAGCGGTTGTTCAGCAGCAGGTGCAGGACGTAGGCCGCAGTCCCGGTACCTTGCTCGAGCGCCGACGGTCCAGCGAACAGGTTGTCGAGCGCGACGTCGTCGTGGTCCAAGAGCTGGATCACCGAGCCCTCGCGCAGCTCCAGCGTCGCGCTGCCGAGCCTTCGTTCCTTGCCGGCGAGGATCCCGTTCAGCGAGACGTAGAGCAGCAGCGGCGAGAGCAACGGGTGGTCCGCGACGTCGAACGCGAAGCGGTGCTCGCGTCCGAGGCCCTCCAGTCGTACGCGCACCGGGATCATCTGGGCCGTGGCGCCGCGGATCCCGCTCACGCCCGAGGACCGGTCGTGGCGGGCCGCACCGAGCTCGCCGAGCGGCCGCGTCAGGCGGGCCGACTGGTGCAGGCTCGGCAGCAGCGCCTCGACCCGCGCGCCGGTCAGCGGCAGATCGACGGTCCCGAGGCCGAACAGCGGGTGACCGAAGGCGTAGAGGTCGTCGCCTTCGATCCACGTCAGCGTGCCGGTGGCGGTCAGGTCGACGTCGCCGCGGGTCAGCTTGACGCCGACGGCCGATCCGGGCTCGAGCGGGACGGCCGCCCCGGCCGGCGCACCGGCCGCGCCGGCCTGGAGCGGAAGCAGCCCGGCGCTCTCGAGCTCGGGCGCGATCCGGCGCACTCCGGCCGAGCCGAGGCCCGAGACCGCGAGCGGCAGCAGGGGCTTCTGCAGTCCGCCGGTCGAGGCCCACGCCGAGCGGACCGCGTCGAGGAAGCGGCCGGGACCGGCGGCAATCTGCCGCGGCAGGGTCCAGTCCCCGTCGAGCTCGACGTCTCCCGCCCCGCGGGGCTCGTCCACGGCCCCGCGGGATGCGGCGAGCACCTCCTCGATCGGCACCACGCCCGCGATCGCCTCCTTGGAGAAGCCCCAGGAGTAGGCGATCGCCCCGGCCAGCCGCCCGTCGACGAACACGGGGCTTCCGCTCATGCCGGCGAGCACGCCGGTGCTCGCCAGGGGACCGCCGGACAGGCGGACCAGGATCAGGTCCTGGTCGGGGCCGACGTCCGGCAACGTGCCCAGGATCTCGACCTCGAAGCTCTCGACGCGGTCGCCCGAGAAGACGGTCCGACCCGTCCCCCGCATCCCGGCTCGCACCTCGTCGAAGCGCAGGATCGAAGGGCCGGCGAACGGCCCCGGCGCGGCCGCCAGCGCCACGCCCAGCACCAGTGCCGAGCGGACGCCGCCGGGGCCGGATCGGGGCCGCGCTCCGTGCGCCCGCCGCCCCCTGCTGCCGGAGCCATCGCGGATCATGCTCGCAGCGGCTCCTTGCACGGGGCCCGGTCCGATCCCGCCGGTTCGCAGCGCGGGTCGTCGCGCGGCGCTCACATCCTGGCCGGGACCTCGATCCCCAGCAGCCCCAAGAGCCCGGTCATTCCGTCGTGGTACAGCCGCACGACCGCCGTGCGCGCCGCGCGCGCGGACTCGTCGGTCTCCTGCGCGACGGGATAGCGATGGTAGAACGTGTTGAAGCTCTGCGCGAGCAGGTAGGCGTGCTTGGCGAGCGTCGACAGCTCGAGGGAGTCGACCGCCAGGCGCACCACGGCGTCGACGCGGTACAGCTGCAGCGCGAGGTTCCAGTGCTCGGTCGCCGCAGCCGGGTCGAGAGCCGCGAGGTCGGCGCGCTCGGCCAGGGCTCGGGCCTCGACGGCGGGCGGCCCGTGGCGCTCGGCGACCTTGGACAGGATGTTCTTGGCGCGCACGATCGAGTACTGCAGGTACGGCCCGGTCTCGCCCTCGAACGCCAGCGCCGCGTCCAGATCGAACGCGACGACGCGGTTGCGCGAGAAGCGGAGCATGTAGTAGCGCAGCGCTCCGATCATGATCTGTCGCGCCGTGGCCGCGATCGCCCCGGGCGCGAGCGCCGGGTTGCGGCGCGCCACCTCGCGCTCGGCGCGCTGCTCCAGGCTGTCCAGCAGGTCGTCGGCCCGGATTCCCAGGCCGCGCCTGCCCGACATCTCGAGATACGGGCGGCGCGCGTCCTCGTCCGTCAGGCGCTGGTCGGGGAACAGCGCCTGCACCGCAGCCGGCGTGAGCGCGACCATCTCGTACGCATAGTGGACCGAGCGCTCGGCCGCCTCCTCGTGGCCGAGGGCGCGCAGGCCGTGGGCGACCACGCGCTGGAGATAGGACTGCCGGCGGTCGATCACGTTGTAGACGATTCCCGCCCCGCCGAACGGCGGATGGCCCGGCTCGCCTCCCGCCGCGCAGCTCGACCACAGCTCGTAGCGCGCGGGCGCCGGCGACCAGTCGAACGCGCGGTACTCGAAGTCCCGCCCCAGGAGTCCGTGCTTCCACAGCTGGTAGGCGATGTCCTTGCCGACGTAGGTGACGGTGCCGTTCGAGCGCACGATGATCTTCTCGTCCTCGCCCGCCCCCTCCTCGGCGTCCGGCATGCGCATCACCCAGCATCCCTCGTGCTTGCCGCTCTCGACCCGCTCGATCGCCGCCGCGCCCCGCAGCCGGCCGAACGCGGTCTCCCAGAAGCGGAGGGCCAGGATGTCGCTCTCGCGCGGCAGCAGGTCGTACCGCACGTCGATCCGGTCCATCGTGGCCAGGTGGTAGGCGACCATCCGGCCCGAGAGGTGGGCGGCGAGGTCGGCGATCGGGTTGTCGCCCCGCTCCATCGCGAGCAGCGTCTCCTGCCGGTGGCGCAGCCGGCCGGCGTCCGCCTCGTAGGCGCGCGTGACCTCCGCGTACAGGTCCCAGGCGACGTAGTCGAGCCGCTCGCCGCGCCGGTCGAGCCCGGCCCGGGGGTAGCGGGCCCGCACCTCGTCGAGCCCCTCGCCACGCAGCTCGCGGAAGCCCACGACCAGGTCCGCGACCTGGACCCCCGTATCGTCGATGTAGTTCTGGACCTCGACGGTGTGTCCCAGGCGGCGCAGGCAGCGCACCAGCGTATCGCCCAGCACGGCGTTGCGTAGGTGGCCGATGTGCGCGGCCTTGTTGGGGTTGATGTTGGTGTGCTCGACGATCACCTTCGGGCTCGCGGCGGCGGCGCGGTCCCCGCCGAACCCGCGGGCGAGCCAGCGCGCGAGAAACACGCGGCGATCGAGGTAAGCGTTGACGTAGCCGTTGCCGGCCGCTTCGACCCGCTCCAGCCCCCGCGCCGGGCGGAAGGCGGCGACGATCGCCTCGGCCAGCCCCCGCGGCGGGCGGCGCGCGGCGCGCGCCAGCTCGAAGCACAGCGGCGAGGCCAAGTCGCCGAGCGCGGGATCGGGCGGATGGGTGACGACGACGCGCGGCGGCTCGACCCCGACCACGGCCGCGGCGGCTCGGCGCAGTTCGTCGCGAAACGCCTGTTCGGGTTCGAGCGGCTCCACGGGGCCCGCTACTTATAACGCAGGCCGGGCGGAGCGTCCAACGCGGGTCAGGGGGAGATCCAGCGCACGAAGACCGGATCGGAGCGGCGGGTCAGCCCGAGCCGCGTCACGCCCTGCACGCGATAGACGTAGGCCACTCCCGGCTCGACCGTGGCGTCCTGGTAGTGGTAGGCGGTCGCGCTCGCCGGGTCGCCGAGCGCCGGCACCGGAACCGGGTTGACGCCCACGACGGGCCCCCCGCCCTCGCGCATCCGCAGCAGGTTGAACCCGACCAGCTCCCGCTCCGAGGAGGTCTCCCACGCCAGCGCGATCCCGCGCGGCGCGCTCGTCGCCTCGAACGCTGCGAGCTCGAACGGGTAGTCCCGTTCGTGATCGATCGCATACGTGTAGCGTCGCGCGGGAACTTCCTCGCCCGCCGTGTTGCGCACGAGCAGCAGCGCTTCCGCGACCTCGTCGGCGGGCACCGTCACGCTGCCCCGGCCCTCCGCCGACAGCGGAACCGCCAGGCGGCGCCGGCTCCCGTCGCCGCCGAACAGCACCAGATCGGCCTCCCAGCGACCGGGGAACTCGCCGTCGAAGTCGAGGCGCAGACCGCCCACCGCGCCCTGCGGCACGATCCGCACCTGAGTCGCTCCCCACGGCCCGATCGCCGGGTCGGCCTGCACCGACAGCGCCGGGAGGCCGTCGGCCGTCGAAGCGTGCGCCGGCGGCCGCAGCGCGCGGGCGAACGGGAGGTGGAACTCGTCCGCGCGCGGCCCGGTCAGGACCGTCCACAGGTGGAACTCGCGGAATGCGGCGGCGAGCCCGCCGTCCGGCTCGGCGCGGAGCGCGCGCTCCATCGCCGCCGCCGGAGGCCCCTCGGCCGCCAGCTCTTCGAGGATCCGCCGCACGGCGTCCGTCCCGTAGGCGTGCTCGACGAATCCGAGCCACAGCGCGTTGCCCGCGGCGAGATCGGCGTCGGCGGCGAACAGTCCGGCCGGCAGGCGCGACATGCGCTCGGAGATCACGGCGGCGGTGGCCGGATCGACGGAGCCCTGGCTCGCGATCTCGGCCCAGGTCGCGATCGCCTCGCTCCAGCCGGGCGCGACGGCGCCGCCGAGGAGCGCGACGACCGCGTGCGCGTACTGGTGGACGACGGTGCGCCGCGCTCCTTCGGCGGCCGCGGTGGAGACGCCGAGGACGGTCCGTCCCGCCCGGCCGTCCGCCGCGAACAGGTAGCCGCGGAACTCCGGCCGCAGGTCGAGCAACACGAGTTCGACGTGCTCCGGCGTGACCAATCCCAGGCGACCCGCGAACAGCGCGCGTGCATCCTCCGCGCCGCGGCGAAGCTCATCCAACAGCTCGGCACGCGGAACCTCACCCGCAGACGCCGCGAACCGGACCGTGAACCCCTCGCCCCACTCGATCCTCTCGTCCGCCGAGAGCGGGCGCCGCTCGAGCGGCGCGAGGACGCTGCGGATCGAGGGGCCGCCTTCGTAGGACGACCCGCGCAACCGCTCGACCCGCGAGGTGAGGCATCCGGCGGACGGTCCCGCGACCTGGCCGAGCGCCTCGGCCAAGGAAGTGGGCCGCGCCTCGGGGAAGCGCGCCGGCGCACCGGCGCCCGCGGCGGCGCCGGCCAGCACCACGAGCGCAACGGCCACGCGCACCGGCGCTCGACGTCTCGGAGCATCGGCCATCGTCGCAGACCTCTCCGCCCCCGGCTCCCGCCTCTCCGAATGATAGGGATCGGGCCGCCGCCCGTCAACCGAGAAACCCATGACGGGAATCGAGTTACGCCCGGCAGCGCAGCACGACGACCGTGATGTTGTCCTCGCCGCCGTTGGCGTTGGCGCGCTCGACCAGCGCCCGGCACGCGGCCCGCGGCCGGGCGGCGTGGTCGAGCGCGATCTCGCGGATCTCGGCGTCGGGGACCATCCCGCTCAGGCCGTCCGAGCACAGGATGAAGACGTCTCCCGGCCGCATCGGCTCCTCCGCCACGTCGACGTCGACGCGCGTCTGGTTGCCCAACGCCCGGGTCACGATGTTGCGCATCGGGTGCCGCTGCGCCTGCTCGTGGGTCAGCAGGCCGAGCCGGACCTGCTCGTTCACCCACGAGTGATCGCTCGTCAGCAGCTCCAGCTCCGATCCGCGCAGCCGGTAGGCGCGCGAGTCCCCGACGTGGCCGAAGACCGCCGTGCCCCCGGCCGTCACCAGCGCCACGACCGTGGTCCCCATGCCGCGCCAGTCCGGCCGCGACGTTATCGATTCGCAGATCCGCCGGTTCCCGTCGTTGATCGCGCCGCACAGCCGCTCCGCGACCTGCGTGGCCTCGAGACCGGCGAGCGGCTCGGCCCGCAGCGATTCGGCGAGCGCCGCGATCGCCAGGGCGGAGGCGACCTCGCCGGCAGCGTGGCCGCCCATCCCGTCCGCGATGGCGTACAGGCCGAGGCCGACGTCGACCACGAACTGGTCCTGGTTCGCCTGCCGGCAGCGACCGACGTCGCTCATCCCGGCCGCGATCGCGGACGGATCTTCGCTCATCGCCTGGGCCCTTCGCTCACGCCGGGCTCCCCGGTCGGACGGTCAGAGCGCGCCGCTCCGTCTGCCGCAGCTCCTCGAGCTTGGCCCGGGCGGCGGGCTCGTCCGGCTCGAGCGCGAGCACCGATTCTAGCTCGATCTCCGCCTCGGCCACCTGCCCGCCCCGCAGCAGCGCGAAGGCGGCGTTCAACCGCGGCACGATCTGGCTCGGACACAGCTCCGCCGCCCGGCGGAAGGCACCCGCGGCCTCGACCGGCCGGCCGAGCTCGCACAGCGCGATCCCCCGGAGATTGTGCAGGTCGGGATAGGCCGGGCTCAGCTCCAGCGCCCGCTCGATCTCGACCAAGGCCCGCTCGTGCTCCTCCAGGCGCAGGTGCTCGAGCGCCTGCCGCCGGTGGATCTCGGCCAGCGCGGGCGCGGAGAAGAACAGCTCGTGCAACAGCGGCAGCGCCTGCTCCGCCTCGCCGCCGCGCAGCAGCTCGAGCCCCCGGTCGCCGGGACGGCGCAGCGTGTCGAGCTTCAGCTCGAGCGCCCGGCCGAAGACCTCCGCCGCCTCCGCCAGCCGTCCCGCCGCGGCCAGGCAGAATCCGAGGTCGATCGAGGCCTCGAGGTAGCCGCCGTGCAGCTCGAGCGCGCGACCGTAGAGCGCGATCGCCTCCTCGTGCCGCCCGAGCCGCTCGAGCAGCCTCGCCGCCTCGCGCTGCAGGTCGGGGAAACCGGGCTGCAGCTCGAGCGCCCCGCGGATCTCGCCCAGCGCCGCCTCCAGCTCGCCGCCGGCGGCGAGCTTCAGCGCCAGGCCCTTGAGCGCCAGCGCCAGGTGGCAGCTCGCCTGGCGCCGATCGGCGTCGGCCAGCGAGGCGTCGTCCAGCGCCTTGCGCAGGAAGCCGATCGCCTGCTTGAACTCGCTGCGATAGTAGTGGTAGACGCCGGACTTGACCTGGTAGTTGCCCATCAAGTTGCGGATCTCGTTCAGCGGTCTCATCGCGACGCCCGGGGTGTCAGTGTTTCTTCTTGAGCGCGACCCGCGGCGCGGTCCGCGCGTCGAGCGTGCGGCGCGCCATGCGCCGGATCAGCTCCGGCACGTCGTGGTTGCGCGCCAGGCGCTTCAGCTGCTCGTTGTGCAGGCGCGACACCAGGTTGCTCGAGATGCCCTGCGGCGTCTTCGGGTTGCCGACGAGCCCGGTGACGACGGCGTGGCTCTTCAACCACTCGCGGTTCGTGCCGATCGCGCGCAGCAGCTCGCCGGAGACGCTGCGCATCCGCGCGTAGGACTCGATGTCGTCCTCGGCGATCCGCGGATTGCGCAGCACGGCCAGCGAGACCAGCCGGTTCGAGTCGCGGATCAGGATCATCCGCTCCTCGCGCCCGCCGCGCATCGCCAGGATCGCCTTCTGCGCGGTGTTGAGCGTGAGGATCTTGCGGTAGGCGTCCCGCAGCACCGGATCCTCGGCGCGCTCGAACTCCTCCCCGTCGATGATCTCGCTCGCCGCGAACAGCTCGCCGACGTCGACCTGCAGCAACCGCGCGGCTTCGGCCAGCTCCGGCGACACGCCGTCCGCCGGCTCGGCGCCGGGCTCGCCCGCCGCCGGACGAGCCCGCGTCGCGCGGTCGAGCAGCTCGAGGATCCGGCCCCGCTGGTCGGCGCGCAGCGCCGGGTTGGCCGACAGCCGATCGAGCAGGCCGGGCTGAGCCAGCAGTCGTTCCTGGTTCGTCAGCACCAGCTCGATCACCGACGCGTTCCCCGCCGTGGCGAGCAGCTCGATCGCCTCGCCCGGCGCCGCGCGGTGGAAGGCGATGCGCTCGGCGATCTTGTCGTCGCGCGCCGCGCGCGTGGCGAAGAACGCCAGCACCTCCGGCGCGCAGCTCTCCTCGCCCAGGATCTCGCAGATCGCCGGAGGGTCGAGCGCGCGCAGGTTGGCCTCGGCGTTGAAGCGCACCTCCTCGTCCTCGTCGGACCGCAGCGCGACGTACAGCCGGACGAGGGACGGGCGGGGAAGCGGGAGGGCACCGCGCGCCGCAGCCGCCCGCAGGTGGCGCGGGGCGCCGCCCTGCAGCAGCTGCTCGACGATCGCTTCCGGGCCGGCGGCGTGACCTTCAGACACAGCGGTCTCCGTGGGCCGGCGCCCGGGCGGCCGGTCCGTCCGGTCCGCGGGGCGGGGCGCCGCGCCCACGGCGAAATGTAACGAGCGAGGCGAGAGCGGCAAGCACGAGCAGGATCAGCGCCAGGGCCAGCAGGGTCCGGCCCCGCGGCCGCCGTCCCGCCGCGCGGGCTGCCGCCGGCTCGGGCGGGGCCGGGGCGGCCGGAGCCGCGCGCCGCCCCCGGAGCAGCGCCGGGTCCGAGCGCGCTCCGCGGTCGTGCGTGCGCTCCTGCTCCTCGAGCAGGTAGGCGTTGATCATCGCGTCGGCGTCGGCGCCGATGAACTCGCAGTAGGCGCGGACGATTCCGCGGTTGTAGAGCCCGCCGGGCAGCGCGTCGAGGTCGTTGCGCTCGATCGCTTCGAGCAGGCGCAGGTTGATCTTGGTCGCCGCCACCACCTCGCTCAGCGAGATCTCGCGCAGCTCGCGCTCGCGTCGCAGCAGCTCGCCGAAACAGGCCATCGGGGGAACCAGCTCCTCCGGGCTCAACCCGAGCCCGGCCGCGCCTCCGCGCGGCGCAGCGCGTGGAGCCGGCGATCGGCGCCGATCCGAACGATCGCCGAAACTGTAGCATCCCGCCCCAGACGCCGCAGGCCACGGCGGTCGAGGATTGCGACGACGCGCAGGGCGGTGGCGATCGGCGTCCTGCGGTTGGCGGCGACGGCCAGCCGCACGGCGTGCCGGCCGCCCCACTCCGGGTGGCCGGCGAGGCGCGCGAGCAGCTCCGGCGCGGCGTCGGCAGCGGAGGCGATTCCCACCACGTCCTGCTCCCGCAGCCGTGGGTTGTCGAGCAGGCTCGCCAGCACGCGCGCCTCGCCGCTGCCCAGCAGGCTGCGCGCGACGGCCGCCGGGGCTCCTCGCGCGAGCGCGATCTGCTCCCCCACCGTCAACTGCTCGACGCGGGCTTCGAGGTCGCGCTCCGCGGCTCGGCGCAGGACCGCCGAGCGACGCGGGTCGGAGGCGATCTCGACCAGATCGCGCCAGCCGAGCTGTGGAGTCAGCCGCAGCGCGAGCCGGGTCGGCGCCGCCGGGTGAAGCGCGAGCCGGCGCCGCACGGCGGCGTGGCGAGTCCAGCGGGGATCTCCGCCGATCCGCTCGATCACGCTCGCCGGCACGCGGCGGCTGCCGAGCAGCCGCAGCAGCTCGTCGAGCCCGAGGCGCGGGTCGTCGAGCGCGATCGAGAGCGCGTCGGGCGAGCCGCGGGGCGGGCCCCGCCGCCGAACGGCGAGCGCCGCCTTCGACCGCGCGCGCGCCGACGTGTCCCGCACTCCGCCCTCCGGCGGGCCAGTATACCGGCCGTCTCCGCTACCATGGTGCCGATGATGAGCCAGGAGCAGCTCGCGGTCCTGCCGTTGTGGTACGCCGTCTTCTTGCTGTCGCTGACCTGCCACGAGGCGGCCCACGCCTGGACCGCCCACCGCGGCGGCGACGCGACGGCCTATCTCGGCGGCCAGGTGACGCTGAACCCGCTGCCCCACGTCCGGCGCGAGCCGTTCGGCACCGTGCTCGTGCCGCTGCTGACCTACGTCGCCGCGGGCTGGATGATGGGCTGGGCCAGCGCGCCCTACGATCCGCGGTGGTCCGAGCGACACCCGCGGCGCGCGGCGCTGATGGCCGCGGCCGGTCCCGCGGCCAATCTGCTCCTCGCCGCCCTGGCGTTCGCGGCGCTGCGCGGCGGCATCGTCGGCGGGCTGTGGGCGCCGGCGGGAGAGTCCTTCGCCATCGACCGCCACGTCGTGCCGCTCGAAGGCGCCGGCGCAACCGAGGGTCTCGGCCGCTTCTGCTCGCTGCTGCTGTTCCTCAACTGCCTGCTCGCGCTGTTCAATCTGGTGCCCCTCCCGCCGCTCGACGGCGCGGCCGTGGCGTCCGGGCTGTTCCCGCCGGCGCGGCGCGGCCTCGACGCCCTGCGCGCGACGGGCGTCGGGGGGCTGCTCGGCCTGCTGGTCGCGATGTACGCCGTGCGTTGGCTGTTCGGCCCGGTCTACGGCGGCGTGCTGCGACTGCTGTTCTGGGGCAGCTGACGGTCGTGGGCTGGAAGCGACCGCTGTTCGCAGTCGCGACCCTCGCGCTGTTCCTGGCGCTCGTCGAGCTGTTGCTTGCCGCCCGCGGAGTGCGACCCCTGCTGGACGAGCGCGACCCGTTCGCCGGCTTCTCGGAGCGGGTCCGCGTGTTCGAGCTCGACGCGGCGAGCGGACGCTACCGTACGGCACCACGGGCCCTCGTGCACTCGTTCCACCGGCAGGAGTTCGCGGCGCGGAAGCCCCCGGGCGGCTACCGGATCTTCGTGCTCGGCGGCTCCAGCGCCTTCGGCTTCCCGTGGGGCGCGGAGGTCGCCTTCCCGCATGCCCTGGGGGCGGCGCTCCAGGCCTCGACTCCCGGGCGCCTGGTCGAGACCGTCAACGCGGCGGCGATGTCCTACGGATCGCACCGCCTGCGCATCCTGGCCACGGAGCTGCTCGACCACGAGCCCGACGCGCTCGTGATCTACGGGGGCCACAACGAATTCGTGGAACGCCGTTTCTACCGCGATCGGCTCGAGCGGCGACCGGAGCTGGATCCGGCCCGGGCGCTGCTCCAGCGCTGGCGGCTGTACTCGCTTCTGGCCCGGCTGCTCCAGCAGCGCACCCGGCACGAGGTCGACCCGCTCGCTGCGCGCAACCCCGGGGAACTCCTCGGCCTCGACGTCGTACGCGAGACCGCGACCCACGTCGCGGCGGCCGAGACCGAGCGCGTGCGGGCCGATTTTGCTGCCAACCTGCGGGCGATCCTCGCGGCGGCGCACGGCCGCGGCGTCCGCGTCGTGTTGTGCAGCGTGCCCTCGAACCTACGCGACTGGCGGCCGAACCAGTCGATCTTCGGCTCCGACGTGACACCCGAGCGGCGCCGGCAGGTCCTCGAGCTGCTGACCGCTGGCGGCCGTGCGCTCGACGGGGGCGACCCCGGAGCGGCGGTCGCATCGCTCGAGCAGGCGGTACGACTGGCTCCGATGCACGCCGAGGCCCAGTTCCGGCTGGGGCGCGCGTACGAGGCCCTGGGGCGATTCGCCGACGCCCGCGACCGCTACGTCCTGGCCCGCGATGTGGACGCGCAGCCGACCCGGGCGCCGAGCCGGCTCAACGCCACGCTCCGCGCGCTCGCGACCGAGCCCGGGGTGACGTTCGTCGACGTCGAGAAGCTGTTCGAGGAAGCATCGCCGCACGGGATCCTCGGGTTCTCGCTGTTCGAGGACTACGTCCATCCCAAGCCCGAGGCGCACCGGCTGATCGCCTTTGCGTTGTGGCGTGCGTTCCTCGAGCGGGGGCTCATGGGGCCGGCGCGGCCGGCCCCGGCCGAGGAGTTCGCGCGGCTCGTCGGGCCCGGCCCCGGGCGTGGCTCACCCGCGGCACCCGCCGCGGCGAGCGGACCGGCGACGGTCCGCCAACTGTACAACCTGGCCTTCGTGCTCGAGAACCAGGGGCTCGACCAGCAGGCGATCGACAAGTTCCGCGCCGTGCTCGAGCGTCAGCCGGCTCACCACGGGGCGCGCTACAACCTGGCTCGCCTGCTGGCCCGCGGCGGGAACGTGGCCGAGGCCGAGCGCGAGTACCGTACGGCGCTCGATACGGCACGGGACGACCCGCTCTACGCACCGATCCTGATCGCGCTCGCGGACACGCAGCGCGAGCAGGGCCGGGCCAAGGAGGCGACCGCCAACTACCGCCGTGCGCTCGCGATCGATCCGCGCAACGCGGCCGGCTGGGGTCGGCTGGGCGACGCCCTGGCCGAGAGCGGGCGCCCGGACGAGGCCGAGCGCGCGTTCCGGCAGGCCCTCGAACTCGACCCGGCTGACGTCGAGGCGCTCGCCGGACTCGGCTTCGTCCAGCTGCTGGCCGGGCGGACGGCCGACGCCCTGGCCGGTTTCGCTCGCGCCGCCGAGCTGCGGCCTGACCACGTCCGCGCCCGCGGCGGACTGGCCGCCGCCCTGGTCGAAGCCGGGCGCCTGGACGAGGCCGAGCGCCTGTTCCGCGAGGTGCTGCGCGACGCCCCGGACGACGCGATGGCCCGCGGCGGGATCGAGATCATCGCCCGCCGCCGTGCCGTGGGCCGCGGGCCCTGACCGCTCGGCGGCGAGGCCCCGGCTCGCCCCGAGCCGGGTACGGAGCGCTCCGGGAGCTGCCCCCGGCATCCCTCGGAAAAAGCGAAAGCCCGCGGCGATCCGCGGGCTCTCCGGAACATCCCGGCAACGTCCTACTCTCCCACGCAGTTACCCACGCAGTACCATCGGCGCTGAGAGGCTTAACGGCCGTGTTCGGAATGGGAACGGGTGTGGCCCTCTCGCCATGATCACCGGGAACAAAACCCTGAAAGCCGAATCGTCGGGACGAGCGCGGCCACGCCGCGGACCCTCCTGCGGATGGAAGTCGATGGTCAAGCCTCACGGCCGATTAGTACCGGTGAGCTCAATGCATTGCTGCACTTACACCTCCGGCCTATCAACCTCGTAGTCTCCGAGGGGCCTTCAGCCGCCGAAGCGGAGGGATACCTCATCTTTGGGTGGGCTTCGCGCTTAGATGCCTTCAGCGCTTATCCTTTCCGGGCACAGCTAACCAGCGCTGCCCCTGGCGGGACAACTGGAACACTGGAGGCCCGTGGTTTCCGGTCCTCTCGTACTAGGAAACCATCCCATCAAGTATCCTGCGCCCACAGTAGATAGGGACCGAACTGTCTCGCGACGTTCTAAACCCAGCTCACGTACCGCTTTAATCGGCGAACAGCCGAACCCTTGGGACCGATTTCAGCCCCAGGATGCGATGAGCCGACATCGAGGTGCCAAACCTTGCCGTCGATGTGAACTCTTGGGCAAGATAAGCCTGTTATCCCCGGCGTACCTTTTATCCGTTGAGCGACGGCCCTT
>Ga0187892_10000466_pt1 | contig 105206 bp, 90 predicted proteins | sample MA1701073metaG_FD_139345 | JGI IMG/M metagenome (GOLD analysis project Ga0187892, IMG submission 139345) | Bio-ooze microbial communities from a basaltic lava cave in the Kipuka Kanohina Cave System on the Island of Hawaii, USA - MA170107-3 metaG ... | reverse complement strand
TCACGCCGCCGGGCTCGTGGTCCACGTCTGGACGCTCCGGGCCGACCCGCAATACCTGGCGGCCGGGTATCGCGGCGATCCCCTGGCGGAGTACCGCCGGCTGCGGTCGCTCGGCGTCGATGGCGTGTTCACCGACTTTCCCGATCAGGCCGTGGCGGCATTTGGGAAGTGAGCCGGCGTCCTATCCGTCCTATCCGTCTTATCCGTCCTATCCGTCTTATCCGTCTCATCCGTCCTACCAAGTCACCCCACCACCCGGCGGCGGCCACACACCTAACGCCTGACGCAGCTGAACGATCTGCCCCGTGTGATAGCTATTGTGGGCCGCCAGCAGCCAGAGCACCGCTTCGACGGTGTGTCCGGTCTTTGCGTGGACGATTCGCGCCAGGGTCGACGCTTGGGCTTCGGCCAGGGTGTGGAGCTGGGCGAGGTTGGTTCGAAGGAGGCCGAGCTCGTGTTGCCAGGCCAGGTCGTCGGCGGGACCGTCGGCGCTTGGCCAGCTGGCCGAGGCGTGTTTCGGCATCCGCTGCTCGGGTCCCTCGATGCTCTTGAGCTCGATGTCCATCCAGTAGTTCTGGTGACCGAGCTGCTGCCAGATGGTATGGGGCACGCTAGCGACCCGCCGGCCGGCACCATCCCAAGGGAGGTCCTCGACGGCGGCGATCGGGTCGACGTGGGCACCTTTGCCGCGCAAGAGATCAGTGAGGGTAGACATGGGAGGAATACTGGCGCGGTTACCGTTGCGTCGCTAGGCCGATCCGGTCCCCCAAACGAGGATGGCGGCCGCGATGGTCGTCTCATACCCGCCTCGCGTGTCGTCGTCGAGCAAGCGACCGGCCGCCGCCGCCTTGGCAGGTCCTTCGGCCCCCTCCCAGGTCTCGAGGTCAAAGGGTTCCGGCGGGAGCGACCGGTATGCCGGAAAATCCGCCTGGATCGGGCAGCCGTTCTCGATCGTCTCGCCCGAATCAGCGACCATCCCCAACCCCATGATCCGGCAGACCATCGGGCGGTAGTGGTAGGCGAGGCACCGACCAGTTGCATCGAGGAGTGGGCAGGGCTGGTCGGCGAGGGCATCGCTGACGCGTCGAACCGCCGTTCGCCGATGGCGACCACGTCGAACGGCGGGGCCCAGTCCGGCTCGAGGGCGAGCATCGCGTCGACCTGGACCCGGGCCCGAGCGAGAATCTCGGCCCGCACCTCCGGGGCGAGCGCCGCGAAGCCGTCGAGCAGGGTGGCGGCGTCCGCGACCGAGATGTCGAACGGTCCGTGGCAACAGGCAGCGCAGCCGGCTCGACACGGAATGACGTTGGGGTGACGTTGCTTGGCGGTGTCCTGCCAGCGGTCGAGTTGTTGGAGCAACGGGAGGTAGCGCTCGGTCGTCACCGGGATGCGGGGGGGGCGGGGCGGGTTTGGTCGATCGAGGCAAGGGCGATGAGAACCCAACCGGCGATCAACGCCACTCCACCGAACGGGGTGATGGCGCCGAGCCATCGCTGCTGGGTCGCCACCAAGAGGTACAGGCTCCCGGAGAAGATCGCGACGCCCAGCCCGAAGCAGCGCGCGGCCCAACCGAGCTTCGAAGATTGCGACCGGTCGATCCACGCCGCGAGTCCCAACAGGGCCGCCGCGTGATACAGCTGATAGCGGACTCCGGTTTCGAAGGTCGCCAGGTCGGCGGGCGAAAGCCGGGCCTTCAAAGCATGGGCGCCGAACGCTCCGAGGGCGACGCCTAACGCTCCGAGCACAGCGCCCAAGCCGAGGACTTGCCGAGCCGTCATGGTTCCCTAGTCGGTCGGAGTCGGCGTCGCCGGTTCCTCGACGCCCATCCCCATGGCGTGATAGCCGTTGTCGACGTAGACCACCGTCCCGGTGATTGCCGCGGCCAGCGGGCTGGAGAGAAACGCGGCCACGTGGCCGACGTCGGTCGCCTGAAATTCGCGGGTCAGGGGGCTGTGCTTCCGAGTGTAGTCGATCATGCGCCCGATCAGCCCGATGGCGCTCGCCGCCCGCGAGGCCCACGGCCCCGCCGAGAGGGTGTTGACCCGAACCCCGTGGCGGCGACCCGCTTCATAGGCCAGGGTCCGGGTGTCGGACTCGAGAGCCGCCTTGGCCGACGACATCCCCCCGCCGTACCCCGGAATGACCCGCTCGCTCGCCATGTAGGTGAGCGACAGAAACGAGCCTCCCGGGCGCATCAGCGGCGCCAGATGTCGAACCAGCGAGATGTTGCTGTAGGCGCTGACGCCGATGGCCTCGAGGTACCCTCGGCGGCTGGTGTCGAGGAGCGGCGACTGGACCTCGGGACCGTTGGCGAGGCTATGGATTACGATGTCGAGGCACGGCGTCCCGAAATCCGCGGTGAGTCGATCGGTGACGCCCCGAATCGAGAAATCACCTCGCTCCCGGTACCGTTTGTTCTCGCGAATGTCGGTGGGAGCATCCTCGATCACATCGAACGCGGCGTCGAGAGGATAGATCCTCTCGAAGGCGAGCTTGGTGCCGTCGGCCAACGCCATCGACGCATCCATCTTCCCGCGCTCGAGCATTTTCTCGAAGATGCCCATCGCCGGCGGCCAGGTCCCGACGCAGACCGTCGCGCCGGCTTCGATCAAGGATTTCGCGATTGCGAAACCGAAGCCCCCGTCGTCCGCGACCCCAGCCACGAACGCCCGTTTCCCTCTCAGATCGATTGCGAGCATTGTGACCGTAAGCTAATCAGGTTTCGGCTCGGAGCACCTCGAGCGGGGGCCGTTTGAGCACCTCGGCGCTGCTCCACAGCCCAACCAGCAGCGTCAAGGCCACCAGGGCCGCGGTGAGCCCCGACAGCTCGAGGACCGGGAGGTCGAACCGGGCCTGGAAGCGCCACTTGGCGAGGGCCCACCCGGCGACACTCGAGAGGACGATTGCCACCGCCGCCGCCAGGAGGCCTAACGCTACGTATTCGGCCACCAGGATCCGCAACACCTGGCGGCGGGTGGCCCCCAAGGTTTTGAGAAGGACCCCTTCGCGGAGCCGCTGGAGCCGAGCGGTGGTGACCGCCCCGACCAACACGATGGCGCCCGCCGCGAGGCTGAAGAGGGCCAGGAACCGGACCGCCAGCGTGGCCTTGTCGAGCACCCCTTCGATGGCTTGCTGAATCTGCGACAAGTCGAAGGCCGAGACGTTGGGATAGCGCTCGGCGATCGTCCGCTGCAGCTGACCCCGTTCGGAGGCGCTGTCGGCCCGGGCCAAGATCACCGACATCTGGGGGGCCTGATCGAGGACGCCGCCCTCGAAGACGACGAAGAAGTTGGTCTGGAAGCGACCCCAGTCGATCTCCCTGAGGTTGGCGATGGTGGTCGGAATCCTGATCCCCTGCACGTCCCAGACGATCTCGTCACCCACCGACGCCTGAAGCTCCTCGGCGATGTCGACATCCAAGCTGATCCGGGCGGGGCCGTCGCCGCGCGATCCGGGCTGCCACCAGTTTCCGGTCACCAGCTTCTCGCTCTCGGTCAACGAGTCGCGGTAGGTCGAGCGATACTCGCGCCGCACCGCCCAGCCGCCGGCGGAACGGCTCTGCTGGTCGGGAGGACCGTCGTCGTTCTCGGTCGTGTCGCGGGCCACCGAATCGGGCCGAACGATCCGACCCTTGAGCGAGTACACCCGCATCGGGACGATGGCGACCGCCGGAGAGGCCTGGTAGTCGCCGGCGCGGAGAATCTCCTCCACCCCCGCGATTTGATCGCGCTGAATGTCGAAAAACATCAGATTGGGCCGCCCGCCGATCCCGCCGCCTACCCGAAACTCCCGGAGCAGGTTGTACTGCACCAGGAACAGGGTCGCCAGCAGAAACGCCCCGAACCCGAGCGCCAACACGACCGTGGCGGTTTGATTCGCGGGGCGGTACAGGTTGGCGAGTCCCTGGCGCCAGAGATAGGGCAACCGGCTTGGGAACCACCGCCGAAGCGATTTGATCATGGCGAGCGAGGCCAGCCACAGCACCAGCACGACCGCCCCAACACCCCCCGCGAAGATCAGCGCCTCCGGGGCGTTGCGAACCTGAACGGCGGAGAGACCGACGACGCTCGCGGCCAACAGCAGGAACGCGAACCAGGTGAGCGGATCGCGGCGACCGGGAGCCGGCTCGTCGGTGCGTCGAAGGGTGGCGAGCGGAGATACTCGGCGAATGCCGAGCAGCGGGAGCAGCGCGAACACTCCAGCAACCCAGATCCCCAGCCCGATCCCGATCAGCAGGGCGGTTGGCGACAGGGCGATGGCCACGTCGACGGGGAGGAGATCCTGGAACAGGAAGGGCAACAGCCGCTGGATCCCGACTCCCAAGGCCGCGCCGGTCAGGCTGCCTAACAAACCCATCGCCAGCGCTTGGGCCAGGTAGGCCAGGAAAACCTGGCCCGCGGTGGCCCCCAAGCATCGGAGGACCGCGATGGTGCCGAGCTTCTGGCGGATGAAGAGATGGGTGGCGCTCGCGACGCCGAGCCCGCCCAAGAGCAGTGCTACCAACGCGACCAGCCCGAGATAATTGCCGAGCCGCGTCAGGGTGTCGGTGAGGTCCTCTCGGTCGTCCTCGACCGTCCGAACCCGATAGCGGAGGTCGCGGAACGGAAGCCGATACTTGTCGGCCAACGCTTGGGCCCGCCCCGGGCTGGAGAGCTTGAAATAGAGGTCGTAGTCGACCCGGGATCCGAATCGCACCAAATCGGTGGCGGCGAGATCCTCGGCGGCGATGAACACTCGGGGCCCGAACGCCGAGGCGACCCCCACGTCGCCGGGAACGTTGGTGACGGTGGCGTCGATGACGAACCGAGCCCTGCCTAACGATACGGTGTCGCCGAGCCGGGCGTCGAGCGCGGTCAGCAAGGTCGGATCGACCAGGATCTTGCCGCCGGTCGCCAGGCCGGCCCACCGATCGACGGGGTTGGTCGCGATCTGGCCGTAGAAAGGGTAACCCGGCTCGACCGCCCGAACTTGTACCAGCCGAACCCCCGCGGTACGGGTCACGAAAGCCATCGCGGCGAAGCTGGTGACTCGGGCCGTGGCGGCGCCCCTCGCGGTATCGGCTTGGAGGACCGTGTCGGCCCAGCGCTCGATCCGCTCCGGAAACGGCTTCCGGCCGCTGACGCTGATATCGGCGCCGAAGAGGGCCTTGGCCTGGGCGCCGACCGAGGTGCGGAGATTGTCGGTGAAGCCGTTGATGGCCACCAACGCCGCCACCCCCGCCGCCACCGATCCGACCAGGAGCCCGAGCCGGCGGCGCGCGGCGCGGCTCTCCCGCCACGCCAGTTTGAAGACGAAGGGAAAGTTCATTTCAGGGCGAGGGCGGTATCCTCGACGACCTTCCCATCGGCCAGCCGAATGGTCCGGCGCGCCCGGCTCGCCAACTCGTGATCGTGAGTGACCAGGACCACCGTGGTGCCGATCTCGCGATTCAGCTCCATCATCAATTCGACGATGAACCCGCCGTTCTTGGCGTCGAGATTCCCGGTGGGCTCATCGGCGAAGAGAACCTGCGGGCTGGCGCTGAAGGCCCGAGCCAAGGCAACCCGCTGCTGTTCACCGCCGGAGAGCTGGCTCGGGTAGTGATGCGAGCGATCGCCCAACCCGACCCGAGTCAGAAGGCTCTGAGCCCGCTCTTCTGCCGGCTCCCCCCGGAGCTCCAGCGGAACCTGGACGTTCTCGCGCGCCGTGAGCGTTGGAATCAAGTGGAAGGACTGGAAGACGAAGCCCACCTTCTGGGAGCGAAGCTGGGCTCGCTCGTCCTCGGTCATCCCGCCGAGGTCGTGACCATCGAGCTCCACCCGGCCAGCGCTCGGCCGATCGAGGCCAGCGAGGAGGCCGAGGAGGGTGGTTTTCCCACTGCCGGAGGGGCCGACGATGGCGAGAAAGCCACCCCGCTCGAGCTCGAAGGTGATATTGTTCAACACCGTGAGGCGGCGGCCACCCGAGAGGTATGTCTGGGTGAGCCCCTCACACCGGAGCATCGCGTCGTTATTGTCGGTCATATCGGGCTCAATGATAGTGAGATACGCCTCCCAAATCATTCTCGTTGCACTGGTTGGACTCGGATGTGGGACCCAGTCCCCTCCGCCGCCGACCCCTCCCCAGGGTCCTGGGCGATCGGCACCGATCGCGGGAGCCTCGGAGGACTCGACGCCGCTGGTGGTCGTCGTGGGCACCAGCCTGACGGCCGGCTACGGGCTCTCCGATCCGGGGCTCGCGTACCCGGCGCTGATTCAACGCAAGGTCGACTCGCTGGGGCTCCGTCTGAGGGTGGTCAACGGGGGGGTCAGCGGGGAAACCTCCGCCGGCGCGCTGCGGCGGATCGACTGGGTCCTCAGCCGGGGGAAGGTCGCGGTGTTGATGGTCGAGACCGGTGCCAACGATGGGCTGCGGGGGCAGGATCCCGACTCAACCCGCGCCAATATCCAGGCAATCTTTGACCGGGCCAAAGCCCTCGAACCGCCCCCCCGTCTGGTCCTGACGGGTATGGAGGCGATGCCCAATCTCGGCGAGGACTACACTCGGCGCTTTCGGGGGCTCTTTCCCGAGTTGGCCCGGACCAACGGCGCCGCGTTCGTGCCGTTCCTGTTGGACGGCGTAGCCGGTGTCGATTCGCTCAATCAGGCCGACGGGATTCATCCGACGGCCCGGGGGCAGGAGATCGTCGCTGACAATGTCTGGCGGGTTCTTCGCAGCGTGGTGACCGAGTTGAGCCGACGTTAGGCGTCGAGGATCTGCCGGATCGCGATCCCCAGCTCGTCCGGCGCGAACGGTTTGGCGAGGTGGAGCGCCGGCTCGTCGGACCGGACGATCCCGTCGATCTCCGGATGCCCCGAGATGAACAGCACCTTGAGGTGGGGGAGGTCGGCCCGTAACTCGGTCGCGAGGCCGGTGCCCCGTTGGCCGGGCATCATCACGTCGGTGACGAGCAGCGCAATCGCCGTTCCGTGCTCGGCGGCCAGCGCGGTGGCCTCGGCGGCGCTCTGGGCCGGCAAGACTCGATAACCGAGCTGCTCCAGCCCGCGCCGGGCCATCCGCAGCACCAACGGATCGTCGTCGACCAGGAGGATGGTCTCGGAGCCCGGCTGTGGTTGGGGCGGTCGGGCGGCCCGTTCTCCGGTGTGAACCACCGCCTCCCGAAGGGCCTGAAAGTGGATTTCGACCGAGGTGCCGGCGTTTGGCTGGCTCCGGATCCAGAGGAGCCCCCCCGATTCCCGAACGATGCCGTGGACCGTGGCCAGCCCGAGCCCGCCGCCCGCGAAGCCGTCGAAAGCCCGAGCCCGCTGCTCAGCGGACATCCCGACGCCGGTATCGGCGACCGTCAGGACCCCGTACTCTCCCACTCGCTCATCCAGATGATGGGCGGCCGATGTCTGATCGGGCCGGACCGCATGGGTCGACACCGTGAGGGTCCCTCCCTCCGGCATGGCGGCCTGAGCGTTGGATACCAAGTTGATGAGGATGTGCTGGATTTCGTGCCGATCGGCGTGCACCGGAGGGACGTCGGGCGCCAGGTCGATGATCAGCCGGATCTCCGGCACGACCAGGATCCCGAGCAGCTCGCGCCAATCGGTGATGGTGGCGTTGAGATCGGTGGCGGTCCGGACGATCGGGCGTGGTCGGCTGAACTCGAGCAGGTCCCGGAGCAGCTTTTCGCCCCGCCGAGCCGCTTGCTCGACCGTGACCAGGTCGGCGAGCGCTGAATCACCCCCGGCTTTGCCCGCCGCGAAGAGGGAGGCGTAGCCGGAGAGGACGTGCACCACGTTGTTGATCTCGTGAGTGATCGCATCGGCGAAACGGGCGAGCGCCTCGAGCCGTTGCGACCGGCGCAGGCGGTCCTCGAGCTGTTTCTGGCGGCGGAGATCGGTTGCCGAGACAACGTAGAGGGTCTGGCCCGGGCAGAGGGTGGGGAAGACGGCCAGGTCGACGGGGACGGTGTCCCCTGTCGCGGTATAGCAGGCCGCCTCGCCCCGAAACGGCTGCCCCTGCCGCATCGCGTTGCGGAGCCGATCGACCACCAGCGGCTCTTCGAGAATGGTGATCACCTGATCGACCGCCTTGTTCTCGATTTCCGCGATCGGGATCCCCACCAGGTTGGCGAACGCCTGGTTGGCGAAGTGGACCCGCTCGGTGTCGGCGACGAGGAGCGGCTCAGTCGCCAACTCGGCGGCCAGCGACCGGGTCTCAGGCGTGGAAGGGTTCATTCACGATCGGGTTCTTGGAAGGTCATAAGGTACCTCGCCGGTTGACCGGCGTCCAAGCGAACCCCTACACTTCGCCATGGCTTTCTTCGATTCTCGGCACCAGCGGGCGGCCATCGTCCTCGGGCTGTTGGCCATCGGCCTCGCCATCGCACTGGCACCCTACGCGAGCGGTCTCATCGCGGTGCCAGTCCTCTACGTGATTCTGGAGCCGGTTCAGCGGCTCCTGACCCGGTGGTTCCGGCCTTCGGTTGCGGGAGGCCTGGTCATCGTGTTCGCCATCCTCGGCCTGGTCGTCCCCGGGATCGTCCTCGCCAACCTGATCGTCAATCAGGCCCAGGACATGGGGAGCCGGGTCGTCTCGGGCCCCCTCCTCGAGCGGGTGGCCCAAATGCGGATCGGTCCGTTCGATGTCGGCGCCGAGCTGATCAAGGTGGGCCAAACGTTGGTCACCTGGCTCGGCGGCAACGCGGTTTCGCTGGTGGGCACCGCCACCCGCCTGGCGATCAACGTCCTCTTCGCGCTCTTCGGTCTCTACTACCTGCTGCTCAATCCGGGCGGAGTTTGGGGCGCCGTTCGACCCTACATTCCCTTTTCGCCCGGGAACACTGACCGCCTGCAAGAGCGCTTTCGGGCGGTGGCGACCTCGACGGTGGTGGGTACCGGGCTGACCGCGGTGGCACAGGGGGTCGCAGTCTCAATCGGCTTCGCCGCGACCGGACTGCAGAATCCATTGTTCTGGGGCGTCGTCACCGTGGTCTTCGCGGTGCTCCCGGTCGTAGGTAGCGGGATGATCTGGGGACCCGGCGTCGCGGTGTTGGCTTTCGACGGTCGAGTCGGGCCGGCGGTCTTCCTGGTGGCATGGAACCTCGGCGCGACCGGGGTCATCGACTATGTGATCCGGCCCATCGTGTACAACCGGTTTGCCGCGATCCATCCGATGATCACCCTCGTCGGCGCGGTGGCGGGAGTCAGCTATTTCGGGATCCTCGGGCTCCTGGTCGGTCCCCTGGCCCTTTCCTATTTCTTCGAGATTCTTCGCATGTATCGCCAGGAATTCGTCCCCCGAGGGAGTCAAAGCGGATTCACTGAGGAGCTGCCAGTCGCGCTGCCGGCACTACCCGGCCCACCGGACCCGCCGCCCGCAGCCTCGTGACCGGCGGTTCGCAGCGGACCAGGATCTTCTGGTCCTTCGCGGCGATCTATCTGCTGTGGGGCTCGACCTATCTCGGGATCAAGATCGCGATCGAGACGATTCCTCCCTTTCTGCTGGGCGGAAGCCGTTTTCTGGTGGCCGGCGCGCTGATCTACGGGTGGGCCCGGCTCCAGGGAGAAAAGGCACCGGATCGATCGGTCTGGGGTTGGGCGGCTCTCCTGGGGACCTTGTTCTTTCTGCTGGGGAACGGGCTCGTGGTGTGGGCCCAGCAGCACGTGCCGTCCGGCCGCACCGCGCTGTTGGCGTCGACCTCGCCGATCTGGATGGTGATCATCGAGAGCGGGCTCGATCGATGGCGGCGCCCGCCCATCCGGGTCGTCGTCGGGGTTGGGTTGGGTGTCGTGGGTCTCTACATCCTCGCCTCTCCCACTGCCGGCGTTGGGGAGGGTGTCGGGATGATTTCGGCCGGTGGTTTGGTCGCCTTGGTCGGCGCCTCGGTGGCTTGGGCGGTTGGCGCGGTGATATCGCATCGTCACCATCTGCCGACCAGTCCGGCGATGGCCACCGGGATGAAGGTGCTGGGAGGCGGGGCTCAACTCGCCGTGCTGGCGCTGGTGGTCGGTGAGGGCCGCCGGTTCGAGCTTTCCCAGGTGTCGCCTGAGTCGTGGATGGCGTTTGGATACCTGGTTGTTTGCGGCAGCATCATCGGCTTCACCGCCTTCACCTTCTTGCTCCGTACCTCGACTCCCCAAAAGGTGGGCACCGCGTCCTACGTCAATCCGCTGGTCGCGGTGTTTCTCGGCTGGCTCCTCGCGAACGAGCAAGTGACCAGCCGGATGTTGCTCGGGGCCGCCGTCAGTCTGAGCGGCGTCTTGATGATTCGGTGGCCTGGTGGAACCCCGCCTCCGCCGACGGCGGACACGGGGACGCTCGAGACCGGAGAATTCCCGGTGCCGGTCCGCCACTGAGCTCCGTCCTGCCTCTCTCGACTGATTGAGGACGAACCGGATGTTCGTCAGACGACGTAGCGAGGCATCCGGGCGTTCAGCTTGGTGATCAGGAGGAGATACCGGACTCCGGTCTTTTCCGCGATGGCTTGGGGATCGATCTCGGGGTGGTCAGGCCCGATCAGAGTCGCAACGTCCCCTATCTCCACCGCCTTCTCGTCGCCGATTTCGACGATGGTGTGTGCCGAGCTGATCACGGACACCACCGGATAGAGCCGGCCCCCAATGAGCACCTTGCAGGTCTTGGCCGCCGTAAACGGGTAGCCGTCGGTATGGCCCACCGGAAGCATCGCCACCCAGGTTGGCTTGGTGGCGATGTACTCGCGGCGAAAGCTCGCGCTGTCGCCAGCTCTCAATTGCTCGAGCCGCGCGATCCTGGCCCGAAGCCGAAACACGGTCTTGAGTTGGGCCATGTCCTTGACCCCGTCCGCGCTCGGATAATTCCCGAACAGAGCATTGCCCGGTCGCACCAGGTCGAGATGCGAGTCGTGATAGAGGAAGAGTTCGTATGTCGGCGCCGCATGGAGCCGTCCGAGCTCGAGCCCGCGGGCTCGCGCGGCGGTCACCAGCGTTCGGAATCGGGCCAGCTGCTCGGGGCCGAACTCGAGCTGATGGGCGAACATCATGTAGGTCCCCTCGACCCGGACCGAGCGTTGCCGACAGAGGGTGTCGAGCCAGGGCCCCGCCCGGTAGTCCGGCATCCCCTCTCGGCCCATCCCGACGTCGACGTACAACTCGACCGGCACCGGCCGCCCCAACCGCTTTGCGATACGCTCCATCCGGGCCGGCGCATCGTCGAGCCACAGAGAGGAAGTCACCCGATGCCGCACCAACTCGGCAGTCTCGGCCTCGGACACTTCGGCCATGTTGAGAATCGGCTTCTTCACGCCGGCCTGCCGTATCGCGATTGCCTCGGCGACCCGGACGCAGGCGAGCCCGGCGACCTCCGGACAGGCGGCCAAGAGCGGCCCCACGGTAGCGTCACCGAGTCCGTAGGCGTTGTTCTTGACGACGGCGAGAATCGGTCGCCCACCGGCGAGCCGAGCGGCCTCCCGGACGTTGTGCTGAAATGCGGTGCGGTCGATCTCGATCCAGGGATCGAAGCTGTCATGCCCCGCGGGCGCTTGAGGCGATCCGACTTCGTGGGTTCGATGCGAGTGCTCGAGGGCATCGGCCCCGCCAACCCCGAGGGTCGTCAACCCGATGGCGCCGGCCGCCGCGCCGACGAATCCGCGGCGGGACAACTCTTGAGGATCAGGTGACGACTTGGCTCCGAGGCGGCCAACGTTCTCGGGATCGGTCATGGCTGGGTCAATCGTGGGGGTACCGGACGCGCCGCCGGTTGCCTGCTCGTCGGGTGAATCTCTGCCCGTAGGTCGGGGGTCGCAAGGTCCCTGATGGAGTTCTCGATCGTGCCACCGGTCCGGGCGGGGCGAGCGTGCTCACCGGTCCCGAGATTGGCCCCTAGCAGAGTACCTTTGGAGGATGACGACCAGACGAGACTTCCTCGCGACGACCGCTCTAGCGAGCGCGGCCGGACTGCTCCCCCGCCACCACGCCCTCGGCGCCACCTCCCGCCGAACCAGCGCGCTGAGAATCCTGTTCATCGGCGGGACCGGCTTCATCGGACCTCACATGGTCCAGGCCGCTCTCGATCGCGGCCACAAGCCGACCCTGTTCAACCGGGGGAAAACCAACCCGCAGCTCTTCCCAACCGTCGAGAAACTGGTTGGCGATCGGGACGGCGGCCTCAAGGTGCTCGAGGGGCGCCAATGGGACGCGGTGATCGACACCTCGGGCTACCTCCCTCGATTGGTCCGCGATTCCGCTCAACTACTGAAACGGGCCGCGCGGCACTACCTCTTCATTTCCACCGGCGACGTCTACCAGGACTTCAGCGTCGAGCGCTTGGACGAGTCAGCGCCATTGGTGACCCTCGCTGATCCCGCCAGCGAAGACGTCTCGAAGTACTACGGGCCCCTCAAAGTCCTCTGCGAGCGGGAAGTCCGCGCCGCGTTCCCGGAGCACAACACCATCGTCCGGCCCGGCTGGATCGTCGGGCCCGGCGACAATCTCAATCTGTTCACGTATTGGCCGGTTCGGATCAAGCGGGGTGGTGAGGTACTGGCCCCGGGGGATCCAACCGATCCAGTCCAGATCATCGATGCCCGCGACATGGCGGAATGGATCGTCCGAATGCTCGAGTCCGGTACCACCGGCGACTACAACGCCTTCGGACCCGCCAGCGATCTCTCGATCGCCGAGTTCCTCTATGGGATTCGCGCCGTCGTGTCCAGCGAGGTGCGGTGGACCTGGGTTACCACCGACTTTCTCCTCGAGCGCAACGTCAAACCGTGGCGCGACATCCCGATCTGGTACCCGCCGATCGGCGATCACAAGGGGAACGGGCTCATCAGCCCCAGACGCGCGATCGCGGCCGGCCTCACCTACCGGCCGCTGGCCGACACTGCCCGCGATACCATCGAATGGTTCGAGTCGCTCGGGGAACCGTGGGAGGGGGGGACAGGCCGACGACCGGGCCTCCCGGCCGCGCGGGAGGCGGAACTGCTCTCCGAGTGGCGTCGGCTTCGAGGCTAGAAGCTCCTCGGTAAGCCGAGCACGTGTTGCGCCACGTGACTGAGGACCAGGTTATTGGCGACCGGAGCCACCAGGAACAGCCGGGCCTCCCGGAACTTCCGCTCCACATCGTACTCGGTGGCCATGCCATAGCCGCCGAAGGTGTTCATGGCCGCGTTGCCGGCCTCCCAAGCGGCCTCCGACGTCAAATACTTCGCCATGTTGGCCTCGGCGCCGCAGGGCTCGCCCCGATCGTAGCGGGCGGCCGCGAGGTCCCTGATGGCGGCGGCGGCTGCCACGTTCATGTAGGCCTTGGCGATCGGGAACTGGACCCCCTGGTTCTCCCCGATCGGTCGATCGAACACGACCCGCTCCTTGGCGTACTTCACGGCTCGCTCCACGAAGAACCGGCCGTCGCCGACCGACTCGGAGGCGATCAGGATCCGTTCGGCGTTCATCCCGCTCAGGATGCACTGGAACCCGCGTCCCTCCTCGCCGATCAAGTTCTCGACCGGCACCTCGAGGCCATCGAAGAACAGTTCGTTGGTCTCGTGGTTGACCATCGTCTCGACCGGCCGCACCCGAAGCCGGTCGCCCGCCGTCCGGAGGTCCACCAACAAGACGCTGAGCCCGTCGGTTTTCTTGGTGACGTGTTCGAGCGGCGTGGTCCGGGCCAGCAGCACCATCAAATCGGAATGCTGGACCCGGGAAATGAAGGTCTTTTGGCCGGTGACGACGTATCGGTCGCCCTGGCGGACCGCCGCGGTGGCGATCCGGGTGGTGTCGGAACCGGCGTTGGGTTCGGTGACTCCGAAGGCCTGGAGCCGGAGAGCGCCGCTGGCGATTGCCGGGAGGTAACGCCGTTTCTGCTCCTTGGTGCCGTGGCGGAGGACGGTCCCCATGGTGTACATCTGGGCGTGGCAGGCCGCCGAGTTGCCGCCCGAGCGATTGATTTCCTCCAGAATGACGCAGGCATCGGCGATCGAGAGGCCAGCGCCCCCGTACTCCTCCGGGATCAAGCAGCCGAGGTATCCGGCATCGGTCAGGGCTCGAACGAAGGCCTCGGGATAGGCCCGTTCCCGATCGAGTGTCCGCCAGTAATCACCGGGGTATTGGCGACAGAGGGCCTCGACGCCTTCTTTGATCTCTTGGCGACCGGTCATCGGGCAAACATACTTCAGCCGGCACCGGCGGGAAATCGCCGAACTCGGGACTCGCTTCGATCACCACATCGGTGGACCTGACGATGGCAATTCGATCGCGCCGCTCGATACTCTTCGTTCCAGCCAATCGTCCGGAACGCTACCCCAAGGCCCAGGCCTCCGGCGCTGATTCCGTCTGCGTCGATCTCGAGGATGCAGTCGGGCCCGAGTTCAAGGACGAAGCCCGCCTGGAGGTCGCCCACCTTCTCGTCGACCGATCCGAGGGCCCGGCTGAGCTGATCGTTCGGATCAACTCGGCCCGCACGGAGACGGGTTTCCGGGACCTCCTGACGGTGCTCGAAGCGCCCTTCGCTCCCGATGCCGTGATGTTGCCCAAGGTCGCCGAGCCGGCCGAAGTCGCGTGGATCGGTGAGCTGCTCGGGTCCCGGCATCCGTCCATCGAGCTGCTCCCGATGATCGAGACGGCCCGCGGCCTCGAGGCGGCGGCGGAGATCGCCCGGGCGTCGCCCCGGGTGGTCGGGCTGATTCTGGGCGGCGTCGATCTCTCGGCCGAGTTGGGATCGACCCGCGAGTGGGGCCCAATGCTCTACGCCCGCTCTCGCGTGGTGCACGCCGCCGCCCTCGCCCAGGTCGGCGCGATCGACCTACCCTATCTCGACGTGCCCGACATCGCCGGCCTGGAACGAGAGACTCGCCTGGCGAAGGCGCTCGGCTTGACCGGGCGGACCGCCATCCATCCGACTCAAGTCGAGCCGATCCAGCGAATTTTCGCGCCCTCGCCCGAAGAGATCGACCGGGCCCGCCAAATCATCGAGGCCTACGAAGCGAATCGGGGTGGGGTGTTGCTGCTCGACGGGAAACTGGTCGAACGTCCCGTTCTCCTGGCGGCTCAGCGGACCCTCGCGACTGCCGCGACCATTGCCGCCGGACCGAGCCAATGAGTCGCCACAGCCTCGATGGGCTCCTCGTCGTCTCGCTCGAACAAGCCGTCGCCGGCCCTCTCGCCTCTCGAAAGCTCGCCGACGCGGGGGCGCGGGTCATCAAGGTCGAACGCCCGGGACCCGGTGATTTCGCCCGAGCGTATGATTCGCTGGTCCACGGCGAAAGCTCCTGGTTCGTCTGGCTCAACCGCGGCAAGGAGTCGGTCGCGCTCGATATCAAGCGCCCCGATGACATCGCCCTTCTCCGGCGAATCTGCGCCACCGCCGACGTCTTCATCCAGAACCTGGCCCCCGGTGTAGCCGCCAAGGTGGGCCTCGACTCGGAGATCCTCCGCCGAGCCAATCCTCGGCTGATCACCTGCGATATCAGCGGGTACGGCGAGGACGGTCCCTACGGCACGATGAAGGCCTTCGACAACCTGGTCCAAGGCGAGAGCGGGTTGTTGTCGATCACCGGCCTTCCCGACGAGCCCGCCAAGGTGGGCATCTCGATTTGCGACATCTCGGCCGGCACCCATGCGTTCGCCGCGATTCTCGAGGCGCTGTTCGCCCGGGAGCGAACCGGCGTCGGTCAGGGCCTCAAGATTTCGTTGTTCGATTGCCTCGCGGACTGGATGAGCGTTCCGTTCCTGCACCAGGTCTATGGCGGGAAAGCTCCGGCCCGCACCGGCCTCCACCATGCGACCGTCGGTCCCTACGGACCTTACGCGGCCAAGGACGGCCGGCGGGTGATCATCGCCGTCGCCAGCGAGCACGACTGGGTCAGCTTCTGCCAGGGCGTTCTCCAGCGGCCGGAGCTGGCAACCGACCCGCGGTTCGAGATCAACCACAAGCGAATCGCGAACCGGACCGTGCTCGAGCCGATGATCGTCGCCATTCTGGGGCAACTCTCGTTCGAAGAGATGATCGAACGGCTGCGCCAGGCCGATATCCCCTATGGGCGCATCAATACCGTGGCCGACTTGACGACCCACCCCCAACTCCGCCGGATCACGGTCGAGACGCCCTCGGGGCCCGCCGAAGTGGCGGCCGACCCGTTGCGGGTGGTTGGGATCGCCGAGGAGCGTTCAGTGGTCAGGGTCCCGGCTCTCGGCGAACACAGCGGCCCGATCCGGCGGGAATTCGCGACGTGACCGGCCACCTTCAAGAGTGGGTCGGCCGAGCGGAGACCTCGTCAGACTCAATCGGGTTGGGGCCGGCTCGGGCCATGATGGCGCTACTCGATCGCGATCCGACGGCGCTCCGGTTGGGCGATGCCCTGCCGCCGTGTTGGCATTGGCTGTACCTCCACTCCTCGATCAAGCGATCCGAGGTCGGCGTCGACGGTCACCCTCGGCGGGGCGGCTGGCTTCCTCCCATCCTCTTGACTCGGCGCCTGTGGGCCGGGAGCCGGCTTCGGTTCTCCGCCCCGCTTCGACTGGGTCAGTCCGCGGAGCGGCGGTCGGAAGTCCGGGCGATCGAGGAAAAAAAGGGGCGGAGCGGGGACCTGGTATTCGTCCGAGTGCGGCACACCATCACCGGACCCAGCGGATTGCTGGTCGACGAAGATCAGGATCTGGTGTTTCGCGACCCGCCAGCCGAAGACGCGCCGCGGCCGGGCGAACCGCTTCCGGCCGAGTCCGACTGGGAGGAACGATTCGAACCCGACGCGCCGACTCTCTTTCGGTTCTCCGCCATCACCATGAACGGGCACCGGGTTCACTACGATTTTCCCTATGCCACCGGGCTCGAAGGCTACCGCGGTTTGCTGGTCCACGCCCCGCTGACGGCCTTGCTCCTGCTCGACGCCGCCGGCCGCCGGATTTCCGCCCCCGTCGCCAGCTTTCAGTTCCAAGCGCGGAGCCCGCTGTTCAACGGCGAGCCGGTTACCCTGCTCGGGCGAGCCACCAACGCCGCCGAAACTGCGGTCTGGGCCGGCGGTCCGGATGGGTCGATCGCCGTTCAAGGGACCGTTGGATGGGTCCGATGAGCCGCCCGGCTTCGCTGACCCGATCGCTGGCCCGGCTGATCCGGTCTCGCCCGGTCAGCGACTCGGATCGGCGAGATGCGCTCCGATTCGTCCGCGATTGGGTCGGTTCCGCCGTGGCCGGCACCGCCACCGACCCGGGTCGACGGCTGATCCGGTATGGCGGCGGACCTCGGACCATCGAAGGCGATGCGTTTCTGACCGCTGCGCTCTCCCACGTCACCGAAACCGATGACCTCCACCGGGGCTCGATCACCCATCCCGGATGCGTGGTGGTGCCGGTGGCCCTGATTCTCGGTCGCCTGTTAGGCAAGCCTGGTCCGGCGGTCCTCGGCGCGGTACTGGCCGGATACGAAGCGATGGTCCGGGTAGGCGAGGCGCTGGGACCGGCCCACTACCGGACCTTCCACAACACCGCGACGGCCGGTCCTTTTGGAGCGGCGGCGGCCGCCGCGTCGCTGCTCGAACTCGACGAGGACCAGTGGGTCTGGGCATTCGGTTCGGCGGGCACTCAGGCCGCGGGGCTCTGGCAGTTCAACGCCGATGCCTCGATGTCGAAGCCCCTCCACGCCGGTCACGCCGCCGAGGCGGGCCTCAAAGCCGCTCGGTTGGCGGCCGAAGGGTTTACCGGCTCGGAGGCGATTCTCGAGGGCGATCGAGGGTTCTTTCGGGCTCTCTGTCCGGATGCCAGGCCCGATCGGGTTCTGGCGGAGACCGACGGTTGGAAGCTGCCCGAGACGTCGATCAAGCCATATCCATCGTGCCGCCACACCCATCCAGCCATCGACGCCGCGCTCCGGCTCCGGGAACGGGTACCGTCACCGCCGGCTCTCGCCAGGATCGACGTCGAAACCTATCCGGCGGCTCTGGATCTCACCGACAATCCTGATCCCCGCTCGACCTCCGCCGCGAAGTTCAGCATCCAGTTTTGCGTCGCGACAACGCTGATCCGAGGAACCCCCGGCCTTGCCGAGTTCGAGGGCGACGGATTGACCGATCGAGCCGTGCGCGAGCTGGTGTCGCGGACGACGGTGGCGGTCGCCGGCGACCTGGCCACCCGCTACCCTGGCCGGTGGGGCGCCCGGGTAACGATCAGTGGCGATGGCAAGACCGAGACCGAAGCGCAGTTGACGGCCAAGGGTGACCCCGAGGATCCGCTGACCGATGCGGAGCTCGAGAACAAGGCGAGGGGCCTGATGAGCTATGGCGGCTTGCCCGCCGATCAAATCGAGTCGATGTGGTCGGAGCCGTTGGCCGCTGACGTCGTCGGAAGCCTCCGGCGGTTGGCCTCGGACCCATGAAACCGAGCGGGGCCGCCTCGCGACGGCCCCGCTCTGTCATCAACTCAACCCAACTATTCGCCGGGCCGGCCGATCTTGCTGGTGCCCCTGGGCCCGGTTTCGGCGCAGGTGCCGGCGGCCTCCGGCGCGGCCGTCTCGATCTGGTTCAACTCGACCCGACGATTCTGGGTCATCCCGTCCGCGGCATTGTTGTCGGCCGCGGGCTTGCACTCGCCGAAGGATCGGACGGTCATCCGGCCGGCCGCGACGCCTCGCTTCACCAGTTCGCGCTGAATGAACTCCGCTCGCCGCTGGCCGAGCCAGGCGTTGTAGCGGACCGAGTTCCGCCAATCGGTGTGGCCGTCGATGTAGACCCGAATCGACTCATCGGTCTTCATGTTCTCGGCCACCTGGTCGAGCGACATCCGATCGACGCTCGAAGCGGCGCTGTACTTGTTGGTGCCGAACATCGCCCGGAGCACCACCGAGAGACCGCGGACCGATGCGGACGCTCGATCGGAGTTCCCGCTGCAGGTGGCGGTGACGTTGTAGTCGCCGCTCCGGCTCCAGCTGTAAGTCCACCCCGAGGCCGTCGGACTGCCATCGGCTGCGATGGTGCACTCATCCGCTCGCATCGCCCGGCTGTTGCCGTCGGACCAATACCCGGCGATCGCGTAGGTCGCCGACTCACCGAGTTTCAGGGTCGAGGACTTGGGCGAGATCTCGATTCGGGAAAGGCGGGCCGGCGGTGGCGGCGGCGGCGGGGCGGTCACCGTCACCGTCGAAGTGTCGGCGAACCGGCCATTCAGGGTCCGAGCCACCACCCGGTAGGTGCCCGCCGTACTGGAACTGAAGACGCCGTTGGCCCCGATGGTTCCGCTCGGCATCACCGCGTAAGTCACTTGCGGCGTGGTCGAAGAACCGTCGCAGAGCCGGCCGGAGACGTTGAAGTTCACCGACTGGCCGGTCTGGACGCTGGCGGTGTTCGGCGTCAGGTCGATCCCGTCGAGCCGTTTGGTGCACTTCGAGTTGGGATAAATCGACAGTCCTAGTTGAACACCGAGGTGGACGTTGCTCGAGGGATCCTCTACCGCCGGATTGATTCCCCTGGCCCGGACTTCATCGGAGCCGTTCCGCGGGCTGGTGATGAAGTCGATCGTCCCGTCGCCCCGGACCGAGAGCCAGTTGTTGACCTTGTAGCGGAGCCCGACCAAGCCGCCGAGGCCGAAGTCGTCGCCATCGAGGCTCTTGAGAGTGGTGTTGGTGCTCGAGCCCCAGTGATTCCACACCGGACCGGCCCCCAGCAGGAAGTTCCACTTGTTGCCCAACGGGGCGTGGTAGATGCCCCGCAGGTGGAAAGGCCAGTACCGAATTGGGGTGCTCTCTTGGCCCGTGAAATAGTTGTCGGTGAAGTCGGTCGCGTTGAACGAGCCGTCGGCCTCCAGCGAGAACTTCGGCGAGAAGAAATAGCCGATCCGGCCGCCCCCGCCGAAGCTGTTCTTGCTCTTGCTGCCGATGGTGAAACTACCGTCGTACTCGGTGTATCGGCCGAAACCGCCGAGCTCGACAGTACCCTTTTCTTGCGCCGCGGCCGGGAGGCCGAGGAGACCCAGGGCGGCTGCCACCAGGAGAGTTCTCCGCATGTTCGTCCACTCCGTTGGGGGTTCTGATTTGGTTCGCAATCGCTGCGGCCGGCTTGCTGCCGATCGTGCCTTAAGCGATTGCGGCTTCACAATATAGCCGATTGGAGCGTTCCGGCCTAGGCCCATCCCGTCAGATTGCGTCCCGACGATACGAGGGTTCGGCAGGGCTTCCTTGGGGCCCCGGGGTGGAGCGGTTGGGGCCGAACCCAGGGCGGGGCGGTCGGGGGGCCGGGTTCGACCGTCGCGGCGACCGGTACCTCCCTTGCGCCCGACCCGGGGCAATCTGCATATTCATGCAATATGCAGAAACCCATTCTGGCCCTCGCCTTCTCCGGCGGCCTCGACACCAGCTACTGCGTCCCCCGACTGACCGAATCGGGCCATCTCGTCCACACCATCTACGTCAACACCGGCGGCGCCTCGACCGAAGAGCTGGAGAAAATCCGGCACCAAGCGATCGCCGTCGGCGCCCACCAGCACCACCAGGTCGACGCTCGCCAGGCGGTCTTCGATCGGTTCGTCCGCTTTCTGATTCAAGGCAATGTCCTCCGAGGCGAGGTCTACCCCTTGAGCGTCGCCGCCGAACGAACCCAGCAGGCCATCTCCGTGGTGGAAGTTGCCCGTCGGATCGGAGCGGCCGCCGTGGCCCACGGCTCCACTGGCGCCGGGAACGACCAGGTTCGCTTCGACATCGCCTTCCGAGTGCTCGCTCCGGAACTCGCCATCGTCACGCCGATTCGCGACGAAAACCTCTCCCGCGACAAGGCCATCGAATACCTCGAGGCCCGAAAGCTGCCCGTCCCTCCGAAGGCCGGATCGTTCAGCATCAACAAGGGCCTCTGGGGCACGACCTGGGGCGGCGGTTGGACTCACGACACCTGGGCCCCCCCGCCGGCCGAATTGCTGGATCCGCCAACCGACGCTCCGGAGCCCCGCGATTTTGTCCTTGGCTGGAATGAGGGAGTGCCGACCTCGCTCGACGGGGTGGTGATGACCGGGGCCGAGCTGATCGCAACCCTGAGCGCCGCCTGTCAGAGCTACGGCGTGGGCCACAATATCCACGTCGGCGAAACCGCCCTCGGCATCAAGGGCCGAATCGGGTTCGAGGCGGGCGCCGCGATCGTGTTGGTGAGCGCCCACCGCGAGCTCGAGAAGTTGGTGCTCACCAAGTGGCAGACCTTCTGGAAGGACCACCTCGCCCGGTTCTATGGCGACCGGCTTCACGAAGGCCTCTACTTCGACCCGGCGCTGCGGGACATCGAGGGTTTCATCACCAGCTCCCAAGCTCGAGTGTCGGGCGACACCCGGGTGCGTCTGGCGCCCGGCCGGTTCCTCGTCACCGGAACCCGGAGCCCGTTCTCGCTGATGGATCGATCGGTCGCGACCTATGGGGAGGAGAACCGGCTGTGGAGCGGCGAGGAGGCTCGCGCGTTCGCCCGGATCGGCGCGATCCCCTCGCTGCTCGCCGCCAAGGTCGCGGCCCGAGCGTAGCGTGGTCAACACCACCCGAATCCGGCTCGATCGGATCGCTTCATCGACCAAGAATGCTCGGCTCGCCGCCGAGGTGATCCTGGGAACCGAGGTCGTCGCCGAAGAGGGCCGGATCCTGGCGGTCCGGATCCTCACCGACAAGTCGTCCTACAACACCGTCGAGGGCGTCGGCGGACGGATGATGTCGCTCCGGTCGGGCGACGTCCTCGCCGGGACGTTAGGCTCCCGCCGGGCGCTCCGCGGGTACGCCGGCGAAGTGCCCACCTCCCTCGCCGTCGGCGACTCGATCGAAGTGCTCAATCTCGGGGGCATCCTGGGTCGCTGCACCTCGGTCAATCCCGACATCGGGTCGCCCTTCAAGGCGGAAGTGTTGGGGGCGGTGCTGGCCTTCCCGGAGCTCGGCGACCGAGTCGGTCGACCGGCTTCGATCCGCGACGGGGCGATTCCGGCGGCGACCGAACTGACCACCGCGACCCCCGTCGTGTATGTCGCCGGGACCTGCATGAACGCCGGCAAGACAGTCGCCGCGACCGAGCTGGTGCGCGGGCTCTCGCGCCGGGGCCTCAAGGTCGCGGCGGCCAAACTGACCGGGGTCTCGCTGATGCGGGATACCCTCTCGATGCTCGACGCCGGGGCGGTCGCGGCCCTCACCTTCAACGACCTCGGGATCGCCAGCACCCATCCGGGCCAGACCGTCGGGGTCGCCAAAGGACTGCTGAACCGGCTCTGCAGTCGGCAGGCGGGGTCGCCGGACTTGGTGGTGGCCGAGCTGGGTGATGGGATCCTCGGTGAGTATGGGGTCCAGGACATCCTCCTCGATGCCGAGCTGATGCGGCTGGGAGTGGCGCACGTCATGGCCGCGCCGGACCCGGTGGCGTGTTGGGGGGCCCTGGGGCTCTACCGTGAGCGGTTCCGACTCCCGATCGCGGTGTTCACGGGGCCGGCGACCGACAATCAAGTCGGCCGGGACTTCATCGGCGGCGTCCTCAAGCATCCCTCGCACAATGCGCTCCGCGACGCGGCGGGACTCGTCGACGTGGTCTACCAGGCGGTGGAGCGGAATTCGAGCCCCCACCCCGCCGGAGCCAGCTGATGCGGGTCGTGGTCATTGGCGCCGCCGGTTACGTCGGGGGCGAGTTGCTCCGGCTCCTGCTCCAGCATCCCGACGTCCGCGACGTTCGGGCCACCAGCCGGAGCCAGGCCGGCAAGTCGTTAGGCGACGTGCACCCGGCGCTGGCCCGATTCGGCGGAACCCGGTTCTCCGGTCAAACGCCGGGCGAGGCGGCCGCCGATGCCGACGTCGCCTTTCTGGCCCTCGAGCACGGCGAGTCGTCGAAAGTGATGGGCGAGGTGATCGACGCCGGCCCCGGTTTGATCGTCGATCTGGCCGCCGATTTCCGAATCAAGGATGCCAGGCTCTACCAGGAGTACTACGGTCCTCATCCGGTGCCCGAGCTGGTGCACCGATTCGAGTATGGGTTGGCCGACGTTCGGGGCCGGGAGCTCTTGGGGGCCACCGCGATCGCCGCGCCGGGTTGCTTCGCGACCGCGTCGCAGCTCGCGCTGTGCCCCCTCCGCGGGGCTCCTCTCGCAGGTGAGCCGACCATCTACGGGATCACCGGATCGAGTGGGGCGGGCGTTCATCCGAAACCGACGACCCATCACCCCGCTCGGGCCCACAACGTGTTCGGCTACTCGGTCCTCGGGCATCGGCACGAAGCCGAGATCGGGGAGCAGTGGCGCCGCTGGACCGGTCGGGCCGCGGCGCTGCCGCGCCTGCTGGCGCACTCCGGGCCGTTCGTCCGGGGGATCTACGCCTCGGTCCATGCCCGACTCACCGAGCCGGTCGGCGAGGGCATCGTCGTCGGCGCCGGCGCGGTTTTCGACGGTCGACCGTTCGTTCGGGTTGTGGCGACGCCGCCGCACCTGACGCAGGTCGTCGGCACCAACGACGCGCTGATTCACCTCGCCACCAGCGCCGACCGCCGGGAGGTGGTGGTGATGGTGACGATCGACAACCTAGTAAAGGGTGCCGGCGGTCAAGCAGTGCAGGCGATGAATCTGGCGCTCGGGCTCGAGGAGACCGCCGGTCTCTCGACCGTTCCCGTTTTCCCCATCTAACGCCGATGACCAAACCGAACAATGGCGGCGCCTGGCTTCCGGTCTACGCCCAATTCCCCCTTCGGGCGGTCGCCGGGCACGGCTCCTGGATCGTCGATGACCAGGGACAGGAATGGCTCGATGCCTACGGCGGCCACGCGGTCGCCTCGACCGGCCATTCGCACCCCGACGTGGTTCGAGCGATCAGCGAGCAGGCCGCCAAACTGATCTTCTACTCGACCGCCATTCCCCACTCGGGGCGCGAGGAGCTCGCCGATCTGATCGCCTCGCTCTGTCCCGACCCGTTAGGCAAGGTGTTCTTCTGCAACAGCGGGGCGGAAGCCAACGAGAACGCCCTGGGTCTGGCCCGCAAGGTCACCGGGCGTCAGCGGATCATCTCGGTGAGCGGCGGATGGCACGGCCGGACGGCGGCGACCCTGGCGGTGACGGACGGCGCCAAGTACGCGGAAGCCGCTCGGCGGTCGGGGATCGCGATTTCGACCAAGGTGCCGTTCAACGACGTCGTGGCCATGTCCGCCGCGATCGACGAGACGGTAGCCGCCGTCATCGTCGAGCCGGTTCAGGGACTCGCCGGCGCCCGCGATTGCTCCCCGGACTTCCTTCGCGCCGCCCGAGTGGCGTGCGACCGGGAAGGCGCGGTGCTGATCTTCGACGAGATTCAGTGCGGGGTCGGCCGCTGCGGAGCGTTTTCCGCCGCCGAGGCGTTCGAGGTGGTTCCCGATATCCTGACCTTCGCCAAGGGGCTCGCATCGGGCCTTCCCATCGGCGCGATGGTGGCGACGCCGGCGGTGACCTCGCGAATCAAGGTGGGCGATCTCGGCAGCACCTTCGGCGGCGGCCCCGTCCCGTGCGCCGCGGCCATCGCCACCATCGAGGTGATCCGGCGCGAGCGGCTGATCGAGAACGCCGTGATGGTGGGCGATCAGATCCGGCGATCGGCCCAACGCCTCCCCGGAGTGCTCGACATCACTGGCCGCGGCTTGCTCCTTGGCCTTCGGCTTTCCCGGCCGGCCGCCGAGGTGCAGCAGGCGTTGTTCGCGGCTCGGGTGCTCTCGGGGACCTCGAGCGATCCCGCCGTGCTCCGATTGATGCCACCGTTGTCATTCTCCCGTTCCGAAGCCAACCAACTCATCGACGCCTTGCGTCGGGTCCTGACATGAGGAAACGCGATTTTCTGGCCACCGAGACGCTCGGCTCGGAGGCCTTCCATGGCATTCTCGACTTGGCCGCTCGGGTGAAGCGAGGCGAGGTCAAGGGCGGCCTCGAGGGAAAGATTCTGGCGGCGGCGTTCATGGACCCGAGTCTCCGGACTCGGGCCAGCTTCGAAGCCGCGATGTTTCTGCACGGCGGCCACATGATCGTGCTGGAGCCCGGGCGCGGCAGCTGGACCTGGGAGACCGAGCCAGGGGCCGTGATGGAAGGCGCCGCGGTCGAGCACTTGATCGAGACCTCGCGAGTCCTGGGACGCTACGCCGACGCGATCGGCGTGCGGGTCTTCCCGAAGGGCAAGGAGTGGGTCAAGGAACGCCAGGATCGAGTCATCAAGGACTTCGCCGCCTACAGCGAGAAGCCGGTGATCAACCTCGAGTCGACGCGGCGGCATCCGTGCCAGGGGCTCGCCGACGCCCTCACGCTCAAGGAGAAGCTCGGCAATCCCAAGGGCAAGAAATTTGTCCTGACGTGGGCCTGGCATCCGAAGGCCCTCCCGACCGCGGTGCCGGCGAGCGCCGCGATCGCGGCGGCCCAGCTGGGCATGGACGTGGTCATCACCCGACCGCCCGGCTTCGATCTCGACCCCGACGACATGGCGACGATTTATCAGCAGGCCACCGCCGCCGGCGGTCGGGTCACCCTCGCCACCTCGATGACCGACGCCCTCGTCGGCGCCGATGCCGTCTACGTCAAGTCGTGGGGCGCCCTGCAGTTCTTCGGGCGACCGGAGGAAGAGAAGGAGTTCCGCGCGGGGTTGCGGCCGTGGCGAATGAACGTCGAGCATCTCAAGGCCACCAACGCGGGCAAGGGAATCGTAATGCACTGCCTGCCGGTGCGGCGGAACGTCGAAATCGAGGACGCCGTGCTCGACGGGCCCAACTCGGTCGTCGTCGACGAGGCGGAGAATCGACTTCACGTCCAGCGGGCGTTGATGCTCGATCTGCTCGGGAGACAAAAGTAGATGAGCCCACTGACCTCGTCGCAACCTCTCGAGGGACTCAAGGGCGCCCTCCGATACGTCCGCGCCTATCGAGACCACGTCTTCATCGTCAAGGTCGGCGGCGATGTGGTGGCCGATCCCCACGGTCTCGACCAGGTGGCGACCCAGCTGGGCCTGCTCCACTCCCTCGGGATCCGAATCGTCGCCGTCCACGGCGGCGGGCCCCAGGCCACCGCGCTGAGCCGCCGGCTCGGTCGCGAGCCGGAGATCGTGGCCGGCCGCCGGGTCACGGACGACCAGGCCCTCGAGGTCGCCAAGATGACCTTCGCGGGCACCGTCAATCTGGATCTCCTCTGCGCCCTCCGCCGGCACGGTGTCCAAGCGGTCGGGCTGACCGGGGTCGACGCCGAGCTCCTGACTGCCGTTAGGCGATCCCCGGTCGAGGTCACCGACGATGCGGGCCAGACCCGGACCGTCGACTACGGCCACGTCGGCGACGTCGCGGCGGTCGACGGGCGGGTCCTGGTCCAGCTCCTCGAGAGCCGGTTCCTTCCAGTGATCGGCTCGCTCGCGGGCGACCGTGACGGCCAGGTGTTCAACGTCAACGCCGACACCGTCGCCGAGCGGATTGCCATCGCGCTCAAGGCCCAGAAATTGGTGTTCTTGACCGGGGTGCCCGGCGTTCTCCGCGATCGCGACGATCCGTCGTCGCTGGTGGCCTTTGCCGACCCGGACGACCTCCAGCAACTCATGGCCGAAGGTCGGCTCGCCGGCGGCATGCGACCCAAGGTGGAGGCCTGCATCCGGGCGGCGACCAACGGAGTCGAGCGAACCCACATCATCGACGGGCGGGTGGCGGATTCACTCCTGCAAGAAGTCTTCACCGGCGCGGGAGCCGGAACCATGATCGTGGGCAAGAAGGAAAAAGCGACCTACCTCGGGGCCGAACTTGCGGGGTGAGGTGGAGCTGCTGACGGCCCTCGTGGCGATCCCCTCGGTGAGCGGCGACGAGGAGGCCATCGCGCGATTCGTCGAATCGACGGTGCGCGAGTGGGGGGGGGGCCTCGAGGCGATCCGGGACGAGACTGGCGTCAAGGTCACGGTCGATTCCGGTCGCCCGGGCCCGACCCTGGCCTTCATATCGCATCTCGACGTGGTTCCGCCGGGACGCGGCTGGACTCGCGATCCCTTCACCCCCACCATCGAAGGGGACCGCCTCTATGGGCGGGGCTCGGGTGACGCCAAGGCGTCGGTGGCCGCGATGCTCCTCGCCGCGGCGGATCTCGCCGCCGGGGCGGGCGGGTGGGCGGGCGGGCGGTTGGTGGTCGTGCTCGGCTATGGCGAAGAGACCAAGCACACCACCATGGGGAGCGCGGTGGCGTCGCTGCCGCCGATCGACGCGGCGGTCGTCGGCGAGCCCACCAATCTCGAGATCGCGATCGCCCAGCGCGGTCTGATGATGGTCGATCTCATCGCCCGGGGCGATCAACGCCATGCCGGCTACGCCGCCGAAGGTGGCTTCACCAATGCGATCACTCGGCTGGCCGCCGATCTCGTCCGACTCCCGACCTTGCTCGCCGAGCGCGACCATCCGATTCTCGGCCGGGCCACCGTCACCGCCACGATGGTCGAGGCCGGGGTGAGCCGCAACGTGACGCCGCCCATCGCCAAGGCCGTCCTCGACATCCGGAGTACCCCGTCGTGGGAGCACGCCGAGATCGGCCCGGCCCTCCGGGGCGCGCTCGACGGCGAGGTCGTGGTCACCTCGGAGCGGTTGGTCCCCTGCCAGACGCCGGCCGGCTCCCGGCTCCTCGCCGCGGCCCTTCGCGCCCGGCCCGAGGCCACCACCTTCGGGAGCCCCACCTGTTCCGACTGGGTTTTCGTTAGGCATGCCGACGCCCTCAAGTGCGGGCCCGGCACCAGTCGCCGATCGCACACGGCCGACGAGTGGGTCGAGCTCGCCGAGGTCTCGGCGGCCCGGCGCTTTTATCGGGCCCTCGCCGAGGAATACCTGCGATGAAAACCCTCTGGTCGGGAAGCCGGCGGACCCATCCGCTCACCTTCCTCTTCACGGTGGGCGACGATCCGGCCTGGGACCGCCACCTGCTCCGGTGGGACGTGCTCGGCAGCTTGGGGCACCTCGAAGGCCTGGTCGCCTCGCGGCTGGTGACCCAGGCCGACTACCGGCGGCTCCGGTCCGGTCTCCGGGCGGCTCTCGCAGCGGCCGACGACGGCCGGCTGGCGATCCGGCCCCGGCACGAGGATGCCCACTCGGCGGTGGAGGAGTGGTTGGTGGCACGGCTCGGCGCCGCCGGCGAACGGATCCACACCGGGCGGTCCCGCAACGATCAGGTGGCCGTCAACATCCGCCTGATGCTCAAGGACCGGCTCCTCGATCTCCACGAGGCGGCTGGGGACCTTGCCGGGACCCTGCTCGCCTTCGCCGCCAAACATCGGCGGGCGCTGTGGCCCGGGTACACCCATCTCCGCCGGGCGATGCCATCGAGCGCCGGGCTCTGGGCCGCGGCGTTAGGCGAGGGGTTGCTCGATACCGTGGAAGCGCTCGACGCCGTCTGGCGACAGGTCGACCGCTCGCCCCTCGGGAGCGCCGCGGGGTACGGGGTCCCCCTCCCCTTGAAGCGGGAGACCGCCGCCGCCGCCCTGGGCTTTCGGGGAGTCGAACACGCCATCGGGAGCGTCCAGAACGGCCGCGGGAAGCTCGAGGCCGCGGCGCTCTTCTGGTGCGTTCAAATGGGCCACGAGGTCGGCAAGCTCGCCAGCGACGTGGTGCTCCTCTCGGGCGAAGAGTTCGGGATGCTCGAGTTGCCGGCCGAGTTCGCCACCGGGTCGAGCATCATGCCGCACAAGCGGAACCCCGACGTCTTCGAGCTGACCCGGGGGCGGGTGGCGTTGATCGAGGCGGATCTGGCCGCGACGTTAGGGATTCGAGCCAAGCTCACCAGCGGCTACCATCGTGACTGGCAGCTTCTCAAGGGGCCGCTGATTGCAGGCCTGGCCCGAACCGGGTCGCTCCTGTCGATGATGACGGTGGTGGTCCCGGCTCTCCGGGTCCACGCCAAGCCGTTGGAGGGTGGCACGCTTTCGACCGACGAAGTGATGCGCCGGGTCGAGGCCGGCGTCCCTTTTCGGCAGGCCTATCGCGACGTCGCCGCGGCGCTGAAGCGCGGCGAGCGGTTTCCGGCGCCCGGGCCCGGCGAGTTGATGGCCCGCCGGCGGGGCACGGGCGGATTGGGGAATCTCGACCTCGGCGCCGCCCGCCGCCGCCTCCGGGCGGCCGAGCGATGGCGGCGAGCGGAACGAGCCCGGTTCGACCGGGCGATGGCGCGGCTGGCCGGGAAAGCTCGATGATCCGGGGCGATCGGCGGCAGCGGCACCTCAAGATTCTCGAGTTGATCGAGACCCACGCGATTCACACTCAGGAGGAGCTGGCGGATGCGCTGGCACGCGAGGGTTGGGAGGTGACTCAGTCGTCGGTCAGTCGCGACATCGCGGCGCTCAAATTGGTGAAGGTCGACGGAGCCTATCATCGGGCGGCGATGGTCAAGGCGCCGCGCCGCGAGCCGGATGAGCAGCGCATCGTCGATGGGGTGTTGGCGTGGTCCCCGGCCGGGGATTCGCTGGTGGTGCTCCACACTCCACCGGGTGAGGCGAACCGAGTCGGCGTGGCGCTCGATCGGCTGGCGTGGCCCGAGGTGTTAGGCAACATTTCCGGCGATGACACGGTGTTTCTGGCGACCCGCGACGTCGCGGGGCAGCGTCAACTGATCCGACGGGTCGCGGGGTTGGTGGGGAAGGGGGCCCCGGCGTAGCCGCGGGTCCCGCCGTTGACGGCTCGGGTCGGACCGGATAGAATAGCCCCATGCGTTCGCGTCGCGACCACCATCATGCCCATCACCACGGTCTTCGGGCCGGGGAGTTGCTGTGCGTGCATCGGTGAGCCAGGTCGGATAACCAGCGCGACGCCAGACCCCGCGGCCCGTCACCAGACGGGCCGTTTTCTTTCTAGGAGCACCGAATGATCAGAATCGCCGTCCCAAACAAGGGGCGTCTTGCCGACGACACCAGGGAACTGTTCGAGGACGCTGGACTTGGCTTCCGGATCCAGAGCGACCGAGCGTTGGTCGCCACCATGGGGAGCGACTACGAGGCCATTTTCGTCAGGTCGCAGGATATTCCCGAGTTTGTCGCCGACGGGGCTGCCGACGTCGGGGTCACCGGGTGGGACCTGGTGTGCGAATCGGAGCGAGTCCTCCACCAGCGCCTCGACCTGGGCTTCGGACGGTGTCGAGTGGTGATGGCCGCTCGGGTCGACACCGGGATCGAATCGGTCGAGGATCTCCCACCCGGCACTCGGGTCGCGACGGTGTTCCCCCGGATGACACGCCGCTTCTTCGAGCGGATCGGGCGGACCGTCGAGCTGGTGCCGGTTTCCGGCGCGACCGAGATCGCGCCGCACCTCGGGATCGCCGACGTGATCGTCGACCTCGTCTCGACGGGCTCGACGCTCCGCGTCAACGGTCTTCGCGAGGTCGCGACCGTCCTCGACTCGAGCGCTCGGTTGATCGCGGCTCGGACCGATTCCGCCGGCGTCACCGCCCTGGTGGCTCGACTGGAATCGGTCGTTCGGGCCCGAGGCCAACGGTACCTGATGGCCAACGTCCCCCGGGGCGCGCTCGACCAGGTCAAACGGATCGTCCCGGGCCTCTCGGGACCCACCGTCGTCGACATCCTGAACGGCGGTCATCAGGTCGCCGTGCACGCGGTGGTCGCCGTGGGAGAGGTCGATCGCACGATCGTCGATCTCAAGGCGTTAGGTGCCGAAGGAATCCTCGTTACCCGAATCGAGCGATTGACGCCGTGACCTCATTCGAGATCCGGTTTCGAGGTCCGATCGCTCAGCTGGGCCCTGACGACCGGCGGGCGTTGATGGACCGAAGCGCCGCCGATGACGAGTCGATCCGGTCGGAGGTCGGCGCCATCGTCGCCGCGGTCCGGAAGGACGGCGATCGAGCGGTGCGCCGCTTCACCGAACGTTTCGACCGGGTGTCGGCCGGCTCGATCGCGGTCCCGCCGGCGGTACTCGCCGAGTCGCTGAGGGGGCTGCCCGCACCGCTTCGGGCGGCGCTCGATCGAGCCGCCCGAAACTTGACCACGGCCCATCGAGCCATGATGCCGCGTCCGATGGAAGTCGAGACCGAGCCGGGGATTCTCCTTTGCCGGACCCCGGTCCCGGTCGAGCGAGTGGGTGTATATGTCCCCGGGGGACGAGCCGCCTACCCATCCTCGGTCTTGATGGGCGTGATTCCCGCCCGAGTGGCCGGCTGTCGGGAGGTGGTCGTCTGCAGCCCGCCCGGGGCCGATGGGCTGCCGGCGCCGGTGATTCTGGCGGCTTCCGCGCTTGCCGGGGCCGACCGGGTGTTCGCCGTGGGAGGTGCCCAGGCCATCGCCGCGCTGGCTTACGGGACCGAGACGATTCCGCGGGTCGACCGGATCGTCGGACCGGGGAATGAATACGTTGCCCAGGCAAAGCTCGCGGTCGCCAACAAGGTTGGGATCGACAATCCGGCCGGTCCGAGCGAGCTCCTCGTGGTGGCCGACGCGAGCGCCTCGGTCGATGGCGTGGCCCTCGAACTGGTGGCCCAAGCCGAGCACGACCCGCGCGCGGCGGTAATCGCCGTGGTGATCGGCCCGGCCGACTTGGCCGGTCGACTGGCGGCCGCGCTCGAGGCCCGAGCGGCCGAGACGCCCCGCTCGAGGGTCGTCAAGTCGGCGCTCGCCGATCGGGGTGCGCTCCTTACGGCGGAGAGCCTAGCCGAAGCGGCCGAATTCGCGAACCAATACGCCCCGGAGCATCTCTTGATCGCGACGGCCAGCCCGGAAGCAGACCAGTCGCTCTTTCGAATCGCCGGGGCGACCTTCCTTGGCGCCGCGAGCTCGGTCACCTTCGGCGACTACCTCACCGGAGGAAACCATGTCCTCCCGACTGGTGGGATGGCTCGGTCCTATTCGGGCCTCGGCACCCTCGATTTCATCCGGTGGACTTCCGAGCAGTCGGTCAGTCCCGCCGCGGCCATGACCCTGGCCACCGATGTGGCGCTGCTGGCCGCCGCCGAAGGGCTGCCGGCCCATGCCGCGGCCGCCTTGGCGTGGCAACCAACGGAGGTAGCGCGATGACGGAGTTCGAGCCGAGAGCCGGCTATCGAGGTCTCGCCGTCTATCGGCACGAGGGCGGCGCGGTCGAATTCGATCTCGCCGACAACACCAATCTGTTCGGCTCATCCCCCGCCGCCCGGGCGGCGGTCGCCGGGTGGGCGGCCGGCGATCCGTCGCGCTACCCGACGCCGGGGACCGACGACCTGCGAGAGTCGTTAGGCGAGTGGCTGGGTGTCGCCCCGGCCAACCTTCTCGGCGGGTGCGGCTCGAACGACATTCTCGACTCGGCCCTCCGGGCGCTGGTGGAGCCGGGGTCCCAAGTCGCCTACGCGGCCCCCACCTTCGTGATGACGGCTCACTTCGCCGCCGCCAACTCACTGGTGCCGGTGCCGGTGCCGATCCGCGCCGATGGTCAACCGGACGTCGACGCCCTGGTCGCGACCGGTGCCCCGGTGATCTATCTGGCAAGCCCCAACAACCCGGGCGGTGGCGCCGCCTCCAACACCGCAGTCGATGCGCTGCTCGATCGAGCTCCCTACCTCGTCATTCTGGACGAGGCGTACATCGAGTTCGCGGGGGCCAGCCGGGCCTGCGAGGCGGTCGCCCGAGGCAACGTTCTCGTCACCCGAACCTTCTCGAAAGCCTGGGGTCTCGCCGGTCTTCGGCTCGGCTACGGCGTCGGTGCCGCGCGGCTGATCGAGGAGATCGAGAAGGCTCGCGGACCCTTCAAGGTCAACGCCCTCGCCGAGGAGGCGGCGACCGCCGCGGTGCGTCACGACCAGCGCTGGCTGGCCAGCATCGTCGCCCAGGTGACGACCGCCCGGGACGAGTTCGTCGGGCAGCTGAGGCAACTCGGGTTTGAACCCCTTCGGTCGGATGCCAACTTCGTCTCGATTCCCGTCCCCGATGCCCGGCGGGCCGCCGTCCTGTTGGCCGAGCGGGGCGTCGCGGTGCGGGCGTTCATTGCGGCGCCGGTATTTGGCGACCTTCTCCGGATAACGATCGGGCCGGCGGCTGCCCGGCAACGGGTCCTCGAGGCGCTGGCCGGGGTGCCGCGATGAGAGTGACGATCTTCGACTACCAGGCGGGTAACATCCACTCGCTGGCGAAGGCTGTCGCCGCGGCCGGCGGCGACCCGATCGTCGAGCCCGACCCCTCTCGGCTCGCCGAGTCCCAAGTCGTGGTGCTGCCGGGCGCCGGCGCGTTCGGCCCCGCCGCCGCCCGGTTGGCGCCCGGACTCGGCAGGCTTCGCGAAGCCATCCGGGGAGGACTCCCCTGTCTCGGCGTTTGCTTGGGGATGCACCTCCTGTTCGAGCGATCGGACGAGGGGGAGGGGGAGGGGGAGGGGGAGGGACTGGGGATCTTCGCCGGGCCGATCACCCGGCTCCGCGCCGAGCGGATCCCCCAGATCGGTTGGAACGATCTCGAGGAGGTCAGCAACCCGATCGTTCTCGAATCGGGCCTCCGGCAGGCCTACTATGCCAATAGCTACGTGGCCCGCCCGGAACGACCGGAGCTGGTCGGCGGGTGGAGCTGTTACCAAAGCGATCGGTTCCCGGCGGTGGTCGCCGCGGGTCGAACGCTGGGCGTTCAATTCCATCCCGAGAAGAGCTCCACCGCCGGAGTCTCGCTGATCCGGGCCTTCCTCGAACGGAGCCGGTCGTGATCGCCGTGCCGGCGGTGGATCTCCGCGAAGGCGCCTGCGTCCAGCTGGTCGGGGGGAACTACGCCGCCGAGCGGGTTCGCTGGCCCGATCCGGTTGCCGTGGCGGAGCGGTGGCGGGGACTCGGCTTCAGGCAGCTCCACTTGGTGGATCTCGATCGAGCCACCGAGCGGGGCGATCACCGCGCGGTAATCGCGGCGATCGCCAGCCTGGAGGGGATCGCGGTGCAAGTGGGCGGCGGACTTCGCTCCGAGGAGGCAATCGGGGAAGTTCTCGATTGGGGCGCCGGGACAGCCGTCGTCGGAACCCGGGCGGTCGAGGACCCCGACTGGCTGGAAATCGTGGCGCAGCGGTGGGCGGGCCGGATCGTGGTCGCGGCCGACGTCCGGGGGTGCAAGGTCGTGACCCGCGGATGGGCCGAGTCGAGCGGCATCGCGATAGAGGATCTGCTCGGGCGCCTCGAGGATCTCCCGCTCGCCGGGGTTTTGGTGACGGCGGTCCACGCCGAAGGCCGGCTCGCGGGCCCCGACCTCGAGCTGACCGCGACCGCCGTCGCTGCGACGCGGCATCCAATCCAGGCCTCCGGTGGCATCACCACCCGCGACGATCTGGAACATCTGCAACGCCGAGGCGCCGCCAAGGCCATCGTCGGGATGGCCCTTTACACCGGTCGCCTCGACGGGCCCCAGGCGGCAAAGGAGTTTGGCGCATGAGCGATATCGTTAGGGCGACCGGGGAGACCAAGGTGCGCGCCGCGATCCGGCCCGGGGCCCCCGCGTCGATCACCACCACGGTTCCGTTTCTCGATCACATGCTGGCCGCCCTCAGCCGCCACGGTGAACTCGGTCTGCTGGTGGAGGCGACCGGCGACCTCAAACACCATATCATCGAGGACGTCGCGATCGCGATCGGGATGGCAGTGGCCGAGCGGTGCCGGAAGCCGGTTGCCCGCTATGGCCATCAGGTGATCCCGATGGACGATGCCCTGGTGGAGTGTGCCCTCGACCTCGGTGGCCGATCCTACTACCGCGGCCCCCTGCCGAGCCACCTCTACGATCACTGGATGCGGTCGTTCGCCGATCACGCTCGCTCCACGTTACACCTCCGGGTCCTCCGCGGCAGCGACCGACATCACATCGTCGAAGCGGCGTTCAAGGCCCTCGGCCGAGCCCTCGCCCAGGGATTGGCGGCCGTGCCGGAGGTGTTGTCCACCAAGGGTAGCGTGGCGCTCGGCTCATGATCACCAAGCGGCTGGTCGTCTGCCTCGACGTCCTCGGTGGACGGGTCGTGAAAGGCGTTCAGTTCGTCGGTCTTCGAGACCAGGGCGACCCGACCGACCTGGCGGTCCGCTACGAATCGGAAGGAGCCGACGAGATCGTCTACCTCGACATCGGTGCCTCGGCCGAGGAGCGGGCCACCCTCCTCGACCTGGTGCGGGCGACCGCGGAACAGCTCTTCATCCCCCTCACCGTCGGGGGCGGGATCCGCACTGCTGACGACGTTGCCCTCACCTTGCGCTCCGGCGCCGACAAGGTGACCCTCAACACGGCCGCGGTCGAGCACCCGGCGGTGATCCGGGCCGCGGCGGATCGGTTCGGCTCCCAGTGCGTGGCCGTCAGCATCGACGCGGCTCGGCAGGCCGATTGCTGGCGGGTTCACACCAAGGGGGGTCGGGTGGCGACTGGGCTCGACGCGGTGACCTGGGCGGTCGATGCCGCTCGTTACGGGGCGGGAGAGTTGCTGGTGACTAGCATCGATCGTGACGGTGGCCGGGCCGGATACGATCTCGACCTGCTGGTGGCGATCACTCAGGCCGTCGACGTGCCGGTCGTGGCATCGGGGGGCGCGGGTACGGCCTCGCACGTCGTTGAGGCCCTCACGACTGGCGATGCCAACGCGGCCCTGGTCGCCGGGATCCTCCACGAACGCCAAACCACCGTGAAGGCACTCAAAGAGGCCATGATAGAAGCGGGATTGCCCACCCGGAGGACCTGGTGAGCGACCAGGCTCTGTTCGACGCGGTTACCGAGGTCGCCCGACTGACGGGGGCCACCGCGCTGGAACATTTCGGTCGGGCGATCGAGGTCGAACGGAAGAGCGACGGCAGCCCGGTCACCGCCGCCGATCGGGCAGCGGAGCGAGCCGCCCGCCAGTGGATCGCGAGTCGGTTTCCCGATGACGGCATCGTGGGGGAGGAGTTCGGGACGGTTGCCGGAACCAGTGGCCGGCGGTGGCTCATCGATCCGATCGATGGCACCAAGAGCTTCGTCGCCGGGGTGCCGCTGTGGGGCAGCCTCATCGCGGTGGTTCAAGACGACGACGTCATTGCCGGCGCCATCGACTGCGCGGCCGCCGGCGAGTCGGTCGTCGCCGTTCGGGGGATGGGAGCGTGGCACCGCGGATCGCGATGCCGGGTGTCCGAGGTTGGCCAACTCGCCGAGGCCACCGTGCTCACCACCGATGCGCGGTTCCTCGGGTCGCCGTCCCGGCGAGCCGCCTGGGTCGAGCTGGCGGGCGCGGCGAAGGTGGTTCGGACCTGGGGTGATTGCTTCGGGTATCTCCTGGTTGCCACCGGTCGGGCCGAAGTGATGGTCGACGACAAGATGAACGACTGGGATTCCGCCTGTCTGCTACCGATCATCGAGGAAGCCGGGGGTGTGCTCACCGACTGGCGGGGCCGGCGGACGGGATTTGGCGGGGACACGATCGCGACCAACGGCGCCTTGGCGGAAATCGTCCGGTCGACGTTCATTGTTGAAGGAGGACCCCGGTGATCGAATTCGATCTCGACCGGCTCGACTTTGCGAAGGCCGGTGGAATGGTCACGGTCGTCGCCCAAGACGCCAGTACCGGCGTGGTCCTGATGGTGGCCGCGGCCGACCGCGAAGCCCTCGATCGGACCCTGGCGACCGGTGAGATGCACTATCGATCGCGGAGTCGCGGACTCTGGCACAAGGGTGCCACCAGCGGCAACCGCCAGCGGGTGGTGAGGCTGGTGCCCGATTGCGACGGCGACGCGATGCTGGCGCTGGTCGAGCCGGCTGGGCCGGCCTGTCATACCGGAGCCGTCTCGTGCTTTGCGGCCGGGCCCTCGGGCTTCGACGTGTTGGCGGAGCTCGATCACGTGATCGGGGAGCGGGCCCACGGCGGCGACCCGGCGACCAGCTACACGGCCCGGCTGCTGGGAGACCGCAACACCCGGCTGAAGAAACTCGGCGAGGAAGCCTCCGAGCTGGCGATCGCGGCCGCCGATGGGGACGGCGACCGCGCGGTCGAAGAGGCCGCCGATCTCGTCTATCACGCGATGGTGGCAATCCAGGCCCTGGGTCGGTCGGGTACCGAGGTCGCTCGGGTTCTCGGTCAACGCCGCCGACTCGGCTCGGCCTAGCGGGTTTTCGCCGAGCGGCCCGCCCATCGGGGCCGACATCGAAGACTATCGCATCCCAATCCCATTCCAATGAGCCGATCCGGTCTATTTCTACGCGTCATTACGCGTCATAGAGTGTCCCCCACCAGGCCGCCCCATGTACCGCCGGATCAAGCCCCACCTGGCGACCCCGATCGTCCTCCTGACCTTGGCCGCCTGTGGGGGTGGTGGTACCTCGCCCAGTCCGAATCCGCCTCGCCCCGCTCCGGTGCCAGTCGCCAGCGTGACGGTCGCCCCCGCGGCAGCGAGCCTGGTACCCCAGCAGACCCAGGCGCTGACCGCCACGACCCTCGACGGCTCGGGCAACGTCCTGACCGGCCGCACCGTCACCTGGACCACCAGTGCCGCCGCCGTGGCCACCGTGAGTTCCGCCGGCCTGGTGACCGCCGCCGGCGCCGGGACCGCCACCATCACGGCCACCAGCGAGACCAAGACCGGCACCGCGACGATTACCGTTGCCGATGGTGGCCAGGTGACTCCGACGGGCGGAACGGTCGAGGCGGCGGGCGGCGCGGTGAAGATCTCGGTGCCGGCTGGAGCGGTGAATGCGCCGGTCTCGATCACGGTGACCCCGGCCGCCGCTCCGCCAGCCGGGATGCCGGATCGGGTCTACGGCGTGATCGGGACCCACTACATCTTCGCCCCGGCGGGAACCACCTTCTCGGCGCCGGTGACCTTGACCGTGAAATACGACCCGGCCAAGGCCCCGGTCTGGGCGCTCCCGAGCGACCTGGCGCTGTATCACTTCACCGGCGGCGCCTGGGTGAAGCTGCCCAACCTGGTCGTGGACCCGGTGGCCCACACCCTGACGGCGCAAACGACGTCGTTCAGCCCCTTCACCGTGGGCACCAAGCTGCCGCCGGGCACCCTCACGCCCACGGTCGGATCGGTGAACTTCGTCCAGCGCTCGGTGACCTTTACCGCCTCGATCCCCGGGCATTCCACCACCGGTCTCCAGTACGCCTGGACCGGCACCGGACTGAATGGGGTGATCAGCCCGCTGTTCGGCGCCGATGCCCAGTACACCATGACCCAGGCGCAACTTCCCCCGGGAGATCTGGACCAGGTGCAGGTGATCATCCGGGGCGCCATCGATCCGACCCAGCCGAACGTGATCGTGCCGCTCGCCAGCGCCGAGGCGACGGTCAATGCGAATCTGCAGCTCACGTATGAGGTCAACCCGGACGACAGCGAACCGGATTTCGGTGCGACGCAGCAACTCAACGCGATAATCCGCAATGCCGATGGCAGCATCTATACCGGTCCAGCCAACCTGGGGGTGCTGATGGTATGGACCTCGAGCCAGTTTCACGGCGACCTGGACATCCACAACCCGAATCACAAGACCGCCGCGAAGCAGGGGGTCTATACCGCGAAATCCGCCACGCAATCGCGGCAGTTGCCTCCCCGGGTGGACGAGGTCACCGTCGACTTCTATGTGGGGTACTACCGGCAATACAAGAGTTTCCACCCTGGCTTCGTCGACCCCCAGGTCGACAGCAACGTCGCCAGATTTGACAGAAAGGACGGCTCGGCCAATGCCTTCCTCGAGGTTGCGCCGAAAACGCTCCTCGCCAATTTCGTGGTGCGGACCATCCCGACGCCCGGTGGAGCCTGCAAAACGGCCGATGCCATCATCCCCAAGGTGACCGGGGCGACTTCCTACGATCTGACCGTGACCGGGATCGTCGGTTCGTCGCTCGGCACGACCATTCGCAAGGTTGTCACCGGGGTGACCAATGTTGGCAACATCCTCGATGTCTATGACGGCGGGGTTTTCTTCGGGGTGCCGCTGGATGGTGGCTGCAACACCATTCCGTCGGCTATTACCGCGCGGGAGAACATCTACAAGAGCCAGTATGGTAACGCGACCTTTACGGTGAAGACGTCGCCGTAGGAGACGGGACGCTGCGGCGGGCCGACGACCTCATCGAGAGCCCGCCATCCCGCCGTGCGGAGGCGTCCCCAAAAGGAAACTGGCGGGTCGAGGGGGCCTGCCGTACAATCTCCACGGCCCCGTAGGCGTTGGTTACGGAAGATTGTTGGCGCCCCGCCTAAGGCGCCCAGGAAGGTGCCCGATGCAAGATGCCGTCAAGTCGGTCGTCGTCCTCGTTGGCGCGGTTACGATCCTCTCGAGTTGCGGAGGGGGAACCACGAACCCGCCCCCCCCGCGCCCCCTCCAGCGCCCGCCAATGTCGCGAAGCAACCGGGTGGCGACAATCAGACCGGAACGGTTGGGCAGGCGGTGGCGATACCGCCAGCGGTCAAGGTCACCACCGCCGCGGGCGCGGCGGTTCCCGGCGTGACCGTGACCTTCGCGGTAGCAAGTGGCGGAGGAAGCGTCACCGGTGCCACCCCGACCACCGGTGCGGATGGCGTCGCAACCGTGGGGAGTTGGACCCTCGGCCCTTTGGCGGAGCCGAACACCCTAACCGCTACGGTGGCCGGCTCGGGAATCGCCGGGAATCCCGCGACTTTTGCTGCGACCGGGCTCCTGGCCGCGTTCGATCCTGTCAGCAATACCAATCTTGCCGGGATCCACGCGTTTGCCTCGGTCAACATCCGAGCCGGCGTGACGGTCACGATGACCGGCAACCTCACGCTCAACGTCACCGGAGCGACCACCATCGTCGGCAATATCGTCGGCGATTGCGTCAACCTCACCATCAACGCCGAAGGCGCGCTCACGGTATCCGGCAACCTCGACAATGGTTGCACTGGGCCGATTCCCGCCACGGGACCGCCCGTAATGACCTTGGTGGGCAAGGGCGGCTACACCCTCAACGGGCCGGGATCGTTCACGGCGGGTGGCGACGTCACCATCACCAATGATCCGACGCTCACTGACGCGAACTTTGGCCCCAGTTCAGGCGCCCCCGCCCCCGTCCCCGGCTCGGATTTGCAGGTCAATGGCGGAGTCTCTTCCGTGGGTGAGCCCTGCATCAACAATGGATTCAATGGAACGGCCAAGCCAGCCACCGCGAAAAACGGAGCTGATGGAGGCGCCACCGGAGCCAATGGCGCCGACGGTGCGACCTGGACCCTGCGATGCAAAGGTGGCTCGGACATTGTGATAACTGGAAGCCTGACGCTGACCGGGCAACACGGTGGCAAGGGAGGCAATGGAACCCATGCCAGCGCCACGGCGGCGGTGTCCAGCGGTGGCGATGGCGGGAAGGGCGGCGCCATCCGGATTCAGGCGCTCGGGAGCATCTCGCTCGGCCCCGGAACCTGGATCAAGACGGGCAATGGAGGCGTGGGAGGAGGCGCCACCGCTGATGGGAGCAGTGGTCACGGGGGAAACGTCGGCGCGAGTGCTGCCGCAACCGGCGGCGCCGGCGGAAGCCCGGGGCTCTTCACCGCGGTCGCAAAGACCGGCAGCATCGCATTCGGAGCGTCGAGCTTTCTCGAGATTGGTACCGGGGGTCGGGGTGGTGACGCTAGCGCGATCGGTGGCGACGGTCATGACGCGTTGCCTTGTCCCGCGGCGGTCGGAGGCGCCGCTACCGCGACGGCGGGTGCCGGTGGTAGCACGCCCGACAAGACCCTCACCGCCGCGGGAGCCGTGACGGGATCGGGAAATGTCACCGTCATCGGTGGCACTCCCGGAGCCGGAGGGAACGCCACCGCGAATGCGGGGAAGGGAGGAGCTGGTGCCCAGCCTTGTAAGCCGGGGGCCATCGGGGGCGCGCCGACCGCCAAGGGAGGTAAGGGAGGAAACGCGGATCTCAAGAATCAGAGCGGAACCAAAGTCGCGAATGGTGGGAACGGCGGCAGCATGGAGGTCAAGAACGGGAACGGCGGCCAGGGCTGGATCGACTGCGACCTCCCGACGTTCGAGGCCGGCGGCGTTGGGGGGATGGGAGGCTCCATCGCCGGGTTCAATGGAGCGTTCGGCACCGGGTTCGCCGACGGTACTGCGGGTGCCGCCGCCTACACGACCGTGGCCAATGGGGGGAATGGCGGTGATGGTCTTCCTCCCGGAACGGGTGGCAACCCCGGTGGGAATGGCGTCGTCCTCAATGGGGGCGTGGCACCGGCGATCGTGGCGCCCTCGTTTCAGGCCGGCTTGCCAGGCGTCGCGTGTGCTGGCATCTCGCTCGTCGTCTCACCGTCGAGTCAGACCTTGGTGCAGGGGGGTCAGGGGTCCGTCTCCATCATCATCACCAGGACTGGTAGCTTCACCGGTGCCGTGACGGTTCAGATCAAGGACCAGGGCGGGACCGTGCGCGGCAGCGGGAGCATTCCTGCCGGCAATACCTCGACCGGCGTGACCTTCACGGTGCCAGCCAACGAGCCCGACGGCCTTCGCACCTGGACGGCAACGGTGTCGGGACCCGGCGGCGTCCCCACGGCGACCAAGGACATCGAACTCATCGTCACCGGGCCCGGCGGCTTGGTCAACGTGACTTTCCAGAACAAGGAGCAGGCGACCAACCCGTGGACGGTTGTCCTGCTCAAAGTTGGGTCGGGGGCAGACCAGTCCCTCCCGATCGCCTCGGACGGCACGGTGACCGCGCCGGTGCCAGGGGCAGCGACCCCGGTGCGGGTCGTCATTCAGCAGGAGGTGGGGATCGACAGGCGCACCGAAAACTTCGAACTAGGCTCCCTCGACTTCGTCAGGTTTTTCGCGGGGTTCATTGGAGGCTTCGTGAAGGCTCCAATTACCACCACCGTGAGCGGAACGTCCCCCAATGCCGTGGGGAACAGCTGGGCCGGTTCCCAGGTCGAAGATTGGATCCAGCCCAACACCGCCCCGTTCGCGGTCCAGCTGCCGGCGGTCGAGACCGGTTTCGACCTGGTGGGCGGATGCGCGCTCTTTGGACCCACCGGGGAGCCGGAGAGTGCCATTCTTGGTTTGGTGAACTATATGAGTGGAGGGAGCTACTCGTGCAATTTCGGCGGTCCGGGGGTCAAGTCCTACGGGACCTACCCCACGACCGTCACCGGGGTCAGCCCGGGGCCGTCGCTCCGCATTTCCGGGGGTTTCCAACTCGATCGCATTCAGACGCCGGTCTATTCGAAGCCGTTCGGCGCGACCACGACGACGAACTACCGCGCGTTGATGGGCGGGGACTTGCCCCCCGGCGTGAAGCAGTTTGAAACCGTCGCCAGGTCGACGACAAGTTCCTACGAAGCGACGACATACTACTTCACCAATCCACTGGCCTGGTCGACCCCGCTTCCACCGTCGCTCAGCACGCCAACGGTGAGCATCAACAGCATCTTCAACAGCTACTACGAATTCAACATCGTCCAGCCGGTTCAGTTGGTGTATCTGAGTGCCTGGGTCGCGAACTACCGCCAGGCCAATACCTTCGGAGGCGTGAACGAGGTGAGACACCTCACGCTCCGGAGCTTTCTCCCATCGGGCGTCCTCTCGACAGTCACCATGAGGACTCCGATCAGCATGTTACTCAACCAAGCGTTCATGCCGAAACCCGGAGCGGGAATGGTCTCCGGGGACGTGGGCGCCTACGGGTATCATCCTTTGACTCTCCCAGTGGTGAATAGCGTTCGAAACGAAGCTTTCAGGGTGAACCTCTCTTTTTGAGCCGCCCCCTTCAGGCGGCCTAACGGATCCGCGGCATCACGTTGTAGTTGGTCCGAAGCCGGGTGGCCCGTCCGTCGGGACCCATCTCGAAGACCATCGCCTCCGCCAGCGCCTCGTCCCGCCGAACCCGCTTGAAAGTGTGGTCCCCCACCTTCCGATACTTGGTCACCGCTTGGATCGGGTTGTCGGTCGGCAGGTAAATCGACCCGAGCCCGCCCTCCCACCGGACGATCTCCAACTCACCACCGAACGAGCTGGCGTAGGTGCCCAGGTACTTGTCGAGCTCGGGGTCGGCCGGCTTGGCGCGACCCGAATCCGTCGTGGCAACCTTGATGGCCGGCGCCAACAATTCGTAGGCCCGTTGGGCCAGCCGCGACGCGTTGACGTCGATCGCATTGGCCATCGCGATCGTGGCGATTTTTTCATCGGGCTTCAAAAGCAACTGCGTTTGGTAGCCGGGGCAGCTGCCCCCATGCCCGACGAAGGTCTTGTTGTCGCTCCGCCATACCGAAAAGCCGAGTCCCCAGGTCGTCTCCCAACCGGGATCGACGAAATGGACCCGGTGCATCTCTCGGAGCGTGTTGGCGCTCAGCACCTCGGTGCCCCCCTTGGCGAGGAGCCGAAGCTGCCACGATGCGAACCGAGCCAGGTCCAGCGCGGTCGACGCGTAGCCCGCGGCCGGGGCGATCCCCTTGGTCTCGAAGAAGGGCAGAACCCGACGATCGCCCTCGCGCGGGATCCCACCATACCCGGTGGCCAGCCGGCGGCCCCGCTCGTCGGCCGGCATGTCCGAGTAGGTGTCCTTGAGGCCGAGCGGCTCGAGCAGGTTGGCTCGGACGTAGTCGCCGTAGGCCCGCCCCGAGACGGCCGCGACGACCTCGCCGGCCAGCGTTAGGCCGAGATTGGAATACTGGAAAAAGGTCTCCGGCTGGTAGAGCATCTCCTGACCCGACACCGCCCCGATGATCTGCTCCCGAGTCGGGAACTCGAAACTCGGCGCGCTCCAGTACGGATAGGCGGCCTCTCGCGGCAGTCCCGCCGCGTGAGTCAAGATCCCCTCGACCGTGACCTCGCCCGCTTCGGGCGAGGGATTCCTGATCTTGAACCAGTCCAAGTGCTTCGCGACCGGATCGTCCAGCTTGACCTTGCCTTGGTCGCGGAGCTGCATCAGAGCGATGCTGGTGAACAGTTTGGAGATCGAGCAAATGCTGTAGAGCGTCGTCGGGGTCGCCGGCGCCCGCCGCTGGAGGTCGGCGAATCCGAATCCGCCCTGCCAGAGCACGTCCTGATCGAGCACCACCGCCGCCGAGATTCCGGGGATCCGCTTGTACGCCCGCTCGGCGTCGATCCACTTCTCGAGCAGCGCGGTCGCTTCCTTGACCCGCGGATGCGCGGCGACCGACTGAGCGGCGCCCCGTTGGGCGGCGGCGAAACCGCCGAGCAACAGCAAACAGAGGATCCGTCTCATCCGTCAATCTCCGTGCTTGGGGCGAACGACTCGCCCGCCGTAGCGGGCCGCGGTGATCTCCGCCAGAATCGCGAGCGCGATCTCGGCGGGCTCGCGTCCGCCCAGGTCCAAGCCGATCGGGCCCTTGAGCCGGCCGATCTCCTCGGCCGTGAAACCGGCCGCGGCCAGCCGCTCGCGCCGAAGGGCCTGGGTTTTCCTCGAGCCGATGACGCCGACGTAGGCCGCGGGCGACCGGAGGGCCTTGTCGATCGCCGGCTCGTCGAATTTGGGATCGTGGGTCAAGAGGCAGATGCAGGTCGCCGAGTCGATCCCGACCCTGGCGAATGCATCCTCAGGCCAGCCGACGATCAGCTCGTCGGCCTCGGGGAACCGCTCTCGATTGACGAACGATTCGCGGGCATCGGCGACCACGGTGCGAAAGCCGAGCGGCTTGGCCAGCGTCACCAGCGCGGTGGCGATGTGGACCCCGCCGAAGATCAGCAGCGTCGGCCGGCGGCCAAAGACCTCATAGAGCACTCGGGTGTCACCGATCGCCTCGGATCGACTGGTGAGGCGGCGGAGCGCGTCGGCCGCGCCAGCCGCGACCATCTCGGCGAGGTCCGACGGGACCCCGAGGTTCTCCCGCGACCCGTCCTCATGGTAAACCAACGCGGCCCCCGGCGGCCCCGACCCTCCGATGACGGACGCGACCACGCTGCCCTCGCCTCGGCGGGCCGCGGCCACGATCTCGGCGCGAACGGTCGGCTCGACGAACAGCGAGATCGTCCCCCCGCACGAGAGACCGAACTCCCAAGCCCGTTCGTGGGTGACGCCGTACTCGAGCGCCTTGGGAGTGCCCCGGCCGATCGCGGCCTGGATCTCTTCGACCACCGCGTTCTCGACGCAGCCGCCGGAGACCGATCCCGCCATTCGCCCGTCCGCCGTCGCGAGCAATACCGCGCCCTCGGGCCGGGGGCCCGAGCCCCAGACGTTGGTGACCACCGCGCGCCCCACCGCGCTCGCCGCGCTCAGCCGGTCGTACTCCGCCAACAACTCCCTCATACGCTCCCCCGGTTGCCGCGATATCGCGAGGCGATCTGGATCAGTCGGGTGGCGAGATCCTCGAGCGACGCGACCGAGGCGCAAGGTAACAGCGCGTCGACGTGCGGCAACGCCGCTCGCAACCCCGCCACTGACGGAACGAAGCCCGGCTGGCTCGCCAGCGGGTCGAGCCAATAGAGACGATAGCACGAGCGGCGGAGCCGAGCCATTTCGACGCCCAGCAACCCCGGATCGCCGCGCTCCCACCCGTCCGACGCCAGGAGCACGATGGCGCCGCTCCGAATCGTCCGGCGGACCCACCGGCGGTTCAGCTCCCGGATGCTCTCCCCGATCCGGGTCCCGCCGCTCCAGTCGACGACCGCGTGGCCGACTCGCTCGAGCGCGGCATCGGCGTCCCGGACTCGGAGCTCCCGGGTGATCCGCGTCAGCCGAGTCCCGAAGACGAAGACCTCGACCGGGGCCCCGGCCTGCGCCAGGGCGTGAGCGAACCGGAGGATCAGCCGGCTGTAGCGCTCCATCGAGCCGCTGATGTCGGCGATCAGCGCGATCGGACGGGGACGGCGGGGGTGGCGGAGCCAGCGCCACCGAATCGGCTCCCCTAATGTGCTTAGGGAAGATCGCAGCATCCGGCTCCGGGCCGGACGCCCTCCCCGGTGGCGGCCGGCCAGCCACCGGCGGGACGGACGGTGGGGCAAGCGAGGGCGGAGCCGAGCCAGCATCGCCAGCGCGTCGCGAGCCTCCGCGCCGGTGAGGGCGGCGAAATCGGCGTGCCGGAGCCGCTCGGCGCCGCTGGCGACGCTCACCTCGGGCTTGGTCATCACCGGCTCGACGGAGCCCGTCGAGGGCGGCAGCGCGGCGGGAAAGGCGGGCGGCCGCCCGCGATCCTGGCGGAGTCGCGGGAGGACCAGGGCGCTCTCCGTCTCGCCGTGGCGCCGCCAGAAGAGCGCGAAGGCCCGATCGAAGAGATCCCGGTCCTCCCGGCGCCGGGTGTAGATCGCCCGGCCGGCGGCTCGAATCTCCGCCTTCCGATCGAACTGGAGTGCCTCGATCGCGGCGGCGAAGGTCTCGGTCGATCCCGGGCTGACCTGGAGACCCAGCCGTTTGAGCAGCCGGCCGAAGGCGACCAAGTTGGGGGCGATCACCGGCCGGCGGTGACCTCGGCGAGCAGGGTCCGGGCGCCGTCGCCCTTGAGCCGGGCCACGTCCTCCTGGTACTTGAGGAGCACGCCCAAGGTCCGGTCGATGTCTTCCGGGGTCAGCTGCCGGGCGCCTAACGCCTCGAGCGCGGACGCCCAATCGATCGTCTCGGCGACGCCGGGGAGCTTCGAGAGGTCGGTGGTCCGGAGTCGCTGGACGAACGCCACCGCCTCGGCGGCCAATCGGGCGGCGACGCCGGGGACCCGAGTCTTGAGGATCTCCAGCTCGCGCGCGGCGCTGGGATAGTCGATCCAGTGGTAGAAGCACCGCCGTTTTAGCGCGTCATGCACTTCTCTGGTCCGATTGCTGGTGAGGATGACCCGCGGCTTCCGGGTGGCACGGACGGTGCCGAGCTCAGGAATGGTCACCGCGAAGTCGGCCAGCAGCTCGAGGAGGAAGGCCTCGAACTCTTCGTCGGCCCGGTCGATCTCGTCGATCAGGAGGACTGGGGGCACCTCGGCGCTGGATTGGATCGCCCGCAGCAGGGGGCGTCGAACCAGGAAATCGGGCCCGAAGATGTTCTTCGTTTGGGCGGCGGTGGCCTCGCCGCGGGCCTCGAGGAGTCGGATCTCGAGCATCTGCCGGGGGTAATCCCACTCGTAGAGGGCGGTGGCCTGGTCGATCCCCTCGTAGCACTGCAATCGAATCAGCTCGCCCCCGGTCACCGTCGCGAGGGCCCGGGCCAGCTCGGTCTTGCCGACCCCGGCCTCGCCCTCGAGGAACAGCGGGCGTTCCAGCGTCAGGGCCAGGTAGAGGGACGTCGCCAGATCGACGTCGGCCAGGTATCCGGTTTGGGCGAGGGCTCGTTCGAGCTCGGCGACGCCGGCGAAGGGTTTCGCCATTGCCTAACGGGCCGCTTCGGCGGAGACGGTGGCGGCGAAATCCGCCCAAAACTCCTCGGCCAAGCGCCGAGCGGTGCCCTCGAGGAGCCGGGCTCCCACGCTGGCCACCGTGCCGCCGACCTGGCTGTCGGCGGTCCACGCCAGGGCGACGATGCCCGGGCCGGCGTCGTCGAGGGTGAAGGAGGTGGTCACGTCGAGTGTCGAACCCGGGGCTTTCCCGCGAGCCCGCATCTTGGCGCTCTCCAGCTCGACGATATCGAACAGCTCGACGGCCAGCGTAAACCGGAGCTTCAGGACCCCGATGCCGAGTCCGGCGACGACGGTGAAGTGGGTCGGATCGTGCTCCTCGACCCGCTCGATCGCCGTGGCGGTCGACGCGATGAACTGGGGGTCGAGCAGCGCCTTCCACACTTGCTCTCGGCTCGCCCGAATCTCGGGCGCGCCGTGAAAACTCATCCGCATGAAACTCCATCCTGAAGGGCTACTGCCTGGTCGGCGGAGCCAATCGAGTCAACTGCTGGCCGAACCCGGTCACCACCGACAAGTCGCGGCGGGTTCCCTCGGGTAACGCCACCACCACGACGATCCGGCCATCGGGGGCCATGCTGTGATTCCAGGCGAAGATCCGGACGAACGGGCCTTCGGCGATCAGGGTCGGGGGCCCGGGCCGGAGGTCGCCCGAGGGCGACACTTTGATCTCGAAGAACCGGCGTCCGTCCCGATAGATCAGCCGGTCGCCCTTCGGCGACCACAGCGGTTGCTGGCCGCGTTCGGCCACCGACCTGGCCGCGCCCGTCGGCGGCAAGGCCGAAACCGAGATCCCGCCCTCCAAGTCTCCCCAGGCCAGCCATTTGGCGTTGGGGGCGAACGACGCGGCGAACCCCCGGCCCGGGACCCTGACCCGCGCGGTGGTGTCGCCGGTGAGCGGCCGGATGGAGATCTCGCCGGTCCGCCAATCGGAGAACACCAGATCGTTGCCGGTCGGGCCGATTGACATATAGGAGACGCCTCGGAGCGGGACCAGCTCCTTGGCGCCCTCCCTCAGCGAGTAGAACTGGGCCCCGTAATTGATGAATTGGGCCGGGTCCCAGAGCCCGATCAGAAGCTCCTGACCGTCGGGAGTCCAGGAGGCGGGGAAGGTCCGAAACTCTCCCCCGATCGGAATCCGCTGCCGTTGTCCGGTTTCGATATCGAGTACCACCACCTCCCAGCCGCCGACCTCGGCCCGGGTTTGGACCGCGAGCCGGCGGCCGTCCGGCGAGAGCCGCAGCTGGGTGTAGGGACCCCTCGGGAACGGCAGCGTGTCGAGCTGGCCGGTCGGAGAGAGCAGCGCGATCCGGCCCCAGCTCTGGCTCGCCCCCGGTACGAAGACGAACGTTCCGGCGCCGCCGATGGCGTATTCGCCGAAGCCGAAACCCTCCTCGATGCGGACGCCGGTCAAGACCGGGACCGGCGGTCCCAGCACCTGTCGCCGTTCGCCGTCGAACGGCATCGCGGAGACGACCCCGTCTCCGGTGCCGAAAACCAGGTGCTTGGTCGGGGCCCACCATTTCGGGCTCGCTCCGAGGAGCATGTTGGCCTGCCGGACCGAATCGATCGGGACGACGCCGTCGCGGGTCACGCCCATCAGGCGGCCGTCCGCGAGCGAGAGTATCGCGAGCTGGCCGGAGCTCAGCTGACCAACGGCCCATTGGCCGCCGGGCAACATATCCGGGGTTCCGAACTGGGTGGACAAGGCGATGGTCGAATCGGCGCCGCCGCCGCTGGCGGACACGAGGCGCATCGTGAACCCTTCGTTTTCGAGGACCAGAATTCGGTCCGGCGACGCCCAGACCGCGCCGCTGGGCCGATCGACTTTGGTGAGGGTCACGCTGCCGGTGCCGGACACCGGGATCTTCCGAAGCTCGTTGCCGGAGAAGAACGCGATCCAGGCGCCCTCGCGCGAGAAGAGCGGGTGATAGGCGCCCTCGGTTCCGGGAATGGCCACCACCGAATCCCGGTCGAGGGGCCGGAGGAACAGCCGGGTGGTGGCGCCATCGGGTCCGGCATAGACCAAGGTGGTACCCGCCGAGTCGATGGCGAGGGCCGACTGCCAGATGCCTAACGGTCCCGGCCCGGTCAGCGCGATTGGCGCCCGCTCCGGCAGCACCAGGCTCCACCGGCGGGTGGGCTCGGGGCGCTCGCCCACCTTGGACCAGGTCTTCCCGATGAGGATTCCGGCGATGGCCGCGGCGGCCACGCCGACCGGCCAATACCAGCCAGCTTTGGAGGGGCTTCGGGGGGACGCCGGATCGGTCATGGCCCCGGTGAACTCGAGGGCCGTGCCGAATCGATCGGCCGGCAGCCGCTCGAGGGCTCGGTGAATCGCGACGGATGCACTCGGAGGCACGGATCGGCGCAACTCGTGAACTGGGCGGGGGTCGGTGGTGAGCGCCGCGGCGAGAATCGCCTGGGCGTTGGGGCCCTGATGCGGCGGAACGCCCGTCAGCATCTCGTACGCCAGACAGCCGAGCGCGTAGACGTCAGTCCGACCGTCGGTGTGCTCGCCGGAGGCTTGCTCGGGACTCATGTACTGCGGGGTACCGACGGAGACGCCGGTTTGGGTGATCCGGGCCCCGGCGGCGGCGGTGACGGCCAGGGCGATCCCGAAATCGGCGACCATCGGCTGCCCGTCGTGAAGCAGGATATTTTCGGGCTTGATGTCTCGGTGGACCACTCCCTGTCGATGGGCGTAGTCGAGCGCGCCGGCGACCGCCCGGATCAGCTCGAAGGTTTCGCCCACCGGGAGCTGGCGCTCGCGTTCGAGCCGGGCTCGCAGGGACTCACCCGCGACGTACGGCATCACGTAATAGACGATCCCCTCGACGGTGCCGGAGTCGTAGAGGGGGAGGATGTGGGGATGTTGGAGGTTGGCGGTGACTCGAATCTCCTGCAGGAAGCGGTCGGCTCCGACCACCGCGGCCAACTCGGGCCGGAGGACCTTGACCGCGACTTTCCGATCGTGGCGCCGGTCGTGGGCCCGGTACACGAACGCCATCCCGCCGGAGCCGAGCAATCCCTCGCCCCGGTACCGATCGGCCAGCAGCCGGAACAACCGGTCTTCGAGGTCGGTCATCGCAATCGATCGAGATCGGCCGCGAAATCGACGTCGGGATTATGACCCACGACCCACACCTCGGTCCACTTGAGCTGATGGCGCTCCGCGATGGCCTGGAAACCCTGATCCGCGGAGGTCTGGTGGACGAGGCCGAAATGGTTGCGACCGATGAACACCGGGTGGCTCAACATGTCGGCGTTACCGCGGTAGTGGGCCCGAACCAGGGCCTGCGGCGATTCCTTGGCGGCCGCAATCACCTCGGCGATGACCGCTGGACTCACCATCGGCTGATCGCCCAGCAGAATGACGGCCCCGTCGGCCCCCGGGGCGAGCGCCGCGACCGCGGCTCGCAAGCTGGCGGAGATCCCGGCTTCCGGAGCGGTTGGATGAACGACTCGGCAGCTGTCGGCGATGGCGATGCTCTTGACGCGAGGGGCGTCGTCGGCGGCGACCACGATGATTTCCGTCACGACCCCGGCGAGCTTGGCGTTGATCGCCGCGGCGAGGACGTGCTCGATCAGGGTCCGCCCGCGCCATTCGGCGAGGAGCTTGTCACGACCGCCGCCAAACCGGCTGCTCTTCCCCGCGGCCAGGATGACCGCGGAGACCCTCACCCGGCCCGGCTCAACGCCAGGGCGATCGCCCGCTTGGCGACCACCCGCGCCAGGTGACTCCGGTACTCGACCGACGCGTGGATGTCGCCGTTCACTTCGACGCCGTTCGCGACGCCCGCCACCGCCGTTTCGAGCGCGGCGTCGTCGCCGTGGGTGCCGACCGCGCCGCTGACGTCGGCGAGGTAGGCTCGGTCGGCCACGCCGGTCATCGCGACGGTGACGCCGGTGATCGTCTTCCGAGATTTCGTCACGATCGCGGCGGCGCCGGCGATCGCGTAGCCGGAGGCTTTCTGTTCGAAGCTGAGGTACGCCATGCCCGATTTCTTGGGCGGCGGCGGCAGCACGATGTCGATCAGGATCTCGTCCTCTTGCATGACCGTGGTGAAAGCGCTCTTGAAGAACTCCGGCGCCGCCACCGATCGCTTGCCCGCCTTGGACCGGAGGTTGAAGGTGGCCTCGAGGGCGACCATCACCGCCGGCAGGTCCGAGGCCGGGTCGGCGTGAGCGAGCCCGCCGCCGACCGTTCCCCGGTTCCTGACCTGGACGTCGCCGATGGTCCGAGTCGCTTCGGCGATCAGCGGGTAGCGTTCCGCCAGCAGCGCCGAATCCAGGAGATCGCGATAGGTGGATCCGGCGCCGATCCGGGCCCCGCGGCCTTTGGCGGCGATTCCCTTGAGCTCCTCCAGGAACCCGATGTCGATCAACTTGCCGGGCTGGGCCAGCCGGAACCGCATCATCGGGATCAGACTGTGGCCTCCGGCGATCAGCTTGCTCTCGCCGGTGGCGACCGCGTTGAGGGCGTCGCGGAGCGACTTGGCTCGGACGTAGTCGAAGCGCGCGGCGATCATTGGGCCCCTCCCTTCGCTGCTTGAATCGCCGCCCAGACGCGGGCCGGTGTCAGCGGTTTGTCGATGTGAGTGATGCCGAGCGGCGCCAGGGCGTCGACCACGGCGTTGACGATGCAGGGAACCGACGCGATCGTGCCGGCCTCGCCGATCCCCTTGACGCCTAACGGGTTGACCGGAGTCGGGGTGTAGGTGTAGTGCGACTCCACCCGGGGCATCTGGCTCGCCTTGGGCACCGCGTAGTCCATCATCGTCCCCGTCACCAGCTGGCCGTCGTCGCTGTACACCGCGATTTCCTGAAGCGCCTCGCCGACGCCCTGAATGACCCCGCCGTGGACCTGGCCCTCGACGATCTTGGGATTGATGTGAGGACCGCAGTCGTCGACGCAGACGTAGCGAAGGACCTTCACCTCACCGGTTTCGATGTCGACCTCGACCGTCGAGATGTGGGTGCCGTAGGGGAACACGAAATTGGTCGGGTCGAACGAAGCGGTCGCCTCGAGGCCGGGCTCCATCCCGGCCGGCATGTTCCAGGCGACGTTCGCCATCAGCGCCAGCTCGCCGAACGCCTTGGCCTGCCCCGGCGATCCTTTGACCTGGAACTTGCCGTCCTGCCATTCGAGGTCGGCTTCATTGGCTTCCAGCAAATGGGCGGCGAGCTTCTTGACCTTGTCCTTCACCTTGACGGCGGCCAGCTTGAGCGCCGCTCCGCCGACGGCGGTGGTCCGGCTGCCGTAGGTTCCCCATCCTTGGGGCGTGGATTCGGTGTCGCCGGCCACGATCTCGACGTGCTCGATCGGGATCCCGAACTCGTCGGCCACGACCTGGGCGAAGGTGGTCTCCTCGCCCTGCCCATGAGGCCTGGTTCCGATGTAGGCCCGCACCATGCCGGTGGGATAGACCCGGATCACGGCCGACTCGTAGAGCCCGCCGCCGAACCCGATCTGCCCGGCCACTTGCGAGGGGCCCAATCCGCAGATCTCGGTGTAGGTGCTGACGCCGATGCCGAGATAGCGTTTTTCCTTGCGGGCCTTGGCCTGGTTGGCGCGGAAACCCTGGTAGTCGATCAGCCCGAGCGCCTTGTCGAGCGCGCCGTGGTAGTTGCCCGAGTCGTAGGTGATGCCGGTCGCCACGGTGTACGGCATCTTCTCCTTCGGGATCAGATTCTTCCGCCGCAACTCCACCGGATCCATCCCGATCTCTCGGGCGTAGGTGTCGACCAGTCGCTCGATCAGATAAGTCGCCTCCGGTCGTCCGGCGCCGCGATAGGCGTCGACCGGCGCGGTGGAGGTGTAGGCGCCGATCACCTGACCCTTGATGTTGGGGATCATGTAGGCGCCCGAGTACATCAGTCCGTGGAGGATGGTGGGAACTCCCGGCGCGGCGGTCGAGGCATAGGCGCCGAGCCCGGCGTACACTTTGGTGCGGAGCCCGGTGATCGTCCCGTCCTTGGTGCCGCACATCTCGACGTACTCGACGTGATCTCGGCCGTGGATCGTGACCTTGTAGTTCTCGGACCGATCTTCGGTCCATTTGACCGGCCGGCCGAGGGTCATCGCGGCGTAAGCGACCAGGAACTCGTCGGCGTAGCCGGGGATCTTGCTGCCGAATCCGCCCCCGACGTCGGGCGAGATGACCCTGATCTTGTGCTCCGGTATTCCCAGCGTCACACAGGTCAGAAATCGATGGATGTGGGGGTTTTGGCTGGTGGCCCAGAGGGTGAGTTGGCCGGTCGCCTGGTTGAACGAGGCCGCCGCCGCGCGGGGCTCCATCGCCGTGGGCAGGAGTCGCTGCTGGACGATCCGGAGCGACACTTTGACGGCGGCGCTGGCAAACGCCTGATCGGCGTCGCCGCCGGCTACGTTCCACGTGAAGGCCACGTTGTTAGGCACGTCGGCGTGGAGCTGGTCCACTCCGCCTTGGACCGCCTTCTCGGGGTCCACGGACGCGCCGAGCGGGTCGTAGTCGACGTCGATGAGGTCGACCGCGTCGCGGGCCGCTGCCCGGGAGGTGGCGATCACCATCGCCACCGCGTCGCCCACATAGCGGACTTTGTCGACCGCCAGCACCGGGTGGGGCGGGATCTTGAGATCGCACCCGGGGACATTGAAGGCGCAGGGGACCGGGTTGATCTTGCCGGCGACGTCTTTGCCGGTGATCACCGCGACGACCCCGGGCGCCACGGCCGCGGCGGTGGTGTCGACCTTGGTGATCCTGGCGTGAGCGTAGGGACTCCGCGCCATGGCGGCGAAGGTCAGGCCGGGCAGCTTGAGATCGTCGACGAACAGGCCGGTGCCGGTGATCAGCCGGGGATCTTCGCGACGCTTGATACCGGAACCGAAGAGGGTAGCCATGGGTGAGTCTCCTCAGGCGGTCTGCGCCGCGGCCTTGATGGCCTCGACGATGTTCTGGTAGCCGGTGCAGCGGCAGAGGTTGCCCTCGATCGCGTGACGGATCTCGTCGTCGCTGGGATTGGGCGTCGAGGCGAGCACGTCGGCCGCGGTCATGATCATCCCCGGCGTGCAGAAGCCGCACTGGAGCCCATGCTTTTCCCAGAAGGCATCCTGCAACGGGTGGAGCTTCCCATCCTTGGCCAGCCCCTCGATGGTGGTGATCGCGGCCCCTTCGGCCTGGACCGCCAGGACCGTGCAGCTCTTCACCGCTCGGCCGTCGAGATGGACCGTGCAGGCCCCGCACTGGCTGGTGTCGCAGCCGATGTGGGTGCCGGTGAGATTGAGGTCGTCGCGGAGGACGTGGACGAGGAGAGCGCGGGGCTCTGCCTCGACGCCGCGGGCGACCCCATTGACCGTGAGGGTAATGGAGCGTTTCATGCGGGAATTCCCCCGAATTGATGACCGCAGGAACTGATTTGAGTAGAGTCTACGCCCAACGGCAGAGGCGAGCAAGCAGCGCCGAGGGTCTGCGGGCCTCGAACGTGGGTCAGGACGAGCCCCTCCGGCCTCCAGCCGAGAAACCTCGAGCGCCACTTCTGCGTCCGAAGCGAGCATGAAACGCCCACCGCAATTCCTCGGACTCACCGTCACGCTCCTCGGCTGCGCCGGGGCCACCCAGGGTGGCCAGCCCGGTCGCGACCCCGATCTGGCAATCACCCGGGTTGCCGTGGTCGATGTGGACCGCGGGAGAATCATTCCCGACCAGGCGGTGCTGGTCAAAGCCGGCCGAGTGGTGGCCGTCGAGCCAACCTCGCGGGTCATCCTCGCCGGCGGCGTTCGGACCCTCGATGGCCTCGGGAAGTACTTGATTCCGGGGCTCTTGGACATGCATGTCCATCTGAACAGCAGTGGCAAGCCGACGGAAATCGAAATGCCGCTGTTCGTCGCGCACGGGGTTACCGGCGTGCGGGTGATGAGCGCGGATCGGCCCAGCGCCCACCCCACCGAGACGCCCGGCCTCGCGATCCACCGCGATTGGCAGGCACGGATCGCGGCCGGCACCCTGGTGGGGCCGAGGCTCCTGGCCTTGGCGACCTGGGCCGTCAATGGCGCGGCGGGTATCCAGGAAGGGATGCCGGCCTTCTACAAGGCCAGCACCCGGGTGGAAGGGCAGCAGCTCGCGCGATACTTCAAGGAGCGGGGCTTCGATTTCATCAAGGTCTACAACGATCCTTCACGGGAAGGGTTCCTCGGTCTCTCGGAGGAGGCGCGGCGCTTGGGCCTGCCCTTTGCCGGGCACGAGCCGGGGCCAATGAGCGCGATCGAGTTGTCGAATGCCGGCCAAGCGAGCATCGAACACTCCCGGATTTTCCTGTTCAATTGCTTCCCCGGCGCAGACTCGATGCGCAACGGTCTCCTCAAGGTGCCTCAGACCACCCTCCGGCGGCGGATGCTCGACGAATACGACCCCCGCCGGTGCGCCGAGGTGTTCCGGACCTTCGCCACCAACCGGACCTACCTCACGCCGACCCACGGAACCCGCAAGATGGACGCGTTCGCCGGCGACTCGGCGTATCGGCGCGATGCCAGGATGAAGTACATCCCGCTTCTCACCCAGATGGCCTGGCTGGCCGACGCCAACAACATGGTCGCCTCCGACTCATCCGCCGCCGGCCGGCGGGCATTCCTGGATTTCTATCGCCGGGGCCTCTCCCTGACCAACGAGGCGTACCGGGCCGGCGTGCCGGTGATGGTGGGGACCGATGCGGGCGACTCGTTCATCTTTCCCGGCTCGAGCGTGCCCGACGAACTGGACGAGTTGGTCGCCGCGGGATTGTCCCCTGGCGAGGCGCTCCGGGCGGCCACCCTGAGTGGGGCGGAGTTCTTGCGACGAACCGCCGACCTCGGGGCCATCCGGCCCGGTCGGCTGGCCGACCTGGTGCTCCTCGATGCCGATCCCCTCGCCGACGTGGCGAATGTGCGGCGGATTCGCGCGGTGATCCTCAATGGCCGGGTCTTCGACCGCGCCACTCTCGATTCGCTCCTGACCCACGCCGAGGAAGCGGCACGACCAACCCCGCAGGTCCGGCTTTGGGTGGCGGCGGTGTCGGGCGATACGACCGCCATCGCCGCCGCGTTGGACGCCGGTGCCCAGATCGATTCGTTGGACACCCAATCCAGCGGGTCCGGCCGGCGGGCCCTCAACTATGCCGCCCTCGGCAACCGGGGTCCGGCGGTGCGCCTGTTGTTGGCGCGAGGGGCCTCGATCAACCTGGCCAACAAGACGGGCTTCACCCCGGTGCTGCACGCGGTGGAGGGGGGCGCGATCGAAGCGCTCAGGATCCTGATCGAGGCCGGCGCGGACGTCTCCATCGCGACCGCGTCCGGGGTGACTCCGCTCGTCATGGCGCAGCGGCGCGGGATGCCGGCGGCCGCGACCTTGCTGGAGGCCGCGATCAAGAAGCCCTGAGGCCCTGCGTTGCAACCTTTTTCTCGATCCGCCGTCATTTCCGTTGGGGACACCCGGTTCCCGGTGGCTCCCAACCCTCTCCAGCGGGTTCCGACGGCCCCGAAGCCGCGGGGCCCTCAGTTCTGGGGTATTATTAGACGGGATCCTGCCCGTAGATCAGGGAAACCCAGGAGAGATCGCGAGTGACCGGAAGGAAACACCCCCGGGGTCGAATGGTGGTCTTCGGCACCGTCGCGCTGTTGGGCTGCGCCGGCCAGCCGGCTCCGTCGGCTTCCCCAACACCCGCCGTGTCGGCCGAGGCGGCGGCCGCGTCCCTGGAGCGAGGCATCGCCAGGGCCCAGGCCGACAGCGCCCGGTATCCCTATACCGAGGCCGACATCCACTTCATGACGGGCATGATCAGCCACCATGCCCAGGCGATCACGATGGCGCGCTTGGCCGAGTCGCACGGTGCCAGGCCGGCGGTAGTGACCTTGGCGGGACGGGTCATCAATGCCCAGCGGGACGAGATCGCTCTGATGCAGAACTGGCTCCGCGATCGGCGCCAGCCGGTGCCCGAACCCAGCCCCACCGGCATGACGATGGTGATGAATGGGATCGCGCATGAGATGCTGATGCCCGGGATGCTGACCGCCGAGCAAATGCGGCAGCTCGATGCCGCTCGGGGGGCCGACTTCGATCAGCTCTTCCTGAAGCTCATGATTCAGCACCATAACGGCGCCGTCGTGATGGTCAAGGAGTTGTTCGACACTTACGGCGCCGGGCAGGACCAGTTGGTGTTCAAATTCGCTTCGGACGTCAATATCGATCAGACGACCGAAATCGCTCGGATGGAAAAGATGCTGATCTCGATCATCGTTGAACGCACCTCAAAATGAGGAATCGCTCCATGAGTCTGACCCGTTCGCTCGCCCCGCTCGCTCTTGGCCTCGTGGCCGTGGCGGGGTGCACCAATACCAGTACCTCGGGCGGCACCGTGCCGACTCCGAGGGGTGCCCTCGCCATAACCCCGCCGAATCCGGATCCCCGGGTCGGGCTCAAGGCGGGCCAGTACGACGCTGGCGAGGCGGCCTGGAACCTCCGGCTCGTCTCCAACACCAAGCCCTCGGCCAAATTCGTCGGCAGCACCAACTCGGACCTGGCTTTCGCGGGCAACCTGGTCTTTCAGGGGAACTACAACGGCTACCAGGTGTGGGACATCTCCAATCCGGCGAGTCCAACCCTCAAATACAGCAAGTACTGCCCGGCCTCGCAGAGCGACGTGTCGACCTACAAGAACCTGCTCTTCGTATCGGCCGAGGGTAACACCGGCCGGATCGACTGCGGCGACCAGGGTGTCAAGGACCCGGTGAGCCCCGACCGGATCAAGGGGATCCGGATCTTCGACATCACCGACATCGGCAATCCGCGGAACGTGGCCAACGTGCAGACCTGCCGCGGGTCGCACACCCACTCGGTCCTGGTCGATCCCAAGGACCAGGAAAACGTCTACGTCTACATCTCGGGTTCCGCCCCGAGCCGCTCGGAGCAGGAGCTTCCCGGCTGCATTCGCGATCCGAACGACCCCAACACGGCGGCCTTTCGGATCGAGGTCATCAAGGTACCGCTCAAGGATCCCTCGAAGGCGGCGGTCGTCAGCTCGCCGCGGATCTTCAACGATCTCGACCGGGTCAAGTCGCACGGCGCCGCCCCGGACGACATCGCCGCAGTCGAAGCCGCCAAGGCGACCGGTGCGTTCGTCGTCAACTTTGGCGGCGGTGAGCAGGTCCTCCCCGCGGGGTTCAGCCGAATGCTGCTCGATTCCGTCGTGCGGGGTCGGAACGGCAGTGGCCCGCCGACCTCGGCGGACAGCGCCGCGCTTCGCGCCGGTCTCCCGGCCTTGATCGCCAAGATGATCGGCCGGCAGGAGGACGATGGCCACAAGCATCCCGGGGTCACCAGCTGCCACGACATCACCCTCGCCCCCGGCATCGGCATGGCGGGCGGTGCCTGCGAGGGCTACGGCCTCTTGATCGATATCAGAGACCCGATCAACCCGCGGCGGACCGCGGCGGTCTCCGACACCAACTTCTCTTACTGGCACTCGGCGACATTCAACAACGACGGGACCAAGATCCTCTTCAGCGACGAGTGGGGCGGCGGCGGCGGCCCCAAGTGCCGGGCCTCGGATCCCAAGGAGTGGGGGGCCGATGCGATTTTCACGATCGAGAACGGCCGGATGGTGTTCCAGAGCTACTACAAGATGCCCGCGGCCCAGACCGCCTTCGAGAACTGCGTCGCCCACAATGGCTCGCTGATCCCGATTCCCGGGCGCGACGTGATGGTCCAGGCCTTTTATCAGGGTGGAATCACCGTGTTCGATTGGACCGATCCCAAGCGCCCCACTGAGATCGCCTTCTTCGACCGCGGGCCGATCGACGGCGCGCGGATGGGCAACGCCGGCTCGTGGTCGGTCTATTGGTACAACGGGTACATGATCAGCTCCGAGATCGGCCGGGGGCTCGACATTTTCGAGCTGACGCCGAGTCCGGCGCTGTCCCAAAACGAGCTGGACGCCGCCAAGACGGTCAAGCTCGATTACCTCAATGCTCAGGGCCAGCCCCAGCACGTGTGGCCGCCGAGCTTCGCGCTGGCCCGCGCCTTCGTCGATCAGTTGGAGCGGACCGGCGGGCTCGCGGGCGGTCGGATCGCCGCGATTCGCCAGTCGCTGAGCTCGGCGGAACAAGCTTCCGGCTCGGCCCGAGCGACCGCGCTCAACCAGCTGGCGGGTCAGGTGTCCTCGGACGCGGGTGGCTCCCGTGACGCGGCCAAGGTCCGCAAGCTCGCCGAGGCGGTGAAGCGCCTGGCAGCGCTGTAACGACACGCTGGTCGTTCACCTCGCGAGCGCCAACGGCCTATCCAGGTCGTTGGCGCTCGTCGCTACTACACCTCCTTCCTGATTCGCGCGGGAGCGGATCGACTCTCCGAGATCCCGGCTGGCGCCAGGCACCGGCCCCGGTCCAGGTTCGCGGAGCATGGGGTGGACCCGGAGGAAACCTTCGCGACTGCTACGAATTCTGGACGATGAAAGTCCTCGAGTTGCGGGACATGTACACGACGGCCAACGTACCCAAGGAGGCGTGGAAGGTCAGCACCGGCTCCAAAGTGCCGGACGGCGAGCACCGAGCCGGTCGTCGACGGCATGATCGACTTGTGGAAGGAAGCGGGTGGGGAGAGCTACCAGGTTCGCGACTGGGCGTCGGTGTGGCGGGATCGGTGGAAACACTACTGACCCGTCTATATTAGCCACGCGAAATTGGGGTGTAGCTCAACTGGCAGAGCGCCCGGCTGTTAACCGGGAGGTTGCAGGTTCGAAGCCTGCCGCCCCAGCTGTTCCCTCCTACGTCGTTTCTCCTTATGTGAGTTGAAGTTGGACTGTCCGACGGAGCTACCGTCCGCCTGTCCGCCCGTCCGCCTGACCGTCCGGTGTGTCCATTGGTGTGTCCGTTGCTACCCGAACGTGAGCTTTCGACGACCGGCAAGCGCGGCCCGCATGGTTTGTTCGTCCGCCCGCTGATAGCACTTCACGATCGTCTGGTAGGACTTCCAGCCGCATTCTTCCGATGGTCTTTCGTCCGTGCATCCGACAGGGGTACTCACGAAGCACTCCGAAGGACGCGGCCAAGACGGCGAAGGCTTCCGAGCCACCCCCGTGAACACGGTCCGTGGGGTGGCGGAATCGAGGCCGCCACCGTATCGTCAATGACAGCAATTACTTAGGTGACGCCAATCGGTGGCTCTTGCTGAGATGAGCCGAGCCGAGGGGTAGAGCCGGGCAGGGGGATCGATTGGCCAAGAGGAAACAAGCCCCACCTAAGACCGGCGACACCGGGGCTAACGTGGGCTACGAGGCCGAACTTTGGCGCATGGCGGACGCACTCCGGGGCAGCATGGATGCCGCGGAGTACAAGCACGTCGCCCTCGGCCTTCTGTTCCTCAAGTACATCTCCGATGCCTTCGAGGAACACCACGCCCGCCTCGAGGCCGAGGAGAAGCATGGGGCTGACCCCGAAGATCCAGACGAGTACCGCGCGAACAACATCTTCTGGGTTCCACCCGAGGCTCGCTGGCCCCATCTGAAGGCGCAGGCCAAACAACCCACCATCGGTCAGCTGGTGGACGATGCCATGGCGGGCATCGAGCGCGACAATCCTGCGCTCAAGAGCGTGCTTCCGAAAGACTATGCCCGCCCGGCGCTCGACAAGACGCGCCTTGGTCAGCTCATCGACCTCATCAGCAACATCAAGGTCGGCGACGAGGCCAGTCGGGCCAAGGATGTCCTCGGTCGGGTCTACGAGTATTTCCTGTCGCAGTTCGCGAGCGCCGAAGGCAAGAAGGGCGGCGAGTTTTATACGCCGCGCTGCGTGGTCAAGCTTCTCGTCGAAATGCTCGAGCCATATCGCGGGCGAGTTTACGATCCCTGCTGCGGATCGTCCGGCATGTTCGTCCAATCTGTCAAGTTCATTCGCGCCCACTCGAAGGGGAACGGCAACGGAGGCAAGGCGAAGGCGGACATCTCGATCTATGGTCAGGAGTCCAACTACACCACCTGGCGCCTCGCCAAGATGAACCTGGCCATCCGCGGCATTGATGGTCAGATCAAGCACGGCGACACCTTCCACAACGATCAGCATCCGGACCTTAAGGCCGATTTCATCCTTGCCAATCCGCCGTTCAACATCTCCGACTGGGGTGGCGATCGGCTCCGAGACGATAAGCGGTGGAGGTACGGCATGCCGCCAGCCGGCAACGCGAACTTCGCCTGGGTGCAACACATCGTTCACCATCTCGCCCCAGCCGGTCTTGCCGGTTTTGTGCTGGCAAACGGCTCGATGTCTTCGAACCAGTCGGGCGAGGGCGAAATCCGGGAGAAGCTGATCGAAGCGGACTTGGTTGACTGCATGGTGGCGCTGCCAGGCCAGCTCTTCTATTCAACGCAGATCCCCGCGTGTCTGTGGTTCCTCGCTCGCGACCGCAAGAACGGCAGGTTCCGCGATCGCCGCGGCCACGTTCTCTTCATCGACGCCCGAAAGCTCGGCCGGTTCGTGGACCGTACGCACCGCGAGCTGACCGACAAGGACGTCGCTCGCATCGGTGACACCTACCACGCTTGGCGTGGCGAGATGGATGCGGGTGAGTACGTCGACGTGCCCGGCTTCTGCAAGAGCGCGACGCTGGAAGACGTGCGCAAGCACGGCCATGTGCTTACCCCCGGCCGTTACGTCGGAGCCGAGGCGCAGGAGGATGACGGCGAGCCGTTCGACGACAAGATGAAGCGGCTCACCGCGACGCTACTCGCGCAGCAAGCCGAGGCCGCGAAGCTCGATGCCGCCATCGCCGCCAACCTGCAGGAGCTTGGATATGGCCAGTAAAAAGGTGACCGAGCAGCGTCCGTCAAACAATGACATCCGCAGCATCATGCTTCGGTATTTCTACGAGCGGAATCAGAACGCGACAAGCTCTCGCGGCAAGAAAGGCTCGGCCGTGAAGATCAGTGACGTCAAGAAGGAACTAAAGGCGTCGCATGGGCTTACTCAGCCAGAGGTGCAAAGCAACCTGACGTATTTGATCAGCCAAGGGTGGATCGAGGAAGACACGGTAGAAAAGTCATTCACCGCTCCAGGCGGCACCGTTATCCCTTCATCGACCAGCTACTTCAGAATCACTGCTGACGGCATCGACAAAATTGAAGGGCCAGGGGAGTTCACGATGCCAAAGTTTCACGGGATCAAGATCGAGGCGACCGGTCAGAACATCATCACGCTGGGCGACGGCAACCAGATCAACGCCCAGTTCAACGAACTGGGCTCTGCGCTGGTGGACCTGCGGCAGCTCATTACAGAATCACCAGTTGCGGAGGTGGTCAAACTGGGACTCGTTGCGGACATTGATACGATTCAGTCCCAGCTGGCAAAATCTGTCCCTAACAAGAGCATCGTCGCGGCAGCCTGGGAAACCGTAAAGGGTGCAGCAACAATTGATGGTTGCATCGGTCTGGTTACGAAGATTGGCGGATTGATCGCGCCGCTCCTGACATGAACGGGTCGGGCGAGACGGTGTTCGAACGATCCGACGCGCAGACGTTCGGGCCCTTGAGACGTGATTCTGGAGGCGTGTGAGCGTGGGCAAGTGGATCGACACGACCCTCGGTTGCGTCGTGGAACTCAAACGCGGCTACGACCTCCCGCAGCAGGACCGGCGGCTCGGTACAGTGCCGGTCGTCTCATCGTCAGGTGTGTCCGATCATCACGCTGAATCCATGGTCAAAGGACCAGGTGTTGTGACGGGGCGCTACGGAACGCTCGGCCAGGTGTTTTTCATCAAGGAGGACTTCTGGCCGCTCAATACAACACTCTACGTTCGAGACTTCAAGGGCAACGATCCACGGTTCGTCAGCTACTTCCTTCGACGCGTCGACTTCCTTGCCTACTCAGACAAGGCCGCGGTTCCTGGCATTAATCGCAACCACCTGCATCAAGCCCAGGTCCGGGTACCTGCTGATGCCGGAGAACAACGTGCCATCGCCCGGATCCTCGGCACGCTGGACGACAAGATCGAGCTTAACCGGGGGATAAGCGAGACGCTGGAGGCGATGGCGCGGGCGCTCTTCAGGTCGTGGTTCGTTGACTTCGACCCCGTCCGCGCCAAGGCCCAAGGCCGCGACCCAGGCCTCCCCAAGCCCCTCGCCGACCTCTTCCCCTCCCGACTGGTTGACTCCGAACTCGGCGAGATTCCGGAGGGGTGGCGGACGGGCCCGATCCTCGAGCATGCACGGCTCATGAGTGGAGGAACGCCGAAGACTGACCGATCCGAGTACTGGGAGGGATCCATCGCATGGGCCAGCGCAAAGGATGTATCACAGTCGCCCGGAACGTTTTTGGTTGCGACAGAACGAACCATCACTGAGCGCGGCCTCGAGGAGAGCGCTACGCAGATGGTCCCAGCATTCTGCTCGGTCGTGGTCGCTCGGGGCGCAACGACCGGCCGTATGGTGTTGTTCGGCTGCGATATGGCCATGAACCAGACCTGCTACGCACTCGCTTCGACTACGCAGACACCCTTCGCGCTGTACTGCCGATTGCGGAAGGAGATCGACGCACTTGTTCATGCCGCTCACGGGTCGGTGTTCGATACCATCACGACGAGTACCTTCACGTCGTCGCGAATTGTTCTACCGCCAAAGGCGTTGTTGAAGGCGTTCGAGGTGCGGGCCGAACCACTCTTTCTGCGTGTCTTGGAGTCCACCCACGAGACCCGCACACTAATCGCCCTGGGCGACGCGCTGCTGCCCAAGCTCATCTCGGGCGACCTGCGGCTGGCCGAGTTTGCGCATGACGCCTGAGCAGCTGGAGGTCCTTGTCCGGCTCGGCGAATCGGAGCTGCTGGAGTTCAAGCGTTCAACAGGGCAGCGGACCGAAGCGGCCAAGACCGTGTGCGCGATGCTCAACCACCGGGGCGGTCGAGTGCTGTTCGGCGTGAGTGCCGACAAGGCGATTGTCGGTCAACAGGTGAGCGATCGAACGATCGAAGAGGTAACCGACGAACTGCGGTTGATCGACCCCCCGGCGTTTCCGAGCCTCGACCGAGTTCCGCTGAGTTCAGGCTCCGAAGTCTTGGTGGTAACGGTGAATTCGGGACGTAGTCGTCCGTACACCTTCCGAAACGTTGCGTACCGCCGCACGGGCAATACCAACAGCGAGCTTTCGCGTGACGAGTACAACACGCTCTTGATGGAACGACTCCACGGCGAACAGCGGTGGGAAACGGAGGAGGCTCCTGGATTTGGGATAGAGGATCTCGATGCGGCGGAGATAATCTTCACCGTAGAGGAGGCTATTCGACGGGGTCGCTTGGATGATCCAGGGACCCGAGACCCGATGCTGCTGCTGCGCGGACTTGGTCTGCTTCGGAATGGGCACGTGCTCAAAGCCGCCGTTGCCCTCTTCGGTGGGCCGGATCGACTAGAACGAGACTATCCCCAGTTCCTGCTTCGTGTCGCGAAGTTCAAAGGTACCGATCGGACGGATTTCATCGATAACCGGCAGTTCCGCGGGAACATCTTCGATCTCCTGTCTCGCGGGGAGCGGTTCCTTCGTGAGTCCTTGCCCGTGGCAGGGAGGGTGACTCCGGGGCTGTTTGAGCGTGTGGACGATCCGTTGTATCCGCCTTTGGCCCTCCGCGAAGCGCTCGCCAATGCCTTCTGCCATCGAGACTATGCCGCCGGCGGTGGGTCGGTTGGGCTTGCGATTTATGATGACCGGCTGGAGATCACGTCGACGGGCTCCCTGCACTTTGGGCTGACCGCCGAGGCGCTCTTCAATCATCACGAATCATTGCCCTGGAATCCTTTGATCGCAGCCGTGCTCTATCGGCGCGGAGTCATCGAACAGTGGGGCCGGGGCACCCTCAAGATGGCTGAACTTGCCCAGCAAGCCGGGCTTCCGCGTCCTGAAATCGAGGCTCTCGCTGGCGCGGTGGTCGTTCGGTTTCGATCGGGCGGCGGGTACAAACCGCCAACCCGGGTTGCCCGGGATTTGAGCGTACGGCAGCAGGAAATCTTGGGGCTGCTGGCCGCGAATCCCGACGGTATGGCGCTCCGCAGGATAAGAGGTCTAATCAAATCACCGTCGCGTGAGTGGGAACTCAAGGAAGATCTGGCTCTGCTTCGCCAGGTTGGCTTAATCACTACCGAGGGTCACGCCCGGGGTGCGGTTTGGAAGATCCTACCGACGAATCCAAGGGGCTGAATTGGAACTCCAAATAAGGCACGACCCTCGACCGGTTCTCGTAACGCTTTGTGTGCCAATGCGTTACAGAGTACTGAATTGGAGGCGGAATTGGCCCTCCAATTCGGAGGTCGAAGGGGCAGGCTTTGGATCGGTCAAGTCGGTCGGCTGGTCGGCTAGTCAGGGGCAGGAATCGCGGCTGGCTTCGGCCGGGCGCAGTTTCAAGGAATCCAGTCTATGAGTGAACTGAAGACCTGTTTCAAGCGTGTGGACTACGACCTCGCGGGTCTGCTGCACTACCTCGACATCGGCGACATCGGGCTTCCCGATATCCAGCGCCCATTCGTCTGGAAGAACGCCAAGGTCCGGGATCTGTTCGACTCCATGTACCGCGGTTTTCCGGTCGGTTACCTGCTCTTCTGGGAAAACGCTCAACCAAATGGCGCCAAGCAGATCGGTCTTGGTTCGAAACAGCATCCTGTATCATCGCGACTGATTGTCGATGGCCAGCAACGACTAACCTCTCTCTATGCGGTGTTCCGTGGGAAGCGGGTGCTCGACGAGGACTACAGCGAGCGCCAGATCGATATCGCCTTCCGTCCGCGCGACGGCCGGTTCGAGGTAGCTGACGCAGCCATACGCAAGGACCCGGAGTGGATCGCGAACATCTCGGATCTCTGGGCGGCCGGCAAGTCGAGCTACCAAATGGTCAAGGGGTTCCTCACTGGGCTCAAAGCCAAAGTGAGCGTGACCGACGAGGAGGAAGAGCAGATCAGTCACAACCTCGATCGGCTCTTCGACCTTCAGAAATACCCGTTTACTGCGCTGGAGATCGCCTCTTCCGTCGATGAAGAACAGGTAGCGGACATATTCGTTCGTATCAACAGCGAAGGCGTCAAGCTGAATCAGGCCGATTTCATCTTAACGTTGCTCTCCGTGTTCTGGGACGAGGGGCGGGCCGCTCTTGAGAACTTCTGCCGTGCTTCGCGCCAGCCACCGACGCCCGGTCTGCGGGCATCCCCCTTCAACCACTTCATCGAGCCTGATCCAGACCAGTTGCTGCGGGTGTCGGTCGCGCTTGGCTTTGAAAGAGGCCGTCTCAAGAGTGTTTACCAGGTGCTGCGTGGAAAGGACCTCGAGACGGGCGTCTTCTCTACGGAACGTCGCGATCAACAGTTCGCTGTGTTGAAGCAAGCCCAGGCGCAGGTACTCGACCTGAAGCATTGGCATCAGTTCCTTAGCGCCCTGGTCGGTGCAGGCTACCGAAGTGGAGAAATGATCTCGTCGCAGAACGCGCTGCTGTACGCCTACGCCTTTTACCTCATTGGCCGTATTCGATGCGGTGTGGCCGAGCATCAGCTGCAGAAACTGATCGGGCGGTGGTTCTTCTTCGCAAGTCTCACGGGCCGGTACACCAGCTCACCGGAAACCGTGATGGATGCGGACCTCAATCGGGTGAGAGGGATTTCCGAGGCGTCGGCCTTCGTCTCCGTGCTGGAGGAGCTAATGGGCAGCGCTCTGACGAGTGATTTCTGGACGATCACGCTGCCAGCGGCGCTCGAAAGCTCGTCGGCACGAAACCCGGAACTCTTCGCCTATGTCGCCGCCCAGAACCGGCTCAGTGCTCCGGTCCTGTTCTCGCATAAGAAGGTGAGCGACTTGATCGACCCCGCATTGAAGACCAAGAAGAAGCCCCTGGAGCGACACCATCTCTTCCCTCGTGCCTGGCAGGAGGCTCAGGGCGAAACCGATTTGAAAGTCATCAACCAGTTGGCGAACTACGCCTTGCTTGAGTGGCCCGAGAATATCGACATCAGCGATGACCCACCCAGTGTTTACGTCCCGAAGATCCGGGCGCGCTTCAAGCCCGACGAGTGGCAGCGGATGCACGAGCTGCACGCGCTCCCCGACCAGTGGGAGACCCTCGCTTACGCAGACTTTCTCGTAGCCCGTCGTCGGCTGATGGCTGGCATCATCCGGCGCGGCTTCGAGGGCCTGTAGTGTAATGCCCGGCCTCACCGAATCGGAGGTCGAGGAGGCCACCCTGGCCTGGCTGGATGCCAGCGGCTGGCGGGTTGCGCAGCTTACAGATATCATCGCGCCGGGCATGCCTGGCGCCGAGCGGCGCGACTACGGTGAGGTAGTGCTCGCGCCACGGCTGCGCGACGCCCTAGCACGGCTCAACCCACCGCTTCCTGCGGAGGCCGTCGAGGACGCCGTTCGCAAGCTGACGCGCCCCGGAGGCGCGGATCTCCTGCAACGCAACCGAACGCTTCACCGGTTTCTGGTGGATGGCGTCCCGGTAGAGTACCGGACGCCTGAAGGTGAGCTGCGTGGCTCACAAGTGCAGGTTCTCGATTTCGCCAACCTGGACGCCAATGACTGGCTCGCAGTGAACCAGTTCGCGGTGGTCGAGAACAAGCACTCCCGGCGGCCCGACGTTGTCTTGTTCGTCAACGGCCTCCCGCTGGGCGTCATCGAATTGAAGAACGCCGCGGATGAGGGCGCAACGGTGTGGGATGCCTTTCGGCAGCTCCAGACTTACGGCGTCGAACTACCGACGCTGTTCTCGTACAACGCCCTCCTGGTCGCGTCGGACGGGACCGATGCCCGCATCGGAACTCTCACTGCCGGTCGAGAGTGGTTCAAGCCGTGGCGAACGATCGCGGGCGAGAAGTTGGCGGACCCTCATCTACCCGAGTTGCAGGTCATGATCGAAGGCGTGTTCGACCGGCGTCGATTCCTCGACCTGATCCGCGATTTCCTGGTGTTCGAGGATGACGGCAGCGGGAAGCTCGTCAAGAAGATGGCCGGCTACCACCAGTTCCACGCCGTCCGAACGGCCGTGACCGAGACCCTCCGTGCCGCGCGATCGAAGGGCGAGCGAGTCAGTGATGTCGAGGGTCGGTATGAGGCCGGCCAGCGCCACGGTGGCGAGCGTGGAGACCGCCGGATCGGCGTCATCTGGCATACTCAAGGGTCCGGCAAGAGCCTGACCATGGCCTTCTATGCCGGGCGGATCATCCGTGAGCCGGCGATGGAAAACCCGACGGTCGTCGTGCTCACGGACCGCAACGATTTGGACGACCAGTTGTTCGGGACGTTCTCGAGGTGCCAAGACCTGCTCCGTCAGCCTCCCGTCCAGGCCAGCAGCCGCGCCGACCTCCGCGAAAAGCTGGCGGTCCAGGCCGGGGGCGTCGTGTTCACCACGATCCAGAAGTTCCTGCCGGAGGAACGCGGCGACCGTCACCCGGTTCTCTCCAACCGCCGGAACATCGTCGTCATCGCCGATGAGGCGCACCGGAGCCAATACGACTTCATCGACGGCTTCGCGCGCCACATGCGGGATGCCCTGCCGAGCGCCTCCTTCATCGGCTTCACCGGGACACCGATCGAGCTGACCGACAAGAACACTCGCGCCGTCTTTGGCGACTACATCAGTGTCTACGACATCCAGCGCGCTGTCCAGGACAAGGCGACCGTCCCGATCTACTACGAGAGCCGGCTCGCCAAACTCGCACTCGAAGAGCGCGAGCGCCCCCGGATCGATCCTGAGTTCGAGGAGCTGACCGAAGGCGAAGAGATCGATCACAAGGAGAAGCTCAAGTCCAAGTGGGCCCAGCTCGAGGCCATCGTCGGGTCCGAGAGACGGATTGCCGTCGTGGCTCGCGATATCGTCGAGCACTTGGAGAAGCGGCTTGAGGCGATCGACGGCAAGGCCATGGTGGTCGGCATGAGCCGTCGAATCTGTGTCGAGCTGTACCGGGAGATCGCCAGGCTCAGGCCGGCGTGGCACCATGATCCGGATGATCAGGGTTCGATGAAGGTGGTTATGACGGGCTCGGCCTCCGATCCGCTCGAGTGGCAGCCGCACATTCGGAACAAGCCGCGGCGGGAGGATCTTGCGAAGCGATTCCGGGACCCCAACGACCCTCTCCGCCTCGTGATTGTCCGGGATATGTGGCTCACCGGGTTCGACGCGCCGAGTCTCCACACGATGTACCTCGACAAGCCGATGCGGGGCCACGGGCTGATGCAGGCCATCGCGCGGGTCAATCGGGTCTTCAAGGACAAACCCGGAGGGCTCGTAGTCGACTACCTGGGCCTGGCTCACGAGCTGAAAGCCGCGCTCGCGACCTACACCGAGGCTGGTGGCACTGGGAAGACCGCCCTCGATCAGGCCGAGGCCGTATCCCTGATGCGCGAGAAGTACGAAGTCTGCACGGGGTTGTTCCACGGCTTCAACTGGTCGAAATGGGTGAGCGGAACGCCCGCTGAGCGGCTCGGCTTATTGCCGCCGGCACAGGAGCACATCCTGAGGCAGGACGACGGGAAGAGTCGCTACATCGACGCGGTGACGGACCTATCGAAGTCTTTCGCGCTGGCCGTTCCTCACGCTGAGGCTCTCCGAATCCGGGATGACGTCGCGTTCTTCCAGGCCGTCCGGGCTCAGCTAGTCAAGGGTGACCCCGATCGAATGCGGACGGTCGAGGAAATGGACCACGCCGTCCGGCAGATTGTATCGCGGGCTGTTGTTTCGGAAGGCGTCGTTGACATCTTCGCCGCTGCGGGACTGGCCAAGCCCGATATTTCGATCCTCTCGGAGCAGTTTCTGGCCGAAGTGAAGGGGATGCCTCAGCGGAACTTGGCGGTCGAGTTGCTTCGGAAGCTCCTGCTCGGCGAGATCCGCAAGCGGGGCCAGAAGAATGTGGTCCAGGCCAGGACCTTCTCCGAGATGCTGGAGCTTGCCGTTCGGCGGTACCAGAACCGGGCTATCGAGGCGGCGCAGGTGATCGAGGAGCTGATCGGCCTCGCGCGGGAGATGCGTGAGGCAAACGCCCGTGGGGAGGAGCTCGGCCTGAGCGAGGACGAGGTGGCCTTCTACGACGCGCTGGAGACGAACGACAGCGCGGTCAAGGTGCTTGGCGACGAGACGCTTCGGGACATCGCCCGCGAATTGGTGAAGACCGTTCGCGCGAACGTGACGATCGACTGGACCGTTCGGGAGAACGTCAAGGCGCACCTGCGGGTCTTGGTAAAGCGGATTCTTCGGAAGTTTGGCTATCCACCGGACAAGCAGGAACGGGCAACGCAGCTCGTTCTTGAGCAGGCTGAGGTCCTGTCAGAGGCTTGGGCGGCATAGATTTGGCTGGGTCAGCATTGACGGAACATATTGGGATTATTATCGTTAACTGTGCTTCGGTATTTCTTCGGCAACGAGAGGGGCGATTTGGGAGACCGAACCGGCATCGAATGGACGGACGCTACCTGGAACCCGATGACGGGATGCACCAAGATCTCAGTCGGGTGCGACCACTGCTACGCTGCCACCATCGCCAGCACGAAGACGAAGGAGGTATACCTTCGTCGGCCGCCGGTCAGGGATACGCCGACCAATCGTGCTGATCCGTTCGCCCCAAGGCTCTGGGAAGAGCGCCTTGAACAGCCGCTCCGATGGAAGGAGCCGCGCCGGATCTTCGTCAATAGCATGTCCGACGTGTTCCATGCTCATTTCTCGATCGACATGATTCGCAGCGTCTTCGAAGTGATGAATAGGGCTGCGTGGCATCAGTTCCAGGTTCTAACTAAGCGTCCTGAGCGCGCGGCCCGCCTAGCGGACCGGTTGACTTGGTCCGAAAACCTCTGGATGGGAACGTCGATCGAAAGCATGGACGTAGCTGCTCGGGCAGATCAGCTTCGACAAATCCCCGCGGCGGTTCGATTCATCAGTGCCGAGCCACTGCTTGGCCCCGTCGACGGCCTCAACCTTGACGGCATCGCTTGGGTTATCGGTGGTGGTGAGAGCGGGATCGGGCATAGGCCCTGCGACCCTAAGTGGGCGCGCGGCCTACGGGACCTTTGCAGCCGCGAAGGTGTGGCCTTCTTCTGGAAACAATGGGGGGGACGGACGCCGAAGGCCGGCGGCAGGTCCCTTGATGGCGTTGAATGGAGCGAGTATCCCGTGGCTCTCGCGGTCTCTGGCTAGCCAAACAGATTCCCTTGGCCGCCCTCGATCGTGTTCCGCTTTATCCAGGTTGCGATGCGCTCCGCGGCCGGATGATCAGAAGCGAATAGCATCCGGTAAAGGCGTTGTTGGCCGCGTACGTAAGCATCGATCATCGGGCCGGCATTTGCCCAGAGAGTTCGCATCTGATTGAGATACAACTCCGTTAGGCCGTGTCGCATCTCTCCAGAGCGGCCCTCAGTCAGCCGTCGATTGGCAAGCTCCCGCCAACCGCCGGTGCCGAAGAATTGATCCAGGGTGGAAGCGTACCGCTCTCGTCCCTCCCGTTGGTACGAAATGAGCCGGACTATCGCCATGTCGAGGGGAAGGAGCGTGTATAGATCAACGCTTCGGTGCCCAAAACCTTTCAGCGCGCGCATCGACTCCCATGGCCACTGACTCGGTGCCTCCATGTCCGCGAAGACCATCACGTAGGCCTCGCGCGGGATCTGGGCGAAAATGGTGCTGATCTTGGCATTGGCATCTCCGCAGATGCATCGGATGTTCTGTGCCGGGATTCTGCTTGCGTCCTCCGCGATTGTCAGACGAACTCGTTCCTCGAGGGCCTCGTGGTCTTTGCGACTTGCGTTCACGAACACCGCGTGAGTGAACGCAATGGGCTGCGGGCCGACGCTTCGATACCGGAGCACCCTCAGCGGAGAGCCGTCGAATTCCTCCCCAACCCTCCCGCGGACGACGTTGCGCCCAGGTCCGGCGAATAGGTCGACGTAGTACCGATGGTGCTTCCTGGCCGTGGCCTGGATCGCCGACGGGCAGTAGTCATCGAGAAATGACAACTTCTTTACTCCCCACGGTCCATTGTCCCTGGCTCGAAGACCGTCTCTCGCGGCGACAACTCGACTCACCTAGAGCCTCCCGCACATTCTGTCTTCAGTGACCGTTGGTGCGCGGATCATGCATCGTGTCGCGCGGCACCTCCGCGCCTGCGGGTCGGCTTCCATGCCACCAGTTGGTTCCGGAGAGTATCGACGGTGCCAGCTGGTATGACGCCAAACAGGCCATTCCAATGCTCGCCAACAATCGCGAGGTATTTCGACCCGTACACCAGGACGGCTGAGACGTGACGGTCATCGTGGGCGCGTATCTGAGGTGCCGAGAATCGGAGGATCTGTTCCTCCGGCGATCCATGGGCGATCCCCGAAAGGAACGAATAGTCGGAAAGGTACAGGTCCTCCGCGTGGCATTCCCGAAACATCGTTCGCCAGTCCGGGCCCCAGCGCTTGGCCTTTTTGGGAACGAATCGCCCAAAGCGGCGAGCAGTCACGGACCACCCCGCGCGAAGTGTGGGCGGGAGGAGGAGCTTTGTGCGGCGCGGTAGCCGTCGCCATAGGAAGGCCAAATAGGCTCCAGCTCGACGGTCACGCGTTCGCTGCTGGTCGTCCGCGGCTATGTAGGTCGACTGGATACTAATCTCCATGAGCCGACGGACCATTGTCGCCGCATCCTCCATTAGGCCGTGCTGTGCGAGCAGGGCCAGCGCAGCGTGCGTGTTAGATGCCTGCAGCAGCAACATGTCCAACACAACGTGCAAGTCGGTCGGTCGACGTCGGCCCGTCTCCTGCGCCCGGCGATACGTCGCCGCGACGACGCGCCAGAGCTCAAACGCCTCGCGGTGGCGTTCCTTTACTCGATCCGTGTACGCTTTGATGTCTGACATAGGCGGAGGACCCGAAGCGCCATCGGTTGGCTGGTTCTGGCGAGGCTGGCAGGCCGCGGCCGGCAGCGTCCGCGCATCAACCGCTATTCGAGCAGGTTCGAGAGTCGAACCGCTAGCGCCTGAGTGCTAACATGGAATTTGGAGGCCATCCTGGTCAAAGCCTGCTCCGAAGCCCGGTCGTTTGTCGGCGCGTATTCGATTTGCATTTCGGCGGCAGCGTCGGCAACGAGGTCGTCCGGCATTAGGAGCTCCGCTGCAAACTGATTTGCCTCGATTTCTTCAAACACGTTCCCTTCTGAAGACCTGCTGTCTCGGAACCTGAGTTTGTAACCGCGGTCCGCATGGGCCGTTGTGAAAGCGTGCATGAGCAGATGGCCGAGTTCATGAGCAATTGTGAAGCGCTGCCGAACCTTGGGGTGCTTTTTGTTGACGACGATAGCCCATCTCTTGCCCCTATCCGGCTCCGGAAGCGGGATCAGCATCCCAGAAATGTCCGCATCCATCTCCTCGTAAAGCAGATGGGCGTGCTGCTTCGCGATTTCGTCAACGCGGACCGGAGCCGAGACCAAAGCATGCTCCTTGAGCACGCCCTGTGCCGTCCGGCGTGCGCGCGCTAGGCGTCTCATTTGGGTCTCCTCTTGGTTCGGGAGTGCTCGAGAGAACCCTTCAGTCGCTCCTCGACCTTCGCTGCGACGTTGAGGGCGCTTTGCTGAGCCTGGGCGGAAAGGGGATCGTCGGGGGCGACCTGAACGGGCGTAGTCGGAAATACTTCGTCCATCGGAGGTAGCAGGTCCCTCGCGTCAACACCAAGGGCCCGCGCGGCAAAGTAGACCTGATCGAGGAAGACTCGCTGGCTCCCGCACTCGATGTTGCTGATCGTGGTCCGCGAGAGCCCAAGGTGATTGCCGAGGTCTTGCTGGAGCAGGGGCGTCTGAGCGCCCGTGCGGGCACCAGCCAGTCTGGCCCCGAACGCCCGCTGAATCCGCCGACTGAGGTCAATCGTTCGGGGGTCACGTTTGCGGGACATGTCCCGTTAAGATGGCTCGACCACCACGAGCGCGTCAAGTGGTATTTCGCATGCCAAGGCGGACTTGTCATGAGCTGGGGTTGACACATCGAGCGGTCTGGGGCTACTCTGGGGGGTCATTCACAATTCCTTGGAAGTGAGCCCATGTCGAAGAAGCCGTCGAACCATCGCGCAGCATGGACGCCTGGCGAGGTCGACCAACTGCGTCGGCTCGCCGATCAGAACACTCCGACCCGCGTGATAGGGTTGAAGCTGGGACGTACGCCCGATGCCGTGGCCACCAAGGCGAGCGAGCTTGATGTCTCGCTCAAACCGACGAATCAGCGGCCGTATGGGCCGCGGCGATAGGGGCCTTTGGCCGATCGGGACCCTGGTTGGTCAACATACCGGTCACCGCGGAGATGGTGGGTTTGGGCCCTCCGGCCTGGACATGGTTGAGGACGGGCTGGATCGGTTGTTGGCCGTTGGCCAAGGGTTGGATCGAGGTGATCTCCCCTTGGTCTTCAACGGCGGGGTCGTTGAGCCCGGCAGCGCCCCGACCGTCCGCGAACCGGGATTGGAGGAGGAGCATGATGGAGAGCAGCAAGTCACACCCCGACGAGCCGAAGCCGGGGCATGGGCGGCCGGAGGATCGGCCACCGCACGATCGGGGACGGCCAGTACCCCCGCATCGATCGTCGGCTGCGGGCAAGTGGTCGAGCTGAAGGGGGAGCTGTCGGGGGTGGCGGATGCCTATCCCGGTGTCTGGGTTAGGTGCACACCCGACAGCACCTTCCTCCTCAATGTCATCAATCCGATCCAGGGCCTTCCGGACTGTGCGTTGTTGGTGACGGCATGGCCGAACTCCATGACCCTCTCGCCCACGTCTTGGGCTTGGTGGACTTCTGGGTTTTGGATCGGCGACCGGCACACGAACTACTATCCCGCCGGCAGCATTTGCGCGTTTGAAATGGAGGACGGAACCTGGAAACGTGGACAACCGGCTGTGACTCTGCTTGATCTGCAGGCGGTTTGGATCGCGCGCCACCTCTTCCTTCGCCGATTCGGGAGGTGGCCCGGGAGGCAGATCCTTCACACCGCCCACGAACGACTGGTCGAACAGGAGCCGGACGAGTATTGCGGGTGCGACTCCGGACGTCGGTACGGTGAGTGTTGCCGTGATCGAGATCGCCGCATTCTGCCAATCGACCGGCTTCGGGAGTATGTAGCCTTTCGCGGGCGCACCGGCCGGCGTGCGCCACCGCGACCTTTGGTCAATTGGCTGGTTGATAGCCGCGCCCCGACGCCGGCTGCCGGCGAGGTCTGTGCTCCGACCATGGTGCCGCGCCTGGCGATCCCGCCGGCGAGGTGGCAGGGCGCCGCTCCCCAACGGCTCAGCGGCCTTGCCGCTCATGCCCACAGGAGCTAGGGGAATGGGCAACGATCGTTTCATTGACCGAGGCCGAGGTCGTGCGGCTTTCTCGGCGCGGGTTGCAACCATCACGGCGACAACCCCGGTCAACCGTCATCAGATTTGCCAGGTGGCATTCGGGAAGGATGGATCCGTTTACTTCACCTTTCCGTACTTCGAAGGACCCGCGGATGGCCTTGTCTCGACTCTAGAATTTCCGGACAATCCCACCGGGACGGTCGCCCTCGATTTGAAGCCCGGGGGCAAGGTGACCGCCCATCAAGTGAAAGCGAGCCACCACCGAAACGGCCGCGCACATTTCTCGCTCACGCCGCATGTCAGGGGTGTGGTGGGCCGGCAATCGTTTCCCCTAGACACTCAGTCCGGCCTACTATTCCAACTCCAGTGCTATCGACTCGACAAGTTTCGCGTCCTCGCTCCGGGTGCGGAAAAGCCAAGTAGGCTCTATCTCCATTTTCGTACCCCTGACGAAGTGCCAGCCGGCCTGATGATCACCGGTGAATGGCGGCGGATGAGCGAGCTGCCTGCTAGTCTCGTGATTGACGGGAACGCCGAGCCGTTCGTTCGGCTCAATCCTGGGGGGACCGTCCCTCCTGCGACGGCAATGGTTCTCGCCCCTCCCGCTGGGTTCCCCCTGGATGACCGTTGCCTTCTCCTCCAGGCCGCCCCACTCACGGCGATCCCGGGCCTCCCAACCGCCGCCATGATCTATCTGGGCGGCTTTGACTATGCTGAGGTTCCCGCCGGAGCGCCCGCACGTCCCGGTGCCGGATGCACCACGTTCCTGTATCCAATCCCGGACCGGGAAGCTCTTGGTTTGCTAATCGGGTCGGCCGATGTTGATTCGCGTGGCGACGATCCTGCCGCCTAACCGGAACTGTGCATAACGAATGCGCTCATCATTTGCCTTCGGCACATGCGCGACCAGAACTGATTTGTTGGCCTCTAGGCCGGTCGAACCGATGGCTTCGCGCCGGTCGATCCACCTGCCCTAGTTATCTTCATACCTGGCACGGACGTTCACGAGGTATTTCCAATGACTGGGAAGAAACGGAAGCTGACGGTTGGGGCCGACTCCGTTGTGATCGGACGGGTCTCGGGAAGCGTCGGGGACGGATCTGTCGTGATTGGAGCGACGGATGAGAGAGGCAACGTGATTCTAAACCAGCCGATGGCGGTTGGCCGGAACGCGTACGCCGGGCCTGGGTCAATCGCCATTGGCACCAATGCTTCGGCTGGTTCCGAGCTGACGCTGGCTCTGGCCGAGCTCGGCAGATTTATCGAGGCCGGGGGCGACCAGAGCCTGAGACTCTCGTTCAATGAGCTATCGGTGGAGCTGGGTCGCCCTGCGAAGGACCGGTCTAAGATCTCGCGCCTCTGGGACCTGATCAAAGGGTCTGGATCGCTGAACGGCGCCATCGGCTTGGTTGGTAAGGTGACCGCTTTGATTCGGGCTGCCGTCGCCTAAGGCGATCATGAAGGCGGGCCGCGCCGTCCGTCTTTCACACACCCAATGCCGGGCTCTCCTGCGCGGCAACCATACGCTCCCGTCATTGGGCCCGCGGACCAACACAGGCCGCCGGTCGCTGGCGGGCTTCGTTGACAAACCGCATTCGGTGTGTCCGTTGGTGTGTCCGTTGATGTCGATTTCATCCGATAACCCCGATGGCCCGCCTCGGCAGATTGCGAGAGCCATCAATGGTTTACCGATTTTCTTACGGATTGCCTAACGACCGTCGATAGGCTGTTAACCGGGAGGTTGCAGGTTCGAAGCCTGCCGCCCCAGCTGTTCCCTCCTACGTCGTTTCTCCTTATGTGAGTTGAAGTTGGACCGTTCGGCGGACCTTCCGTCCGCCTGTCCGCCCGTCCGCCTGTCCGCCCGTCCGCCTGACCGTCCGGTGTGTCCATTGGTGTGTCCGTTGCTACCCGAACGTGAGCTTTCGCCGGTTCGCGAGCGCGGCCCGCATCGTTTGTTCGTCGGCGCGCTGGTAGCACTTCACGATCGTTTGGTAGGACTTCCAGCCGCCCAGTTCTTGAAGGTCGCGGGCTGGCGTGTGCTTCAGCTCCGACGCGAACTGCCGCCGGAGCCCGTGCCAGCATCGGCCGGGGATGCGGGCGATGCCGGCCGTGGGTTCCAGCCGCTCCCACCAGTCACGAACCAGGAACCTCGAGACTGGTTGCGCCGGTTCCTCCGGCGACGGGAACACCCACGCATCACCAATCGAGGCTGATGCTTTCCGGGCGGCTTTGAGCGCGGTGACTGCTTCGGCGGTGAGCGGTGTAACGTGCTCAAAGCCGATCTTGTCGTTCTCCGCTCTCCACCGGACCGTTGCCTTGTCGAAGTCGATGTCCGACCAGCGGAGCTGGCGAATTGCTCCAATGCGGTGTCCAGTGTCGTGTGCCAGCACCAGCGCCAACCTGCAACCGGGATCGACCTGGTCTGCGGCGTCGAGCACCTCCTGATACTCGTCGGCCGAGATGATCGGCTGCCTAACGCCTAGTCGCGGTTGATCGAAAACCCTTTGAAGGGATTTCGGTTGATCATGCCCGCGCCGACGCCCAGTTGAGCGCGGCGTGGATCACCTCCAGATCGGCGGCGATCGCACGGGCTCGCAGCGGTTTAGGCTTGGCCTCTTCCTGCTCGCCTTGCTGGCCGGTCTTTTTTCTTGCCCTTCTTCCTGGTTTGTTGACTGCCTAGCCGCCGGCGCTCTCGCGCGTACCGCGCGGCGTCGCGGTTGGTCAGGTCCTCTACGCGAGTCTCTGCGCCGAGGATCTTCTTGAACAGTTTCGCGGCCCGCTGGTCGTCGTATTGCTTCCGTTCCCCTTTGGTCGGGGTCACTTCCCTGATGTAGTTGTCAAAGAGCGTGTCGAGGGTGAGCGGCTCGGCGGCCGGCTTCGCTGGCGACTTCAGTGCCAGGGCCAGCTTATCCCCTTCGCCTTCGCGGCCTCCCGGTCTCGATCGCCGAGCCCCATCCGCCGCTTCTGCCCGTCCTCGCGGAACTCGAGGAACAGGGTGCCGGTCTTCGGGGGGCTGAACGCGCGCACCCGGTTCCGGCCTTTCTCGCCCCTGCGACGTAACTCCACCGCCTTGTTCGGCCGCGGGTCGGAGCTGGCCACCTTGCGGCGACTGGCCGCCGCGGTCGAATCGGCGACCGGCGTCGAGGTGAAAGGATGGCGGGACGTCGAGGCGGATTTCATGGCGCTGGTCGAATCGAAGCGGGGTGGCGTGGTGGTGATGCTCTCGCTCTTCCTGATTCTCGCGATGGTGGGGGTCAACAACACCGTGTTGATGGCGGCCTACGAGCGGACCCGCGAGATCGGGATGCTGATGGCGATGGGGCTCCGGGGTCGCGGAGTACGAGCCCTTTTCCTCGCCGAGGGCGCGTCGGTCGGTCTGCTCGGCGGGCTGGTGGGCACCGTCACGGCGCTCGGTGTGCTGGCGCTGCTCTCGGGCGGGATCGATTTCCGGGCTCTGTACGGCAACGTCGACATCGGATACCCGGTGCAGGGTCGGGTCTATCCGGCGGTGGAACCGCTCCGCCTGGTGGTGGTCACGATCGTCACGGCGCTGGTTGCGGCGCTGGCATCCTGGCACCCAGCGGCGCAGGCGAGTCGGCTCCAACCGGTCGCGGCCCTTCGCCATGTCTGATCGGGTTCGGCGCGGGCTGTTGATCCGCCTGGCGTGGCTCAACGTCCGGCGCCAGGGTCGTCGCACGGCGCTCACCGTGTCGGCGGCGGCGGTGGCGGTGGCGGCGATGATCGTCGGGGTGTCGTTCGTCAACGGGGTGATGGCCAACATGCTGGACACCTTCGCCCGGACCCAGACCGGTCACGTGCGGGTCCGCGACGCTCGGTACACCGCTCGGGAGACCTTTCTCCCGACCCACCTGAGCCTGGCCGGCATCGGTGAGCTGCTCCCGATCATCCGAGCGGTGCCAGGGGTCGAAGCCGCGGTGCCAAGGGTCCGAGCCTCGGTGCTGGTCGACGGCAGCGAGTCCAACCGGCCGGGCCTGATTCTGGGACTCGACCTGGCGGCCGAAGGGCCGTACCTCAGCCCGGCGTCGATGGTAGCGAGTGGGCGGGTGCCGGAGACCGGCCGCCACGAGGCCCTGGTCGGTGACCGGCTGGCGGAGCACCTGGGCGTCACTCTCGGCGATACCCTGACGCTCCTCGGGCAAACGGCTTATCGGTCGTTAGGCGGGATCCGGCTCGAGGTGGTGGGCCAGGCGCACTCCGGGGTCGGCTATCTCGACAACTCGCTGCTGATGACGCCGCTCGACCAGGCCCAGCGGCTGGCCGCGCTCGACGACGCCGCCACCGAAATCCTGGTGTACGCCGTCGATCCCGATCGGGCGGGCGAGCTGGCGACAACGATTCAAACCCGACTCGCCGGACGGACTCCCGAGGTCGAGGTGAGGTCCTGGAAGGACCAGGGCACCCTGGTCGGGTTCGTGGACACCGGGAAGCGGATCTACGGCGTGATCCTCGGCCTGATGCTGGTGATGGCCGGCCTCGTGATCGTCAACACCATGCTGATGACCGTGCTGGAGCGGACCCGCGAGATCGGAATGCAGGCGGCCCTCGGGATGCGCCCAAAGGACCTGATCCAGCTGGTGGTGACCGAGGGCCTGATGATCGGGCTCATCGGTGGCACGATCGACGCGCTGGTGGGCAGTGCCAGTGCCATCTACCTCGGGAAGGTGGGGATCGACTTCAGCCAGGCGGCCCGGACGGTCGATATCCCGTTCCAGGGGGTGATTCGGCCGGCGTGGGAGGCCGGGTCCGCCCTGCTCAACCTGGTAGCCGGGGTGTTCGCGGCGGGTCTCGCGGCTGGCGCGTGGCTGGCCGCGCGACTCCGGCCGGCGGAGGCATTGCGCGGATGACTCGGACTCGGACGGTCGGGATGGCGTGGGTGCTAGCCTCGGGGCTGGCCGCGCCGGCGGCCGCCCAACCCGCGCCGGACGAGGTGCTGCGTCTGGATCGACCAGAACATGACGATCACCAGCGCCCGGTCGCGGGCCGAGATGACCATCAAGTACCGTAACGGCGACCTCCGCCGAATGGAGTTCCTCTCCTGGTCGGAGGGACGGGAACGCTCGTTCCTCGAGTTCACCAAATCGGCTCGAGACGCGGGGAGTCGATCCCTCCGACTCGAGGGCAACATGTGGATCTTCCTGCCGACCGTGGGCAAGAGCGTCCGGATTCAGGGCCACATGCTTCGGCAGGGGCTGATGGGCTCCGATTTCTCCTATGGCGACGCCAGCGAAAACCCCAGCATGGTCGACGACTACGCCGCCACCGTCGAGCGGTCGGACACGGTGGCCGGCCGGCCCACCTGGGTGCTGAAGCTCGAGGGCAAACGGACCGATCTCGCCTACCCGAGCCGCCGGGTCTGGGTCGACGCGGAGCGGTGGGTGCCGCTCAAGGAGGAGCGCTATGCCCGGAGCGGCAAGCTGCTCAAGACGGCGTTGATGGGCGACGTTCGCCGGGTCGGCGGCCGGTGGTATCCCTTCTCGGTCGAGCTCGACGACGCCCTCCAGGTCGAGACCCGGACCTCGCTCCAGTTCCACGAGCTGGAGCTGGGCGTCAAGGTCCCGGCCGAGTTGTTCACCCTCCGCCGGCTGGAGAAGGGGTCGTGAGGCTCGGGGCCCGTTTTCGCGACGTGGCCGCCCTGTTCCTGCTCCCGGTCGGTCTCGCCGCCCAGGAGACCGGGGCCCGCTTCTCGGGCTACCTGGAGCATCAGACCAGCACCAGCCGGCGGGAGGGCCGGTGGACCTTGCTCGACTACGACCGGGTCCGGGTCAATCTCGACGCGAAGGCCGGCCGGGGAGCGACCGGCGCGGTCGGGGTGATCTATCAGCTCTATCGCGGGGAGACCCGGATTCCGCTCGCCAGCGCGCTTCCGGCGGCGCTGGCACCTCTCGCCGGTACCATGTCGGTGGTGCTCGACGACCGGCACTTCCTGAACCACGCGTACGTGACGTTAGGCAGCGGCGCGCTGCAGATCACCGCCGGCAAGCAGTACCTCACCTGGGGCGCGGCCTACGCCTTCAACCCCACCGAGCTCTTTCGCCCCAAGAATCTCTTCGAGCCCGGCTACGACCGCGAGGGCGTCGGCGCGGCCTCGGCCAAGGTGGCGCTGGGGCCCCTCAGCGAAGTCCTGGTGGCGCTGGTGCCGAACGGCGGGTTCGCGACCAGCGGCAAGGTGGCTCGGGCCCGCCACCACCTCGGCGGGTTCGATCTCTCGGTCCTCGCGGCTCAGCTCCACGAATCGCCGGCCCGGAGCACCCCGACCGGGCCGGCTCCCCCCTTGGAGCGGCGGGTCACCCTGGGCGGCGACCTCACCGGGGAGGTGCTCGGCCTGGGGGTCTGGGCCGAGGGGACCTGGTCCGATCACGCGGGGGTCCGGTGGGTCGAGGCGACCGTCGGCAGCAACTACACGTTAGGCGACGGCACCCTGGTGATGGTGGAGGGCTACTTCGACGGCCGGGGTCGGTCGAGCGACCCCTATCCGGTCGAATCGTGGCTCGGCCGGGTGTTCGGCGGCCGGCGGTCGCTCGGCGAGTTCGTCCTCTACGGGCTCGTCAGCCGGCCGGTGCACGCGCTGTGGACCGTGGGAGTCGCGGGGCTCCGGAACCTCGGCGATCAGAGCATGGTCCTGATCCCGTCGGTGGCCTATTCCTTCGCCCAGAACGTCGACTTGTTGTTCAACGGCCTGGTGGCGCTGGGTCGCGACGGCACCGAGTATTGGAACCGGCGGCCACGGGGCATTTCTGCGGGCGCGGGTCTACTTCTGAGGGCGCCGGGCGACCGGTTCCAACGATTCGCGGCCGGCCGGTATCTCACCCGACCCAAGCGCTTCACCGAGGTCGCATTGCCGATCGCTCCCCCGGTAGTCGGGCTGGCGGCCGTTGCCGCCTTTCTCGGGGCGGCCGGCCCCGCCGTCGCCTTCCAAGCCGGCTCCCGGGCCGCCGCCCTCGATTCCCTGATCGCCGGAACGATGCGCGCTCAGCGGATTCCGGGGGTGGCGGTGGCGGTGATCGAGGATGGGAAGCCGGTCTTCGCTCGAGCCTACGGAATCGCCAACCTGGAGACCGGAACGGCCCTCGATACCAGCTCGGTCTTCGAGCTGGCGTCGGTCACCAAGCAGTTCACCGCGGCCGCGATCATGCTCCTGGTCGAAGAGGGGAAGGTCCGGCTCGACGACTCGATCCCGAAGTACCTTCCCGGGTCGCCCGAGAAGTGGGCTGGTATCAGCGTTAGGCACCTCCTGACCCACACCTCCGGGCTTCCGATCGACGCGATCGTCGATTTCCAGGGGTCGGCCTTGCTCCGGATCACCGCGGCCCAGGCCCTCGAGCACGTCTCCCGGCTGCCGCTGATCTTCCCGCCGGGGGAGGGGGCCTTCTACAGCGACGCCGGCTACTTCCTGCTCGGCCTGGTGATCGAAAAAGCCTCGGGTCAAACGTACCGCGAGTTCATGCGCCACCGGATCTTCGAACCGGCCGGGATGTCGGCCACCAGCATCCTCGACAGAACCCGGGTGCTCAAGGGACGGGTGGCGACCTACCGGCTCGAGAACGACGAGCTCGTCAATTGGCGCCGCGACTGGGATTACGAGGTTCCCTCGTTCTTCGGGGTTTTCTCGACCCTGGCCGACCTGGCCAAGTGGGACCGGGCACTCCGGCGGGCCAGCCTGGTGAGCCGGAAGAGTCTCGACCTGATGTGGACGCCGGCCCGCCTCAACAACGGCCAACCCGCCCTGGTCTACGATCAGTTGTACGGCCTTGGCTGGGTGCTCGGCGATGTGGCCGGCCATCGGACCGTCGGGCACGGCGGTGCCTCGGGAACCTACTTCCTCCGATTCGTCGACCGGCCGATCACCGTGGCGCTGCTCACCAACCGCGGCGTCAACCGGCGTTCGCCGATGCGGTTGGCGGAGGCGGTTGCCGGGACCCTCTACCCCGAGCTGCGGCCGGCCCACCTCGGGGAGCCCACCACCGATCCCGACCCCGCCTTGGCCGGGAAGGTGGCGACCCTGATCGCCGATCTCGGGTCGAAACGCGAGTCCCCGGTGACGAGCCCAGCCTACCGGGCCTGGTACGCGACCGCCTCACCTCCCTGGCGGTCGTTCGTCGCCGGTCAGCTGACCCAGCTCGGGCCACCCCGCTACCTCGCCACGGCGACGGTCGGCGGGCGCTCCCTCTGGGGCGCCGAACCGCTCGATCGACTGGTCTACTACTCGCTGGCGCGAGCGGACGGCCTCGGCTACCTGACGATCGGAGTGACCCAGGACGGCTCGATCGGCCGAGTCGACTTCACTCCCTGGTGAGCCAAGAGCGAGACTCTCCCCCTAACGTGGCGGCCCCGGCCGGCGAGACCGAATCGGGGGCGGTGGTTCCGGCTTCAGCACGACTGGCTTCTCCCGCAGCAGGCGCATGGCCTCGTCGACCGCTCGGGCCAATTGCGGGTCCTGCCCGGCCGCCACCTCCCTCGGCGTCATCTCGACCGCGATATCGGGCGCCACGCCTTCGTTTTCGATCGCCCATTTCCCGCTCAGGTCGAAGAAGCCGCCGCGAGGGGCCAACATGCCGCCGCCGTCTATCAAGGGCGGAGTGTCCCAGATCCCGACCAGGCCGCCCCAGGTCCGAGTCCCGACCAATGGACCGATCTTCATTCGGCGGAACATGAAGGGGAGCATGTCGCCGCCGGATCCCGCGCTCTCGTTGATGATCATCACCTTGGGCCCCCAGATGCCGGCCGCCGGGGTGGTGAACGGGCGGCGTTCCCCCACCGGATTGTTGAAGTAGCCGTGGATGTCGCGCGCCAGCATGTCGACCAGGTAATCGGCGACCGACCCGCCGCGGTTGAACCGTTCGTCGAGGATGGCTCCCTGGCGGTCCTGCTGCGCGAAGAAATACCGGTTGAAGAAGGTGTAGCCGCCTTGACCGGTATTGGGCAGGTGAACGTACGCGAGCTTGCCGCCGGAGAGCTGGTCCACCTTCCGCCGATTTCCCTCGACCCAGTCGAACACCCGCAGCCCGCTTTCGCTGGCGACCGGGACCACGGTGACTCGCCGAGCCCCCTCGCTGGTCGGCCGGGCGTTGACCGTCAGCACGGTCTGGCGATCGGCGCGGCCGACAGCAGAGTGGCTATCACGAGCAGAGATCGGACGATCATCGCGGTTCCCGGATTCGAGTGCGGATGGCTGCCGACCCGGAAAACTAGTACCGATCGCCGGACCTGGGGCGGCGGGGAGTGACCGTCGGACCGGAAACCCACCCAGACCCATTGCATCCGTCCCGGGTCCGTCTCTAGATTCGTCGCCATGCAGCCAAGCTCGCCAGCGCACCTGAACGGACTCCTTCGAGTCGCGGGCACGATGACCCGCGGGTCGAAGCGTGGGCTCAAGTGCAAGGATCGCCGTGGGCTTCGGACGTAGCTGCTAAGGACCTGACCCTTATCCGAGCCCCGCGGCACCCCTCCCGGTGCGCGGGGCTTTCGATTGCATGGACCCGATCGCGCTAGCTCGCCAACTCGTCCAGATCCCGTCGCCGACCGGATCGGAGACCGCCGTCGCCCGGTTTGCCGCCGGGGTGCTGCGGTCGGCCGGTTACCAGGTCGTCGAGCAGGAAGTGACGTCCGGCCGGTTCAACGTCTACGCGACGCTCGACCGGCCTACCGTGGTCTTCTGCACCCACCTCGACGTCGTCCCCCCCGACCTCCCGGTGCGCGAGGACGAGGAGTACCTCTATGGCCGGGGGGCCAACGACGCGAAGGGGATCGCCGCCTCGATGATCGTCGCCGTCGATCGGCTCAAGGCCGCCGGCGAGCGGCGGGTCGGCGTTCTCCTGACCGTGGGCGAAGAGACCGATTCCGACGGCGCCCGGGCCGCCCGCGATCTCGAGCCCAAGGGACGCTTCATCGTCAACGGCGAGCCGACCGAGAACCGGCTGTCGGTCGGCCAGAAGGGGGCCTTCGGCGTTCGGCTCACCGCCGCCGGCCGGGCCGCCCACTCCGCCTATCCCGAAGATGGTGAGTCGGCCATCGAGCGGCTGCTGAACGCGCTGGGCGAAATCCGCGGGCTCAGTTACGACACCGACTCGCTACTCGGCCAGACCACGTTCAACATCGGCCGAATCGGAGGTGGGGTCGCGGCCAACGTCGTTCCCGCCGAGGCCTGGGCCGACCTGCTCTTCCGAACGGTGTCGAACGGCGACCGGCTTCGCACCACCCTCGAGCGAACCCTCGGTCGGGGAGTCACCATGGACGTCACCATCGACACCCCGCCGGTCCGCTCGGCTCCGCTGCCGGGATGGGATTGGACCGTGGTCGCCTACGCCTCCGACCTCCCCCATCTGACGGAATGGGGCACCGGGTACCAGTTGGGGCCCGGCACCATTCGCCGGGCCCATACCGCCGACGAGAAGATCGCCAAATCCGAAATCCTCACCGCGGTGGAGCTCTACCAGCGGCTTGCCCGTCAACTCCTCCAACCCGACCGGGAGCGTCCGTGAGCAAGATCCCGGTCGCCGTTCTCGGCGCCACCGGCGCCGTCGGGCAGAAATTCGTCCGTCTCTTGGCCACCCACCCGTGGTTCGAGATTCGCCACCTCGCCGCTTCGGCGGAGAACGCCGGCAAGAGCTATCGAGACGGGGTCCGCTGGCGCGAGCCCACTCCGATCCCCGATGCCGTCGGCGATCTGGTGCTCGAGCGTTCCGATCTCCCAGTCGGGGTGCCCCTGGTCTTCTCCGCCCTCGACACCAAAGTCGCCGGCCCGCTCGAGGAAGCGTGGGCGCTGGCCGGCTCGGTCGTGGTCACCAACGCGAGCCCGCACCGGATGGCCGCCGACGTGCCGCTGCTCATTCCGGAAGTCAACGCCGACCACCTCGCGTTGCTCGATCGCCAGCGATCGATCCGCGGCTGGCAGGGCGGCATCGTGGCGAATCCCAATTGCACTACCGCGGGCTTGGTCCTCGGCCTGGCGCCGTTGCACCAGGCCTTCGGCATCGATCGGCTCTTCGTGTCGACCATGCAGGCGATCTCGGGCGCCGGCTGGCCGGGGGTCGCCTCCCTCGACATCGCCGGCAATGTGATCCCGTTCATCGCCGGCGAGGAAGGGAAGGTCGAAGAGGAGACCAGGAAGCTGTTCGGCCGATTGTCCGCGACTGGCGTCGATCCGGCGCCGATCGTGGTGAGCGCCCACGCCAACCGCGTTCCGGTCATCGACGGGCACACTGAGACCGTGTCGGTCGGTTTCGGTCGCTCGGTCGGCCTCGAGGAGGCCCGGCGGGCGTTCCAGGACTGGAGGCCGATCTCCCCGGTGGCCGGCCTGCCGTCGACGCCGGAACGGGTGGTCGAGATCGACGATCGCCCCGACCGACCCCAGCCTCGGCTCGACCTCGAGCGGGGTGGCGGGATGACCGTCACGGTCGGTCGGCTGCGGCCTTGCCCGCTGCTCGGGCTCCGGCTGGTGGTGTTGAGCCACAACACGATCCGGGGAGCGGCCGGGGCCGCGATCCAGAACGCCGAGCTGTTGGTCGCCACCGGAAGGGTCGCCCGATGATCGTCGCCAAATTCGGGGGCACCTCGGTCGGCACCGCGGACGCCATTCGCCGGCTGGTCGAAATCGTTCGAGGGCGCCTTTACCGTCGCCCGGTGGTGGTGGTCTCGGCGTTGGCCGGGATCACCAACCGGCTGCTCGAGGTCGCGGAGATCGCGTTAGGCGGCCGGCCTCCCGAGGCGGCTCGCCGGCTCGCCGAGATCGTCGACCGCCACCGGGCCGCCGTCGCCGACCTCGGACTCCCCAACGACGTCTTGGGTCCGATCGCCGCCGACTCCGAGGTTGCCGCCGGGTGGCTGGCGGATCCGGGGCGCGTTCCTTCGCCCGATGCCCTCCGCGACGCGATCGCGGCCCTGGGCGAGCTGTGGAGCTCTCGGCTGGTGGCCGCCGCGCTCGAGAACGCCGGAATCCGGTCGCGGTGGGTCGACGTTCGCTCCGTCATCGTGACCGACGATCGTCATACCAGGGCGACGCCCGATCAGGCCGAAATCGGGCGGCGGGCCGGCCCGGTATTCCAGCCGTTTCTCGATGCTGGCGTCGTCCCGGTGACCCAGGGTTTCCTGGGCGCCAGCCGAGCCGGGCTCACCACCACGCTGGGCCGGGGCGGCTCCGATTTCACCGCCTCGCTCCTCGGCGCCGCGCTCGAAGCCGAACGGGTCGAGATCTGGACTGACGTCGACGGGATCATGACCGCCGATCCCCGGATCGTGCCGGCGGCCAGGGTGCTCCCGACCGCGAGTCACTGGGAGGCCGCCGAGCTGGCGACCTTCGGGGCGCGGGTGCTCCATCCGGCCACCCAAGCGCCGCTCATCGAGGCCAAGATTCCCTGCGTCGTGCTCAACTCGTTCGCCCCCGACCGAAGCGGCACCACCGTGCTGGTCGGGGTGGCGCCGGAGCCGATCGGCCGGTCGCCGGTTCGATCGATCTCCTGGAAACCGGGGATCACCGTCATCAACGTCCGGGCCCTCCGGATGCTCGGCGCCGTCGGCTTCCTCCGGGCCCTGTTCGACATTTGCGCCGAGCACGATGCCTCGGTCGACGTGATCTCGACCAGCGAGGTCAACGTGTCGTTGACCCTGGACGCGGTCGCCGATTTGCCGGGGTTGATGACCGATTTGCAGCGGCTCGGAGAAGTCACCCTGTTCGAGCGGCGGGCGATCGTCGCGGTGGTCGGCGTTGGCCTCCGCGGCACCAGGGGGCTCGCGGCCCGGGTCTTCCGAGCCCTGGCGCCGATCAACGTCGAGATGATTTCACAGGGCGCCTCGGAGATCAACGTCACCATGGTGGTGCTCGAATCGGATGGACCGGAGGCGGTTCGCCTGCTCCATCACGAGTTCTTCGAGACCGAGGCGGCCTGATGCGGATCGCCGTCATCGGTACCGGCAAGATGGGAGCCGCCGTCGCCCGCGAGGTGATCCGGGTCGGGCATACGGTGGCGGTCGAAATTGGCGGCGGGGAGAATCGCCGGGGAGAAGCGCTCACCAGCGCCCGCCTCGCTGGCGTCGACCTGGCGATCGAGTTCTCCCGCCCCGACGCCGCGGTCGCAAATCTGACTCGGCTGGTCGAGCTTGGCCTCCCAGTCGTCACCGGAACGACGGGTTGGTACCACCAGCTGGCGAGCGTCGAGACGATGGTGCGCGCCACCAACGGCTCCCTCCTCTACGGCCCCAATTTCTCGATTGGGGCCGCGTTGTTTCAGGAGACCGCCAAAGCGCTCGCGGCTCGACTGGCCGGCCGGCCCGAGTTCGACTGCGCCATCAGCGAGGCACACCACCGCGAAAAGCGGGACGCCCCCTCGGGCACCGCAACCGCGCTCAGGCAAGCGCTCCTCGGCGCCGACCGGTCGCGCCAGTACCCGATCGTCTCGACTCGGCTTGGCTGGATCCCCGGCACCCACGCCGTCCTGGCCGACGGGTTGTTCGAGTCGATTCATCTGACCCACACCGTGCGCGATCGCGCCGTCTTCGCCCAGGGTGCCGTCGTCGCCGCGGAGTGGCTGCTTGGCCGCCCCGGCTGGTTCCACTTTGACGACTTGCTCGAAGGAGCTTCGCGATGATCTCGATTCGAGGATGCGGCACGGCGTTGGTGACCCCTTTTCGTGCCGACGGCTCGCTCGATTTGGAGGCGCTCGAGCGACTGGTCGACTGGCAGATCGCCGAAGGAATCGACTTCTTGGTCGCCTGCGGCTCGACCGGCGAGGCCCAGACGTTGGCGTTTGACGAGCGCAAACAGGTGGCGCGACGGGTGGTGGATGTCGCGAAGGGACGGGTGCCGGTCATCGCCGGCGCGACCAGCAACGACACCGCCTGGGCCATCACCGAAACCAAGGCGATGGCGTCGCTCGGGGTGGACGCGATTCTCTCGGCTTGCCCATACTACAACAAGCCGACCCAGGCCGGCCTGGAGGCTCACTTCACCGCGATCGCCGAGGAGTCGCCCCGGCCGATCGTCCTCTATAACGTGCCGGGCCGAACGGCGGTCAACATGGCCTCCGCCACCACCCTCCGCCTCGCCCGTCACCCCAATATCATCGCGATCAAGGAGGCCAGCGCCGACCTCCCCCAAATGATGCGGATCCTCCGGGATCGGCCCGTCGGCTTCGGGGTCCTCTCGGGCGACGACGCCTTGACCCTCCCGCTCATCGCGATGGGTGGCGACGGGATCATCTCAGTCATCTCGAACGAGGTGCCGCGGCTGATGCGGCTGCTCGCGACTCGGGGACTGGAAGGCAACCTGGTCGAAGCTCGGATCATTCATTACCGGTTGATGCCGCTCATCGACGCCAATTTCCTGGAGACCAATCCGTCGCCCGCCAAGGCCGCGCTGGCGATGATGGGACGGGCCGAGCCGGTGGTCCGGCTCCCACTGGTCGGAGTCGGCGACGCCACCAGGGAGGCGCTCCGATCGGCGCTCGCCGCGGCCGGGGCCTTGAGCCCCGAGCTGGTATGACCCATTCGTCTCTCCGAGCCGAGGTCGAAGCGCTCGCGTCGGGTCCCCTTCCCGAAGATCTGACCCGGCCCCGGGCGGTCTTCGAGCGGCTCAAGGAAGGACTGAACAACGGGTCCATCCGGGCCGCCGAGCGCGACCCGACCGGCCTGTGGCGGGTCAACGCCTGGGTGAAGACCGGCATCCTGCTCGGCTTCAAGATCGGCGCGGCCCGAGTCATCGAGTCGGGCGTGCCGTTTTCGTTCGTCGACAAGGACACCTATCCGACGAGGAGGTTCGGCCTCGATGACCGAGTCCGGGTGGTGCCCGGCGGGTCGACCGTGCGGGATGGCGTCTATCTCGGACCCAACGTGATCTGCATGCCGCCGATGTTCGTCAACGCCGGGGCGTATGTCGACGAGGGCACCATGATCGACTCCCACGCGTTGGTTGGATCCTGTGCTCAGATCGGCAAGCGGGTCCACCTCTCGGCGGCGGCTCAGATCGGCGGCGTGCTGGAGCCGGCCGGGGCCCTTCCGGTGATCATCGAGGACGAGGTCCTGGTTGGCGGGAACTGCGGCGTGTACGAGGGGACCATCGTGCGCGCCGGCGCGGTCCTCGCCCCAGGCACCATCCTCACCGGTGGCACGGTGGTGTTCGATCTGATTCGGAACGCCACCTACCGGCGAGAGGCCGATCGGCCGCTCGAGATTCCGGCCGGGGCCGTCGTGGTGCCCGGCACCCGGCCGATCCGGCTCGGGGTGGGCGCGGAGCGGGGGATTTCCCTCTATGCCCCGATCATCGTCAAGTATCGGGACGAGTCGACCGAAACGGCCGTCCGCCTCGAGGATCTCCTTCGTTAGGCGGCGACTCGGCACTCGGATTGGCCGCGCCGGGCGCCACCCCCGATCAGTCGCCCGGCCGGACCGACAGCAGCCGCGCCAGGTCGCCGGGCCCCTCCAACCAGTAATCGGGCCGGGTCGGCGCCAAGTGCCCGCGCTCGGCGACCGAGTCGCCATTGGTGGGCCTGGTCAATCGGGAGCCGCTGTCCCCCGCGGTCGACCAGGCATCCAGGCCGCAATCCGGGTCCTGCGCGACCTACTCGAGCCCTGGCTGGCTGGCGGCGAGACCCTCAACTATCGCGGGCTCTTGGATGTGGCCGAAGCCGTGGACCGGGGCGGAAGAGCGATGTCGGCACCGAACTTCGGCCAGGCTTCATCGGCGGAGTCGAAGGGGCGGGGTCAGACGCCATCAACGAGCCCATATGCCCTGCTCGATTGGCCCTCTATGCGGGCGTCCGGTTCCCGCGACGGGCCGTCTCCGTCAGCACCGGCGAAGGTGTCAGGAGCCAGCCGTCAACCGAGACGTCGGGGTGCCGCGGCTTCGCTGTCCTATTTCCGCAAGCTTGAACATCAGGAACGAGGGGACGAGGCTGAGGGTGTGCACATCGACGCTCCCAACAATCCAGTCTTGCTCGAGAATCTTACCACCGGAACCTCGATTAGCGGGGCGTTTCGCTTCCTAAATTCCGTCGACCAAGAACGTGTCTTTGCCTATTGCTTCTCAACCGAGCTAGGGTCAGACCTCTTCGAGCGGTTTCACGCGGACGCATGCGTGCGAGTACGCCGCCCCGGGCCAATTTTCATGCGATTGTCGTTGGCAGCAGGCTGGAAATACCAGCTCGAGGAACCCGGTCTGATTCATAGGGCCGTTGAGTACTTTGATCCGGCCAAGGCGGCGGTCAGGGACGTGAAGGATCCGCGCAATTTGCCGTTTTTCGAGCACGGGACGTTCTCGAATCAGGCCGAACACAGGGCCATTTTCGCGAAGCGCGGTGCCCTTACCCTCCGGGAGCGGATCGTGACGCCAGAGTTTTCGTTTGCAGACGAGATTACTGCGGCACGATGTGTTGAGTGCCTCCTCCGAGTAGGTTCGTTGAGGGCCGTGGCTGATGTGATCGATGTCAGTGACGTTGCGGGGTCCACCGGGGATCCAAGCGGGAAGGACAGCCGCATGGGTCGAGCAGCAGGCGGAGCCGCAGTCGACGGCGCGGCGGATGGAGGTTGCCATCACGATTCCTGAGTTGAATGCATCGGCTCGCGATTTTCTGAATCGTGCCAAGGTTCGGCTGTCAGAAGCTGGCGGAGAATCGTTGCTGTATGCAGCACTCGAGCTTCGTCTCGGTATCGAGGCGCGCCATCACGAATACCTCGACGCTGCTGAGGAGGTCGCTGTTCTCAAGAAACGTGGTCGGGAGGTGGCCACACTCGCTAAAGACCTTGAGCGAGTGTTCAAGACCGGGGGCAAGATCGCCTCCTTGGAAGTCTTGAACACGGATCGGGTCCCAACAGGGCGCCGGTTTCTCTTTACACCGGTTCCGAAGCGGGCGAATCAGGTCGCGCAGCGCCTTGGAGACTTTCTGCACTAAACTGACCGGTTCACGCCCCGCAATGAGGCGTGGTGGAGTTCGCTTCGCGGCTTGGTTGAGGAAGGGGTCGCAGCTCTGGCACTCGCAACTACGGGAACAATGCTCGCCCCTCCGCTCTGGAAGGAACGCGGCAAAGAGGCTACGGTCCTCCTCGAGGTAATGGGAGGCGTGCCTCTCGAACGCGCACGCACATTGCTCGGGGAGCCTGGTTCTTCAGTTGTCCTCGGGGTCGACTACCACGTCAGTCTACCCTCGGGGTACGGGTAGGCCGACGGTGTGTCCGTTGATGCCGGTTTCTTCCGATAACCCCGATAGCCCGCCTCGGCAGATTGCTAGAGCCATCAATGGTTTACCGATTTCTTCGCGGATTCGCCGGCCCGGTCGCGCCGGCTGTTAACCGGGAGGTTGCAGGTTCGAAGCCTGCCGCCCCAGTGGTGTCCTGTTCAGCATCTCGTTTCTTCAGTGCAACGCAGCCTCCGGTCGAAGCCTACCGCGCGGTGCTTACCCCTGAGGCCTATTACCGGCAGGCGCTCGACATCACCGGCAGGTGGTACGGCGAGAACCACCATGCCACCGCCGCCAACCTGACCATGCTGGGGCGCGCCCTCTCGACCCTGAACGAGATCGGGACGGTCGCGCTCCGGGGAGTGTTCACCTCGATAATGGCTGACATCCTCTGCCCGACGACGGGCAGACTCAGCCAGGACTCGGAGATTCAGATCGAGAGACGGGACCGCGAGGCGCGACGCGTGCTGGCCGGGTATCGCCCGGGCGATCTGCTCGAGGGCCTCGGGCCTGGTTACCATTCCACTTGGGTCAGGACCAACTGCATCTGCAAGGCGTGCCGTTTGTCGATGATATCTGAGTGCCCCCAGACGCCTTCCGGCTGAGCGAGTTGGCGGCGGGGAACGTTAGGCAAAGGAGGCGATCGTGACGCACCAGTGGCTCGCTGCGCTCCTGCTGGCTTCCCCGATACCGGGGATCGCGCAAGAAACCTGGACCCCTCCCGATTCCGCCACGATGGCCCGGGCCCGGGCGCTGCTCCGAACGGTACCGTTGATCGACACCCACAACGATCTTCCCTACAGCCTGTTCGAGCGCTTCGGTGGCGATCTCTCCAAAGTCGATCTCCGCCGCTCGGAGCCCAAGCTCGCGGCCGATCTCCCCCGACTCCGGGCGGACCTCGACGACTCGGCGGAAATCGCCCGACGGCAGGCCGACTGGGAGCGCCGGCATCCCCATCCGCGCGGGACGGTGGCCGACGTGGCCGATCACATCGACCACATCAGGAAGGTGGCCGGGATCGATCACATCGGGATCGGGTCCGACTTCTTCCAGGATGACTTTACCGCGATGGCGATCGGCCTTGAGGATGCGAGCACCTATCCCAATCTCTTCGGTGAGCTGCTTCGCCGCGGCTACACCGACCTGGAGATCCAGAAGATCGCGGGGCTCAACTTGCTCCGGGCGATGCGAGCGATGGAACAGGTGGCGGCCCGACTCCAACGGCCCCCGCGGACGTGAACGTCTCTCTCCTCCCCTTCGCGTTCGCCGTCATCGCCATCGTCGTTGCGGCCTGGCTGCTGCCGAGGCTGGTCCGCCGGCTGCTCGAACGGCGGGCCCTGGTGGAGGCGCAGCGCCCCATACCCCAGGGCTGGCTGGGCGCGGTGCGGGCTCGGCTGCCCTACGTCGCCGCCCTGCCTCAGGCGGAGCAGGACCGACTGCTGCACCACGCCCGGGGGTTGCTGACCACCCTGCGATGGGAGGGCGCGGGCGGCCTGACGCTCACCGACGACATGCGCCTCGTCATTGCCGCGCAGGCGGCCTTGCTGACCTGGAAGCGGAGCGACCTGCCCTTTCCCCGCCTCAAGGCGGTGCTGGTTTACCCGACGACCTTCCGGGCCAGGCCGGCGTTCGCGTGGGTAGCTGGCCCACCCAGACATGAGCCGGAGCCGCCGACTCTGGGCCAGTCCTGGAACGACGGCTCCGTCGTGCTGGCGTGGGACGACGTGCTCCACGGCGCGGCCGCACCGCACGACGGCCACAACGTCGTCCTGCACGAGTTCGCCCATCAACTCGATTCCGTCAACGGCCAGGCGGATGGGGTGCCGGTGTTGCCGCCGACGGTCACCGCGGAGGCCTGGCAGCACACCCTGCACCGGGCCTATGACCAGCTCGAACGCGAGATGGCAGCGGGCGCCTCGTCACCCATCGACCCCTACGGCCTCACCAACCAGGCCGAGTTCTTCGCCGTGGCCACGGAGTCGTTCTTTGAGTGCCCGGGCCCGCTGCGGCAGGCCTATCCGGAACTCTACCGGCGCCTGGCCGCCTACTACGGTCAGGATCCTGCGCGCTTCGGTGACGGTGGGTAGCGGGGTCGCGACCTGCACGCCGGCGTTGACGCACCTGCAAATTGCCCGCGGCAGCCTTGCCGGCGCGGCCGGCCCGAAACCCTGACTCAGCGCGGCTCCTTTCTCCCCGCCACTCACGCCTCGAAGCCGTTCTCCGGGCCGATGACACGATTCGCTCCGCGATTGCGCAAGAGTCTCCGAGCAATAGAACGGCGGGCCCGAGGGGTCCGCCTCCCCAATCGGGAGACTCCTCATGCGACCCACCCGCGCCGCTCGTCTCGCTGCCGTGCTCACGCTCGCCGCCCCGGTGGCCGCCTCCGCCCAGGCCAACGTGGCCGAGCAGATCGTGGCCCCGAACGAACAGGGCCTCCAATACTCGATCAGCCCGAAAGGGGTCCACCTCGTCGCCATCGCCCAGAAGGGCACCCGCTGGGTGGTCCTCCACGACGGCGTCCCCGGCCCCTTCTTCGACCAGATCATCAGCGACGGTAGTGGTCACCGGATCAGTTTCAGCCCCGACGGCACCCGCTTCGGCTACGCGGGCCGCCAGGGCCAGGAATGGGTCGTGATGATCGACGGCAAGGAGGCCCTCCGCCGCCCGATCGGCACCAACGAGACCCTTCTTCGGGGCGCCGGGATTGGCATCCGCTTCACCCCGAACAGCAAACACTGGTTCTTCCACTACAACAACCCGAATGAGGGCAACCCCCGCGCCGATCCGCCCCGGCTGGTCTGGGACGGGGTCTCGGGTCCGGTTGGCGCCAATAACGACATCGTGATCAGCGCCGACGGCGAGCGCTACGCCTACACGGTGACCAACCCCGCCAACCCCGACCAGAAGGTCCTCATGGTGGACGGCAAGCCGGCGCCCACCCTCGGCTTCACGCCGGTCTTCACCGGCGACGGGCTCCACCTCTACACCCAGCGGATCACCCGGCCCGCAGTGGGCCCCCAGGTGACAGAATTGCTGCTCGACGGCCGCCCCATCATCCGCGCCTTCAAGACCGAGGTCTTCACCGCCCCGGTGGGCTCGCTGGCGGTGATCAAGGTGGGCCGCAACGAGCCGAATGGCGAGATCACGTTCCTCCATGTCGGCGGGGTCAAGGTGCCGGGTAGCGAGGCCCAGTTCATGGGGCCGATCCAGTTCAGCGCCGACGGGAAACACTGGGCCACGAAGGTCGACCTGCCCGGCGTGCCCAACTACCTGATCGTCGACGGCACCAAGCAGCGGGAGTACGAGGCGGTCGACAGCGTGCGCTGGACCGACACCGGCAAGCCGGTCTACACGGTCGGCGCCGGTGGGAAGTCGTTCGTGATCACCGGAGACCAGGAATCCGAGAACGGCTACGGGCGGAGCTCGTTCCCGATCGCGCTCGGGAAGGGCGGTCGGGTGGGTTACGTGCCGTCGCTCAACGGGGCGCCCGTCGTCGTAGCGGACGACAAGGTGACCCCGCCGGTGGCCCGGATGTGGGCGACCGAGTTCAGCTTCAGCCCCGACGGCCTCCGAACCGCATACGCCGTCACGGCCCCCGGCGGCGGCCCAGGAACGATCATGGTCGACCACAAGCCGGTGGCCGCCAGCGGATCGGTGGCCTTCGGACAGATCCGGAGCGGCCTCCCGGTCCAGTACGTCTGGAGCCCTGACTCGAGGTACACCATGCACTACGGCTGGCCCGGCGCCCAGTACACGGGCCAGTTCGCCCTGTTCATCGGGAACCGCTCCGTGGCGCACGGCACCACCCCGCGGATCGAGCTGCCCACCTTCACGCCCGACGCGAAGCACCTCTTCTGGCTCGCGGTGGCGCCTAACAACGAGGACATGCAGGTGTTTCTCGACGGCAAAGTGGTCTTCGAATTCGACGCCCAGGGGCGTGAGCCGCTCACCAACAAGGACAACTGGGAGATGGGCGCCGACGGGGTGCTGACCTTCATCGTCCAGACGGTCGAGGGGTTCAAACGGGTCCGGGTGACCCCGGGTCCGGACAACGGGGTCGAGGCGATGCTCGCCCGGGGGAAGGTGGTGCGCCCGTAACGGCAGTGGTACCCGGCTCGCAGGTGAGCGGGCTGCTGATAAACATCGGCTCCCGCGCCTCGACGCCGGCTTCTTACGACCTTGGTACCAAGTGTTCGCAAATCGAGTCTGGCTGCCATCCAAGCGGGAACGATCCCGTTACGCCGTGCGCACCGGCCCAGGGTACCGGGGCAGTTGGGTGCCGCCGGTGACGAGGGTGATGCCCTCGCACTGGGCCTGCGCCACCAGGAGGCGGTCGAACGGGCGTGGTGGAAGTCGGGGTCGGAGGGTGGCCAGCCATCCTCGATTCCCGGCGGGAGGCGTTAGGGCGTCTTCTGCTCCTCGAGAGCGGCCACATCAGCGAGGTCTTGCGGGCGCCCGGCGGCTCGCTTGTTCGTGATCAGGTCCGCCCGACCCAGAAAGGGTATCGGTCGGCCCCGCACCGGGCCTTCCACCCGCCGCGACCAGGCCAGAGAGAAATCGGCAACGCCACTGATCCCGGTCATCAAGTCAATCCGATTCGGCGGCAGTCCCAACTGGACGACCACGTTCGGCTGTTCGAGATCAGTCCGGCTCACCCCGATCGACTCGAGGGGCGGCCCGAGCGCCGCCAGAGCGCGCCAGGCTCGGGCCGCATTCTCCGTGGACCGCTCGATCCACACGTCGAGATCCTGGGTGCCTCTGGGAATGCCGTGAACCGCCAGGGCGTGGGCCCCCACGACGAGGAAGCGGACTTCGGCGTTCGCTAACTCGGACAGGAGTTCGAGCCAGTCGTCCGTCACGGCTTGATGATCTTGACCGGCATTTCGGATCGAGAATAGGTTGGAATTGGCCGCCCGGTCAGTTCCCACATCCGGTCGCGGAGCGTCCAAACCATTTCGAACCGTTGGCCTGGGGTCGTAGTGGCCGAGAGGTCATCCCCCGGCTCCGCGCCCAGGGGGAAGATCCGTACCGGCCACCGAGTTGGATCTCGGGGGGTAGCGGAATCGTCGCGGTCCATGGGGTGAAATCTAGCGACCTCGCCAAGCGGGCGCCTCGTTGCCCACTACTTGAATCCACTCGGCGCCTGGCATCGGGAAAGCCCCCGGAAGGTCTTCGGGTACTCCAGTCCTTGGTAGAGCCTTGCCAGCCGCCCCGGGTTCTTCTTTCCTCTCTCGTTCGTCCTTTGCTCTACGGGGTGGACCGGATCCGGACCACCTTGACCTTCGGATCCGCCTTGATCGCGGCCTCGTCGAACAGCACCGGCTTCGATTCCTTCCTCGAGAACAGCACGGTCTGATCGGCGTGATGCGGCGAATCCGGATCGTCCGACTGCGACGACGCCAGCACCGACCGGGCCACCGGCCCCCGATCCGTGAACTGCACCCACGCGATGTAGCTCGAGGCGTGGAGGATCTGGCGCCACCCCTTCCCCGGAACCCAACCCGACTCCGTCTGGAACATCAGGTTGTACTGACCGGTCGACACCGACCCGCCATGAATCGGAATCCGCCGGTTGGCCCGCTCCTCGATCTGGTAGTCCCGGAGCCGAGCGTCGAGCGGCATCCCGCTGTCTCGAAGATCGGCGATCGCCTTCGAGAGCGCCTCTCCCACCTTCGGATTCGACACATCCAGCCCCCGCGGCGTGTTGACCGGATCCTTGGGATCGAGCGGTACGGTGAACAGGTCGAGAGCTGGCTGCGCCCCTGGGCTCAGATTCTCCATGAACCGCCGCCACAGCACCGCACCCGGACTGTCGAGATTGTCGGTCTGATCCCAGCGCGCCAGGACGTCACACGCCTCGGGAATCGCCTTCTCGGCGGGGAGCGCCCTGCAGTGAGCCACCAGGATGTCCAACCAGAGCTCGGCCGAGTAGACCTTGTTGTCCATCGTGATCGCTTCGAGCTGGACCAGCGAAAAGCCCTTGCCCGGCTGACCGTCGGTCCCGGCGATCCGCCGCTCGAGCTTGGTGAGGCCACTCCGGGTCCGGAGGCTCCGCTGGGTTCGCTCGTCCCCGACGATAGCGTCGTATCCCTCGAGGAGCTGTCGCGCGTTGTTGGCCCAGTGGCTGTCGTTCGAGTTGGTGGCATAGTCCCACCGGTCGAGCATCGGCAGTCGCTTTGGGCCAAAGATTCCCGGGATCGGGGCGTCGGGATCCCGCCCCCACTCGCATTCCTTTCGCCACCCGTCGAAGACGATGAGCTGGGCCCGATTCCACAGCTCCCGGCCGAGATCCGAGGTAACGCAGGCCCCGCGCAGCTCGTCGGTCACGTGCGGCACCGAGGAGCGGTCGCCATAGATGACCCGGCCCTGATCGTCCGCGGCCACCGTGTTCAGCCACCCCAACCCCAGGTATCGGCGGCCCGCCTGGTCCAGCTCGCCGGCCGACCGGGCGGCGTTCATCTCATAGTGCTGATTGAGCCACCGGAAGTCGGCGATGACGCTTCGAACGGCGTACGCCGTGGTCGCGGTCCACTCGAAGCTCTTATTGGTGAGCACCGGCCCAAAGTGGCTTCCCCAGAAGGTGTGGCTCCGCGTCACGAGTCGGCCGTCGTCCTCCTTGACCGTCACGGTCACCGTGCGCGAGGTCATCTTCCGTCGCCCGCCGGCGTACTCGTACGCCGTCGGATCAGTGGGTATCAGCCGCAGCTGGTAGATGGTTTCCCGCTTCGGGACGCTGGCGGTGTGGCTCCAGGCGACATGCCGATTGAAGCCGAGGAGGACGAGCGGGTTGCCGGGGAAGGTGCCGCCGTAGACGTCGAGCTTGCCGGGCACGGTCAGATGGACCTCGAAGAACTTCTCCGAGCCATGCCACCGCCAATGCGGGTTGATGAAGACCATCCCCTTGCCGTTGTCGGTCGCGTCTCGCCCCAGGGCAATGACGTTGCTCATCGTTAGGCGGCCCACCGGCTCCTCGGCCGAGGGGAGGGCGGGCTTCCGCCCGCCCCTACTCTGATCTGGCGGCAGCGATGCCCCGGTCTGACCTATCCCCGGCGGCGCCGCGCTCACGATCGGTCCAATCCACCCCGAGCTGGCCACCATCACCGTGTGCAGGGCCCGGAGGTAGACGTCGCGTTCGGTGATCGGCCGGACCCATTCCTTGCCGCGACACCGCTGGTCCGGGAGATTGGCGACCCCGATCGTGGCAAGGTAGTGGTTGTAACCGGCGACGTACCCCCGCACCAGCTCCCGGACCTCCGGAATGATCCCCACCGGCGGCGGTTGGCGAAGCTCGTTCCCGACGACGTCCCGGTCGATCAGCCACTGCCAGTAGAAGTCGCTCTGGAGATTGGTGACCCCCTGCATCCCATCGCGCGCGCCGTCGGCGCCGAAGAACCGCGACCGCTCCGCTCGCACCGTCACCCAACGGTCGGCCACGGTGCAGAGGTCCGCCTCGGCGAGCGCATACCCGTGTCCGAATCCAGCGCCGGCCAAGGTCGCCGCTCGGATGTGGGGCACGCCGTAAGACGTCGTGCTGATCTCGGCCTGGAGCGCGGACGCCGTCGGCCGTGTCTTCGGCTGAGCCGACCCGGCGCCCGGGAAGCTCATCGTCAGCCCGACCAGGACTGTCAGGCGGGCAACGCCGTCGATGGGGGTCTCGAAGATTCGGCGGGAAAGGTTCATGGGGCGCTCCGGGGTGGCCCCAACCGCTGGTCAGGGGGTTGGGCCAAGAGTCGTTCCGCAAAGTCGACCCGCTCCTCGAGATCGTTCATCCGCTGCGTCAGCTGATCGAGTTCGCCAAGGCGGCTCTGCAGGAGGTGATCCCGCTCGGCCGAGTCCACGGCGCGGGCTTCCTGCTGTTTGATCTTCGAGGTCGCGAGGCGCACGGTCACGATTCCGGCCACTACCGAGAAAATGATCGCCGCAAAACCGATGATTGGCCCGACGATTTCCATGGGAAGTCCGAGCATGCACCACCTCCTCGCGGGTGACGGGCGGCGACTACCAAGATAGGGCTCGGCCGCGGCGCGGGCGAACCGCCTTGCCCCCCGAGCGGAACGGCGGGATACTCTGATCACCCGGCACCGATCCAGTTCGCCCAGGGCCGCGACCCCGCGCATCGGAGCAATCCGCCATGTCGATCTCCCGCACCAGCCTGCTCATTGGTGCCACCGCCCTCCTCACCGCGGTGACCTCCCTCCAGCCGCGCGCCGCCCTGGCCCAACCGCCCGGCGACATCGGGATCGTGGCCGGCGATACCGTCACCGTCGGGACGGGTCAGGGTTGGGTCATGGCAATCGTGCTCAATGCCCAGGGTCACTTGTTCAACGTGCACGTCATCAACGGGCCCGAGGTCCTCAAGCGCTACCCGACCGAATTGCGCCGCCGCGGCAAGCCGACCGGGTACGATCGCGCCAACGGCATCTACGAGGTGGACGACCGGGTGAAGGTCAATTACCAGGGCAGGTGGATCGACAGTCGCGTGATCACCGGCATGGGGATGGAGTACCAGGTCGAGCTGCCGGGGGACATGACGGTGTGGGCCAAGCCCGAGCAGTTGCGCTTCGTGAGCGAGGCGCCGCCAAAGGACGTGGCCAAGGCCGGCAAGCCGCCCCGTCCCGGGCTGGTCAGTTGTGCGGGGAAGATCGAGGGACGCTACGCCGCGTCCGGCGCCATGCCGATGCAGATGACCTTCCGGTCGGGGAAAGTGACGATCTCGATCATGGGCGACAACCAGGCTGGGGAATGCTGGACGGGTGAGGGCAAGCTCTTCATCACGCTGCCCGGAGAAGAGGGGACGATGGAGATCGACATCAACGACGACGGCTCGCTGCAAGCCCCTTTTGGTGAGTTGAAGAAAAAGGGCCAGTAGCCGCCGCGGCGATCAAGGAAGCCGCCAGGCGGTTCGGTTCAGCGGAGTGCCTTGGTCACCTCGAGCGCCTGATCGACGTCATCCGAGGTGTTGAACAGCGCGATCGAGAGGCGGACGTGGTCCTCCCGCACCGAGGCGTCGAGCTTGGCCCGCTCCAACACGCCCCGCACCTCCGCGGACGGCTTCCTGGTATAAAAACAGAGGATCGACGACCGATTGCCCTGGGGCGTGAACAGCCGATGCCCCTGGGCCAGCAACCCCGCCTCGAGCCGGCGGGTCAGCTCCTGGCAGTGCCGGTCGATCCGATCGACCCCGACCCGCTCCAGGTAGGCCAGCCCGGCGCCGAGCTGATGCACCTCGCCGAATGGGAGGGTGGCGTAATCGTACCGTCGGGCGTTGCGGCGTACCTGGAACCGATGATCGGCCGACTGCGATTCGATCCCAAAGATGCCGAAGCGATCGGGATCGAGGCGCTCGAGCAGGCTCCGCTTGAGGTAAAAGGGCGCGACCCCGAAGCCACCGAGGAGGAACTTGTAGGTCCCGGCGCAGAGCGAATCGACGTCGTCGGCTCGGACGTCGATCGGGAACATTCCCACCGCCTGGATCGCGTCGACGTGGAGCAGGGCGCCGTTGCCGTGGGCGAGATCGGCGAGCGCCCGGACGTCGTGGCGGAGCCCGTTGATGGACGAGACGTACGACACCGAGACGAGCCGAGTGCGCCGGTCCACCCGGCGGGCGATGTCGGCAGTAGTCACCAGGCCGTCGCGATGCTCGACGATCCGGAGCTCGATCCCCCGGCGTCGTTCCAGCTCCCGATGAGCGACCAGGGCGCCCTCGTAGTGGAGGCTGTCGACCACCACGTTGTCGCCGGGGCTCATCGGGGCGGTGTTGGCCATGATGTTCTCGCCCTCGCTGGTCGCGAACAGCAGCCCGATCTCGTCGGGCGTGGCGTTGATCAACGCGGCGAATTGGCCCCGCACCTCGTTGGCCTTGCTCAGGAGCTCGGCCACGGTCATCGGCCGGGTGCCCTTGGCCTCCACGAACGCCGCGCCGGCCGCGAGCACGCTCCGCGGCGACGGGGTGATGTAGGCCGAGTTGAGATAAGTCCGGCCGTTGTCGAGGATCGGGAAATCGGCCCGGACGCCGAGGGGATCGTTGCCGGCCGGCCGGCCGGCGGGTGCCAGAGCGGCGTAACCGGCAAGAGAGGTCACGGCTGAGACGAAATCGCGACGGGGGATCGACATTCCCGCTCCTTCTGTCGGCGGACCGGTTCACTGGGCGACGGTGGCGCCCTCATCGGGGAGGCTCGGGCCCTGGAGGTTACCATGGCGCCGGGCAGGCGCAACCCAGGGCCCGGCCCGCCCGCGGCCCCTTCTCCCCTCGCACGGAGCCGATCAGTTCACGGTGCGACAGCGCGCATCGCCGAGTCGAGATCGACCCAGAGATCGTCCACCTGCTCGATCCCAACACTGAGTCGCAGGAGCGAGGGCGGCAGGTGATCCTGTCCGGGAATCGCGGCCCGCCGTTCGATCGTCGATTCCACCGCTCCGAGACTGGTGGCGTGGCGGATGAGTCGGACCTGTCGGCAGTCGGATGCGAGGACGGGCCTGGGTATCGAACCCGAATGACCAACGGATGCCCCTCGAGCCGCTCGGCGAGCACCAGGGCCGTCTGCTCGCCACCGCCTTGCCGGACTCGAGCCGGCCGACGACTTCCTCGAGCGCTTCCCAGGTGGGATCTCAGGTCTGTTTTTATCCATTGTCCGTGGTCGCATTCTCGATCAGAGATAACGCCTGACCCGGCGCCGATAGGCCTCGTAGCTCTCCCCGAACTTCTCCCCGAGGTATCGCTCCTCCGGCAGCACCGCGGTGAAGTGAATCGCGGCCAGCGACGCGATCGCGAGCGCCGCGATCCAGAGATTGTTCACGGCGAGACCGATCCCAACTTGGGCGAGGGTAAGACCGACATACATCGGATTTCGAGTGAAGCGGTAGGGGCCCTGCAGAATCAGCTCGGGAGAAGGCGTCCACGGCATCGGGTTCTGCCCGGTGCGGGTGAAGTGGGTCCGCGCCGACAGCGCCAAACTCATCCCGGCGACCAAGATGACCAGGCCGCCGATGACCGAGATCGCTCGGGCGCCGGGTAGCGGGGCGGGAGCGGCGAGATACCCGAGCGCTACCCCGAGGAGAGTGCTGGCCACCGACAGCAGCGGTGGTGGAACCCGAACCCGGGCGCCGCGTTCGGCCGAATCAGGTTGTTTCATCGGAGCTAGCGCCGCGGTTCCTCCGTCGGCGCCGGCGGGGGCCACGATCACCGTTGGGGCCGGTCGTGAGCGCGAGGGCCGAGGAGCCCTCCCGCTTGAACCACGAGCGCCATTCTTGGCGCTGCCACGCGGCGTAGTCGAGCAGGTCCTGGAGGTTGACGGTGAGGCTCATTGGCATTCATGCAGGCGAAGCCTGCCTAAACCTCATTTCATGGAACCAATCCCGCCACCCCCCGTCCCTCGGACCCCTGAAACCAGCCCGCGGCGACGGCGTAGTCTCTCGGTGCCAACAGGAGGTACCGTGCACGACATCCGCTTCACGACCCGCATGGCCGTTCGCGCCCTGCGCGCCGCACCAATGGTGACCCTCCTCGCCGTCCTTTCCATCGGACTCGGCATCGGTGCCGTCACCACCGTCTACAGCACCGCCTCCGCCTTCACGTTCCATCCGCTGCCCCAGCTCGCCGATCCCGACCGGCTGGTGTTCGTAGCCGATGCCCCGGTCCAGGCGCCCGAGCGCGAGGTCACCGTGGCCCCGGCCACCTTCACCGACGTCGCCTCCCTTCGCGAGTTCGCCGTTGCCGGCGCGGTCACCAACTTCAGCGCCAACCTCACCGGGGTGGAACTGCCCGAGCGGGTCACCGGCGCGCGGGCGAGTGCCGACTTCTTCCGCCTCGTGGGTCGCTCGCCCCGGCTCGGTCGCACCTTCCTCCCCGAGGAGATGCAGCCTGGGGCCGACCGCGTCGTGGTGCTCTCCCACGGTCTCTGGCAGAGCCATTTCGGCGCCGACCCCACCGTCGTGGGACGCACGGTCCTCTTGCACGGAGAGGCCTGGACCGTCATCGGAGTGATGCCGCCAGGATTCGCCTTTCCGGCCGGCACCGAGCTGTGGGCTCCCCTCGCCCTGACGCCGGCCGAGGCCACCGACCGCGGCGATCGCAGCCTGTACATGCTGGCCCGCCTGGCGCCCGGCGTCAGCGCCGAGCGGGCCGGGGCGGCGGTCCGGGCCCTCGGCACCCGGCTCGCCGGGGACTGGCCGGGCGTCTACCAGGGGCGCGTGCTCCACACCCAGCTGGCCGAGGCGTTCTTCGGTTCCGGGCCGCGCCCCTTCATGCTGGTACTCCTCGGCGCGGTCGCGTTTCTCCTTCTCATCGCCTGCGCCAACGTGGCCAACCTGCTGTTGGTGCGGGCCACCGGCCGGCGGCGGGAGACGGGCGTTCGCGTGGCCTTGGGTGCCTCGCGCCAGCGGCTCGTCGCTCAGCTCCTCGTCGAGAGCCTGCTGCTGGCTCTGGCCGGCGGGGCGCTCGGCGTGCTGTTCGCATGGTGGGGAACCCAAGGAGTCGCGGCCACGGTTCCGGTCGACGTCCAGCGGTACCTCCCGGGATTCGGGGAGGTTCGGCTTGATGCCCGCGCCTTGGCGGTCGCCGCGGTGGTGTCGATGGTGTCGGGCATTCTGTTCGGGCTGGTGCCGGCCACGGCCGGCTCCAAGGTCGACGTGGTCACCAC